>Ga0055584_100007694_pt1 | contig 10559 bp, 8 predicted proteins | sample OSDHelmetaG_FD_58716 | JGI IMG/M metagenome (GOLD analysis project Ga0055584, IMG submission 58716) | Pelagic marine sediment microbial communities from the LTER site Helgoland, North Sea, for post-phytoplankton bloom and carbon turnover... | ecosystem: Environmental > Aquatic > Marine >...
CCCGGGCAGGCCCAGATCGTCCCACATTGCCGAAACTTTATCGACGACATCTTGATCCATATCTATCTGACGACCCCATTCGCGGCTCGTCTCGGGCTCGATCTTGTTGGTGGCATCCAGACCGGCCTTGCTGCCCAGGCTCGACACCGGTGAGGCGAAGTCCAGATAGTCGATCGGCGTGTCCTCGATCAGGGTTATGTCCCGGGCGGGGTCCATGCGGGTGGAAATGGCCCACATCACGTCTTTCCAGTCCCGTACATCGATGTCGTCATCCACGACGATCACCCATTTGGTGTACATGAACTGGCGCAAATACGACCACACACCCATCATCACGCGTTTGGCGTGACCGGGATAGGCCTTCTTCATGGAGACCACGGCGATCCGGTAGGAGCACCCCTCGGGGGGGAGCCAGAAATCGACGATCTCGGGAAAGGCCTGTTGCAGGAGCGGCACGAAGACATCGTTGAGTGCTTCGCCGAGCACCGAGGGCTCGTCGGGCGGGCGTCCGGTGAAGGTGGAAAGATAGATCGGATCCCGGCGCATGGTGATGGCGCTGACATGAAACACCGGGAACTGCTCCACCGAATTGTAGTAGCCGGTGTGGTCTCCATAGGGGCCTTCATCGCCATATTCATCGAGGGACACATGCCCTTCGATCACGATTTCTGCAGATGCCGGGACCTTGAGCGGGACGGTCTTGCAATCCACCAGTTCCAGCCGCTTTCCGCGCAGCAAGCCGGCGAACTGGTATTCGGACAATGTGTCGGGAACGGGGGTCACGGCGGCGATGATCGTACCCGGATCGGCACCGATCACGACAGCGGCAGGTAGGGGGTCGGGGCGTTCGGACTTCCAGCGCGCATGGTGCTGGGCACCGCCGCGATGCTTGAGCCAGCGCATATAGGTGGTTTTCGGCCCGGTGACCTGCATGCGGTAGATGCCGAGATTGAAGGCGTCTTCACGCTTGCCGTCCGGGTCGGGCCCCTGTGTGACGACCAACGGCCACGTGATCAGCGGCGCGGGTTCACCAGGCCAGCAGGTCTGGATCGGCAGCTTTGCGAGGTCGATGTCCTCGCCGGTCAGGACCACATCGTGGACGGATCCCGACTTCACGGTCTTGGGGCGCATTGCCATCACGGTACGCAGCACGGGAAGCTTCTCCCAGGCATCGCGCAGACCCCCGGGGGGTTCAGGCTGGCGCAGGAATGCGAGCGTTTCTCCCACTTCGCGCAACTGGTCGGGTTCCCGGTCCATGCCACAGGCGACGCGTTCGACCGTGCCGAAGAGGTTCACCAGAACCGGTGTCGGATTGGGCGTTCCGTCGTCCCCGATAACGTTCTCGAACAGGACGGCCGGGCCGCCCTCGGCGAGCAGGCGGGTCTGGATTTCGGTCATTTCCAGATGGGTTGAAACCGGATGGGACACCCGAACCAGGCGACCGGTTTCTTCAAGTTTGGAGATGAATTCGCGAAGATCGCTGTAAGGCATGGTATCGACTTAGTGCGCCAGTCCGTTGCGCGTCAAGAACGCGGCCGCCTTGCAGAAGCCGGCGGAGAAGACGAAAATACGCTCATGAACAATGATCCCTTTGAAACCGACCCGGTTTTGATCCGCGCGGTTGGCTATCCCTACGACATCACCGCGCATTCCTTCACCTTTATCGCCGGTGCCGAAGCACCGTTTGATCCGGCGTTGCGAGCGGGGCGGCGACCGGTGATCGGCTATGGTTCGAACCAGTCCCCACTGCGCCTGCGCCAGAAATACGGCACCGACCATCAGCCCATTCCGGTCCAGCGCGCCTGGCTGAGTGATCATGACGTGGTCTATTCGGCACATTTTTCAAGCTATGGCTCGCTGCCTGCCGCGCTGCGCCATGTGCCGGAAACACGTGTGGCCGTGGCGGTGAACTGGCTCAGTGATGCTGAATTGGAGATCATGCATCCGACGGAAATCGACAGCTACGATTTTGCCCATCTCGACAATCTGAATCTGGAACTTGATGACGGCAGCCGGCTGGATCGCGCCTATGCCTATCTCAGTTTTCGCGGACATGTCGGCGACGGCAGTCAGCCATTCGCGCTTCGGGAAGTGGCCTCGGAAGGGCGGACATATACAGCCTACGGTCAACGCGAGGCTCTGGCGATGATGCGGGACTGGCTTGCGCCGGGTGATGACCTGGCCGGATTTGTCCGCGCGCATATCGCGGATGCCGAACTACGCAAGGCGCGCGTGGCGCAGCTTGAGCAGGCGGCCCTGCCGGTCGTTCATGCCGATCACGATATTGTGGATGTCTAGGCCTGCACTGCTGCTTGTCCGTGGGTGGCAGTGGGTTTTTATTTAACTTATTAGTTAAATTAATGGAGGCCGACAGTGGCAAAGCATGGAAATTTTCATTGGAACGAACTTTCAACAACTGACCTTTAGGGTGCCAAAACCTTCTACGAGAAGACGATTGGCTGGGAATTCACATCAATGGAAACTGCCGATGGCGGCACCTACTACATGGCGATGGTTGATGGCGCCCCGGCTGCGGGCATGATGGCCCATACGGAGAATATGCCGGAAGGAACGCCGTCCCATTGGCGTGCGTATATTCAGGTGGATGATGTCGACGCGACAGTTCGCGCTGCCGTGGAAGCTGGCGGAACACAGATCTACGAAGCATTCGATATTTCGGGGATTGGCCGTATTGGTGGTTTCTTTGATCCCCAGGGTGGCGCGATGAACGTCATCACACCGGCACCATAGGAATAGCCGTCAGACAAGCGCGCGTGCCGCGATGGCAGCGACGAAGATGATCAGGCCAAAATCGCGGTTGGCCCGGAATTTCTTTAGGCAGTCTTTCGGATCATCGAAATCGATGGTCACGGTTTGCCAGACGAGATGAGCAGCGCCGATCGCGAGGCCGATCCAGTAGGGCCAGGCCATCTCGACCATCCATCCCGAGAGCGTCAGCAGGGCTAGACAGATGGTGTAGAAGCCGGCAATCCAGGGACGTGACTGTGTCCCGAGCAACCGGGCGGTCGACTTGATGCCGACCAATGCGTCGTCTTCCTTGTCCTGATGGGCGTAGATCGTGTCGTAGCCCAGCGTCCAGAAGAAGCCGCCGGCATAGAGAACGAAGGCTGCGGGTTCGAGGCTGCCCTGCACCACCGCCCAGCCGAGCAGGGCGCCCCAGTTGAAGGTCAGGCCCAGCCAGGCCTGAGGCCACCAGGTGATGCGTTTCATCAGCGGGTAGGGCACGACCAACAAGAGGCTGAGGGCACCGATGGCCATGGCGAAGAGATTGAACTGGACCAGAATGCCAAGGCTGATCAGCATAAGTGCGGCCAGAAACACCAGAGCGGCGCGAACACGGATGACACCGGAAGCCAGCGGGCGGTCGGCCGTGCGGGCGACCTGTGCATCGAAGTCCCGATCAAACAGGTCGTTGATCACACAACCGGCCCCGCGCATCAGGATGGCGCCGATCCCGAACAGGGCGACCCAGAACAGATTTGGCCAGTGCCCCGGTGTTTCGGCGATGGCCAGCGCCCACCAGCCCGGCAGCAGCAGCAGCCAGGTTCCGATGGGACGATCCAGACGCATCAGCCGTGCATAGGGGCGCAGGGGGGCGGGCGTATATTGATCGACCCAGCTGTCACGGGGTATGTCACTCGCGTTATGATGTGGCGTTCCACTCATGGCACCAGTGTTAACCCAGCAGGCCCCGCGCCCCAATCCCGGAAATGCAGATGGCTGGAAATAAAGCGAGTTTCACGCGACTGCGTCTTTATGTCGAAGACGATCTGATGACCGGAGCGCCCGTGTCACTGAACCGGGATCAGAGCCATTATCTGCAGAATGTGATGCGAAAGGGCGAGGGTGATCGGATCGCCGTGTTCAATGGGCGGGACGGCGAATACTGGGCCACCATCGTGGCTGCGAAACGTGGCGCGGTGCTGCTGGAACCGGTCGAGTTGCTGCGCGATCAGGCCGAGGAACCCGATTTGTGGCTGGTTTTCGCCCCGATCAAGCGCACGGCGGTGAGTTTCCTGACAGCCAAGGCCACCGAGATTGGGGTGTCGCGATTGTTGCCGGTCGTCACAGCGCACACCAACACCGACCGGGTCAATATCAGGCGATTGCATGCCAATGCGATTGAAGCCGCCGAACAATCGGAACGCCTGACAGTGCCAGAGATTGCCGAGCCAGCGAAGTTTCAGGATTTCCTGCGCGACTGGCCGCGCGATCGCCTGTTGCTGGTCGGCGATGAAACCGGGACCGGGCGGCCCGTCGCCGAGGTGGCGAGCGAACTGGCGGGCCAGCGGCGTCCCTATGCCGTTATGACCGGACCGGAGGGCGGCTTTGCGCCGGACGAACTTGACCAACTCGGTGAACTGCCCTTTGTTACCTTCATAGGGCTTGGTCCGCGGGTGTTGCGGGCTGACACGGCCGCGCTGGCGACCCTGTCTGTGGTGCAGTCGATCGCCGGGGACTGGACGTCCACGCGGTTGAAGTTATCGATTTAATCGGGGATTTTCTCATATGGCAGCTCCGTCTTCAGGTGGCGGCCCGGTCATCGAATCCAAGCAGCAGCTTATCGACTGGATCGCCGAAGGCGAAAAGCCGAAAGCGGATTGGCGGATCGGGACCGAGCACGAAAAATTCGCATTCCGGCAATCGGATCATCAGACCCTCGCCTATGACAGTACGCCGGGTATTCGTGATCTGCTCGAAGGTCTCCAGCGGTTTGGCTGGGAGCCGGTTTATGAGGGCGACAATGTCATCGCGCTGACTGGCGAAAGCGGTGCCAATATTTCCCTCGAACCCGGTGGGCAGTTCGAACTTTCCGGTTCGCCGCTCGAGACCCTGCACCAGACGTGTGACGAGGTCCACGAGCATCTGCGCCAGCTGCGGGAAGTGAATGGCGAGCTCGGCGTGGCGATGATCGGCATGGGGTTCCATCCCACGCTCAAGCGCGAAGATGCACCCTGGATGCCCAAGGGCCGCTACAAGATCATGCGGGAGTACATGACCAAGGTCGGCACTATGGGGCACGACATGATGCTCCGCACTTGCACCGTTCAGGTGAATCTCGATTTCTCCGATGAAGCCGATATGGTGTGCAAAATGCGCGTGGGCATGGCCTTGCAGCCTGTCGCGACGGCGCTATTTGCCAATTCGCCGTTCCGTGAGGGGCAGGCCACGAAATATCGGAGCCTGCGCAGCCATGTCTGGACCGATGTGGACAACGACCGCTCGGGCATCCTGCCTTTCGTGTTCGATGATGACTTTGGTTACGAGCGCTATGTTGATTATGTGCTCGATACGCCGATGTATTTCGTCTATCGCGACGGTGGGTATGTCGATGCATCGGGGCAGTCCTTCCGGGACTTCATGGAAGGCAACCTGCCCGCGCGTCCGGGTGAACATGCCACCATGGGTGACTGGACCGATCACACAACGACCCTGTTTCCTGAAGTGCGCCTGAAGAAGTTTCTCGAAATGCGCGGCGCGGATGGCGGTCCGTGGCGTCGGGTCTGCGCGCTGCCGGCGTTCTGGGTTGGGCTGCTCTATGATTCAGATGCGCTGGACGCTGCCAGCGACATGATCGCCGACTGGTCCGCCGATGAGGTGATCGATCTGCGCAATGCGGTTCCCGAGCACGGGCTGGCGACCCCCTTCCGCAATCACACCATGCTCGATATTGCGCGCGAGGCACTCGCGATCTCGCGCCGCGGTCTCAAGAATCGCGCGCTGACGGATTTCTGGGGACGGGACGAAACCCATTTCCTGGCGACTCTGGAACAGATCGTCGACAGCGGTCTGACTCCGGCGGAGAACAAACTGGCGGCCTTTGAGGGCCGCTGGAACGGAAACGTGGAACGCGCCTTCGAGGAATATGCCTGGTAGTTTTCAGAACCGGACCTGAAGACCTGATCGGTCGGATTATCTCCGCCGCGGTGACCACAGGGCGAGTGCAACACCCACGGCGATGAAGCTGACAATCGCAAACACAAAGAAGGTGTCGCGAAATGCCAGTGCAGTGGCCTGCGCAGCTATGACTCGTCCGAGATAGAGTGTGGCGACGAGGGTTTCGGTGATCTCTGGCAGCCCTGCCGTGTCGAGCATACCGCGTACGGTGGCAAGCAGTTCCTGGGTCGTCGTGTTGGCTTCGGTCTGTGTTGCGGCGAGCAATTCGCTGAAATAGGCGGTCCGGCGTTCGAGATTGATTGCCAGAAGATTGATCCCGAAAGCGCCCCCCATCTGCCGTGTGAAGTTGAGCATACCGTTGGCGGTACCCATCTTCTGGGCGGGTGCTGCGGCCAACCCGGCTGAGGTGACAGGCGGGAACAGGAATCCCTGACCGATACGCCCGAGCAGTACGAGGATGGCGAAACTCCAGAAGGATGTGTTGGCATCCGTCAGCCCCATCAGCCAGGTCGAGACGGCAAAGATGAGGAAGCCGCTGGCCAGAATGATGGAGGGCGGGTAACGGTCCGCGAGACGTCCGGCCAGGGGCAGTGCGATCCCCATGGCGATGCCCCCGGGGACAAGTACAAGCCCGGCGCGCAGCGGCGAGTAGTTCTGGACGATCTGGACGAAGACCGGCTGCAGATAGAAGGAGCCGAACATCGTGAAGCCGACCAGAAACGAAGCCAGACAGGCAAAGGCAAATTTGGGATTGCGCAGAAGGCGGATGTCGAAGATCGGGTCGGCGACCCGAAGTTCCCAAAGGACGAAGCCGATGACTGCACCGAACCCGAGACAGAGCATGGCCACAACGAAGTTGGAATCCCAGCCCTTGAGCTGACCGTTCGACAGCCCGGTCAGGGTTGCGGTGAGAAAGACGGCGACGAGCAGAAAGCCGAGCCAGTCGAGGCGAGCGAGGGGCGCATCGCGATCGCGTCCGGGGAACACGACCAGTGCCAGCATGACCGAAATGAAGGCGACGGGCAGTGCCACATAGAAGGTGAAGCGCCAGTCGAAGGCATCGATCGCCATGCCGCCGAACCACGGACCCAGACCGGGACCCATGATGAAACTGATCCCGAACAGACCGGCGACCATGGCGCGGCGTTCGGGCGGGAAGACCGAGAACATGGCCATCATGGTCAAGGGCAGGATGGCACCTGCTGCAAAACCCTGCACGGCACGTCCGAGCACCACGAGGCTATAGCTCTGCGCAGTCCCGCCGGCGATGGAGCCGGCCACGAAAGCGATCATCATGAACACGAAGACGGTGCGCATGCCAAAGCTGCGCGTCAGCCAGTCGCTGATCAGCATGGCGGCGGTCATCGCTGCAAAGAAAGCAGTTGCCATCCACTGGGCCTGATCCTGTCCGACCCCGAAGGCCCCCATGATGTCCGGGACCGCCACATTGGTGATGGTTCCGGAGAGAGAGAGGGCCAGAGACGAACTCAGGCCGACCGTGACCACCAGCCATCGGTGGATGACAAGGCGTGTTGCATCAGAGCGGCGTGGCGCGGGCGTATCGGGCAGGGTTGCGGCGGTCATATCCGGCGTCCGGCAATCACCTGCCGGGAATTTCGATGTTCACAACAGCCATCATGCCGGGCCGCAGCGCCACATCGCTTGGTTCCAGCGCAACGCGAACAGGCAGGCGCTGGGTCACCTTGGTGAAATTTCCGCTGGGATTGGGGTTCGGCAGCAGCGCAAATTCACTCGTGGCCGCCTGACCGATCCGGGCGATCGTGCCGGTGAAGTGGCGATCGGGATAAGCGTCGATGGAAACGTCGACGGGCATCCCGGGTTCGAGGTGGCGAATATCGGTTTCCTTGATATTGGCTTCAACCCAGACGGCGGCGGGGTTGTGGATCAGCATCAGGCGCTGACCGGGGCTGACGAATTCGCCGGCATCGACAAAGGTCTCGGAGACGACACCCTCAATCGGGCTCTTGATCGTGCGATCTGCAATGTCGAGGGCCTGCTGGTCTCGCTGTGCCGCGATCTCGGCCTCTTCGTGACGCAGGGCATCAATGCGCCGGGACAGGACCGTCATCTGTCCGCGCTCGGCCTCGGCCTCGCTGACATCGGCCAGCGCTGCGGTGAGATCCGCCTGAGCCTTCTGGTGACGTTCCTGAGCCTGGCTGAGCTCGTTCTGGACCTGATCGAGCCGCCGATGGGACACGATCTGATCTGCGAGCAGGCTGCGGGTACGCTCGAAATCGGCGCGGGCCAGTTCAAACTGTTCGCGACTGGAACTGACCGCCACCCGAGCGGCACCCGCGCGCGACTGCAGGGCTTCAACCCGGCTTGCGGATGTCTTGTCGATCAGCTCGATTTCCGAAGCGATCTGCGCCCGGGCAGCCTTGAGTCCCTCGATACGTGCACCGTATTCTGTGAGTTGCAGCCGGGACTGGCGGGAATCGATTTCGATGAGAAGTGTGTCGGGAGTGACCGTGTCGCCGTCGGCCACGGGCAGCGCGACAATCCATCCGGCGACACGGCTTGAGATCGCGACCGTGTCGGCCGTGATGCGGGCATCGGTTTCGCTCACATGACTCCATTGCCAATAGGCCCAGCGACCTGCACCGGCAATGGCCAGAACAACGATCCCGGCGATCACGATGCCGCGGACATACACACTGGTCTGGCGTTTGCGTGGTGCAGCCATTGTGTCATCGGCCTGAGTGGCCGATTCCTGTATGCGTCCCTCGTCGGGCATCGACGTTCCTCATGGCCAGCGTGGGCTGGCTTGGTTGTCACGGGGCAGACTTTATCTGCAATCGGGACGATCAGCGTGACAAATTATCCGTGATGCTCACCTGACGAGAAGGCAGGAGCGAAACCCGCGGTCAGACAGCCGTACCGCCGACCGTGAGGGATTCGAGCATCATGGTGGGCTGCCCCACACCCACGGGAACCGATTGCCCGTCCTTGCCGCACGTGCCCACACCATCATCGAGTTTGGAGTCATTCCCGATGAGCTTCACTCGGGTCAGGGCATCGGGTCCGTTGCCGATCAGTGTCGCGCCCTTGACCGGCGCGCCAAGCTTGCCGTCCTCGATCAGATAGGCCTCGGTACAGCTGAACACGAACTTGCCATTGGTGATGTCGACCTGCCCGCCGCCGAAATTGACGGCATAGATGCCGGTCTTGGCTGCTTTGATGCACTCCTCGGGGTCGGCGGTGCCGTCCAGCATGTAGGTGTTGGTCATGCGGGCCATGGGGTGGTGAGCGAAGGACTCACGCCGACCATTGCCTGTCGGGGCCACGCCCATCAGACGGGCGTTCAGCCGGTCCTGCATGTAGCCCTTCAGGATGCCATCCTCGATCAGCACATTGGACCCGCTGGGGGTGCCTTCGTCATCGATGGTGATGGAACCGCGGCGATCGGGCAGGGTGCCGTCATCGACGACGGTTACGCCCGGCGCAGCCACCCGTTCGCCCAGAAGATTTGCGAAAGCCGAGGTTTTCTTGCGGTTGAAGTCGCCTTCGAGGCCATGACCGATGGCCTCGTGCAGCAGAACGCCAGGCCAGCCCGGTCCGAGAACCACGGGCATCTCACCAGCAGGAGCGGGCACGGAGTCCAGGTTGACCAATGCCTGACGCAGGGCTTCATCGACCTGGGACTGCCAGTTTTCCGGGGAAATCCAATGATCGTAGACGGCGCGTCCACCAACGCCATGGGAGCCGGTTTCCTGACGATCACCCTGACCCACCATCAGGGAAACATTCAAACGGACCAACGGGCGGATATCTCCGCGTCGTTCGCCGTCACCACGCAAAATCTGTACGGCCTGCCACGTCCCGGCCAGGGATGCGGTCACCTGACGAACCCGGCTGTCGGCGTCGCGAGCATAGGCATCGATCTCGGCCAGCAGCTTGACCTTGTCTTCAAAGGCCATCTCGCCGAGCGGGTTGGTGTCGGTATAGAGGTCGCGATTGGTGTTGGCCGGAGGTTCGGCCATTGTTCCACCCGTGCCATTGCGTACGGCGCGCACGGTCTCGCTGGCCCGGCTGATGGCCGCCTCGCTCAGTTCGGTGGAATGGGCATAGCCGGTCGCTTCGCCTGCGACCGCGCGTAATCCGAATCCCTGAGTGGTGTCGAAGCTGGCATTGCGCACCCGCCCATCATCAAAGGTGATGCTTTCGCTCTGGCGGTATTCCAGAAAGAGTTCACCGTCATCTGTACCATTCAGGGCCTCGCCGACCTGACCTGTCACCCGATCCGGTTCCATCCCGTTGCGGGTGAAAAACAACTCTTCGGTACGGGCAATATCGGTCATCGGAGCGCGCCATTTGCAGATTTGAAGGGGATCGAAAAGGTGACCCTGTTCAACAATATGGGAGGATCGGGATCGATTGTCAGCACTTGAAGCCCGATTTCCGGTGTGCAGACCCAGATTCAGGGCGCTGCGACATGGTGTCCCAAGGCCTTGGAAGGTATGGGGGATGACTTGTTGGGCGCGGTGCTCTGGGGTATTTTTGGATCCGTTCAAAGGTTTTGGAGACGGGCTTGCGCGCGAGAGTATTTTGCGTGAACGCCTGCCAGATGGAAGCGATCGTATGACGAAAATCCGATTTCACCTGACGCGCGGTCTGGGCCT
>Ga0055584_100007695_pt1 | contig 10556 bp, 10 predicted proteins | sample OSDHelmetaG_FD_58716 | JGI IMG/M metagenome (GOLD analysis project Ga0055584, IMG submission 58716) | Pelagic marine sediment microbial communities from the LTER site Helgoland, North Sea, for post-phytoplankton bloom and carbon turnover... | ecosystem: Environmental > Aquatic > Marine >...
ACACTTCGTCGCGCAAATCATCACGCGCGAGGGCAAATGCCAAATTGGCCTCGAAAAACCCCGCCTTATCGCCACAATCAAAACGACGTCCTTCAAATCTTAGGCCATGAAACGGCGAGGTTCCAATCATCCTGGCCATCGAATCCGTTAGCTGAATTTCACCACCGGCGCCTTTTTCTTTTTGCGCTAAATGCTCAAAAACCTCGGGCAACAATACATAACGGCCAATTACCGACAGTGTAGAGGGCGCATCCTTGGGGTCCGGCTTTTCAATCAGGCCTTTAACTTCGACCAACGGCCCATCTTCTACACCTGTATCGACGATGCCATAACGATTTGTGTGCTCCTTGGGCACATCAACAACGGCAACGATATTGCCTTGGGTCTTCTCAAAAGAAGCGATCATCTGCTTCAGACATGGTGTCTCTGCCATCACAAGATCATCCGCAAGGAGAATAGCGAAAGGTTCATTGCCAACTAACTCCCGCGCACACCATACGGCGTGCCCCAACCCTAAAGGCGCTTGCTGGCGTGTATAGGCCACCTGTCCGGGCTGCAACATAGGACCGCTCACTAATCTGACTTCTGCAGTTTTTCCTCTTTCATTGAGAATATTCTCAAGTTCTATGCTGTGATCGAAATGATCTTCGATCGCGGTTTTCCCACGACCAGTCACAAAAATAAACTCTTCAATCCCTGCCGCTTGCGCTTCCTCAACCGCGTATTGAATCAATGGTTTGTCAACAACCGGCAACATTTCCTTAGGCATTGCTTTTGTCGCCGGTAAAAACCGGGTTCCCATACCACCGACTGGAAATACCGCTTTGCGAACGCGTTGCGCCATTCTACTACCCTCTGGAACTGACTTACTATGTTTACACGTGTTAGGCGCGTGTTTGTGCCACAAAGGACCGCCTAATGGCAAGAAAACTGCCCTTTTCGAGAATTTTGTTACTCGTCCAGGAGAAGTTCTTTTGCTTGATTGATTTTGCTGGCGAGATAGTTGGAACCGCCTTGGTCAGGATGTATTTTCTTCATCAGCGCGTGATGTGCCGCTTTGATCTCATCAGGCGTCGCATTAAGAGAAACATTCAGGACCTCGCAGGCTTCTTCACGGGTCATGCCACCGCCCCATGGTGAACCGCTACCAGCCTGATTCCCGCCACCCGCTGTACCAGGATCTCCGCTATCTCCGGTGCGCCAGCCAGCTCCATGAACCCGATCCAGATAGGCTTCCAGGATTTGTGCAGATTCCTCATCGGCAACGCGGCATTCCTGTAGAAGTTCCAGTAACTCAGACTGGCTCAATTCACCCAGCCGTCTACCTTTAAACCGCCCTTCTAGAACCGTGCCATCTAAAATCCCGCTGTCGTGATCCAGAGACATACGTAGAAACCGAGTATGCACCCCAGTTGCCTGGCCCTGGCTGGGGCCACCTAGATTTTTGAAGAGCTGTTTCGCCGCGCGCCAGCGAAGCAACATCGGCAGCAGAAATGCTAAAAAGAACATCACAGCACCGAGGCCTCGTGATGCGATCAAATAAACTGCAGCACCTATCCCCGCGAGCGCAAATACACCGAAAAGCACTTTTATCGCCCGCGCCCGGTTGAGCCCCATCAAGCCGCGGACAATCAGTATGATACCAATAACGACAGCTATTCCTAAAACGAGATATGGCATCTTTGTTCCAGTTCGACCTCAAGCACTCGCTATTTAACCTGAGAGGTTAGTTGCGCAACAGCGGCACCGGCTCGTTTGCCATAATCCTCCAGCGCAGGCAAACCTCCTGCCGCGAATACGGCAACGGCTGCCAATAATTCTTTCAACTGATTAGCCGAGGACGCATCGAACCGGCAATGAGCGCCCCCGGTTAGATTGGCAAATTGCCGGAAGGCCTGCGTCGCAACGGGATCATCCCCCTCCTGAAAGACAAAGATCGGCACGCCCAGGACACCAAGTTCTCCAGCGATATGACAAAGGTCATCCACCTCTTCTTCCATCGCATCACCGACATACACCAGAGCATTGACCTTACGCTTCTTTGTTTCGCCCACGGCATGGTTCAGCACTTTTCCAATTTGGGTCCGTCCACCCCTGCAATAAACCGATGTCATGCGTCTGACGAGTTCATCCGACGATGACAACCACGAGCTGTTCTTGCATTCGCCGAATCCTCTAAAAAAGACCAGCTGCACCTCGAGCCCACCTAACCCGTCAGTTGCCTTAAACATTTCACCTTGAATATGACAGGCGCTATCCCAACTCGGTTCTCGGCTTGCCGTTGCGTCCATCGCAAACATCAAACGGCCAACACCTTCGGAGGATCTAACTGCAGGCGTCCGGGCAAGCTTATCCAGGAAATCTGAGACTTCCTGAGAACCTACCTGAGTCTGAATTTTTTTGTTTCCACTCGCCATAATCACCTTCCCTACCACTAAGATAGGGTGTCTGGGATCAGCATTCCAGAGAAGGATTCCTCCGAACTATGGACCTTGCTGGTATAGGGTTCCACCCTTGATAAAGGCATGAAAAACAAAGGCAAATGTTAGGTCATGAGCAACATCTATCATTTTACCCCCAACCCGCCGTTGAACAATGACGTTTCCGATATCACGTCCTTCTGCAATATCACTGGTATCAAGCGCTGAATTTTGTCCTGGTTCCCAGCTTATGACCAGGTCCCCTTTTTCGACACGCTTCTGTTTTTTGAGAAGATCGAGCGCCCAGCTTTCTTTACCAACGACCAGGACATAGGCCAGTGGTTTGATGCCTTTTGGCATATCGCCCCGATATAAAAATGGACGTGGTGCCGTATCGTATCCGAGGTAAGGATTCATCCCATAGGCGCGTTGGATATCTCCGGCGGGCACTAATACCCTGCCGTTGGGAGCACGTTTCGCAAACCGTTCAAACGATTCGACCCTCGCCGGCAAGGCTTTCAGCCTAACCCCATTCATTTGGCCAACAATGCCCTCACCGAGAAATTGCTGCCATCAACTCTTTGTTTGGCGATCATACATCACCATGTCAGATTTACGCAGATTGCCAGTTGTTCCAAAATCGAGGACTCGTCCCGCAACTCGTCGATCAAAGACAATAGCTGAATTGCAGAGGGGGCAATAGGTAACCGCCACCGGAATACCTCCAACCGTATCATTGACGATTTCATGCAACATGAGAATTTGTAGCGGGTAGGCCCGGATATCACCGTTCATTGAAAATCCGATAACGGGCTCCTTTGCGGTATAGAACTTTTCCTTCGAAACCTCCGCGACGGATTTGAAACGAGGTGTATTGATCGCCGGAATGCCATCCTTGCCCGGCCCACCGGAGATGATCTCCGAAAGATCGATCGAGGTTTGGCTGAAATCAGTTTTCGGCCATTGAAATTTCCACAAGGCCGGGCTGGCTGACGCTACATAGAAAACCCCAAGCCCTGCGATGATCGCCATCGCAAACCCAAAAATAACGATGCGATGGCTGTCAGACATTTAACTGAAGGTAACCCGGTTACCGGTTTCAGCGCTGATAATAAGTCCCGCGAGAACCTCTGCGTTGTGGATCATTTCTACTGGCGAAATCCGATAGGTCGCCGTCCCCGCCGCCGCCAGCGCGAACTCTTCGATTTCACCAGTGATCGACCCCATATGCGGATAGGGTGAATCGTCGAACACAATGTCTTCGGGGTTACCGTCGGACTTACAAACCGTCAATGTTTTGTTGTCACGCATTTCCGCCCAACCCTTTGAGCCCGCAATCCGGATGTGCCAGATACGTGCCGTCGAACCCAGCGTCACGAGCGTTCCGGTCATCCCGTTCTCAAACCGCAGCAACGCCGCTGTCGTGTCATCGATATCGAAACCAATTGCGCGGCGTGTGCTGTACGCATCTATAGCGCTGATCTTACCAGCGAGATGAATGATACAATCGAGGGCATGGACTCCAAGTGAGGTCATGCCACCTGCAGGGCTCTCTTCGCGCGAGTCGCGCCAAGCGCCTGCTGCAACGTTTAAATCCGAAGATTGATTGCCATCGATATGCATCAGCGTGCCGAGTTCTCCCGCTTCAACCATTGCCTTTAACGCGACCGTGTTTTCCATAAACCGTCGGTTATGACCAAGCGCCAGCGCGACACCGGCTTCCTTGCACGCTGCGACGGCTCGCTCAGCACTCGGACGATCCAGTGTGAACGGCTTTTCAGTAAAAACATGCTTGCCAGCCTTGGCTGCAGCAACAATCTGTTCCTCATGCTGGGTATGTGGAGTCGCAAGCACAATTGCATCGATATTTGGATCATTTAACAGCTCGGAATAATCATCCCGCAAATCGATACCCTGCTCGCTACAGAAAGCTTCGGCTTTGCTCTTGGTCCGGGTTACTCCCGCGGTAAACCGTATATGTTCGCTTTTCCCCTGAACTGAAGTGACGAGGTACTGGCCCCATCTTCCGATACCGACAATTGCCGCGTTGATCATTTATCTGCCTATTTTGTAGGAATGCGTTTTCCTGAGTGTGCCGCTCTCTGGCGATACCGGCAAGGGCCATTGCCATTGCGAATCCAGAATTCTCAGCGCAAAATTGAGTAATAGAAGCGGAGAGATAAAGATGTCGGCCAAACTTAATCATCTCGCAATTACCACTGATAATTACACGACGCTCGGCATGTTTTATCGGGCCTATTTCGACATGACAGTATCGGGAGATACTGATCGCGAAAGACGCGCGATTTCCGTTGGTGATGGATATGTTGGAGTCACCCTGATTCCACGACGCGCCGGAAGACGCGCTGGGATAGACCATTTCGGTATAGAAGTAGAGGATTTCGACGCAACCTGTGCAAAGCTGGCAGAACGCTACCCTGATATTGAAGTTGTTGAACGCCCCAGCGGCCGTCCCTTTGCCAGTTTCAGCACGCACGACCCGGCAGGAAATTACTTTGACCTTTCCCAGATCGGTCACGCCAATCGGGCAGAGGTCTATGACATGGATAGCTGGCATCAGGAGACGTCTATAAGCCATTTCGCAATACGAGTTCGCGAAGCCGAACGTGTCGCGGCGTTTTACGGAGACATATTTGGACTGGAGCCTAGCAACGACCCTGGCGAAGATGGTGGTTTCCGGTTCTCAGATAGCCGCGTCACCATGTCTATTTTGCCCTGGAAAATTTCAGATTTTGATGGATCAGGCATAGAACAACCGGCCATGGATCATATTGGATTTCGGGTACCCGATCTCGATGCCTTCATTGAAAAAGTGGAACGACTCTCCAACGACAATCCGCATATCGCCCCGCGTCCCATCGGCTTCAACGACGAAGGTAAAGCCCGCCTTGCATTACATAAGCGCTGTCCTTACGGCACCTATGCCCTCGCTGACCCGGATGGTAATCTGCTGGACGTGTCACAGGCCTAACGGACAAAAAAAACGGCGCCGCATTCCTGCGACGCCGCTCATTCGAATAAAGTTATCCGAACTTATTTAGGTGTGTACATCAGCGATTTAAGCTTCTTGTAATCAACGATATATTTCAGGCTGTCATTTTGTGCCCATTTCGCACCATAGACAGTATTCAGAAACGCCGTTGCAGCTTTGCCTGTCAGCTTGATGTCTTGGACGCCGGCAGCTTTGAGCTTGGCCTCATCAACCACGAATTTTTCGCGAACAAGCTCGTCACTTTTCTTTTCATAGGCGCGGGCATGTTTCGCGATCAGCTTTTTGTGAGCGGCGCTCAAACCATCGTATTTCTTCTTGTTCATAATTACGAAGAATGTTCCGCCATAGAAGTTAGGTGAAATCCGATATTTTAGGAATTTCTGCCAACCATATTTGCCGATGGAACCTTTCGGCCAAGCAATCCCATCGACGACACCACGCTGTAGGCCCGTGAAAACGTCACTCGGTGAAATATTAATCGGTAGAGCATTCATCGCTTTGAGAAGCGGGTTGTACAAACCGGTAGAGCGCATTTTACGACCCGTTAAATCGAGACCGGTCTTTTCACTGATCTTCGGTTTGAATTTCGTATAGATGTGGAAAGTAGACGCATCAAATGCGGGCCAAGCGATAATCTGCGCATTGAGGCCCTTATTCCATGCCTTTTGTAGCATGTCCCAGGCACCATTTTTACGCATTTCTGCCAAAGATTTGTTGTGCACGCCCGGCATTCTCGCTTCGGTCAGGAGCCCGCCATAATAAGGCGTCGGGCAAAAGATCATGTCGATTAGGCCCCGCTTTACCAAAGCCCCCTGTTTACGAAACGGAGTAATTTCCGGACCGCCAATATATTTTAGTTCCAACCCTTGCTTGTTCTTGTTCAACGGGTTGAAAAACGCCTTAAAAAATACTTCCGCATGGTCATGCGTTTTATTGTGACAGGTCGAAACTTTAATGGTCGTCGCCGCCTGTACAGGCAAAGCCCACGCCATAGCCACCACCGCAGTAGTCGCTATAGCTGGTATGAAACGTCTCATGATAAATCCTTTTGTATGATCTTCCCCAATGAGCGGCGATGTCCTACTCTTTCGGCAGATATTCAATTACATCCAATCTCAATACGGGACCGGCTACTTGGCACGCCGCTCGGTAGAAACGATGGCGAAATTCAACCATAGGCACAACCACCATCGTTGAATTATTTTTTGGCGAAATTTAGGACCAAATGAATACAAAACTGGAAGACGCTGAAACACCAAAATCCTTTGCGGCCCTCCGTCATCCGGGGGCACGGATGTATCTCATTGGATCCTGCCTCGCGATGATGGGTGACAGCATAGAGCATGTGATCAGCTACTGGATCATGTGGGAAAAATTCCAGTCACCAGAGCTTGGCGGCTTCGCCATTATCTCGCATTGGCTGCCTTTTCTGCTGTTTTCATTCTGGGCCGGTGCCCTCGCCGACCGCTTTGACCCAAGACGAATTATTCAAATTGGCATGGGGCTGTTCATGCTGGCTTCGCTTGGCTGGGGTTATTTCTTTGTCACCGACAGTTTAGAGAGATGGCATGCAGTCATCTTATTGAGTATTCACGGCATCGCGGGCGTTCTTTGGAATCCGGCGGCACAGCTTTTTGTCCACGACATGGTAGGTGGCCAGCAGCTACAAAGTGCAATCCGCATGATGTCTTCCGCGCGAATGCTGGGCTTCCTTATGGGGCCTGCCATTGGCGGTGGATTAATGCTGCTCTTTGGCCCGGCGATTGGTATATTTATCAACGTTTTGATTTACGTGCCGCTCGCTTTTTGGCTCTGGCGGGCACCTTATGAACCGAAGTTTCGCAAAGAGGAAGACGCCCCCCCCAAACGTCAACGCGCGGTCAATAGCTTTGCCGATGTTTTCGCCGCCATTAAAGAGATCTCCACCGTCCCCGTTGTGTTCTCGATGACAATGCTGGCTGGCGTCGCTGCGATGATTGTCGGCAACGCGCATCAGGCGCAAATGCCCGAGTTCGCCTATGATTTCGGATTTAGCGATACCAGTATTCGCTATGCTATTTTGTTAGCGGCGGCAGCCACTGGTGCCTTTACAGCTGGTGTTGTCCTGGAATCAAAAAGCCTGCTGCCGGCGAAGGTGAATACCGCCTTTGTCCTGGCTCTGATCTGGTGTCTCGCCATTGGCGGCTTCGCAGTAACCACGAATTATTACCTGGCCGTGGCCCTGCTGTTCTTTGCGGGCTTTGTAGACCTCGCCTTTAACGCGATGACGCGAACACTGGCACAGATTCATGCTCCGCGAGATTTACGTGGTCGCGCTATTGGCCTTTATAACGTGGGCAGCCTGGGCATGCGAACCTTCAGCGGCGTCACTGTCGGCGTTGGCGGCGGCTATATCGGCATTCACTGGTCGCTCGGAATCAGCGTCGTGGTCCTGTTCTTCGCCATTATGGCATTATTCGTTTATTGCACTCGAAGAAGCGAAACGCCCAGCACCGCATAACCGGCACCGGGCTTCGTTACCAATAAAAAAAGCGGTTTTAAGCGTCTGATTTAGGCCGCGCGACAACCATGTCGTACCAAGGCTTATTATCACGGGTCTTGGCGTCATCCACATAGAGCGTCTTGAGCTCGGTATATTCGTGCAGCCCTTCATCGCCGAATTCACGCCCGACACCGGATTGCTTATAGCCGCCAAACGGTGACCGTTCAGAAAGCATATGCCACTCATTAATCCAGATCGTGCCTGACCGAAGACGTGAGGCCACGCCCTTCGCCTTATCAATATCTGAACTCCAGACACCCGCCGACAATCCAAAAATCGAGTCGTTCGCCATTTCAATCGCATCATCGACACTGTCATATTTTAGTACACCGAGAACCGGACCGAAGATTTCCTCACGAGCAATTCGCATCTGATTGTTTACACCGGTAAATAATGTGGGTTGCACGAACGCGCCCTTATCCAGGTCGCCACCAGTCGCCCGGCCACCACCACAGGCGAGAATTGCGCCTTCTTTCTTACCAATATCGATATATTCCAGAACTGATTTCATCTGACCTTGAGAAACCACCGGTCCAAGCTGCGTTGCTGGATCAAGCGGGTCACCCATCGTCATCGCGTTGAGCTTTTCAACCATCTGTTCGACAAAATTGTCGTGGCCATTGGCATCAAGCATCAGCCGGGTGCCGGATTCACAAACCTGTCCCTGATGATAAAATGAGGCCCAAATTGAGCCGTCGATGGCGATATCGAGATCAGCATCATCCAGTACGATGTTAGCACCTTTGCCACCGCATTCCAGCGTGACCTTCTTCAAGGTTCCTGCTGCCTTGGCCATAATATCGCGACCAACTTCGGTAGAGCCCGTAAAGGCCACCTTATCGACATCAGGATGGGTGGTTAGTGCTTCACCAATCACCCCACCCGGACCACTGATGATATTCACCACACCTGGAGGGAATCCAACTTCATCAAAAACCCGCGCTAGTTCCAGCGCCATCACCGGCGTATCGGAGGCTGGCTTCAGAACAACGGTGTTCCCGGTTGCCAGAGCAGGTCCCAGCTTCCAGATCGCCATCATGTAAGGAAAATTCCAGGGAATGATCTGGGCGCAAACACCCATTGGCTCGCGAATGGTATAGTTGAAGGAACGCCCTTCTCGCATCATGCCGTCAATTGGTTCGGCTTCTTCATTGAAGCGCTTCGCCTGTTCACCAAAGAACGCCAGCTGCCGCGATGCCAGAAAAGCGTCAGCACCGGTTTTGTTGACCGTACCGCCGGAATCAAGCGATTCTAACCGTGCATAATCCTTCATACGCTCCTTGAGAAGGGCCGCAGCCTTGCCAATCAAATCGCTACGCTCCTCACCGGACATGCGCGGCCATGGACCATGATCGAAGGCTTTACGGGCCGCCGCGACGGCCTTGTTTACATCAGCGGCATTCCCGCGTGGGATACTTGCAATCGCCTCGCCATTAAAGGGATTAATCGAGTCATTGCGATCTCCGCTTTCCGCGTCGACGAACTCGCCGTCGATATACATTTTATATGTTTCCATAACGCCTTTTGCTCCGGTCAAATTGGGAACGCATTGTATAGCGCAGCCTCAATATAAGCGCCATATCGCAATCCATCTTTTCGGGCCCCATAGGTTGACGGATCGCCCGCCTCCCCCGAAGATCGCGCTCCACAGATCAAAAACAGCGAATTCTTCAGCGAGGGAGATTAAATCCAATGGCCAGAAAACCAGCCGCAAAGAAGGCCGCCACCAAGAAGGCACCTGTTAAAAAAGCCGCCAAGAAATCGAAATACCAATTCATTTTGGTGAATAAGCGGAACGGCGTTTGCAACATTCAACTCAACCGGCCCGAATTTCTCAACGCGATGAATATCGAGATGGCACAAGAAATTTGCGACGTGCTTGTTGAAGTCGAACAAGACCGCAAGATTGTCGCCATCGTCTTGAGCGGCAACGAACGCGCTTTCTGCGCTGGTGCGGACCTCGGTCGCATGGGCAGCAAACCTGAAGACCGGTTCGACATGTATCGCGAACGCTTCAATATCGCTCCAAACCGCCAGCTCTATCGGGTTCTGTGTTTCTACACCAAACCGGTCATTACCGCGGCTGAAGGCTATTGCCTGGGCGGCGGATTTGAAATGGCAATGTGGGGCGACTTTATTGTTGCCGGCGAAAATGCCCAGTTTGGGCTACCTGAAGTCCGCCATAGCTTGATCCCAGGCGGCGGCGGCACGCAGAACCTGCCAAGGCTGATTGGCCCGGCACTTGCCAAGGAAATGATCTGGACAGGCCGTCGCCTCAAAGCTGCAGAGGCCAAGGAATACCGGATCGTCAATCACGTCGTCCCTGCGGGCCAGGCGCTCAAGAAAGCCAAAGAGATTGCGGCCCAAATCGCTGAGAACGGCCCCCTTGGTGTGATGATGAGCAAACAGGCGATCAATCGTGGGCTGGATCAAAGCCGGTTCAATGGTTTCCTCGGTGAAGGCGATCTCGCCCACATGCTCAACTTCTCGGAAGACCGAGCCGCAGGCCTGAAGGCCTTTAAAGAAGGCAAGCGCGCGAAATTCAAAGGACAATAACAACCGAGAACGGGGTGGAAACACC
>Ga0055584_100007696_pt1 | contig 10554 bp, 8 predicted proteins | sample OSDHelmetaG_FD_58716 | JGI IMG/M metagenome (GOLD analysis project Ga0055584, IMG submission 58716) | Pelagic marine sediment microbial communities from the LTER site Helgoland, North Sea, for post-phytoplankton bloom and carbon turnover... | ecosystem: Environmental > Aquatic > Marine >...
GTTTTTCACACAGATTCCAATGTTTTCAAGCCCCTTCGATAGCACTCAACACCCTCTTTGGTTATCCTAGCTATCCACTTTTAACCCCTCGTTTATTTTTGGGTTAATCGCAAACCTGATCCCTCTATTATTGCACAGAGATTGATATGAAAAAACGCTTACTAATTCTTGCTTTCGTTTTCGGAATTGGGCTCTGTGGTGTCGGTGGATTTTACTATTGGCTAGACATGCAGGTTCCTAAAGGGGACCAGAACTTCGCCAAAGAGCCAGCGGCTCCCGACGAAAATGCAGCCAAGGGGCAGATGATTGCACCTGCAATGTAAAGAGTATTTTACTCGATCCATTGATGGTTGATCATTACGGCTGAACCACAACTTTCAATAGTTCCGGCTCGTGCTCGTAAAGTCGCTGAAAAAATTCCGGCCCCCTGTCCAGGCTAGTAACCTGACTAATCAGGGGGCTGACTTTGATTTCCCCTGAGGCCATCAACTCAATGCAACGCGGGTATTCACCGCTTGATCCGCAAGATCCCACAAGCTTGAGCTCTCGAGTCACAACCTTCTGAAGCGGCAAATCAACATTCGGTTGCAGATTTCCAACGAGCCCCACCTGCCCACCGAGTCGGACACAGTCGATTGCCGTGCGAAGCGGTGCTGTTTTCCCAACGACTTCCATTCCAATGTCAACACCCACCCCATCGGTAAGCCCGAGAACTTTCGTGACGACATTCTCGTCAGTGGCATGCAGACTGTGGGTTGCCCCCAGCTCTTTCGCTAGTTTCAATTTAAACGGATCGATATCAATTGCAATAACTTGCTCACACCCGGCAACCTTCAATGCCTGAATGACCAATAAACCAATCATCCCCGTCCCGACTACCACCGCAGACGCACCCGATGGAATATCGAGCAAACTAACCGCATGAACCGCCACCGAAACCGGCTCCACAAGAGCCGCGTGTTCAAAGGAAAGATCATCAGGTATCGGGTAGACGATGTGTTCCGGAACCGAAACAAACTCAGCAAAACATCCTGACTGACGATACGTTTCGCATGAGACGCCCAACACTCGACGATCAGCACAAAGATTGGTGCTGCCCTTGGAACAAAGTTGACATTTCCCACAGGAAATCATCGAATCAAAAGTCACGCGTTGCCCAATGGAAAACCGGGAAACCTCCGCACCTACCTCGGTTACGGTTCCCGCTGCCTCATGTCCCATGACCAACGGCGGAATCCGGCGTCCGCTACTGCCATCGTAACCGTGAACGTCACTGCCGCAGATACCACAAGCCTTGACCGAAACCAGGATATCACAGGGGCCCAGCACAGGCTTTTCAACTTCGACCACGTTTAGGTTTTGGTATTCAGATAACAATAAAGCGCGCATTCATACCCTTTAAAATTTAAGCAAGAATCATCAGACAAAATAGAAAGTGCCCATCGAATTGTAAGACGTTCAAGCTGCCAACTCAATCATCCCATTGCGAAAGAAAACCAGATATCAACTCATTCAATTCCATTGGCCTTTAAGTGGCTCTGAAACCATAGATTAATAGGACCTTTCTTTGTCGCCGCGTGATACTTGGCGTTTCGCCGAGGCAGTTCCAATCGAAAGCGAAAGATTAATTCCGCCTGCTCCGGATCACCCGCGAGGTTATCCCATTCTTCCGGATCAAATTGGTGATCATAAAGCTCCTCCGCTCCATTCTCATATCTGATGTACCGATACCTCTCAGTGCGAAGGGAGTGGTTCTTACGAGCATAAGTCGTCAGAGCTGAAAACCTCCACTCCATCGACGGGGATTCCATTAAAGGAACCAAACTTCGCCCTTCGTTAGACGTTTTCGCGGGCAGACTGCACATTTCAGTCAAAGTCGGATACAGATCAATTAACTCAACCGGCTTAGACGACTTCTGACCGGCAACCTTTTTTCGCAACTCAGAATTACCGGGAGGCAAAATCACGAAGGGAACCCGTGTCGATTCCTCCCACAAACTATGCTTACTGACTCGAGCTTTTTCCCCCAAATGGTAACCATGATCCGAAAATAAAATCACGACCGTATTTTCAGCATATTTGCTTTGCTCCAGCGATTCCAATACTTTTCCAACCTGGTGGTCGACGAAATAGTTACACGCCAAATAAGCTTGTACACACTTTTTAAACTGCTCATTATTATTGGCTTGTAGAAATTCGAGAGCGGGATATTTAGGAAGTTCATGAATCTTCACTCCAATCTCGGGAACATCTTCTAAGTCATTATTCATCACGGTGGGTAATACGATTTCGTCCAGAGGGAACGGCGAGAACCATTTCTCAGGCACATACCAAGGAACGTGAGGGCGGTTAAATCCAACTGCTAAAAAAAATGGACGATCATGCGATTGAGTTAAGATCTCATCAGCCCAAGCTGCCGAACGATAGTCTGGCATTTCCTCATCATGATCGGGGAACGGCCCCCAGTCTGTTTGAGTTCCCGTGTAAGGTACATCCGGTAGTAAATAATTAAATCTGAGCCCTTTCGCTGGCTTGGGCCCCGAGCCGGCGAACTTACCTCCGTAATGATCGAAGGCGGTTTCGGGCCGGTATCCATGCGTGACTTTACCGACAGCAAACGTCTCGTATCCGTTCCGGGAAAAATACTCAGGCAACAACTGGCCCTTGAAAAATTTCTCATCGCCCGCCATCAAATTGCCGGCAGGCTGTTGGTAGACGCCGGTTGTGTGAGGGTAGAATCCGGACAAAATTGATGCGCGAGACGGACCACATATCGGACCCTGACAATGAGCGTTTTCAAACAAGACGCCGGCCTTCGCCAACCGGTCAATGTTAGGCGTCCTTGCCTGCGGATGTCCTCCCAGACAGCCAACCCAGTCATTTAAATCATCGACGATGATCAAAAGTACGTTGGGATGCAGTTCGTCCCCATCGACCTTAAAGGGGACTCTGCCAAAACAGACCACAACCAAGCAAACACACAGGATAATCCGGACCATAATTCCAACTCATTGGATCGAGGACGACCGCCCCAATTCAATTCGCTGCCGGCGCAACTTCTGAGATCACGCAGATTTCGGTTTCATTCGGAGCCACTACCGTTGTATTGTTACCGCTCGGCCAACGAATTTCCAGCTTGGCAATAGAATCTCCGACCGGAATTCCGATCGACTGAGTTGCCGAGTTTTGACTTGAAAACCCCTCTCCCGCCTGATTTTGAATCAAAATCTTTTTACCGGATGCATAGACCACTAATACTCGAGCACCAATTCCGTCTCGATTGCTCAAATTGGCCGTAGCCACCGAGGAAGTGTTTCCACCTTTCAATCGAAATTGAAATGGCCGATTGCCGCCGCGAACCGAAGACATCTTGTTCCGGAATAGTTTGAACCGGGGAGCATTAAGCGACATCAAGGCGATATCCTGCCAGCCGTCTCGATCAAAATCAAGCGTTGCAAATGAGCGGCCATCCGCCATGTCATCCGCCCCGCTAAGCAGCGTGACATCTGTGAAATTATCACCAAGCTGCAAAAACAACCGGTTTCGCTCCCGACCGCTGAGTGAATTACTCGTGAATTTCAAACCGTCATCCGAGAGGTCACTCGACGCCTTGGGAGGCGCTCGAACGATCACGTCATTGACATACCGCTGATGCTGCCAGAGATCATTCGTTTTAAAATCCTCTCCCTGCGTTGTATCTTCACGCACGACCGTGCGCCATAAACACGATCACAAATCAACCTCAGTATCGATCTCTGGGGGCGCCGTATAAAAACCCGTCGGTACATAAAGATCTAGACGTCCGTCATTATCAAAATCAGCCCACTGTCCACCGTAAGACCAACCGACTTGGTTCACGTGAAATTGATCATCTTCAGCACCTGCCCGCTGTTCAAACTTCCCATCAGAGTTCACAAACAGAAAGCAACCAGCAGCAGCTACTTCTATTCGGGGATCAACCGAATCAAGTTTCTTGACGATTCGACGACCAGCTTTGGAAAACATATTGGACACATAAAGATCCAAGTCACCATCGGCATCAAAGTCACCAAAAGATGCCCCCATCCCAAATCCAACCCCTTTGTTCACCAAAGCAGATTCCGTAATTTCAACAAAAATCGGTTGGCTCGCTCCGCGGGGAGTATCGTTACGCAGCAAGGCGTCTGGGGCAAAGTCATTGCACACATACAAATCGTCATCGCCATCGTTATCGATATCCGACCACACCGGCTGGTAAGACCGGCGCCACTGTGACACGACATCATCAAATGGAACGCGTTCCAATCGACCATCCCCTCGGTTCATCAGCAAAACATTGGCTGTCCCCGCCGTTCCAACCCACTTTTCGCTCGCCTCTTTCTTCTCAAGGTAAATCTTACGCTCTGCTTCGCTCAAGAAGTGATGTTCAAAGGCGGTATCTTTTTTTCCCAATGGCGGATAGCTACTCATGTAGATATCCACCAGACCGTCTCGGTTCACATCCGCGGCGGCTATTCCACTGGTAAAATATTGCAAATCCTCACCGAGGTCAGACCGGGTGTTCGTTACGTCCTTAAAAACACCTTCGTTATTTTGAAAATAGCGTGCGGGCTCTAGCGCATGTCCCATCAATAAGTCTTTGTCCCCGTCATTGTCCAAATCAACGAACAACACACAATTGACGAGGTACTCGACCTTCAACCCTACCGATTCAGCCACGTCGACAAATGTCCCATCCCCCAGATTCTTTAACATTTGAGTCGGCCCCCAGCGAGCCGTCAGGAAAATGTCATCCCAGCCATCATTGTTAAAGTCAACTACCGAAACAGATGGGTAAACGTGGTCGGACGTCATCGTCGTCCACTTTGAATATTTATTTTCAGGCAAGTCATAAACACCAGTCTGTGCGGTTTTGAGAATAATCTCATCCAGAAACGAACGCTGGGCATTCGCGAGCGAGCCGGGGTCTTTTAAAACATCCGCCAACACCTCTTCAAACAGAGGTTGCCGGGAGCGTTCAATGTAAAAATCCTCTTGAGTCCACTTCTTTAAGACCCACTCTCCAGCTTCCTTTTGAAACTCCAAAGACTGATAAGCCTTCAATCCGTAAAGCCATGTCGAATCGTCCGGTGCTGATTTCCCTCGCGCCTCAACTTTCGTGTTTATCACGAAAACGTCTTTATCACTCTCGGAGAAATTCCCGGCGATCGCTCCAAACTTCATTGTCTCCCATAGGGCGTTGAGCGCCATTGCAGATTGCCACGGATCGACCGCCTGCTCTGCCGGTGATTCAACAATAGGCCAGTGCCCTACTTCGACAAAATCAGCATGATTTGAATCTTGATGAAACACCTGATCAGCACTGGCCGCGGCCAATCCAGAAACACTGACACAAGTCGACAACTCTGGTGGAAGCGGGAGACTCGGATCCTGGGAACGCAATTCGTACCACGCCGCAATCCGACTCAGTTGAGGAGTCAAATCCAGAATCAGGTCTTCGCTTTTGATCAAGTCACTTAGGATTGCGACTTCTGCAAGATTCGTTTCTTTGGCCGCCGGCTCAACCGATGCCTCCTTCTCTCCAACGCACCCTTGAGTCGACACAAGCGTGAGCAACACTAAGGCCGCCACAGATGCGAAGTTAATGATGGCTGCATACCTGGCAAGAACTAATGACTGGTTATTCATCGCCCACTTCCTCGATCGTCAAGATTCCAGAAACACTCGGTTTTACGATCTCCGTCTTCACTCCCGACGGCCAGCGAACCTCGACTCGTTCAACCGAATCCCCTTCCGGGACACCAATCATTTTGACGTCAGAATTTTGACTCGCAAACCCCTCACCCGCCTGCTTTTGAACTAACAACTTATTCCCAGAAGCAAACGTAATTAAAGCCGTTGCTCCAATCCCATCTCGATTACTCAGATTTGCAGATGGAGCACCAGTTCTCTGACCTCCGACCAAACGAAATCGAAAAGACGAATTGTTGGGATAAATTGTCTTCAATTCGTTTCGGTATAGTTTAAATCTAGGCGAGTTCAACGACATCATGGCAATGTCCTGCCAACCATCCTGGTCGAAATCCAAAAGAGCGAAAGATCGCCCATCGGCAATATCATCCACGCCGCTAACTAAAGTTACATCAGAAAAATTATCTTCATGCCGCAAGAACATTCGATTCCTTTCACGACCGCTGAGTGAGTTACTCGTAAAACCCCATTTTTGTTTTACGCGGGAGCCGGCCCCCTGAGCGGAATCTACTAAAACCCGATTTTGGTATTTTTGATTCTCCCAGCGGGAGTCATCCCGGAATGAATCATCTTGAGAAGGATCATCGCGCACGACCGAGCGCCAAAGGCAAGATCAGGTATCGACCTGTGTGTCGATTTCCTCGGGCGCCGTATAAAATCCAGTTGGGACATACAGGTCTAACTGACTGTTGTTGTCAAAATCCCCCCATTGTCCCCCGTAAGACCAACCCACTTGATTGACGTGATATTGGCCTTCTTCAGAACCCGCGGTTTGCGCGAACTTACCGTCCTCGTTAATAAACAGAAAACATCCAGCCGCAGCGACTTCGATCCGCTCATCAACCGAATCCATTTTTTGGATAATCCGCCGCCCCGCTTTGGAAAACATGTTGGACACGTAAAGATCAAGGTCTCCATCGCGATCAAAATCTCCATACGAAGCCCCCATTCCAAAACCGAACCCTTTATACGTTAGGACATCCGTTGTCACGTCTACGAATACTGGTTGCGCAGCTCCCCGAGGCGTGTCGTTTCTCAACATCGAATCTGGCGCGAAATCATTACACACGTATAAATCGTCGTCCCCATCGTTATCGATGTCGGCCCAAACCGCTTGGAATGATCGATGCCACTGGGCTAACTCTTCGTCGTAGGGCACCCTCTCCAGACGACCGCCCCCACGATTCATCAACAACACATTAGCCGAACCGGCAAGATCCAACCAGCGATTACTATCAGCTCTTTTTTCCAGGAAGCGCGAGCGCTCCTCCTCGTTGAGAAATGTCTGTTCGAAAGATGCGTTTTCCTTATTAAGTGGTGGGTAGTTGCTAAGGTAAATATCAATCAATCCATCACGATTTACATCGGCGGCTGAAATCCCACTCGTGAAAAACTGCCTTCCGATATCGGACTTTGTTTTCGTGACATCTTTATAAATACCATCTCGATTCTCTAGATATTTAGCCGTCTCCATCGGCCGCCCCATGATTGCATCCTTGTCACCATCGTTATCAAGATCAACAAACAAAACGCAATTTACAAGATACTCTTCGTAAAGCCCGATCTCCTTGGCAACGTCAGCGTACGTACCATCTCCCAAATTCTTCAACATTTGAGTCGGCCCCCAGCGAGCCGTTAGGAAAATATCTTCTAAACCATCGTTGTTAAAATCTACAATCGAAACCGATGGAAGGATATTGTCAGAGGTTAGATTGGTCCAAGGCACATATTCAGGAATCGGTAAAACAAACCCACCCTTGCTCGACGACTTCAAAATAATTTCATCTTTGAATGACCGCTGGGCATTACTAAGTGCTTTCTCATCGGGGAGCACCTCACCGAGCATCTCGCGAAAAAGAGGTTGTTGAGTTCGCTCAACAAAGAAATCTTCCTGAATCCAGCTGCTCAGATCCCAAGTTTCACCTGATTTCTTAAATACAATTACTTGATGAGCTTTCATTCCCAGTGCCGCACCTGAATCAGCGATTCCCCGACCCTCAACTTTGGTGTGCATGGCAAACTCATCATGGAGATCGTTCGTAAAATCTCCTGCAACGACGCCAAACTTCAGTGTCTCCCAGGCGACATTCAACCGTTTCGCAGATTGCCAAGGATTCATTGAGGTATCTGTTGATTCACCCATCGGCCAATGAATAACCTCCAAAAAACTCGGCTCGCTTGGATCCGCGTGAAACAACTCAGCTGGATCTTTGTCCGCAATTCCAACGACTGAATCGCAGCTTTTCAAATCTTTCGGCAATTCATCTTTAAGCCCAGCGGAATTCTCCTGAAACCACAATGCAAGCGCATTCAATCGTGGTGTGAGGTCAAGAAGAAGATCCTCGCTTTCAATCAGGTTATCAACGCGCAGCCCTTCTTCCGTAATTCCAGTCTGTCCAATTTCATTCGAGCCATCGACAGGTGACGCCTGCTTTCTACAACCAAAAATAGAGCAACTAATAACCAGCACTAAAAAGGCAACCCATTTTCCACAATGAGCATCCGCTCTGTTAGGCCATTGAAAAGACCATCGCAACATATCAGTTTAACTCCTCAATGAGGGTAATCACAGTTTTATCTGGGGAATCGATAGTCGATGTTTTTCCGGATGGCCACTCTACAAAAAGCGAAACAACTTCGTCTCCAGTCGGTATCCCCACCGAGAGAATCTCAGAATTCTGGGACGCAAATCCTTCGCCACATTGTTTCTGAACAACCATTGTTTTGCCAGATTGATATTTAACATACACTTTCGCCCCAATGCCATCTCGATTCGTTTTCCCGGGCTGAACCTCTGCGGAATTTGCCGAACCGCGAAGGCGAAAACGGAGGGAGCAATTCCCAGGATATAATTCCTGCATCTGATTTCTATACAATTTGAATTTTGGATTATTGAGCGACATCAACGCAATGTCTTGCCATCCATCCTGATCGAAATCCACAATCGCGAATGATCGCCCGTCCGCAATATCATCTGCACCGCTGACTAGCGTAACATCGGCGAAGTTTCCCGCACTGTTTAAAAACAGACGATTTCGCTCATTACCACTCAATGAATTACTCTTAAAACTGAATTGCTGCATACGTCGCCCGCTGGGGTCACCCTCGGCGGGCATAAATATCTGGTCTTTATACTTTTGCGTTTCCCACGCGGAAACGGCTTGGAATTCCTTCTCTTGGCTGGGATCTTCGCGCACGACCGAGCGCCAAAGACAAGATCAGGTATCGACCTCGGTAGCAATCTCAGCAGGAGCTGTGTAATATCCCGAGGGAACATAAAGATCTAACTTGCCGTCGTTATTGAAATCTGAAAACTGGCCACCGAACGACCAACCGACTTGATGAACTTTGAACTCCCCCTCTCCCTCGCCAGCACGCTGCTCAAATCCTCCATCTTCGTTGACGTAAAGGAAACTGCCTTTCGTCGCCACCTCGATCCGCTCATCCACTTTCCCTAATTTATCCGCGATCCTACGCCCTGCCTTGGAGTACATATTGGAAACGTAGAGATCGAGATCACCGTCCTGATCAAAATCGCCGAACGAGACGCCCATGCCAAAACCGATGCCACGATTGGTAATCGCTTCCTCTGTGACATTTACGAACACAGGCTGATCCGCACCGACCGGCGTATCGTTTCTCAATAACGCATCGGGGGAGAAGTCATTACAGATGTAGAGATCATCATCACCATCGGAATCATAATCTGCCCACGCCGACTGAAACGAACGTCGCCATTGGGAAAGATCATCATCATAGGGTACTCGCTCCAATCTTCCCCCACCTCGATTCATTAATAGCACATTTGCTGAACCTGGAAGATCAAGCCAACGATTCAATGTCTTTCTTTTCTCATCGTAAATCTCTCGCTCTTCCTTCCCGAGAAAAACATCTTGAAATCGCCGGGACGCCTTATTCAAAGCAGGGTAACTGCTGAGATAAATATCCAGTAGGCCATCTCGGTTGACATCCGTCGCTGAGATTCCGCAAACAAAATATTGCTTTCCCAGATCGGAGTGAGTCTTGGTTACATTCTTAAAGACGCCCGACTCATTTAAAAAATACTTGGCCGGCTCCATTGGGCGACCTAAAATTGCATCCTTATCGCCATCGTTATCAATATCGATAAAGAGCGCACAATTCACCATATACTCTTCGCGCAATCCAATCTTTTCGGCCACGTCAATGTAGGAACCGTCCGGCTGTTTCTCTAGCATCTGCGTTGCAGCCCAGCGCGAGGTGAGAAACAGATCGTCCAGCCCATCGCTGTTATAATCAACAACAGCGACCGACGGAAAAACATGGTTGGAAGGCAACTCTTCCCAATCAGCCACCAGTGGCACAGGCAAAGTTATCGTTCCACCCTTGCGAGATGACCTCACAATGATCTCGTCTTTATGAGACCGGCGAATCTCTTTTAAAGTCTCAGAATCCGGCACTACCTCTGAAAGCACTTCCCGAAAAAGAGGCTGGGCGGATCGTTCTAAAACCAAATCACCCTGCAACCACTTCGTCAATTTCCAACTTTCATCCTTCCGCTCAAATATAAAATCCTGGTGCCCCTTTATTCCCCAAACAGCACGGGAAGACTCGCCGCGCCCCTCAACCTTGCTATGAATCGAAAAGACGTTCTCACTTTCAAAACCGCCAGAGAGAACACCGAACTTCATGGTTTCCCATTTAATACCGAGTCTATCCAATGAAGCCCAAGGGTATCCAACCTCAGAAGAGGCTTCACTTGCGACGGGCCAATTAGCTTTTTCTAGAAACTCAGGATATTTCCCATGCTGGCCAAATAACTTTTCGCTATCCACAGTTTTAAGC
>Ga0055584_100007697_pt1 | contig 10554 bp, 6 predicted proteins | sample OSDHelmetaG_FD_58716 | JGI IMG/M metagenome (GOLD analysis project Ga0055584, IMG submission 58716) | Pelagic marine sediment microbial communities from the LTER site Helgoland, North Sea, for post-phytoplankton bloom and carbon turnover... | ecosystem: Environmental > Aquatic > Marine >...
TGCTTTAATGCTTTAATTTTAGTTACTTTAAGCTATTTTAAGCTAAGATCACATTTCAATTAAAATATAGGCTTTCCTAATTCTTTATACTAGGAAGCCTAATACCATGTCTTGGTATCTATTAACAACAACCCTGCTGTCTATTTATCCCTATTCTAAAATTACGCCTACCCCCTCTAATGAGAGATATACAGCCCTCTTAAAAAGAAATACAACATAGAGTATGATTTGCTCTGCCCTTCTTGAGACGTTTATTTAGACGCATTTTATCCCACGCTATTAATTTTGAATACAGAATATCTATTCTTTTCCATTAATAACTACGTAAAAATTTTTCTCATTCCCAGCTGAATCATGCATACTCAAGTAGAACGAGTAGACCCCCTACATTGAATGTAATAGAAATGTAATGACTAGTTAGATAATATTTATTTTACTCAATAGTGTTTGTAATAAAAGTATCGTTGGTCATTAATTAAGATATAAGAGAGTTAACTTTGTTGAAAAAAAACAGAATAAAATTGAAAGGGTTAATTACATAAAAAATCCTACAGATTTAGCTAGTAAAATCTGTAGGACAAGTAGTGCAGAACAGCAATACGGCTAGGTAGAAATATAAAATTTTCTACGCAATAGTATGCTTAAATTACTTCGCGAATTTAGTCTTGAAGTAATCGAAAACTACTGGTACATCATGTTGACCAAGACCAGCATCAACTGCAGCTTGAAGGTTAGCAGAAGTACCTTGAGCAATTAAAGATTCGCCACCTAAGTCTGCAACCATTTGGTTGAAATAACCAAGATCTTTGTTAGCGTTAGCTACTGAGAAACCTAATTTTTCTTCGCCATCTACAGCATAAAACTTAGTGAACTGCATGAATGGAGAGTTAGAAGGACCTGCAGACATAATATCAAACAATTGTTGTCCATCAACACCCGCAGCTTCAGCAACAGCAAATGCTTGTGACATAGCTGTAACAGTAGTCATACCAATAAAGTTATTGATTAACTTAGTTGTGTGACCAGCACCAAGTGCACCAAGGTGGAAAACATTTTCGCCTTGCTCGTCAAGAACAGGTTTCACTTTGTTGAAAGTATCAATATCACCAGCAGCCATGATGTTTAATAAACCATCTTTAGCGTGAGCAGGAGTACGACCTAAAGGAGCATCGATCATACCTGCACCTTTAGCAGCAAGGTCAGCACCAATTTTACGAGTAGAGTCTGGAATAGAAGTACCGAAGTCAATTAATGTTTTACCTTCAGACATACCTGCTAAAATACCATCTTCAGCATAAACTACCAATTCAACCACTTTAGAAGTAGTAAGAGCTAACATTACGATGTCACTTTTTTCAGCTAATTCTTTACCTGAACTTACTTCAGTAGCGTTACCTCGAGCAATAACTTTTGCAACAGCATCTTTATTAAGATCCATTACGTTTACTTGAAATCCGCGAGTCTGCAAGTTTTCAACCATGTTGCCGCCCATAAGACCAAGGCCGATGAAACCTATAGTAGGTTTTGACATATCTAACTCCTAAATATATTGATGTATGTTTATTAAAGGTGAAAATTGATTCACCTTAATTTATCTATAATATAAGTAACCAGCTAACCAGTTACACTAAAATTCTTTAAACTGCTCTGTTGAGAACTTTTCATATAAAATATGAGTTCTCTTACGCTTTAAAATACTGATTAATTTTTGTTAATTATTTAGCTAAAAAACAACCTAAACCGCTAACTTAGTATTAAACCAAATGATATTTTTGGTAAGAACCTATTCTGTAAATCATCACGAGTGATAATTGTATTTTTGGAAAAATTAAAAATCAATTTGATTTCTTATTTTAAAACAAACTGAATCTATTAATTAATACTTAAAATAATCATGAACAACACTACACTAACCAAACACTCAAACAATGTCAACCAATTAAATAAAATTGGTAATAGAATGTCATTTACTATCAAAATAATCCTAAATAAACAGTTTGATATTATTCTAAATTAATTAACAAATGGAATTAATTAGTTATGTTAGATTCTCATAATAAGTATAGATTTTTAATTCACGTTCACCTCAGAGAATGCTTAGAAAATGCTCAGAGGGAAGTTCAATGGGATTTTTATCTGAATATGTCTGATTTTACTATGCGTAAAGTAAGCGAAGGTTTAAATATTGGGTACTGCATGAAATTGAACGTGTCATCACAGAAATAATTAACTTTTAGCATTAACACACTGTAAGGTTCGTTAATATCAAAAGCTCTATATCAAAATTTATTCTTACACAGAACTACAACACAAATTTAATTATGCTAATGTCATATAAAAAATACTAATACCAATCAGATTAATTAATGATTTAAACTTTAATGAGGATAAATTTTCAAGAACAAGACGCTTGATTGACTAATAACTAGATATTGGGATTGAAAGCAACGATGTTATTGAATAGTTAGACCCTTTAAAAAGATCATTTAGTTAGTCTGATTGGGATAATTAACACACAATAGGATTTATCGATGGAATACACCACTCGAAAATTAGCCAAGAATAAACGTATTGCCTTAGTCGCACATGATCATATGAAAGAGTCATTACTTGATTGGGCATCAAAAAGACTTCCCGTCCTAAAGCTACATCATATTTATGCGACTGGCACAACAGGCACTTTGCTTTCAAATAAGTTAAAACTGCCTATTGAAAGTTTACTCTCTGGCCCTATGGGTGGGGATCAACAACTTGGTGCAAAAATAGCTGAAGGTAAAGTAGATATATTGATATTTTTTTGGGATCCTATGAATGCAGCTCCCCATGATCCTGATGTAAAAGCCTTATTACGGTTAGCTGCTGTTTGGAATATCCCTGTCGCAACAAACATTGCTACAGCTGACTTTATTTTAGACTCTACTCACATAAATGAAGTTTACCATGCCCGTATTCCTGACTATCAAGGGTATTTAAATAAAAGAATAGACGAGTAAACTATTGACGTCTATATCAGTTAGTTTACTTATTAATTAAATTATTTTATTCAAAAAAACACGATAAAAAATAAACCTTTATTTTAATAATTAGAAATGTTCACATAGTTAGTAGATTTTGTACTATTTAACACAGTTAAACTGCAACGATTATGATTATATAATTTTGTATTAACCGTTGCTCCTCTTTATTAGATTTTGGCTCTTTGCTTATAGGTTTATTATGTCAACATTTCGTTTTATGTTTAATCGCCTTTTATTGTTATCAACCAGCGCTATAGTGATCACTGCACTTACCGGCTGTGAAAAATCACAACAACCACCCTCTTTAGGAATGCAACCTGCATTAGTGTCTGTTATGACGATGGCATCTCAATCAGTACCTTTTAGTATTGAATTACCTGCAACCTTGTCTGGCGCGAAAGAAGTAGAAATTCGAGCCCAAGTATCAGGAATTTTACAAACTCGTAACTTTAGTGAAGGTGATAAAGTTACTGCTGGGCAATCCCTATTTAGTTTAGACGCTAAAACATACGCTGCTGCAATGGAAAAAAGTAAAGCCGATTTAAATGCAGCAATTGTTCGCCTTGAACAAGCTCAGCGCGAAGTTAATAGAATAAAACCATTACGCGCTCAAAATTCAATTTCACAACGTGAATTAGACAATGCTATTTCTAGTGTTGATATAAATTATGCTGATGTAAAATCGATGCAAGCTAATTTAGAGCAAGCAAAATTACGATTAGATTATACTAAAGTCACTTCTCCTGTAACAGGTATTGTTGGTAGAGAACTTGTGTCTGAAGGAACTTATGTTTCAGGTCCTGAAGTCTTATTAACACAATTAACTCAAATTGATCCTATTCGTGTGCGTTTTGGATTATCAGAACGTGAACAATTACAAATGCGAAATGACTCAGCCGCAGGTTCATTAACGTTACCTATAGAAGGTCATTGGAAAACAAGAGTTAAATTATTTGATGATTCATTTCATTCTGAAGTCGGCGAAGTTAATTTCAGTGATATTCGTATAAATGCCCAAACAGGTACGAGCGAATTACAAGCGATTATGCCTAATCCTAACTTTTCATTAAGGCCAGGACAATTTGTTAGAATAGTTTTAGAAGGAGCTGTTCGTGAAAATGCATTTGTTGTTCCGCAAAGAGCAGTATTAGACAATGGCCTGGGCAAATTTGTGTATGTTATGTCTAAAAACGACAAGGGCATAATTGTCGCGCTACCTGCACCCGTAATTGTTGGTGAGTGGGTAACAAACGTACAAGATATAGAAAATGGTTGGATAATTCGAAAAGGTCTAAATACAGGTGACCAAGTAATTATTGATGGTATGGCACGTATTTTTTTCCCCGGCATGCCAATTCGTTTAGCTGATGATCAACCAACGACCATCACTCAAAAATAAGGGTTTAAATAAATGTTCTCTCGTTACTTTATTGATCGACCCATTTTCGCTTTTGTCATTTCTATTTTTATTGTATTGGCTGGCTTAGCCGCGATGCGTAGCTTGTCTATTGCCCAGTACCCAGAAATGTCTCCCCCTGTTGTACAAGTAACAGCAGTCTACCCTGGCGCATCAGCTGAAGTGCTAGAACAAACTGTTGCCACGCCACTAGAAAATGCTATTACAGGGGTAGAGGGCATGATGTATATGTCTTCTACATCAACCAGTGCAGGCGCAACAACAATAACGGTTACCTTTGAAATAGGAACAGACCCTGATCAGGCATCTGTCAATGTTAATAACCGTGTTAAACAAGTAGAAGCTCGTTTGCCTGAAGAAACTCGTCGTCAAGGCGTAATCGTTGCTAAAAGTTCATCAAATTTTTTACATGTGCATGCGTTTTATTCACCTGATGACAGCCGCGAAGCATTATGGACATCTAACTATGTTACTTTAAATATTTTAGATAAAATTAAGCGGATTCCTGGTACAACTAACGTACAAATTTTTGGTGCAAAAGATTACGCAATGCGTATTTGGTTACGTCCAGATGTTATGAGTCAATTAGGCGTTACTGTTGAAGAAATTAGCAGTGCAGTACGCGAACAAAACTCACAATATGCTGCAGGCAGAATTGGCGCAGAACCAACTTTTGTGACTCCGCAATCGTTGGTTTATAGTGTCAAAGTTCAAGGTAGATTAACGACTGAAAAAGAGTTTGAAGATATTATTATTCGTTCAAATAGCGATGGTAGTTCATTACGTTTGAAAGATATTGCTCGAATTGAGCTAGGCTCAAAAGATTATGATTTTGATGGCCGTATTAACGGTAAAAAAGCCGTATTATTAGGGATATTTTTACAACCTGGCGCGAATGCGCTTGATGTTTCCGATGAAGTAAATGCAACAATTGACGAATTGAGAACTCGGTTTCCTGCAGGGTTAAAACATATACTCCCTTACGATACAACACGCTTTGTAAAAGTCTCTATTAGAGAAGTATTAAAAACACTAGGTGAAGCTATGCTGCTAGTTTTTTTAGTCGTATTTATCTTTTTACAAAATTGGCGTGCCACTTTAATTCCAATTATGGCTGTACCTGTTTCTCTATTAGGTACTTTTGCTGGTCTTTATCTGTTGGGTTATTCTATTAACACTTTAACGCTATTCGGAATGGTATTATCTATTGGTATAGTGGTTGATGATGCAATTGTTGTACTTGAAAATGTAGAACGCATTATGCATGAAGAAGGGGTGTCGGCTCGAAATGCAGCGATAAAAGCAATGAAAGAAGTAAGCGGTCCGGTCGTTGCCATTGTATTAGTATTATGTTCAGTGTTTGTACCAATAGCTTTTTTAGGCGGCTTAACGGGTGAGTTATTCCGCCAATTTGCTATCACTATTTCTATTTCTGTTAGTCTATCTGGCTTAATAGCATTAACCATGACGCCTGCATTATGTGTTTTGGTATTAAAACATGAAGACAAAAAAACAAATCTATTTTTCAATGCCTTTAATCGGTTTTTCACTAAAATAACCGGGCACTATGTAACTAGTGTCAGTTTTTTTCTACGTCGAGGTTTATTAGCTTTGATGCTTATTATAGGCATGATAATTATCACAGCAAATATGTGGTTAAAAACACCTGGTTCTTTAGTACCTGATGAAGATCAAGGTTATTATATTTCAGCTGTTTTTTTACCTGATGGCGCGTCCTTACAAAGAACCAAAAAGGTTGTAGAGGAAGTAGTTGCAGCAATAGAATCAAATTCAGCAAATGAAAACGTTGTTTCTTTTACTGGCTTTGATTTTCTCGGCGGCGGCTATAAAAATAATGCCGCTACGCTTTTTGTTACCCAAAAACATTGGGATGAAAGAGAAATAAGTACTCAACAGTTGGTGGGTGAATTATTTATGAAAACCGCTAATATTAAAGAGGCTTTAGTATTAGCATTTAATCCCCCGGCAATCCCTGGTTTAGGAAATACGGGCGGCTTTGAATTTTACCTACAAAACCGTGGTGACGGTGGCGTAGAAAAGTTAAAACAAAGTATGCAAGCTATGATGGGCGCAGCTCAAAAAAGCCCTATACTTGCTGGAGTACAAACCCTATGGCGAGCTAACTCACCCCAATTAACAGTAAAAATTGATCGAGAACAAGCACATGCCATGAATATTCCTATCAACAATGCATTTAATGCATTGGCAGGAACAATGGGTACTTACTACCTTAATGATTTTAATAAATTTGGTAGAACATGGCAGGTGTTAATGTCTGCAGAACCAGAGTTTAGAATGAGTCCTAAAGATATTGGTCGTATTTATGTAAAAAGTGATAGTGGCAAAATGATACCTATTTCAGCCTTTGCAGAAATAAATTACAGTAGTGGACCCGACAGTTTAGACCGATACAACAACCTCTCTGCCGTAAAATTATTAGGTAGCGCTGCTCCTGGTTATAGTTCAGGTCAAGCAATCGCTGAAATAGAACGTATTGCTAAAGAAATATTACCCTCAGACATGAGTTATGAATGGACTGGAACGGCTTATCAAGAAAAAAGGAGTTCAGGCTCGACTTCCCTAGCATTAGGCATGGCCGTTATTATGGTATTTTTAATTTTAGCAGCCTTATATGAACGTTGGTCTTTGCCGTTATCTGTACTACTCGCCTTACCTTTTGGTATTTTTGGTGCGTTAGTTGCGGTTTGGATTGCCGGTATGACAAGTGATGTTTATTTTCAAATAGGTTTAGTCACCCTTCTGGGTTTAGCCAGTAAAAATGCCATTTTAATCGTTGAATATGCTCTGATGAAAAAACAAGAAGGTTGGACAACCGGTGCTGCCGCATTAGAAGCCGCTCGATTACGATTTAGGCCCATTATTATGACATCGCTTGCTTTTATTTTAGGCGTAGTTCCTTTAGCATTAAGTTCGGGCGCAGGTGCAGGCGCTCGCCATAGTGTAGGGACTGGTGTAATGGGTGGTATGATCGCTGCAACGTTTTTAGCAATATTCTTTGTGCCTTTGTTTTTTTATTGGTTAACAGAACGCAAAGTATCTGAGAAAAGAAAGAAACAAACTATTCTAGATGAAATTACACAACATCATGAACAAGAAGTCACTCCTAAATAATGATGTCAAAACAATAGACTCTGTTTATCTTTCGCGGTTAAGTTTTGCTCGAGATAAAAGCGTTTAATCATGGCGAGTAGAGTATTGCCTAGTCATTCTAGGCAATACTCTACTCAACAAATTGCTGTAAACCAATCTTGAAAGCTCAACATATCCTACTTTTAATTGGCCTCAACTTCTCTTTCGTTAGAAAGTAAACAAGCACTTAATCACTGTACTTATTTACTTCAGTTATTATTTTAGTAATAAACCAAACTATAAACCATTGATATTTAATTAATAAATCACAACCCTATTTACTAAAAACACAACATATACCAAATAAAAATATACATATAACCTATAAGTCTAAAAAAAAGATTGGTTGAATGTAAACTTTCACTTACCTTCCACCTGTGACACTTGTCATCCAAACAATTATAACGACAAGAAACTAAAGGATAATGAAACATGACTGTTAAATTTAAACATAGCGCGCTCGCCATAGCGATGTACGCATCATTAGCAAGTACTTCTGCAGTAGCGCAAGAAGATACGACTGTTAGCGCTAAAAATTCAGATATAGAGCGTATAATTACCGTTGGTTCACGTATGTCAAACCGAACGGTTGCTGATAGCCCTGCTCCTATTGATATTATTTCGGCTGAAGCAATTAAAAATTCAGGCGCAACTAGCACACCCGATATGCTTCGTAAACTCGCCCCTTCATTCAATATGACCAATACCACAACGTCTGATGGTCAAGATCTTATGCGCCCAGCTTCACTGAGAAGTTTAGGACCAGATCAAGTATTAGTATTGATAAATGGTAAACGTCGTCATCAGCAAGCCGTTGTTGCAGTACAAGAAAACGTCGGCCGTGGTAGCGCAGGTACAGATTTAAGCTCAATTCCAATGACCGCTATTTCTCACATTGAAATATTACGTGATGGCGCTGCTGCTCAATATGGCTCTGATGCGATTGCCGGTGTTATCAACCTGGTTCTTAAAAATGACGGTGGCGGTACAGTTTGGTCACAATATGGCGAAACAAGTGAAGGTGATGGTGAAAGCTTTGAATTAGGCGCTAACTACGGCTTTGAAATTGGTGACAGAGGTATGTTAAACCTTACCTTTGAATATGCTGACAATGGTGAAATGAACAGAGCAACTCCAACAACTTGGTTTGGTTCTATCTCAGAGCCAAAGCAATTATTACTTGTTGGTGAAGCTGAAACAGAAATGACTAGCCTATGGGCGAATTTCTCTTACGATTTAGGTGAAAGCAGCCAATTATACGCTTTTGGTGGTTATACTACCAAAGAAGGTGATTCACTTGGTTTTTATCGTGGTGCTTCAGATGACCGTGTATGGAGTAAATTATTTCCAGAAGGTGTAACACCAGGGTTAGGAACAGATTCTGAGGATTCCTCATTGGCTATCGGTTATAAAACTGAGGTGGGTGACTGGGGACTTGATGCCAGTATTGTTACTGGTGAAAACCGTTTTGAATTTAGAAATACTAACTCTCTGAACGCTAGTTACGGACCTAACAGCCCAACATCTGCCTATGATGGCGCACTTGTCTTTAGTCAAACAACGTTTAACTTAGATGCCGTTACTACGGTTGATTTGGGACTATACGATGAAACTTCTATCGCTATCGGCATAGAATATAGAATTGATGGTTATAAGCAAGAAGCAGGTGATGCAGTAAGTTATGACCGTGGTAATGTCGATTGTGGCGAGTCAGTAAACCCTACGGGCTCTACAACCATGACTGATTGTAGTTATATTGATCCTGAAGATGGCCTAGTAAAACTAGCAGTTACTGCACCGGGTATGCAGGGCTTTCAAGGCTATAGCCCTGAAATGGCTATTGATACCGATAGAAAGAGTTTTGCTGTTTATTTAGACACTGAAACTTACCTAACTGAAGATTGGTTAGTTGCTGCAGCAGTTCGTTATGAAGATTATGATGATTTTGGTAGCACTGTTATTGGTAAATTATCAACGCACTTAACCTTAACAGACAGCTTATCAGTACGTGGCTCAGCTTCAACAGGTTATAGAGCACCGGGTATGCAGCAGTCTAACTTTACTCAACGCTCAATTTCATTAGATAATGGTCAATTACAGGATTTAGTAACTTTACGTCCTAATGATGCATTAGCACAAGAGCTTGAATTTAATGAGCTTAAAGAAGAAACTTCAACTAACGTTTCTGTTGGTTTGGTATATACAGAAGGTAACTTCTCAACTACTTTAGATATTTATCAAATAAACATTGATGATCGTATTGCCTACTCAGGTAATATTACTCGCAGTGCTGATGGTAATACTGAAGTAGATGCGTTCTTTGACCGTCATTCTGGTGCTGGTGATGCGTTAGATGGCGTTAAAAATGTTTCTATATTTACTAATGCTATTGATACTGAAACCTTTGGCCTTGATTTGGTAACCCAATATACACAAGAAGTAGAAGATTTCGGAAATATTGTTTATGAACTTGCGTATCATCAAAATGATACTGATGTGACTAATATCAATACATCATCATCAATTGTTTCTAATGAAGTTGTTTTTGATTCTACTCAGACATTATTAATTGAAAAAGGCCAGCCACAACAGCGGTTAAGCGCTTCTGCTATGCTGGATTTAGATAACGTAATACTAACAGCTCGTGTAACTCATTACGGTGAAGTAACAACTGCTGCTTACGGTACTGATGAGAATACTTGGGGTGCAAAAAGCTTAATTGACTTAACAGCTCGCTGGAGTGTTACCGATCAACTAGATATTAGCGGCGGTATTTTGAACTTAACAGATGAGTATCCTGATGAATGGGGCACAAATGGTGGTGACTTCCCAGCTCTTGGTTTTAAATACGGTTGGGCAAGTATGCCATTCTCACTAGCTGGTCGTGAATATTACATAAGAGCATCTTATAACTTCTAATTACAGATAACGTTGTAATGAAGTTGTAAT
>Ga0055584_100007698_pt1 | contig 10554 bp, 8 predicted proteins | sample OSDHelmetaG_FD_58716 | JGI IMG/M metagenome (GOLD analysis project Ga0055584, IMG submission 58716) | Pelagic marine sediment microbial communities from the LTER site Helgoland, North Sea, for post-phytoplankton bloom and carbon turnover... | ecosystem: Environmental > Aquatic > Marine >...
TTTGGCTTGTTCTCGGGCATCCCCGTTGCCTTCGTCGTTGGCGGCGTCGGCTTGCTGTTCGGCTTTATCGGCATGTTCTTCGACATGTTCGCCTTCCAGGAATTCTTCAACATCCCTGTCCGCATTTGGGGCGGCGCGGTAGAGAATCTGGTGCTGGTGGCCGTACCGTGCTTCATCTTTATGGGTACGATGCTGGAGCGCTCCGGCGTCGCCCAGGATTTGCTGGAAATCCTTGACGTCCTGCTGCGGCGGGTCCCGGGTGGCCTTGCCATGTCGGTGACATTGATGGGCACGATCATGGCGGCAACAACCGGCATTATCGGTGCCTCGGTTGTCATGATGACACTGATGGCGCTGCCCACCATGCTGCGCGCTGGCTATTCGAAAGGTTTGGCGACCGGCACTATCGCAGCGTCGGCAACGCTCGGCATTTTGATACCACCCAGCATTATGCTGGTGATCATGGCCGACCTGCTGGCACTGTCCGTGGGCAATCTGTTCCTGGGCGCGATCTTCCCCGGCCTGCTCTTATCCGGTCTGTATCTGGTCTATATTGGCATCATTGCAAACCTGAAGCCGAGCATTGCGCCGCGGGTGAAGGAAGACAACACCACAGTCGCTGACCATGGCTCTAAGTTGAAAATGGTCATCAAAGGTTTCGTGCCGCCGGTGTTCCTGATGGCCCTGGTGCTGGGCTCCATCTTTGCTGGTTGGGCGACACCGACAGAGGCTGCGGGCGTTGGCGCGTTTGGTGCAATCCTGCTGACAATCTTCAACGGCCGCATGACCGGTGGCGTAATGCGTGAGGTGTGCGAGCGCACCGCCATCATTTGCGGCATGATCTTCTTCATCTTCATGGGCGCGACGGCGTTTAGCTACGTCTTCCGCTCCCTTGGTGGCGAGGACCTGATCATCCACGGGATTGAGGCACTGGGCTTTGGTGCTTGGGGCATTCTCATCGTGCTGATGACGACCATCTTTATCCTGGGCTTCTTCTTTGACTTCATTGAGATCACGCTGATCGTGCTGCCGGTGTTCGCCCCGGTTGTCGCTCTGCTCGATTTTGGCACCCACGTTGAAGGCCGGGATGTGGCCTATTGGTTCGCCCTGTTGGTGGCGGTCAATTTGCAGACGTCATTCCTGACGCCGCCATTCGGGTTCGCGCTGTTCTATATGAAGGGCGTGGCGCCATCCTCGGTGAAAATCCAGGACATCTACTCGGGCATCATCCCGTTTGTGTCGCTGCAGGTTATCGGTTTGTCCCTAGTCATTGCCTTCCCGGCAATCGCACTGTGGCTGCCAAATACTCTGCTGGATTGACGCTCAGACTAGCTTCCAGCTTCTAGCTGGCTTAGGCTCCGGAGACGCACATCGCATCTCCGGAGCCTTTTTTGTTATGGACTTGAGTTTCACCGCCGAAGAGCAAGCCTTCCGCACCAAAATCCGTGAATGGACCGCCGCCAACCTGCCCACCGACATCCGCAACAAAGTGGATCGCGGCATTGAGCTGGAGCGGGAGGACTTCTCCCGCTGGATGAAAATCCTCTCTGGCGAGGGCTGGATCGCGCCAAACTGGGAGGCCAAGGATGGCGGCCCCGGGTTCTCGCTGGCCGAGAAATACATCTTCGAGGAAGAGTTGTTCGCCGCCCACGCCCCGCGTACCGTGCATTTCGGCACCCGCATGGTTGGGCCGGTACTGCTGGCCTATGGCACGCCAGAGCAACGCCAGAAATATCTGCCAAAAATTCTGACCAGCGAGGAAATCTGGTGCCAAGGCTATAGCGAGCCAGGGTCCGGCTCTGATCTTGCCTCTCTGAAAACCTCAGCGGTTTTGGATGGTGACCATTATGTGGTGAATGGTACCAAAATCTGGACCAGTTATGCCCATTGTGCTGACCGCATGTTCGCCTTGGTGCGCACCGACAACACCGGCAAGAAGCAAGAAGGCATCACCTGCCTGCTGATCGACATGAAGGCGCCGGGTGTCACCGTCCGCCCGATCATTACGCTGGATGGCCGCCATGTGTTCAACCAGGAGTTCTTCGATAACGTCCGGGTGCCGGTGGAAGACCGAATCGGCAAAGAGGGCCAAGGGTGGAGCATCGCAAAATACCTGCTAGGGCATGAGCGCTCCAACGCCAGCTATGTCTCGATCAACAAACGCAACTTGGCCAAACTCAAAAGCATCGCCGCCGACCAGATGGTCGATGGTGGGCCGCTTGGCGAGACAGCTGATTTCAAACGTCTGATCGCGGAGGCCGAGGTTTCATTGGAGACGTTGTCGATCACGTCACTTCGCCAGCTGGCCAACGCCAGTGCGGATAAGCCTGTCGGCGCGGAGGCATCAGTCCTGAAAATGCGCACTGGCGACGTGTTCCAACGCATCCACGAGTTGATGATGGAGGCCGGCGGCTATGCCATCGCGCCTTACGTGCCGGAAGCCATCCGCCACGGCTGGAATGAAGAGCCCATCGGCCCCGACTATCTGTTCCGCATGGCCCCAGACTATTTTGAAGCCCGCGCCATGAGCATCGCTGGTGGGAGCCATGAGGTGCAGAAGAACATCATCGCCAAGGCGGTGCTCGGTCTTTGAGGCGCGGAGGCCTCGTTGAACAATGACAATCATCTACATCGACGCCGACGCCTGCCCGGTCAAAGACGAAACTCTGCGTGTTGCCGAACGGCACAAGCTGAAAGTGCGCGTGGTCTCCAACGGCGGCATCCGCCCGAACCCACATCCACTGGTGGAGACAGTGGTTGTGGGGCATGGCGCGGACGTTGCCGATCAGTGGATCGCCGATAGGACCGGCACCGGCGATATTTGCGTGACTGGCGATATCCAACTGGCATTGCGCTGCATCGATGCCGGGGCCCAGGCGATCAACCACAACGGCGAGCTTTTCTCGAAGTCCAATATCGGCCAGCGCATGGCAATGCGCGACCTGATGGCCGATATCCGTGCCGCCAATCCGCTTGCTGCCGGCGGCAGTGGCAAGAGTTTCTCGAAAGCTGACCGCTCCCGCTTTTTGAATGGGCTGGAGCTTTTGATCCAACGGGCAAAGCGGATCGTGCCGGGCGTTGCGGGTTAATTTGAGATCTAGGCCACCGCCCCCGTCTCCAATAGCGCTGCAAGCGCCTCCGGGTCATAGCCCAGCTCTCCCAACAACGAAGCCGTATGCTCACCCTGACGTGGCGCAATTCCCCTCGGATCGCCGGCTGCTAACGGAGCGGTGCCTGGCAAATTGACAATCGGCACCGATCCTAGTGCGGCGTCTTCTAGCCAAGCGAGCGTCCCTGTCTCCTGCACATGGCTATCCTGAACGACGCTCGCATAATCATGGACCGGCGCATGAGGCACGTCCGCCGCTGCGAAGGCCGCGCACAGCTCATCCCGTCCACGGGATATGATGGCATCTGCCAGCACCACCCGCAGCACCTCTTCATGGTCCCGCCGGGTGGCCAAAGTGGTAAAGCGTGGGTCGCTGGCGACCTCCGGCAGGTCCAAAACAGCACACAACGACTGGAAAAACTTCTCCCGCACGATGGAAATATTGATTGGCCCATCGGCGGTTTGGAACGTACCGGTCGGCGGCAATGGCGATTGCTCCACTGGTGCGCGCGAGGATCCGGGTTCGACTGCTTCCTGTACGAGGCCATGTTGTTGGTAGAACAGCATGGAGCGCATCAGGCTGATATCCAAATGCCGACCGCCCTGCCCCACGGCTTTGGCATAAAGCGCTGTCGAAACACTTTGGTAGGCCATTAGCCCGGTCGTGTAGTCAGGAACAGCGTACCCAATCCGGCGCGGTTGGCCATCGGCACCGCGGTTACGGCTCATCAGGCCGGTAAAAGCCTGCAGGATCGCATCTGTCGCGGGCCGGCTTGCATACGCGCCTGACTGCCCAAAGCCAGTGACAGAGCCATAAACAACATCCGGCGATACAGCGCGGATCGCCTCATAGCCGATGCCCAGCCGGTCGGCCACGCCCTGGCGATTGCTCTCCAGGAACACGTCGCAATCTTCGGCCAGTTTCAGCACGACCTCCAGGCCGGCTTTTTGCTTGAGATCGACCACCAATGCTTGCTTGCCACGATTGCACGTAGTGTAGGCTGGCGTGCGGTCGCCTTTGGTTGCACCGAGTGTGCGTGACCAATCACCCTCCGGTGGCTCAACCTTAATGACGGTCGCACCGTAATGGCCCAACAGCATAGCGCAGAACGGACCGGCCAGGCCTTGGGTCATGTCGACGACACGGAGCCCTTTAAAGGGCAGCATGGGAGAGGTTTGGGTTACCATGTTGCGCTAAACACGTGTACCTGTGTTGTTGGCTTTCCATCGCCCTTCAGAACCGCGAGATCATCCCACTGGTCGTCCGCTCCCCGCTGGCCAACCAGCCGCACGGTCTCGTCACAAAAAATCGGCCTGCGGAACTCGGCCTGAATGTCGCAGGCTGAAGGGGCACCGCGGTCTGCAGCGATCTCGCTCATCAGCAAGGTGAAGCCGTGCAGGCCCTGCGCAATTGGCGCGCGCATGCCGATGGCCTCGGCTGCGGCCTGGTTGTGATGGCCTTCCAGATACGGGAATTCATGGCTGTAGCCGCTGACCGACGCCAGTGACATTGGCACATCCCGAATCGCCTCAGCCTTGGACCAACTGCGATCGACCGCCGGGGCGGGATCTGTGCCAATCGGATCGGGATCTAGGATCAAACTTTGATGCTCGATCTCCACCGGAATCTGACCAGATTCCGCCAGAAACGCGAAGGTGATCCGGATCAACCGGCCTCGCCGGACTGGCTCCACTGCTGTTACCACAGCCTGCACAACCAGCCCTGTACCCAGCGCTAACGGCATGGTCTGGCGAACTCGCACGCCATAGTGCAGCCGCGGGTTCCCAAGGTCATCTGGCGAGCGGGCGCCCTTCAAACAGTCATTGCCCAGCAGCGAAACATCGACCCAATCGCCGAAGCGTTTGCTATCAATTCCGGCGGGATCATGGTATCCATGTTGACGCGCAGCGGTGACGCTGGTCTTCCATGGCGCGAAACGGTGACCCACCTGCTCGTGAGCGGGGCTTGCAGTTTTGTTCGTCATGGGCGAAAGTCTAACGTAGAAGTTCCGAAGGGTGAACCCGCAGTTATGCGGCCCACCCATAGCCTTATCCAAAGCCAGGGAGTGACGATGTACTCGCCCACTTATGCTGCCCCTACTACGGTGGACGAAGCCGTAGGGCTGCTTGCCAATGCGTCCGGCGCTGCTCGGGTGTTATCCGGCGGCACAGACCTTATCATCCAGATGCGTTCCGGCCGTCTTCGCCCGGAAGTGATCGTCGATATCAAAAAGATCGCCGGTACCATCGGAATCCGTGAAGAAGCCGACGGCTGGCACATTGGTGCCGCGACGCCGGGTGCGGAGATCGGCGAACATGCCGGCCTGTGCGCCGCATGGCCGGGTGTCACCGAGGCGGTTCAGCTGATCGGCTCGACCCAGGTTCAGGGCCGCGCCTCGTTTGCTGGCAACCTCTGCAACGCATCGCCGGCTGGTGATAGTGTTCCAGGTTTGGTCGCTGCTGGCGCGCTGGCAGTGATTGTCGGCAAGAACGGCAAACGCACTGTTCCAGTGGAAGACGTGCCAGTGTCTCCGGGCCGTACCAGCCTGGCGGCGGATGAGTTCGTCTATGAGTTCATCATTCCGAAGGCCTCCGGCAAGACCTCCGATGCCTACCTGCGCTTTATTCCGCGCACGGAAATGGACATCGCTGTTGTCGGTTGCGGTATCACTGTCACGCTCGATGCCAGCGGCACCTGCACCGCGGCTAAGGTGTGCTTGGGCGCCGTAGCCCCGACCATCCTGGTGTTGGACGATGCCGCCAAGATCCTGATTGGCAACAAGCTGGACGACGCGACACTGGCCAAACTGGATGCAGCCGCACAGGCCGCGTGCAAGCCAATCGACGACAAGCGCGGTACCATTGAGTTCCGCACCAAAGTTGCCGGTGTACTCGCCCGTCGAGTCGCGGCTATCGCCTTTGAACGCGCAGCAGCGCGCTAAACAAGAAGCGGGGACAAGACACATGTCAAAAACGCACGTCACCTGCACCGTCAATGGTGAAGAGACTGAGTTCCTTTGCGATTCGAACCAGACCGTTCTGGACGTATTGCGCGAAGATCTGGGCCTGACCGGCTCGAAAGAGGGCTGCGGCTCTGGCGACTGTGGCGCATGTAGCGTCCTGGTCGACGGTCGCCTGGTATGCTCCTGCCTGATGTTCGGCTCTGAAGCTGAAGGCACAAGCATCACAACGATTGAAGGCATTGCCGACGGTGAGAACCTGCACCCCGTGCAATCTCAGTTCCTGAAGCACGCCGCACTGCAGTGCGGTTTCTGCACGCCAGGCTTGATCGTTGCGACCAAGGCACTGCTAGACGCCAATCCGAGCCCAACCGACGAGGAAGCGCGCTACTGGCTGGCGGGCAACCTTTGCCGTTGCACCGGCTATGACAAGATCATGAACGCTGTCCACGCTGCAGCCGCTGAGCTGAGAGGGGAGTCTGCTTAATGAATGATATCTCTCTAAAAGACGCCTTGAAGGTTGTCGGCACCCGTCCGGTTCGTCCGGATGGCGTCGACAAAGTGATGGGCCGTGCTCAGTTTGGCGGCGATGCCGTCATGCCGGGCATGATCTTCGGGTCAACCGTGCGCTCGCCGCACGCGCACGCCCGGATCATAAAGATCGATACATCCGCCGCTGAGGCGATGAAGGGTGTGCGCGCGGTCGTGACCGCAGCCGATCTCCCCAACATCACCTCCGAGGAAGCCTTCGTCGGCGAAGGCCCGATGAACTTCCGTGACCTGTCCTGCAACCTGATGGCGCGGGACAAAGTCCTGTATGATGGCCATGTAGTTGCCGCGGTTGCCGCCACCTCCACCAGCATCGCCCGCGCAGCCGCCGAAGCGATCAAGGTTGAGTACGAGGTGCTGCCGCACGTCATCAACGAGATGGAAGCCATGCAGCCGGGCGCGCCAGTCCTGCATGACGACATCTTCACCAGCGGTGTAGACCCGAAACCGACGACCCCGTCGAACGTTGTGAAGCGGATGGAGTTCGCCAAAGGCGACCTCGAAGCCGGCTTTGCCGCTGCAGACAAGATCGTCGAACGCACCTACACCACTGCGCCGGTGCATCAGGCTTATATTGAGCCGCACGCATGCGTCGCTGCGTTCAACCCAGATGGCCAATGCCAGGTGATCTGCTCCAGTCAGGGGCATTTCATGGTGCGCGCTTATTGCGCCAAGCTGTTGGGCATCGACATTTCCGAAATCCGCGTGACGCCTGCTGAAATCGGCGGCGGCTTCGGCGGCAAGACCCTCGTGTATCTGGAGCCGCTGGCACTGGCGCTGTCGCGCAAGGCCGGTCGTCCGGTGCGCATGGTCATGACCCGTGAAGAGGTTTTCCGTGGCTCTGGCCCAACCTCTGGCGGCACGATCAACGTCAAAGTCGGCGCCAAGATGGACGGCACTATTACTGCTGCCCACGCTGAGGTCATCCTGCAGGCCGGCGCATACCCGGGCTCTCCCATCGGCCCCGCCCTAATGACCTGCTGGGCGATGTACGATATTGAGAACGCCAGTGCGGTTGGTTTCGACGTCGTGTCGAACCGGCCGAAGGTTGCGGCTTACCGCGCCCCAGGTGCTCCAATCTCGACCTACGCGACCGAAAGTGCGGTGGACGAGTTGTCCCGTGCCATTGGCATGGACCCGATCGAGCTGCGCCTGAAAAACGCTGCAAAAGACGGCACCAAGGCCCTGTACGGCCCGACCTTCCAGAATATCGGCTATGTCGAGACCCTGGAAGCTGCCAAGAACCATCCGAATCTGCAAGCCAAGCTGGGCCCGAACCAGGGTCGCGGTGTTGCTGCTGGTTTCTGGTTCAACATCGGCGGTGAAAGCTCTGCCTCACTGGCGGTCAACGAGGACGGCACGATCGCGCTCGTCTCCGGCAGCCCAGACATCGGCGGCTCTCGCGCCTCCATGGCGATGATGGCGGCAGAGGTTCTGGGTGTGAACGTTGAGCGGGTCCGCCCGATCATCGGCGACACAGCATCCGTCGGCTTCACCTTCGTCACAGGCGGCAGCCGCGTGACCTTCGCAACCGGCACCGCCGTTTGCGACGCCTCCGACGACATCGTCAAGCAGTTGCGCGGCCGTGCGGCCAAGCTCTGGGAGATTGATGTTGAGGCGGTCGAATGGCGTGATGGCTCAGCCTATCCGGCGGGCGACAACGCCGGCAAGTTCGAGCCGTTGAGCTTGGCTGATATTGCAGTCAAGTCTGGCCGGACCGGTGGCCCGATTGCGGCGAAAGCCACGGTCAATGCTCAGGGCGCAGGCCCTGGCTGGGGTGTACACGTCGTTGATGTGGAGGTCGATAAAGAGACCGGTCACGTCAAAATTCTGCGCTACACTGCTGCTCAAGATGTCGGTCGGGCCATCCACCCGTCCTATGTTGAGGGCCAAGTGCAGGGCGGTGCCGTTCAGGGCATCGGCTGGGCGCTGAATGAAGAGTACATCTACGACAAAGACGGTCGCCTCGATAATGGCGGGTTCCTGGATTACCGCGTACCGGTAGCCAGTGATCTGCCCAAGATCGACGTCGCTCTGGTCGAAGTGCCGAACCCACGGCATCCGTTCGGCGCCAAAGGCGTTGGCGAGGTGCCGATTGTGCCGCCTATGGCTGCGATCGCTAACGCGATCTTTGACGCCACTGGTGTGCGCATGACCAGCCTGCCGATGTCGCCGCCAAAAGTGCGTGCGGCCCTCGACGCGGCTGGCAAGTAGCCGATAGGGATAGCGGCAGAGTAATGGCAACAGTCCATCTGGGCGCCACGCTCTGCCGCACCTATTGCGGTGATATCCGCGTGGTGGAGGTGAAAGCCCTCACCATCGGACGGATGATCAAGGAGCTGGATGCCCTTTTCCCAGGCCTTGGTAATCAGATTGAAGAGAGTATGGCTGTCGCCGTTGATGGGGAGATCTTTCAGGACACCCTCATAGATCCCATCGGGCCTGACAGCGAAGTTCATTTAATTCCGAAAATTGCGGGTGGGTGACAAAGCCTCCTGGTTAATTCGCCGAACTCCCTACCAAAACTTAACCAAATCCACCTTGCATTAACCAGTCGTTAATCCGACTCGCGCTCTCCTGCTGATATGCAGCGACGCAACACGCGCGGATACAACTGATGACGGCACCCGCTTCGGCTAGTGGGCATCGCGCAAGGTTACGCCAACGGTTTCTCGTGGGGGGTGCACGCGCTTTCTTGGATCATGAAATCATTGAGATGCTGCTGGGTCACGTCCAGCCAAGGGGCGATACCAAAGCCCTGGCCCATGCCCTAATTGCCGCTACCTGCCCGCCCCAGAAGACCAACTCGGCACGCCCTCTCCTCGGCGCTGGCGTGGCCGCAGTGATGCGCGACCCGCTGTCGATATATGCAAGCAAGCTCGTATCTGGCTTTGGTGGCGGTATGGCTGTCCACATGGAAGCGGTCCGCGAGGCCGCATCGCGCATCGCCCAAACCAGCCATTCAGACGCACCACTCCTCGGCAGTTGGAACGCAGTTGGCGCCTATTGCCGGCAGCAATTCACCGGCTTTGATCAACCCGCGGTAGCCTTGCTGTTATTGGACTACCGCCATCGCCTTTTGACGGATCCGGTATTGTTCGCCGACACGCAGGATATCACCACGATCACCCACACAGGCATTACCACCGCTTTACGGCATGGCGCCTCCGGCTTGATCGTGGTCCGGCTTAGTCCTGATGGCCAGTTAACGGATACGCAGGCTGACCACGCCCTCGCCCGCAGCATCCGTGACGCCGGCGCGCCAGTGTCGGTGCTTATGCATGACTACATCATCATCGCAGCTGACAACTATATGAGCCTACGCAGCATGGGCGTCCTGGAGGTCGCACCAGCCTACGAGGCTGAGCGTGTCGCTGCTCCCGACCCTGGGTTCAATGGCTGGTATGCAGAACCAGAGGGTAGCCTCGCCGCACTGCAAGAGCGGGTAGCGGCTGGTAAGGTTGGTCAACTACCAGACGCTGAGTTGCTGTCGCTGCTGCTGCGCAGAGCCGCTTCAGAGAACACTCGCGCCCAACTCGCCGCCGATCTGATTTCGCGCTTCGGCAATCTGGGTCGGCTGTTATCAACACCAATCGATGAACTGCTCTATGTGTTGCAAACCCGAGACGCTGCAATCCGACCAGACAATATCGAAAGCGCGGCAGTCCAACTGGCCGTCATCGGTGAGGCCGCACAACGCCTGCTGCGGGCGCAAATACTCGCTGCACCACCACTGGAGGATATGCCCGCCCTCGTGCGCTATTGCCGGGCTGCGCTTGCTTATGGAGAGGTGGAACACCTGCATGCGCTATTCCTGGCAGCAGACCATCGCCTGCTATGGGATGAGGTTCTCAGTCGCGGCACGGTGAACACCGCTCCGGTACAACCACGAGAAATCGCGAGCCGGGGGTTGCGGTTAGGCGCTCAATACATCGT
>Ga0055584_100007699_pt1 | contig 10553 bp, 20 predicted proteins | sample OSDHelmetaG_FD_58716 | JGI IMG/M metagenome (GOLD analysis project Ga0055584, IMG submission 58716) | Pelagic marine sediment microbial communities from the LTER site Helgoland, North Sea, for post-phytoplankton bloom and carbon turnover... | ecosystem: Environmental > Aquatic > Marine >...
AGCAGCTCGTATCGCCATCAACCGACGGGTTCGTCGTGGCGGCCGACTGTGGATCAACATTTACCCAGACCGGCCGCTGACCAAGAAGCCAGCGGAAACCCGGATGGGTTCGGGTAAGGGCTCACCGGAATGGTGGGTAGCCAACGTGAAGCCCGGGCGAGTGATGTTCGAACTGTCCTACCCCGATGAAGAGATTGCCCGCGAGGCACTCGAGCGCGCCGCACACAAACTGCCGCTGAAGTGCCGGATCGTGCGACGAGATATGAGTGAGGGCTGATGGCTGCAACCAAGACCGCTGATCTCCGCAAGCTTGCTGATGACGAGCTGGAGAACACCCTGGCGGAGCACAAGACCGAGTTGTTCAACCTGCGGTTCCAATCCGCGACTGGCCAGTTGGAAAGCCATGGCCGGCTGCGGGCAGTCCGCCGGGATATCGCGCGCATCTACACCGTGTTGCGCGAGCGAGAGTTGGGCATCACCACACTCGACGAGGATCAGGATGGTGCCGCATGACGGAGGAAGCAGTGACCCAAGACAAGACTGAGGCCACCGGGCGCGGCTATCGCAAGACCCGCGAGGGCCTAGTGGTGAGTGACAAGATGGACAAGACAGTCGTGGTGGCGGTCGAGGACCGGTTCAAGCACCCGCTATACGGCAAGGTGGTGCGTCGCACCAGCAAACTGAAGGCACATGACGCCAACAACGAGGCCGCCCCCGGCGACCGCGTTCTGCTCATGGAGACCCGACCCACGTCGGCGACAAAGCGCTGGCGGGTAGTCGAGATCCTCGAGAAAGCCAAGTAGGCCCGGCGCTAGGTATCAGGAGATAGACAGATGATTCAGCAGGAGTCACGGCTTCGGGTGGCGGATAACACCGGCGCCAAGGAGCTGCTCTGCATCAGAGTGCTCGGCGGTTCCGGCCGGCGCTACGCCGGTATCGGTGACGAGATCGTATGCAGTGTCAAAGACGCCATCCCAGGTGGCAACGTGAAAAAGGGTGAAGTGGTGCGTGCCGTTGTGGTGCGCACTCGCAAGCAGCGCCGTCGTCCCGACGGTTCCTACATCCGATTCGACGACAACGCGGCAGTTGTGTTGAAGACCGATGGTGAGCTGCGCGGTACTCGTATCTTCGGCCCCGTGGGTCGCGAGTTGCGAGACAAGAAGTTCATGAAGATCGTCTCGTTGGCCCCGGAGGTGCTGTGATGGCTATGTCGATTCGCACCGGTGATGAAGTCCAGGTAATCGCAGGCAAAGACCGCGGCCTGGAAGGCAAGGTGCTCACAGTCTTGTCGGAGTCAGATCAGGTAATCGTTGAAGGGATTAACCGCGTCACTCGGCACACCCGAGTCGGGCAGGACAACCGCGGCGCCAAGTCTGGCGGCATTGTGAACCAGGAAGCCCCGATCCATGTGTCCAACGTGATGCTGATTGATCCCGAAGACGGCCGTCCCACTCGAGTGGGCTTCCGTCGCGAGGACGTCGAGAAGCAGCGTCCCGACGGGTCAACTTACACCGGCACCCGGGGAGTCCGGTACAGCAAGCGTACGGGCAAGGAAGTGTGATGAGCGAAACCCAGCAGATGCCCCGACTCAAGGAGCAGTACCGCAGTGAAAGCATTGCGGCGCTCACCGAGGAGTTCGGCTACCAGAATGTCATGCAGGTTCCCAAGGTCGAGAAGGTCGTGGTGAACATGGGAGTCGGTGACGCCGCCCGCGACAGTAAGTTGATCGAAGGTGCCATCACCGACCTGACTGCCATCACCGGCCAGCGGCCACGCGTCACCCGGGCCAAAAACTCCATTGCGCAGTTCAAACTGCGCGAGGGGCAGCCGATCGGCGCCAAGGTGACACTGCGCGGTGACCGGATGTGGGAGTTCCTGGATCGGTTGTTGTCGCTGGCATTGCCGCGAATCCGTGACTTCCGCGGCCTGTCTAGTAAACAGTTCGATGGGAACGGTAACTACACCTTTGGCCTCACCGAGCAGGTCATGTTCCACGAGATCGATGCCGACAAGATCGACCGGTCGCGAGGAATGGACATCACGGTGGTGACCACCGCCCAAACCGATGACGAGGGACGCGCGCTGCTGCGGCAGCTGGGCTTCCCGTTCAAGGAGAAATGACGTGGCGAAAAAAGCACTAGTCAATAAAGCGAACGGCAAGCAGAAGTTCAAGGTGCGCGGCTACACCCGTTGCACCCGTTGTGGCCGGCCGCACTCGGTATACCGCAAGTTCGGCCTGTGCCGCGTGTGCTTCCGCGAAATGGCGCACCGCGGCGAGTTGCCGGGCATCACAAAGAGCAGTTGGTAAAAGAAACGACGCTGTAGGTCCCCAAGGAAACCACAGTGAGGAAGGGCCGGTAGAGGCCATGACAATGACAGATCCGATCGCAGACATGTTGGCGCGACTCCGGAACGCGAACTCCGCGTATCACGAGTCAGTTAGCATGCCGTCGTCGAAGATCAAGGTCGGGATTGCTGACATCCTCAAGCAGGAGGGCTACATCGCTGACTACGAAGTTGGCGAGGCTCGGGTTGGTCAGACACTGACGATCTCGCTGAAGTTCGGGCCATCACGCGAGCGCTCGATTGCTGGGCTGCGCCGGGTGTCCAAGCCCGGACTACGGGTGTACGCCAAGAGCACCGAGTTGCCGAAAGTACTTGGTGGTTTGGGTATCGCGATCATTTCTACGTCCGGAGGTCTGGTCACTCAGCGCCAGGCCGCGAAGAACAAGACTGGCGGGGAAGTCCTCGCCTACGTTTGGTGAGGGAGGCGTTATGTCGAGAATTGGACGGCTACCCGTCGAAATCCCTTCTGCGGTTCAGGTCACCGTGTCTGGTCAACAGGTCATGGTGAAGGGCCCGAAGGGTGAACTCAGCCTGGCAGTCTCGGAACCGATCGCCGTTGAGGTCGCTGACAACGAGGTGCGCGTGGCTCGCCCCGATGATGAGCGCCGCAGCAAGCAACTGCACGGCTTGACCCGCACGTTGGTCAACAACATGGTGGTCGGTGTGACTGAGGGCTACAGCAAGACTCTCGAGGTTGTCGGGACCGGCTACCGGGTACAGGCGAAGGGCAACGGGCTTGAACTGGCTCTGGGCTTCAGCCATCCGATCAACTACGAGGCGCCGGACGGAATCACCTTTCAGGTGGAAACCCCGACCCGGTTCCACATCAATGGCATCGACAAACAACTCGTTGGTGAGGTTGCTGCCAACATTCGCAAACTGCGTGCTCCCGAGCCCTACAAGGGCAAGGGCGTGCGTTACGCCGACGAGCACATTCGCCGCAAGGCCGGGAAGGCAGGGAAATAGTCATGGCTGTAGTAGCCAAGCTGGGTTCCGGGGATCCGACCCGGGTCGGGCGGCAGCGCCGCCACACTCGCGTACGCAAGAAGGTGCGTGGCAGTGCCGAACGACCGCGCATGGTGGTCAACCGGTCCGCCCGTCATCTTTTTGTGCAGATCGTCAACGACGACGAGTCCCGCACACTGGTCTCCGCCTCCACCATGGAGGAGGGCGTCCGGGGTAGTGGCGACAAGACCGCGCAGGCCAAGCAGGTTGGCGACTTGATCGCCGACCGGGCCAAGTCCGCAGGTATTGGGGCGGTCGTGTTCGACCGTGCTGGTAACCGTTACACCGGCCGAATTGCGGCCCTGGCAGATGCCGCCCGTGAGGGCGGACTGGATTTCTGAGGAAGAGGATCGACTTATGGCAGCACAGCGTAGAGGCGGAGAGCGCCGGGAACGCAAAGACCGGGGTGGCAGGGACGACCGGAATCAGTATCTGGAGCGCGTGGTTGCGATTAACCGCGTTTCCAAGGTCGTCAAGGGCGGCCGCCGGTTCAGTTTCACCGCATTGGTGGTCGTCGGCGACGGCGACGGCCGGGTAGGTGTCGGCTACGGCAAGGCGAAAGAAGTGCCCGCGGCAATCGCCAAGGGTGTGGAGATCGCCAAGAAGAGCCTCTTCACGGTGCCTCGGATTCAGGGAACGATCCCGCATCCGGTGATGGGCGAGGACTCAGCGGGGCAGGTAATGTTGCGACCGGCTGCCCCCGGTACTGGTGTGATCGCCGGTGGTCCGGTGCGTGCAGTGTTGGAGTGCGCGGGTATCGCCGATGTGCTCAGCAAGTCGCTGGGTTCCGACAATGCCATCAACATCGTGCATGCCACGGTGTCTGCGTTGCGGAGCCTGGAGCGTCCGGAGCAGGTAGCAGCCCGTCGCGGACTGCCGCTGGAAGATGTCGCACCGGAGGCGATGCGCCGGGCAATGGCGGAGGTGAAGTCCTAATGGCTTCGCTGAAGGTAACCCAGCGCCGATCGGTTATCGGTGGCACGAAGGCGCAGCGCGAAAGCATGCGCTCCCTGGGGTTGAAGCGGATCGGCGACAGTGTCGTCAAGCCGGATCGCCCCGAGATTCGCGGAATGGTCACGACCGTTTCGCATCTGGTGGAAGTTGAGGAGACAGACTGATGATCAAGCAGCATCACCTGCGCCCCGCTCCGGGTGCCAAGAAGGCGCCGACCCGCAAGGGCCGCGGCGAAGCTTCCAAGGGCAAGACCGCGGGTCGAGGTACTAAAGGTACGAAGGCCAGGGGTCAGGTTCCCGCAGGATTCGAGGGCGGTCAGATGCCGCTTCATATGCGGATTCCGAAGCTGAAGGGGTTCACGAACCCGTTCCGCACCGAGTACCAAGCCGTCAACGTTTCCCGGTTGGGCGAACTGTTCCCCGACGGCGGCGAGGTAACCATTGCTGACCTGGTGGCCAAGGGTGCGGTGCGAGCCAACCACCCAGTCAAGATCCTGGGTAATGGTGCTATCGAGGTTGTCGTCAACGTGACGGCGACTGCCGCATCGAAGTCCGCAGTCGAAAAGATAACCGCCGCTGGTGGTTCTTTCACCGCCGGCTGACCCCAGCAACGGCAACCGCTGGTAGCCTTGCCGATGTCGGTGGGGCGCCAGCCTCGACCGACCATGGACCCCTAGTACTGCCGGGAGGAACTCGGTGCTCAGTGCATTCGCTGCGGCGTTCCGGACTCCGGACCTACGCCGAAAGTTGCTTTTCGCCCTGGGAATGATTGCGTTGTTCCGACTCGGCTCCGTCGTGCCGGTTCCCGGGGTGGATTACACCGCGGTGCAGCGTTGCGTAACCCTGGTGCAAAACCAAGACCTGTACGCCTTGATCAACCTGTTCAGCGGTGGCGCGTTGCTGCAGTTGAGCGTGTTCGCGCTCGGCATCATGCCCTACATCACTGCATCGATCATCCTGCAGTTGTTGGCGGTCGTGATCCCTCGGCTGGAGAAGTTGCGCAAGGAAGGCCAGGCCGGCCAGGCCAGGATCACGCAGTACACCCGCTACTTGACCGTGGGATTGGCAGTGTTGCAGTCGGCCAGCATTCTGGCGTTGGCTCGCACCCCGGGCCAGCTCTTCCAGGGCTGTAACGAGCGGGTAATCCCGGACACGTCGGTGTCGCAGATGGCAGTAATGGTGCTGACCATGACTGCTGGCACCGCGACCATCATGTGGCTGGGTGAGTTGATCACGGATCGCGGTATCGGCAACGGTATGTCGATCTTGATCTTCTGCTCCATCATTGCGGTGATGCCGCAGCAGTTCTTGAGCATCTACTCCCAGTACGGTCCGTTGGCCTTCGGCCTCACCTTGGCGGTCGGTGTAGCGGTTGTTGCGTTGGTGGTCTTTGTGGAACAGGCCCAGCGTCGGATTCCGGTGCAGCATGGCCGCAATCAGGTAGGCCGAAAGTTCTATGGCGGCGCCTCCACCTACATTCCGATGAAGGTGAACATGGCTGGCGTGATCCCGGTGATCTTCGCGTCCTCGATCCTGTTCGTGCCGACGTTGATCGTGAACCTGAGTGGATCCGATGGGGCGATCGCGCAGTTTGTGCTGCAGAACTTCCAGAGTGGTACCTCGCCGGTCTACCTACTCACGTTCGGCTTGCTCACGATCTTCTTCTGCTACTTCTACGTCTCGATTACGTTCAACCCGACCGAGGTGGCCGAAAATCTGAACAAGAGCAACGGCTTCATTCCGGGTATCCGGCCGGGACGACCCACTGCGCAGTACTTGGAGTACGTGCTGAGCCGGCTGACCGCACCTGGTTCGCTCTACTTGGCGGCCATCGCAGTGCTCCCAGTATTGGCATTTGGCGGCCTCGGAGTCTCCTCAAACTTCGTATTTGGGGGCACCAGCTTGCTGATCATGGTCGGAGTCGGCTTGGATACGGTTAAACAGATCGAGTCGCAGCTCCAGCAGCGCAACTACGAAGGGTTCCTCCGCTAATGCGTATGGTCATCATGGGTCCTCCCGGAGCAGGGAAGGGCACTCAAGCAACAGTCGTCGCCGAGTCTTTCGGCATTCCACACATCTCCACCGGTGCAATCTTCCGCGAGAACGTGGGTCAGGGCACCGAGCTCGGCCGCGAAGCCAAAGGTTACATGGACCGTGGTGAGTACGTGCCGGACAGCGTGGTCAATGGCATGGTGGCCGATCGGCTCGCACAGCCCGACACCGAACCAGGCTTTCTGCTCGATGGCTACCCTCGCACCGTCGATCAACTGCACGAGTTGAACCGACTGCTCGAAGCAGCGAGTCGTCCGCTGGAGCGTGCGGTGGAGATCACCGTCAATACCGAAGAGGTTATCCAGCGGCTGTTGAAGCGAGCCGAGACCGAAGGCCGAGCCGATGACACCGAAGATGTCATTCGGCGTCGGATGGAGGTCTACGCTGCCGAGACCGAGCCATTGATTGCGCTGTACTCCGACCAGGGCATCCTGGTACAGGTAGACGGCATGGGTGGCATCGACGAAGTGAGCGAGCGGATCCTGGCGGCGCTGCGCGGCTAAGGTGTTTCGCCGACCTGGGGCTATTGAACGAAAGTCCCTAGAACAACTTGTGAAGATGCGGGCCGCCGGTCTGGTTGTCTCCGACGCCCTCCAAGCTTGTACTGCTGCGGTACGCCCTGGGGTGACCACTGCAGAGCTGGATCAGGTGGCGGCAGATGTCATCGGTGCCGCCGGAGCCGAACCTTCTTTCCTCGGCTATTTCGGCTTTCCAGCCGTCATCTGTGTGTCGGTCAATGACGAGGTTGTCCATGGCATTCCAGGTGATCGCGAGTTGGTTGCTGGCGACCTCGTCTCGATCGACTGCGGGGCCATCGTGTCCGGTTGGCACGGCGATGCGGCAGTCACTGTGCCAGTCGGGGAGGTTGCTGAGGAACTGACAGCGCTGTCGGAGGCCACCCGCGAGTCACTCTGGGAGGGCATTTGTGCAGCCGCGGTAGGTGGCCGGCTGAGCAATGTGGGAGCGGCCGTGGAGGGCAGCATCCGAGAAGCCGGCAATGAGTACGGCATCCTGCGGGACTACGTTGGTCACGGCATCGGCTCGCAGATGCATATGGCTCCGTCGGTGGCCAACTTCGGCCCACCCGGCAAGGGGCCGCGTCTCAAGTCAGGTATGGCAATCGCTATCGAGCCGATGGTGACCCTGGGCAGCCCGGAAGTCTCGGTACTTTCCGACGAATGGACCGTCGCGACTGACGCCGGCAACCCGGCTGCGCACTGGGAACACACGATTGCGCTGACCGACCGTGGTCCCTGGGTATTGACCGCCCCCGATGGGGGTGCGGCGGAACTTGCCCGCCGCGGGATTGCCTCCCCCGCGCAGGAGTGGGACGGGCTACGGTAGAGGTTGGCCGTCCGATAGATCGGATGAGACGCTAGTCACAGCGGATCGAGGTTTCCGCACCCGGCCCCCATGCCCTACACTGGCGGTCGGTTCAGTTTTCCTGACCGATCTCTCAGCGGATCTCGCTGCTTCGGCAGCGGTGACGTCGTGCGGTCGATCTAGGGGCTGATCCGCCATCAGTGTCCGCGTCGGTCCAACCGGCGGGGAACCGGAATGGTGAAGCGGTTGCGGCCGGAAGTACAGAGACGAGGACGTGTCGAGGAATGGCCAAGAAAGATGGCGCCATCGAACTGGAAGGCGTTGTGGTGGAATCCCTGCCTAACGCAATGTTCCGGGTCGAGCTCGACAATGGCCACAAAGTCCTAGCGCACATCAGCGGGAAGATGCGGATGCACTACATCCGGATCCTGCCCGATGACCGTGTCGTTGTGGAGTTGTCTCCGTACGACCTCACCCGCGGTCGGATTACCTACCGGTACAAGTGATTCGCGAGGAATAGTTCAGATGAAGGTCAAGCCGAGCGTCAAGCCGATGTGCGACAAATGCCGCGTCATCAGGCGCAAAGGCGTTGTCCGAGTCATCTGTGACAACCCGCGGCACAAGCAGCGCCAAGGTTAGTCCTAGCGCGACACAAAACAACGGGTCACCCGACCCCCGATCGGCTACGTGTACAGATCGGGACGACACCTCCGGACAGACGGGCCGGAGACCCACCGGGCGGTGGGACTGGTGACCTGCAGGACTCGTCGTGACAGAAGAAGGAAATCGCCCGATGGCACGTCTAGTCGGTGTTGACCTGCCCCGCGACAAGCGGGTCGAGGTAGCACTCACCTATATCTACGGAGTCGGAAGGTCGCGGGCCAAGCAGGCCTTGGCCGAGACTGGGATCGACCCCAACTTGCGGGTTCACGATCTCGGTGACCCCGAGTTGATCGCACTACGCGACTGGATTGAAGCGAATCTACAGGTCGAGGGTGACCTGCGTCGTGAAGTTCAGGCTGACATTCGCCGCAAGGTGGAAATCGGCTGCTACCAGGGAATCCGCCATCGTCGCGGGCTCCCAGTGCACGGCCAACGGACTCACACCAACGCTCGTACTCGCAAGGGTCCGCGCAAGACCGTCGCAGGCAAGAAGAAGGCCTAAGGCCGCAACCAACGAGTTGTAGGAGAGAACTAGATATATGCCTCCCAAGAGCAGTGGCGCTAAAAAGAGTCGTCGCAAAGAGAAGAAGAACGTTGCCCAGGGGCACGCTCACATAAAGAGCACGTTCAACAACACCATCATCACCATTACGGATCCGACCGGAGCGGTGCTCGCCTGGTCCTCAGCTGGCCAGGTGGGTTTCAAGGGCAGCCGCAAGTCCACACCGTTTGCTGCACAGATGGCCGCTGAGGCCGCTGCACGACGCGCCATGGACCACGGCATGCGCAAGGTAGACGTATTCGTACGCGGTCCGGGCTCCGGTCGAGAGACTGCGATCCGCTCACTGCAGGCCACTGGCCTGGAGGTGGGCTCCATTTCCGACGTGACCCCAATCGCCTTCAACGGCTGCCGCCCGCCCAAGCGGCGCCGGGTTTGAGCAGGAGAGAGATTTAGATGGCTCGATACACCGGACCCGACTGCAAGCGTTGCCGCCGGGAGAAGACCAAGCTGTTCCTCAAGGGCAGCAAGTGCTACACCAACTGCCCGCTGGAGCGGAAAGCCTATCCGCCGGGTATGCACGGCCAGGCGCGCCGCCCCAAGGAGTCAGAGTACTTGCTGCAGATGCGCGAAAAGCAGAAGTGCGCTCGTATCTACGGTGTGCTGGAAAAGCAGTTCCGTGGCTACTTCGCTGAGGCGTCTCGTCGTCCCGGCAAAACCGGCGAAAACCTGCTGCGGATCTTGGAAAGTCGCCTCGACAATGTTGTCTACCGGGCTGGCTTTGCCTCCTCGCGTGACATGGCGCGCCAGTTGGTGCTTCACGGCCACTTCACCGTCAACGGTCACAAGGTTGACATTCCGTCCTACCGGGTCAGCCCAACCGACATTGTCGAAGTGAAGGCTTCCTCCCGGGAGCTGACTCCCTTCCTAGCGGCGATCAATGATGCTGGTCTTCGCGAAGTGCCGGGTTGGCTGGAAGCGATCCCCACTCAGCTGCGCATCCTGATCCACTCACTGCCGGAACGGCAGGCGATCGATACGGACGTGCAGGAACAGTTGATCGTCGAGCTTTACTCGAAGTGATCTTCGGGGCTACTCAGCCCCGACCAATCTTGGTCGTCATATAGCGGGCGGCCACGGAAAGGAAAAAAGAAGTGCTCATCACCAAGCGACCCGTTCTGCGTGAGGAAACGCTGTCGGACTACCGTTCCAAGTTTGTCTTGGAACCGCTAGAACCCGGCTTCGGCTACACGTTGGGCAACTCGCTGCGTCGGACGCTGCTATCCAGCATTCCCGGCGCTGCAGTCACCAGCATCAAGATTGATGGCGTCCAGCATGAGTTCTCCACCATCGAAGGCGTGAAAGAGGATGTCATTGAGATCATCCTGAACGTCAAGGGGCTGGTGGTCTCCATCGACGGCGACGACGTGGCTACCGCCTACATCACCAAGACCGGACCGGGGCTGGTAACCGCCGCCGACATCCAGTTGCCTGCTGGTGTCGAGGTGCACAACCCGGACCTCGTGATCGCCTCACTGGACGATCGCGGTCAGTTGGAAATGGAGCTGACCATTGAGGCTGGTCGTGGCTATGTCACCGCGCAGCCCCCGCCCCGGGATGCCGGCGGTGAGATCGGTCGGATCCCGGTGGACTCGATCTACTCACCAGTCTTGAAGGTGACCTACAAGGTAGAAGCCACCCGTGTGGAACAG
>Ga0055584_100007700_pt1 | contig 10553 bp, 6 predicted proteins | sample OSDHelmetaG_FD_58716 | JGI IMG/M metagenome (GOLD analysis project Ga0055584, IMG submission 58716) | Pelagic marine sediment microbial communities from the LTER site Helgoland, North Sea, for post-phytoplankton bloom and carbon turnover... | ecosystem: Environmental > Aquatic > Marine >...
CTTCGAAGGAGTCATCGGTAATCGCTTTGGACGGCATGTTCAGCCTCTTTTCATTGATGGGATCAAATGCGGTCGCGCCGCATGCAGAATATGTTCAGAGGCAAACGTAGGTTTGCATCTGTGTCGCGTCAAGAATACCTGTGCCCCAATCCATCACACCGTCGTGCTTTGCCCCGGCGGATGGGAATCGAGCAGCGCGTCGGGCAATTCCATCAACCGGGCGGCATCGGTCCAGAGCAGATAGGCTTTGACCGCATGGTCCGGCCAAGCCTGCCGGATGATATGGCGATAGGCCGCCATCTGCCGCAGATAGACCGGTGCCACGCCCGCCGGCGTTTCCGGGGGTGGCCGGTTGGACTTGTAGTCAACAATGGAGACCAGCCCGTCCTGAACCAGCAGACGGTCGATCTGCCCGGAAATCACGTGAACCCGCCCGTCCTCCTGAGTCACCACCCCGGTGACGGCAGTTTCCGCGACACTGCCCGGGCCAAACAGATGTAAAAAATCGGCATGCTCGAGAACGCTCATCACCTCGTCTGAAATGGCCGTCTGAGCGCGTTCATCGAGTTCGAAGACCGGGCGTGCCAGATATCGTGCGGCTGCAGCAGATCGCGCATCCGGCGCAAGTTCCGGCAACCATTGCAGAAGACTGTGAAGAATATTGCCGCGCACAAATCGCTGCTGATCCCCGGCCATGTCGATCGGTGCGCGCACCGGCGGGTCCGTGCCCGGGTCCGACGGTGCCAGAGGCTGCGGCGGGCTGGGTTCAGCCGGGGCAGCTTGCCGGGCCCATGCGGGCAGCGATGCACCGGGAATTTCCGCAGTTTGCGCCGATTCAGCCACCGGTCCGCGCTGTTCAGCCCGAAGGCGGAGGACAGGCTCCTCGAGCCCCGCTACCTGCAGCAATGGCGATTCGACGAACTGACCGATCGTCCCCATCGCATCGCCGACCAGCGCATGCCAGGAGGCCGCACCGGGCGCATTCCAGCCGCACACATACAGCCGTTCCTGCGCCCGGGTCATCGCCACATAGAGCAGCCGCCGATACTCCTCTTCCTGTCGCGAACGCACCCGATCGCGCAGCGCCAGTGTCATCCCATCTGCATCCTCTTTCCGGGGCAACCAGAGAAAGAACGGCACACGGCCTTCATCGTGCCAGAGCAGGTTCGGCAGGTTCCGCGGCAGTCGGGTGGTGTCGGGCAGGAAGACAATCGGTGCCTCAAGGCCTTTTGCGCCATGCACCGTCATCACACGCACCGCACCGCCGGTCTGATCCAGATCACGTTTGACCTCGGCCTGACCGGCCACCACCCAGTGCAGGAAGGCCTGCATGGACGGCGTGTGAGATGCCTCGAAGGTCAGGGCGAGGGAGAGAAACTCGTCCACCGGATCCGCCGCATCGGGCCCCAGTCGCGCGAAAATCCGCTCTCGTCCTCCGCGCGACAGCAACCCGGCGAAGAGCTCATAGGGGCGTTCGAAATCGACCCGGCGCAACAGATCCGCAAGATAGGCGGCGGCGGCATCGAAAACCGGGTTCTCGCCGCGACGGGCCAGCAGGGTCTGCCAGAGAGAACGCTCACCGCGTTCATGGGCAAGCGCGAACAACGCATCCTCATCCAGACCCAGAAGCGGCGTTTTCAGCAACGTCGCTAGGGTCAGGTCATCCTCGGGCAACAACAGGAAAGCCCCGAGCACAAGCAGATCCATCACCGCGATCTGCTCGGTCAGGACCATGCGATCCACACCCGCCACATTTATCTTGCGGGCCTTGAGGGCACGCACCAGCGCTTCCACGAACGCCCCGCGCTGACGCACCAGCACGAGAATGTCGTCTTCGCGGATGGGTCGCCCCTGGCTTTCCAGAAGCTCTCCGGAGTCCAGCCAAGTACCAATCTGATCGGCGATCAGTCCGGCCAGTTTTTCCATGGCACCCGGCACGGAAACCGGATCCACCGGCGGCTTCCAGGCTTCGGGCTCCTCGGGCTTGTCGGTGACGATTGCCGGCCAGAATTCGACCTGCCCCGCATCCACATCCCGTAAGGCGGTGTGCCGCAAACTGGTCTCCGCGCCCACCACACCGGCGGCGGCGAGCGGGTTCTCGAACACCTTGTCGACGACCTCGAGAATGGGGCGCGAGGAGCGAAACGAGAAGTTCAGTTCAACATCCGACCAATGCCGTTCCGCAGCCTCGGCGCGGGCTTCCAGATGGGCCCGCATCTCCTCAAAACGGCGGGGTTCTGCGCCCTGGAAACTGTAAATCGACTGTTTGACATCCCCCACGGCGAAGACGCTCCGCGCGGGCAGTCCCTGGCTTTCGGTGATCTCATCGCGCGCGCTGAAACCGTCAAAGAACTCGCCCACCAGCGCCCCCACCACCTCCCATTGTTCGGGATTGGTGTCCTGCGCTTCGTCAATCAGCAGATGATGGACACCGCCGTCCAGTTTGAACAGGACCCAAGCTGCCGCGCCATCTCCCCGTAACAGGTCCCGGGTCTTGGCGATCAGGTCATCATAGTCGAGACGCCCCTGTGCGACCTTGCGGGCTTCATAGCGGGAGATCAGTGCGGCTGCGACCTGCATCAGGGCGGTGTTGGCGACCAGCAGGCTCGCCTTGCGGGCCATTTCGCGCATCGCCAGCAGGCGTTCGGCTTCTGCGCCAAGAATGTCCGCCGTGTCGGGCATCTGTTTGAGAACCGGCTTGGTCGCCAGCGTCTTGCGCGCCGTACCTGTTGAGGCAGCGATGAAGACATCAACATAGGCCCCGATATCTGCGATGCGGTCTGAAACATCGGCAGCGAGCCAATCGCCGATGCGGCGCGCACGTTCCTGATCTTTCTCCGAGCCATCTGCCAGCGCCAGAACCGCACGCCGGAGGTCCTCGCCCGCAAAGGCATCATTACCACAGGCCGCGTGGACAATGCTGTCCTCGGTGGTGCCGCGCTCCACCCCTAGGAAGGTGCTGATCCGGTCTGCGACACCGTCCACACTCCCGGCTTCACGCAGCAGATCGGCAAATTTTCCCCGCGCCCGGGCCACATCACCCAGAAGTTCGGGAAAGCGCATTTCATGCACCCGCGCCGCAACTTCGGTCACCGCGCCATGCAGCGATGCGGTCTCGTCGCTCGCCATGGCCAGGAGATCAGCCTTCGCCGCCTCGAGCATTTCCCCGGCATCGCGTTCCTCCATCACCTGGAAATGCGGTACGATTCGGGCCTCCAGCGGAAAACGGCGCAGGATGGACTGGCACAGGGAATGGATCGTCATGATCTTCATCCCGCCGGGTGCTTCGAGCACCCGCGCGAACAGCCGGCGGGCCTGAACCAGCGCCGCGTCATCCTGGGGTGCCCCGAACAAAGCCTCAAGTTTCTCGTGTAGGACGGCGGCATCCGCAACAGCCCAGCTGCCAAGTTCGTCATTGATACGACGCGCCATCTCCGCCGCGGCGGCCTTGGTGAAGGTCAGGCACAGAATGCGTTCCGGGCGTACCCCGGCCATCAACAGCCGCAGCACCCGGTCGCGCAGAACCCGCGTCTTGCCCGCCCCGGCCGCCGCCGACACCCAGGCATTGGAATGGGCATTGGCGCCTTCCCGCTGCCGCTCGACAACCCGTGCAAGCTGGGTCGGATCAAAATTGGGGACGCTCACGTGCCGCTCCCCCCGTCCGAATCGGCGGCGGTCGACCATTCCTTCACACGCGCCAGGTGCTCGTAATCAGAGTATTGCGGTGCCTTGTCCGGGCGCGGGCGCGCTTCGTAGGGCGTCGCGGCATCGTCGAACTTCGCGATCAGGATCACGAGGCCCGCATAGGCCTCCGCCGCCACAGTGATCGGATCATCGGCAGCATCCCGGATCGCCCCGGGCTCACGCCCGCCGGAGAGCCGCCAGAATGCCAACTCGCGCACATCAAGCGGCGGCACGCCATCGAACCCCCCCTGCGCCACCATCGCGGCTTCCAGGGGCAGTTGCGGGGCGAACCCCGCGGCCACTTCTCGCTTGCTGGGCGGCGCACCGGTCTTGAAATCGATCACGGCTAGGCCACCATCGCGCAATTCGTCGATCCGGTCCGCGCGTGCAACCAGACGGAACGGACCGCCCGGGCCCGGCAGTTCGATATCACCCCAGACTTCGGCATGAATCTTCCGCAGGCTCGCACGCCGCTGGGTTTCCACCTTGATGAACCAGGACGCAATCCGGAGAAACCGGGGCCACCAGAAGGTCCAGACAGCGGGCATGCTGCGGTAACCACCCATCACCTCCTCGCCGATCCCAATGAGCCGATGATGGGCCTCGGGCGGCAGGGGGCCGTCCGGGAATGTCGCCAGAAACCGGTCGAATACATCATGGATCAGCGAACCGTAGGTCGCGGCGTCAACATCCTGATCGATCGGATCGAGAGCCCGCAGCTTGAGGATATGCCGGGCATAGATCGAATAGGGGTCGCGCATCCATGTTTCGATCTGGGTCACGGAAAGCTGACGCGGCCGGGCTTCCACAGGCGGCATCGGGTGCGGGCGTATGTTGACCGGCGTGACACCCCCGCTCTCATCGGGACCATCCAGTTCGCGCCACCAGTTCAGATAGGCCTCGCCCGCTTTGGCGATGCCGTCCTCACCAGAAATGCCCAGCGCCTCAATGGCGACGTCAAGCCGGGTCAGCCAGCGCGCCGGGATGGTGGGCGCCCCGTCAACCCGCTCGGACCGGGTCAGGACGACCTCTTCGGCACAAAAGCCCTGCACGAAATCATGGGCGCTGAGGCCGATCCGACGCTCCGGGGATGGCAGGCCGAAATCCGCGCGCATGGGACGCCCCATCCAGGGATCCACATTGGCATCCGCCGGCCAGCTGCCTTCATTCAGCCCTGCCAGTATCATCACGTCATGACGCTGCAGACGGGCTTCGAGCGGACCAAGAATGGACAGCCGCGGATGCGCGCCATATCGCGGCCGCACGACACGGCCGGCCAGCAGGGTTTCAAACAGAGCTGCGTAGCGCCCCGGGGGAATGGCACCCAGCGCGCCGCCATGCTCCACGAGTTCGGCTGCGAACCCGGCCAGGGCTTCGCCCGCATCACCCGCCCAGAGACGCACCGCGCCGGAGTCCTGGTCCGTTGCCGCCAGCTTCTCTGCAAAACCCACATGCGCGCGTACAATCTCGGGCAGCCGAATATCGGTCCGGCTGAACAGTTCGGCAAACTCCACGCAGGCGGCTTCCAGAAATTCGATAATCTCGAACACGGCCGGCCAGATATCCCGGTTTCGGGCCGCGACATCCTTGTGCTCCATGGCCTGACGACGCGTGGCGGCTGCGCGCAACCCGGACACCCCTTCCGCGGGCCGGGGGCCGCGCAGCACCAGACGTTCGAGCTCCCGCGCGCCGGCGCAAAACAGGGCCCGATCGCGCCCGCCGACCGCCATGGGATGCTTCAGGGTCGCAAGCAATGAGACCGGTGATACCCCGTCATGCACCGTCCGCAGGATACTGCGCAGAAATGTCCCCGGCACCGATTCGGCGAGGGGTACGCCGGCACTGTCATCGATCAGGACGCCCCAGCGGCCCAGCGCCGATGTCACCCGGCGCGCAAGTGTGCGATCCGGCGTGACAAGCGCCGCGGTCCGGCCAGGGGTCTCAAGTGTTTCCCGCAGCACAAGCGCAATGGCACCGGCTTCCTCATGGGGTTCCCGCGCATCAATGCGTATCACGCCGTTCAGCGAATCCCCCGCCACCATGCCGCGCTCCTGCAGCCAGGATTCCGTCGTCGCGGCGGGGCGCAAGGCTTCGGAGATCAGCCGCGTACGTGACGGGCTCGCTGTTCTGACCCCCGGCAGGCTGGGCCATTCACGAACCTGTGCCCGCGGGCGATCCAGCCGACCGAGCAGCTGGTGCAAGCCAAATTGCGGATGGGTGGGATCGACATTTTCCCACGCGTGATCGTCGAGCACACGATCGAGACCGGGCAACACCACGTAACCGGCCGGCAGATCGGCCACAACTGCGAGCAGGTCAGCCGTGGCCGGGATGCTGCCCGTACTGCCCGCGGCGATCACCGGATCTTGGGGCGGGTTGTCTTTCCACGCATTGGTGCGGGTCGCCAGCAGAAGATTTCTGCGTGCGGCAGGATCAATCACGCCATCATCGGCGAGGCGTTGAGGCCACATATCAGTGAGAACCTGCAAAAACTCCAGCGTCTGTTGCCAGTGCCGGGCGTAGTCATCGGGCACCAGATTGCCAAGTGCGGAAAAATCAAGACGCTCGGTCTGAACCTGATCCAGCAAACGCGCGAGTTCGCCGGCCAGCTCTGTCGCCTGATCAACGGCCAGGGCATGGTCCCCGTCGCCCAGTCGATGCCGCAACTCCTGCGCGAGCAATAGGCGCCGCCGCAAATCCGGTATCGCGGGCGGGATATCTCCGGCGTCCGGACCAGCCCCTTCACCCATATCGGTGATCTGCAGTTCATCTTCGTCGATATCCCCGATCGGGATCATTCGCGGCAGAACAAGCGCACGCCCCTCAGACAGACGCAGGAAGGCGTCCTGCAGGGCCCGGCACGCCCGGCGCGTGGGCAGCAGGACCGTCATTCGTGACAGCGCCAGTGGGTCATCCGGATCGGCGCCGGCAAGCAATTGCGCGCCCAGATCCTCGAGAAAGGGCCGGTGCGCGGCAATCGAATAGAGACCAGGTTCCGGGAGAGCCATGGACCGGATCAAACGGTCAATGCGTCGAGACGGTCAGCCCATCCGCCATACCCCGCCAGTCGGGCAGCCCGTCCATCTCCGATGTCGGAGAGATGCACCTCAAGGCGTTCCGCCGGCAGCCCATCTTCGAGTATTTCCGGCCATTCGATCAGCACCGCACCTTCATGACAGGCTTCATCCAGGCCGAGCTCGAAGATTTCATCCCTTGCGGCCAGCCGATACAGGTCAAAATGAGCGACCGTCAGGTCTCTGGTCTCATAATGCTGGACCAGCGTGAAGGTCGGGCTCGGCACCGGTCCGGTATGGCCCAGACCCCGCAGGACACCGCGTGACAATGTGGTCTTTCCCGACCCCAGATCGCCAAACAGGGCCACCACATCACCGCGCTGCAGCTGACCCGCGATTCGTTCCCCCAGTGCCTCGGAAGCCCGGGGATCTGGCAACTCGCAGGTCACGTCCTTGCGGGGCATCATCGCGGTCGCGGTTTCCGGGGTCGCGTTCATGTCTCGCTGTCGGCCTCGGCATCGGTGTGGTCTATCTCATACAACTCTAGTGCTTTGCCTGCGTCGGTTGAACAACGCAGTTGGGCAATCCGACAGGATTATTCGCTAGTAGCGATAGGCGTCGTTCTTGAACGGACCGGAAACCGGAATGCCCAGATAGTCGGATTGCTTGTCGGACAGCTTGGTCAGCGATGCGCCGACCTTTGCCAGATGCAGCAAAGCGACCTTTTCATCGAGATGCTTGGGCAGGACATAAACATCAAGCCCGTATGCATCAGTATTGTTCCAGAGTTCAATCTGGGCGAGCACCTGATTGGCAAACGACATGCTCATCACGAAACTCGGATGACCCGTGGCATTGCCCAGATTCACAAGTCGGCCCTCGGACAGAAGGATCATGCGCTTGCCATCGGGGAACTCGATCTCGTCCACCTGAGGCTTGATGTTCTGCCATTTGAAGTTCTTGAGCGCACCAACCTGAATTTCAGAATCGAAATGTCCGATATTGCAGACAATTGCGCGATCCTTCATGGCCCGCATGTGATCAACGGTGATCACATCCACATTGCCCGTTGCAGTCACGAAGATGTCGCCGCGCGGGGCGGCCTCTTCCATTGTGACAACCTCATAGCCTTCCATGGCGGCCTGAAGTGCGCAGATCGGATCGATCTCGGTCACCAGAACGCGGCAACCGGCATTCTGCAATGATTCCGCCGAGCCCTTGCCGACTTCACCATAACCGGCAACAACGGCGATCTTGCCCGACATCATGACGTCGGTACCACGTCGAATTCCATCGACGAGGCTTTCACGACAGCCATAGAGATTGTCGAATTTTGACTTCGTCACCGAGTCATTCACGTTGATGGCCGGGAACAGCAACGTGCCCTTCTGCGCCATTTCATAAAGACGATGCACGCCGGTGGTCGTTTCCTCGGTCACACCCTTAAGGCTTTCCGCGACTTTGGAATACCAGCCGGGCTGTTCGGCAAGACGCTTCTTGATCGAAGCATAGGCGTACTCTTCTTCCTCGTTCTCGGGAATGTCGAGCACTGACGGATCGGTCTCGGCCTGCTTGCCAAGATGAATCAGCAGGGTGGCATCACCGCCATCATCGAGAATCATGTTCGGCAGGCCACCATCCGACCAATCGAATATCCGATGGGCGTAGTCCCAGTACTCTTCCAGAGTTTCGCCCTTCACGGCGAAAACAGGGGTACCCTTGGCAGCAATCGCAGCCGCGGCATGGTCCTGAGTCGAATAGATGTTACACGAGGCCCAGCGCACATCGGCGCCCAGAGCTTCGAGAGTTTCGATCAGAACTGCGGTCTGGATCGTCATATGCAGCGATCCGGCAATACGCGCGCCCTTGAGCGGCTGCGCCTCACCATATTCCTCACGAATGGCCATCAGGCCGGGCATCTCGACTTCAGCGAGATCGAGTTCCTTGCGGCCCCATTCGGCCAGTGAAATATCGGCGACTATATAATCGCCGTCACCGGCGGGCTTATCGGCTGCGGATGACATCGACGTTCTCCAATTGAATTCCTGTGTGCGAAAGCGGCGTATAGCAGACGCACTATGGTGCGACAACCAAGCGATTCACGAGGGTGAGCCCGCACCATCCTCCCTGCAGCGTGTCAAATGGCGCAGACAGATGAAAATCCCGTTCCGGGACCCCAATCCGGCTGACACCGCCGCGGCGCCGCCACACGGAACCATTGGCGTAAACAGCAGTTAACAGGCAGACATTCGGGCAAATCTCGGCCAGAATGAACATCTGATGGAAGGCCGTAAACGCATGATCAAGAACATTCTTCTCGGAGGTACCGCCCTGATAAGCGCGGGTGTCATTTCAACGCCCGGTATTACTGGAAGTATTGGCTCCAAAGACGCCATGAATGTGAGTCTGAGTGGCGAAATGCGCTTCAACCTTGGCTTTTACAATCAGGATGTCTCGGCCGGTGTCGGGCGCGGCTACAGTTTCATTGTCGACGAATCCGAATTGAAGATCGACGCCAGGAATACCGCCGACAATGGCATCACCTATGGTGTCAGAATCGAACTGAACGCCGCCACGGCCGATAATGCGGGCGCAGACGAGGCCTATGCGTTCCTCCGGAACGAATGGGGACGGATCGAACTGGGCGACTAGGACGACGCTTCGGATCGCATGGCCCTGCATGGGTATGAAGTGCTCGTGGGGCAAGCGGGCGCTGATGGCGACCCCGCCGACTACATTCAGTTCGGTGGCCGCCCGATCTCCGGTCCGGGATTCGACTCGACCGGTGACGACACCAAGATCAGCTATTTCTCGCCACGTCTTGCCGGATTTCAGTTCGGCCTCTCCCTCACACCGGATAGCGGCGCAAATTCCGGCACGAGTTCGCTGACAGAAACTGACAATGACGGCAATTTCGAGAATGTCTTCGGGCTGGGTGCCAACTGGAAGGGCAAGTTCGATGACCTCGAAATCGAGGCCGGGGTGATAGGCGAGTTCGGCGACAGTGAAACAGCCACAGGTGCGGACACCGAAGGGAAAATCGAATCCGTCGGCATCGGGGCCAATGTCACCTTTGCCAGTTTTGGATTCGGTGCCTTCTATGCCGATCTCGCCGAGAAGGGGCTCGCGCAGGCCGCACGTGCAGCCGAACGGGACTCCGGATCCTATTATGACCTCGGCATCTCCTACGCGAATGATGACTGGGGGGTGAGTCTGGGCTACTTCGCCAGCACGGTCAGCAACACCACAGGCATCTCCGACAGTGATGCGACGATCATTTCGCTCGACGCCGCGTACAAGGTGGCACCCGGATGGTCGCTGAACAGCGCCCTGCATGTGACCGAAGCCAAGAACATCAATGGCACGGTCGTCCCGGTCGACAATGATGCCACCGTCCTGATCATCACCAGCATCTTTGAATTCTGAACGCCACCAATACGGTGACCAGCAACACCCGCGCCCGGCGTCCGCGAACGCAATGGGTGTGCGCTCGGCTGTTTGCACAAGAAACACTCACCTGTGCTCAGGGATTGGGCAAGTCGTTCTTTTTATTGCGATAATTCTGCAACAAGGCCGAATAAAAATTCCGGAACTGCGGTTTCCCGATTGCCGCATGGTCCTGCAGCACTAGGATCGCACCCGTTGCTCTTCCAATAAGTCATAAGCAAACAATCAACAAAGTGGAGGACGCATTCGCCTTGAAAGGAGCCCGAACGGCTCCGTGACGCGACACATGTGTCTTTGAATTTTCCCCCCACGCGCAATGCGTGGACCCACTTGTTGGAGTTTATCCTTATGACGAAGAAAAGCTTTCTGCTCGGAACGAGTTCGCTCGCCACAGCAGTCCTAATTGCA
>Ga0055584_100007701_pt1 | contig 10552 bp, 11 predicted proteins | sample OSDHelmetaG_FD_58716 | JGI IMG/M metagenome (GOLD analysis project Ga0055584, IMG submission 58716) | Pelagic marine sediment microbial communities from the LTER site Helgoland, North Sea, for post-phytoplankton bloom and carbon turnover... | ecosystem: Environmental > Aquatic > Marine >...
AATTCGTTATTGTTGTAAATCTAAAAAAGACCTACATTTAAAAACTTAAAAAAACAACTATGTTACCTTGGCATCAATATTTAATGGGAGTACTGCTTGTACTCGCTGGAATGAACCACTTTAGAAAACCAAAGTTGTATGAGCGCATTATGCCACCATATATTCCTGCACATAGCACTATGGTTATGCTTAGTGGTGTAGCCGAAATGGTTTTAGGATTTATGCTAATGAACAAAAACAGTCAAGAAGTGGCGGCCTGGGGTATAATAGCATTATTAATTGCATTTATACCAGTACATATTTATATGTTGCAGGATAAAAAAGCTTCTATGAAGCTACCAAAATGGGCTCTAATTGTTAGATTTCCCTTGCAATTAGGCTTGATTTATTGGGCGTACTTATATACTTAATTAATACTAACTTTAGATCATTATGCATTAGGGAACAGAGGGCTAACCCGTTTCGCTTTAGAAAGCCAAAATACAGAGAAGCAACGACCTTCCCTATTCACCTCTCACCCCTAAAACACTATCAACTAGCCAAAAATCTCATTCAATAATCCAGCTAATCGGACTCCTCCTTTTTGAAGTTGGAAGCGTACAGTTTCCATATATTTATACATATACCCATAGCTCAGCTTTTGTCCAACTTCAGTATTGGCATAGATATCCTCACAAAGCTCACGGCTTTCGTACATCCAATCTCTTACCGAACCACTTTTAATTGCTTCAATTTCTTCTTCATTTAGAACGTCAATATTTGAAGCTAGCTCAGTATAAGACATCTTGTACGAATCTATCATTTTGCTATCCCATACCTTATGTAGGTTAGTTCCATTTTTAAACCAAAGTACTTGGAAGTCATTTCCTCCCTTATCCTCAGCTAAACCTATATGTAGCGGTTGGTGTAAATCACCTATAAAATGAACCAGTAATTTTAAATGAAAAACTTTATCTTCTTTAGTGCTTTCGTCGTCCTTCAATACAGAGATACATGTTTCAATAGCCTGAATTAAATCTCCATTTTCGCTTTTTGGGTGTTCATCATATTTTTCACCAAATGGAAAGCTTACATAATGCCAAGGACCATAAGAATCATAAGCTCTATCACTTTTAATATCATCACCATGATTAGAAACTAAAGCTAAGGATTGACCTTTTAACAACTCAAATATTTGTTTTTTAGCTGTTTCACTCAAATGTTTTTGAGCAATTTCACCTACTGCTCTATGACCCGTTTTTCCGAAGTCTTCAGATGCAAAAACGGTTGACAAACAAAACAAAAAGAAAGTAGTAATTATGATAAGCTTATTCATGATATTTTAAAATTTAGGAATGCAAAGATAGCATCTTAAATAATTATAATCTTAAAACTTATTAAATGTTTCAGAATCGCGAATGTGCTTATACAATATTTCAATAAACGGCTTGTTAAAAGAATAAGAGAATTCAATTTGTGTTATCTTAGCAAGGTTAAATTTCAACGTTATAATTTTAGATTAAATGAAAAATATATTTATTGCTTTCCTGCTTTTTAGTAGTGTGATTTCTGCCCAAACTAAAAAATTTAACGCTGAAGATTTACGGATTACTCCACTTATAGATGGCACTTTATTAACTCCAGCTTCGGAAGAAAAAATTCCATTGGCAATTATAATTGCAGGAAGTGGTCCAACAGATAGAAATGGAAACCAGCAAATGATGGTGAACAATTCATTGAAATTTCTAGCTGAGGCGCTTTACGACCAAGATATTGCTACTTTTCGATACGATAAACGAATTGTAAAGCAAATGAAAATGCGCAATATCGATGAAAAAAACATTCGGTTCAGCGATTTTATAAAGGATGCTGATGCTATTCTGAATTATTTTAGAAACAAAAATGAATTTTCAAAAATCTATATCATTGGCCATAGCCAAGGTTCCTTAGTGGGGATGGTTACAGCGCAAAATGGTGCAGATGGCTTTATTTCTGTTGCAGGAGCTGGACAACCTATAGACGATGTGATTGTTTCTCAACTAATCAAACAAGCTCCAGGATTGGCAGATAGTGCTCGTAATGCCTTCGATGATCTTCGCGTAAATGGTGTTGCTAACAATTACAACCCAGGATTAGCTTCAATTTTTAGAAAAGAAATTCAGCCATTTATTGGGAGTTGGATGGCTTTCGATCCAAAAGAAGAAATTGCAAAACTAGATATTCCAGTATTAATCATTAACGGAACAAAAGACATTCAAGTATTAGTTTCGGAAGCAGAATTACTCAAAGAAGCAAAACCGGACGCTGAATATAAGATTATTGAAAAAATGAATCATATCCTTAAAGAAGTTGAAGGTAATGATTTGGAAAACAGCAAAACCTATAACATTCATAACCTGCCTATTATGCCAGAATTGATGGAAACGATAAGTGGATTTATTAATAAGTAGAATATTAAAAAAATTAAGTTGTTATAAGATTCATACACCTCATAATTCTGAAATTAGAGTTCTAAAAATTTAAATTAAATATGTATTTTGCGCCAAAACTACCCATAATGCAAGATACAGCTACCGAAATTATTAAGGACACTACTCCCTTTTTTACCAACGATACAATCGTTTTTGGAATTTTGATGATAGCCCTAGGCTTCATTTTTTATACTTCTTCACGCGAAGATGGTTTTTGGAAAAAATTCTATGGTGTAGTTCCCGCGCTTTTTATGGCGTATTTCCTTCCAGCTTTATTAACAACATCAGGTGTAATATCACCAGAGTGGACAACAATTTCTGAAACCGGAGAAACTACTACCGGAAAATCAAGTTTATATTATATGTCTAGTAGGTATTTATTACCTGCAGCCTTAGTATTAATGACATTAAGTATTGACTTGAAAGGAGTTCTTAATTTAGGTCCGAAAGCTTTAATTATGTTCTTTGCGGGAACCATCGGAATTGTTATTGGTGGGCCTTTAGCCGTGCTAATTGTAGGGTCTATTCATCCTGAAGCTGTGGGTGGCGAAGGTGCAGACGCAGTATGGCGTGGACTTTCAACACTGGCAGGAAGCTGGATTGGGGGTGGTGCAAACCAAACTGCCATGCTAGAAATTTATGGTTACAACCAAAAGCTTTACGGCGGAATGGTATTCGTTGATATCGTAGTCGCAAACATTTGGATGGCAATAATCCTCTTTGGAATTGGAAAATCTGCCAAAATTGACAAATGGTTAAAAGCAGATACTTCAGCCATTGAAAGTTTAAAAGAAAAGGTTACCGATTACGCTAAAAAAGTTGATCGCAACCCTTCACTTACAGATTTAATGGTTCTTGCAGCAATCGCATTTGGAACTGTTAGTGTGGCACATTTTGGAGCTAACTTCCTAAGTGGATTTTTTACTTCTGTTGTGAGTGAAATGCCAAAAGGGATAACAAGAAACATTTTCACTTTCTTAGATAACAGTTTCTTTTGGATGATAACCATAACTACTATTATTGGTGTACTGCTATCATTTACAACAGCCAGAACTTATGAAGGTGCAGGCGCTAGTAAATTTGGTAGTGTATTTATCTACATATTAGTTGCCAGTATTGGTATGAAAATGGACTTAACCCTCATCTTCGATAATTTATGGTTAATTGTTATCGGCTTAGTTTGGATGGCTGTACACGCGGGACTAATGATTCTGACAGCAAAATTAATTCGCGCTCCTTACTTCTTCCTGGCTGTAGGTAGTCAGGCAAATGTTGGAGGTGCTGCATCTGCTCCTATTGTTGCTTCGGCTTTTCACCCTTCACTGGCAACGGTTGGAGTTCTATTAGCAGTATTTGGATACGCTGTGGGAACGGTAGCCGCAATTTTATGTACTGTACTTATGCAATTAGCTTCAGCTGCTTAAATACAATTCATAAAGTTGTGTTTTTCTTTTGAAGTAAACAATTCTTTGGATATCTATTGAAGAATAAATTGTGAATAAAGAAACACCGAATCCATTATTTTCAACGATTATTTTTGAAAAAAAATAGTCATATTTGCAGGCTCGTAAAACAAAGCTACTTTAACATAATATCATCTTTAAATTATTAAAATGCGCTATTTTCTATTAATTGTAATTGTACTTGTATCACTGGTTGGCTGTAATGAAACCAAGGATACAGAAGTTATGAATATTACTGGTACTGTAAAAGGTCTTAAAAAAGGAACGATATTGTTTCAGAAATTTGAAGACACAGTTCTAGTTACAATAGATTCGGTTATTGTAGATGGTAATTCTAATTTTAAGTTTTCAGATAAGGTTGAGAGTCCAGAGGTTTACTATTTATATGTTAGACTTAAAGACGGAACCTTAAAAGATGACCGTATCACTTTTTTTGCTGAAAACAGCGATATTAATATAACTACTAACTTAAAGAACTTTGGAAGTGCTGCAGTTGTTACAGGTTCAGAAAATGATAAGGCGTATAGAGATTATCTAAAACTGAAAAATAGATACGTAATTAAAAACTTAAGTTTAATCGAAGAAAGATTAAAGTTGAAAAACAACGCAAGTGAAGCGTCTTTAGCAAAAATTGAAGATAAACAGCGAGCTTTGCATTCTAGCAAATATTTCGCAACTATAAATTTTGCTTTAAACCATAAGGAATATGAACTCGCTCCTTATCTTGTATTAAGTGAAGTTTACGATGCAAACATCAAGTATTTAGACACCGTTTACAATGCGCTTACCCCAAAAGTAAAAGACTCCAAATACGGTAAAGAATTGGAGTCATTTATTGTAAATCGTAAAAAAACAGATACTATATTATAGCGCGTTAATTTGGTCGATTAATTTTCTACCTCTTTCTTCTAGCTCAGCTTTTACAGCAGTAAAATGTTGTTTTTTATTGTCAACATCTTTTTGATTTACTTTCGCGATTAACTCGTCAAAAGTTGTGATAGCTTCGTCTATAATACCTTGTGATTTTTTGTTGTCTTTCTCTGCATTGGTTAATTCCCAAATGCTAACTGCACCAATAATATCACCTAATACGTAGTTTATGTCTTTTTTTAAATCTCTAACGTTTGCCATTGAATTGTTCTTACTTTAATTGTTTTTGTTGTATTCTAAATAATTGGGTGCAAAGATACGAACAATTAAGCTATGTACACTTCTAAAAAGCTTACTGAATTTGTAATAAATTTTATTTCAGGTAATTGAGCAGGTATTAAGACGGTTTCTCCCTTACTAATTGTTTCAGTATAACCATTAGTTTCTATTGTGGCTTCACCTTCTAAACACATATAAACAGTGAAAGATGGGATACTTTTTAAATCTCGAAGGTAATTTTCGGATAGATCTAATTTATTAACAGTAAAAAACTCAGTAACACCAATTTGTGAAGGAGTGTTTTTCTTGGTTTTATAAGTCTGTTTTGATTCTTCCGATGAAAAGTCAATTGCATCTATCGCTAGGTCGGTATGCAATTCACGCATTTCTCCGTTAATGTCCGGCCTATCCCAATCGTATATTCTATAAGTGTTATCTGAGGTTTGCTGAATTTCAGCCAAAAGTATTCCAGCGCCTATAGCGTGAACAGTTCCTGGTTTTAAAATAAAAGCATCTCCTTTTTTTACAGATTCGGTTTTTAATACTTCGGTGATTTTCTTTTCTGAAAGGGCTTTTAAATATTTTTCTTCATTAATTTCACCATTAAAACCTATAATCAATCTTGAATCTTCTTCAACATCCAAAATATACCACATTTCGGTTTTCCCTAATGAATTGTGCCTTTCCTTGGCAAGTATATCGTCTGGATGAACCTGCACTGAAAGATCTTCGCGAGCATCAATAAACTTAAACAATAAAGGGAAAGTGTTTTGGTAGTTTTTATAAACTTTTGCTCCAACTAACTTTTCTTTATAAACCTCTAATAACCAGTTTAAGTTTTTTCCTTTTAAACTTCCATTAACAACTTTAGAAACACTTTCTTCTACCCCAGAAATCTCCCAACTTTCACCTATATATTCATCGGCATCTTTATTAAATATTTCCTTCAACTTATTGCCACCCCATACTTTTTCTTTAAGTATAGGTTCAAATTTTAAAGGATAAAGGTGAGAAATTGTAATCATTAATGTCCGTTGTAAACAACAAAGTTGCGTGGGGTTTCGTATAATTTTATTGTAATATCGAATTTAGAATCTAGACGTTTTCTTAATTTATTCCAAATTACAATAGCTATATTTTCTACAGTAGGATTAAGATCTTTAAATTCAGGAACTTCTAAATTTAGATTTTTATGGTCTAAAGCGTCTTCAACTTCTTCTTTAATTAGATCTCTCAAAATATTAAGATCTATTAAAAATCCAGTTTCAGGATCTATTTCACCTGTTAGGCCAACCTCCAATTCATAGTTATGCCCATGATAGTTTGGGTTGCTACATTTTCCAAAAACCTGAAAGTTTTTTGCATCGTCCCATTCTTTTTTAAATAGACGATGAGCAGCATTGAAATGTGCTTTTCTAAATACAGTTAAACTCATACAACTAGATGTTGATAAAATTTATCGAAAATAATTTTAAACCAAGCTGTATAAATATCTGGATTCGCTTGAATATCATTTTTAACTTCTTCTAAACTCATCCATTTCCAGTCAGCTACTTCATCAGGATTTATGTTGGGTTCTCCTTCATACTTTCCTATTAGAATATGGTCAAGTTCGTGTTCGGTTAGACCATTATCAAAAGGAGCTTTATATATAAATGTTGTGGTTTCCTTTAAGTCTGTGGTAAAACCCATCTCTTCTGAAAGTCTTCTTTTTCCAGCATCTATAGAAGATTCCCCGTCGCGTTGATGACTACAGCAAGTATTTGCCCAAAGTCCAGGGGTATGGTATTTATGCAATGCACGTTGTTGAAGCATTAATTCATTTTTTGAATTAAATACAAAAACTGAAAAAGCTCTATGAAGCAAACCCTTTTCATGGGCTTCCATTTTTGGCATTAAACCAATCTTCTGATCGTTCTCATCGACAAGTATTACTATTTCTTCTTCCATTAAAAACTTAGTTTTGGCTCAAAAATACGAAAACAGTAGCTGTATAAAAAGCAAAAAGCGTTCAATACAAAGTATTAAACGCTTTTATGAAATTTAATTTAGTCGAGTTAATTCTTTATAATAAACATAGACCTTCTATTTAATTGATGTTTCTCAGCACTACAAGGTACTCCATTCTCACATTCATTAACCAATTGCGATTCACCATAGCCTTTGGCTGTTAACCTACTTCTATCGATTCCTTTTGAAATCAACCAGTTAAGGGTAGATTGAGCACGACGTTCAGATAAGTCTTCGTTATACGCATCACTTCCTCGTGAATCTGTATGAGATTCTATATGGATAACGATCTCTGGATACTCTCGTAAGGCTGCAAGAATTTTAGCTAACTCTATTTCTGCATCTGGACGTATATACGACTTATCAAAGTCAAAATAAATTGGTTGTAAGTTTAATCTACATCCTAAATCATTCGGCGCACAAGGACCTTTGCTAAATAATGGAAGTGGCACATTGATAGTTCCTGTAAGTTCAGGAGTTTCAACAATTTCTTCGTGTGGATTATATCCTTCCATGGTTCCTCTAACTGTAAACTGCTTCCCACAATCTGCATCAAAACTATAAACACCATTCTCATCAGCAGTTGTTTGAGTTATAAGCTTATTATTCTCATCTAATAAGGAAACACTTGCACCAGCCAACATCTCTTTTGTTTCAGCATCGAACACTGTTCCTTCTATTAAAATAGTACAACTTTCCCGTACTAGGTAGATATTATCATCAACACTTCCGCGATCTCCATCTCTATTAGAAGATAGATATCCTATTCTAGATTCTTCATCTATAATAAACCCGAAGTCGTCTTTTGCACTATTAGTAGGTGCTCCTAAATTTGTTGGACTTCCTAGTTTTCCTTCTTCATCTATTGATGAAACAAAAACATCATAACCTCCTAAACCCGACCGACCATCACTAGAGAAATAAAGGTTGTTTTTATCGCTTACAAAAGGAAAAGATTCTCTTCCTTCTGTATTTATTTCAGGGCCTAAGTTAATTGGTGTACCATAGGTACCATTTTCTAAAATGTCTACATACCAAAGGTCAGACATACCTAAAGTACCTGGCATATCAGATGAAAAATACAATCTTTTGCCATCCGGACTTAAAGCAGGATGCGCGACTGAATAGGCCTTGTTGTTAAATGGTAATTCCTCCACATTAGACCAAGTATTCTCACCCGTCTTCTCAGCTTTAAAAAGGCTTAGTCTAAGGGTTTTATGTTTTTTAGATTTATCCAGTTCTTTTTGTCCATCTATATAGCTATTTCGAGTAAAATAAATGGTTTTACCATCTTTGGTAAAAACTGCAGTAGATTCGTGATATTGAGTATTTACATCGCCTCCTAAAGGCTTTGGATTACTTAACAATCCTTCTTCATCTCTATTAGCAATAAACAAATCTAAATAAGGCTCTTGAGTCCATTGATCTACATTTAATCCTGTTGCATTGGCTGCAGATGCATAAACCAATTTATCCTTCATATAAAAAGCAGGTCCAAAGTCTGAAGTTCCTGAACTAATTGGAGACATCTCAATTACAAACTGTCGTGATTTAAAAACAGTACTCTTTAAATAGTCTATATCCTCATCGTAGGTTTTTATCACAAAACCAGTTCCTCCTTTTGCAGTATAAGCTTCTAATAGCTCACGGCTCTTATCGTGTTTACCAAGACTCTTTAAGGATTGGGCAGCTCTATAATAGTATTTAGGTTCAGTGTCATCTGGAAACGTAGTTACTAATTTTTCGTACCATTTTGCTGCGTTGGTATAATCTCCATTAAAATAATAGGTGTCTCCTAAGTTTTCATATATCTGAGCAGATTCGTATCCATCTTCAACTACTTTTAGATAGATTTGTCGTGCATCGATATAAGCATACTTGTCAAATTCTTTATTTGCCCTTTTTACATCTTTTACCTGCCCAAAAGTGCTTCCCGTTGAGAGAACTATAAAGGCTAAAATAAATATGTTACGTAATATTGTATTCATAGTCAGTATTTTTTAGAAGAATCTTGGGGTTAACACTCTTTCTGGTCTATTAAATATATCGAAACGAAGCATAACTTCATAGGAACCATCACTATAAGTTTCAATATCTGTTGTTTGATAATCATATCCAAAGCCTATAAAAATTGCATCTGAAGCTTGAAAACCTACCATTGCGCTCATAGCAGCACTCCATCGATAAGCCGCACCAAGTGTAAGCTTGTCATACAATAAGAAGTTGGCAGAAACATCTGCTTGTAAAGGCGATCCATTTACCATCTTAAATAAGGTTGCTGGTTTAAACTTTAAATTATCACTAATATCAAATACATAACCCGCAATTAAAAAATAATGCATACGCTCGGAAGCAGTTGTTTCAACTGTAGTATTTGCTAGGTTACCCTTATCAAAATGTTTAGTAGTTAAAAAGTTTGGAACCGATAATCCTACATAAAACTTATCAGTATTATAATATACACCTGCACCAATTTGTGGTTGAAGCTTATTGTCTATATTATTTTGTTCAAAATAAGGATCAGAATATACATCGCGTGGTAAATTCAATTTAGAAAAATCTACATCTAAAATGTCTAAACCTGCTTTAAGACCGAATGATAACTTAGCGCTCTCCGAAGTATTAATCGAATAAGAATAGTCGATATTGAAATTCGTTTCAACAGCGGGACCAATTCTATCATTAACCACTGAAAGTCCTATTCCCATATTTTCACCCATTGGAGAATTTACAGTAAATGTACCTGTATTAGGCGCACCATCACCGAAATTAACCCATTGAGTCCTATACAGAAGACCAAAACTTAGAGCTTCACGATTTCCTGCGTAGGCAGGGTTAACCACCTGCGTATTATACATATACTGCGTGTATTGGGGGTCCTGCTGAGCATTACTTGAAAACGTGCCAAGTAAAATCAAAATTATTAGTGTTAGATAACTGTGTTTCATAGTTATGTATTTTTAATCCTGGGAGATATACTCCCAGGAATATTTGATTTTTCTATCTATTTATATATAAGTATCCAGTATAAGTATCCTTACCAGGGTTCTCTCCTTGGAAAGTAAGAATATAGAAGTAAGTTCCGGTTGGTAACTCCTTATCTTTTTGAACAGTAACTCGACCTTCTGAAATACCTCTAAAAGTATTTATACTATCGTCTTCTCCCTGTCCATAACCGTCTGTTTCGTAAACCAATACACCCCATCTGTTAAATATCTTAACATTATTATTTGGGTAATTGTTAATCCCTCTTATCCAAAAGAAGTCGTTCATACCATCTCCATTTGGTGTAATACCATTGAATATCTCAAAGACAACGCCTAATACATCTGGAAGAACAACAACTGCTTCAGCTTCATCCTCTACAGTGGCTCCCGTATTATCTTCACCAGTTACGGTAGCTAGGTTTACAACCTCTCCATTATCAATATCTTGTTGCGTTATTGAATATGTAGCAGTAAATGTAGTGCTATCCACTTC
>Ga0055584_100007702_pt1 | contig 10550 bp, 11 predicted proteins | sample OSDHelmetaG_FD_58716 | JGI IMG/M metagenome (GOLD analysis project Ga0055584, IMG submission 58716) | Pelagic marine sediment microbial communities from the LTER site Helgoland, North Sea, for post-phytoplankton bloom and carbon turnover... | ecosystem: Environmental > Aquatic > Marine >...
TGGCATCAGCGCCGACAGCAAGTCTCTACGCATCGCGCAATATGTCCATCGTTTGCTCGAGCGCCGACAGGCGCGCGTTAGTGTCAGTTGCTTGCGTGCGTAAGTTAATGCAAGTGATGCCTGCTGCGCGGTAAACAGCTATGCGCTCGCGCACCATTGCGGCATTTCCAACCAAGCCAAAACGCAGTACCAATTCCGCCGGAACCCGCGCTATGGCGGCGTCACGTTTGCCGGCGACCCAAAGCGCCTGCACTGCGCGCGCGTCATCCTCGTAGCCAGAACGGCGAACAGCGTCGTTGTAAAAATTGGTCTTTGCGGAGCCCATTGCACCGAGGGTAAATGCGATGCTTGGGCGCATAGTTTCGATCAATGCATCAACGTCATCGCCGATTGCGACATTCGCCTGCACGTGCGCCGCCAGCGTGGAAAGATCACGCCCGCTGGCTGCGGCTCCCGCCCGTAAGTGGTCGAAGTGCGCATTAGGATGATTGGGTGAAAAAGATGTGCCTAGCCAGCCATCGGCTTGCGCACCAGTAAAGTTCAGTGCTTTGGGGCCAAGTGTCGCAAGAAAAATCGGAATTTCTGGATTTGGCGCTTGGTCGATGCGTAGAGCTTTGCCTTGTCCTCCAGGCCTCGGCAGCTGCAACACCTCACCGTCATGCTGGAGTTTTTCTCCGGCAAAAGCTTTGCGCAAAATGGCTACGGTTTCTTTCAGGCGAGACAGAGCAGGCTGAAATTTCACCCCGTGCAAACCCTCGACAACCTGTGGGCCACTGACACCGAGCCCGAGGATAAAGCGATTGTTCGATAGCTGTGCAAGATTGAGCGCCGTCATCGCCATCATTGCAGGTACGCGCGCGCTAACTTGCATAATCCCCGTGCCTAATTTAATCCGATCAGTACACGCCGCGAGATAAGCTAGAGGTGTCACGGCGTCCCGACCCCAAGCCTCCGCTGCCCACGCATAGTTCACCCCAATGCGTTCAGCCAGTTGTACGAATTGAACGTCAGATTGCATTGATGCACGACGTGGTCCGCCGATGCTGATTGAGTATTCCATCTACCTGGCTCCTAGATTTGTGGTTTAGTGGGGTGGCGAAGTCGCAACGCAAAATCAGCACAGTTGGCACTTAGTTGTGGCCAGCTATTCTAGCAATCTGCGCGTTTACCGCGCACACACACGCAGGACCTGTGGTGCATGCGACAGATCCTGGAGAAATCGATGAATACTTCAAGTGACGCTTTTGACCCAAACCAGCATCGTCTCACCGAGAGCCGTTACTTCGACGACTTTAGCCTTGGCGAACGCTTTGTTAATCCTTCGCGTACCGTCACGGATGCGCACTTCTCGGCTTTCCAGGCCGCTAGTGGCGATAACCATCCGATTCACTATGACCGCGAGTATTGTAAACGTCATGGCCATCGCGACCTGCTTGCGCACGGCTATCAAGTTGTTATTCAAACCGCGGCAGGCGCTGGCTTGTTTCCGCATTTAGTGCAAGATTCACTGCGCGCATTCATTGAACAATCTTGTCGTTTTTTGGCGCCCGTTTATGTTGGAGACACTCTGTATCCGGCATTGACTGTCAGTGAATTAAAGCCGCAAACAACAACCGGCGTGTTGACGATGACCAGCACCGTGCACAACCAAGATGGCGTGTGTGTGCTTGACGGTATGCAGCGTTACTTGCTTAGTAAACGTGCTTGAACTCGGTCAGTTCGCTACGCCGGTTTCACGTACCGAGATAGCTATTTCATTAGACCGTATGCGCTAAGGCCTTTTTTGGTGATGATAATGGATGCGCCGAGTGCCGCCGGTAGCGTAACCAGGAAGGCATTTGGACCGTAGGCATGTACTTCGGCGTGCGGCTCAACATACTTTACAAACGCTTTGGCGCAATCACATTCGAGTTGGTAGTTGACCATGCTGGGAGCGCTAGGTACGAGTGCGCTACCAAATCGGCTCACAGCGGCTTCGTAGTCGAGAAGTGTTAAAGCGCCGTGCTCCAATGCGAACACGTGGCCGCCGGAGATCTGCACGCCTGCGCGCTGCAAGATGCGCTGATAGCGGGCCACTGCTTCGGCTAAATCACTTACCGCGAAGGTCAAGCCGGTCAGTGCTTGTGCGCCGTTGGCGTGGTGCACATAGCGCGGCTGCCACAATAGCTCTGGCGTGTGGTGGGTTAGGAACTGTACCCGGCCTTCCGCGATCACGCCCGGGCGCGGACGCGCTACATCGAATTGCGCAACTGCCAGCGTATCGTGCTGATCCAGGACTTCGCGGCTGAGTTTAGCTAAGGGGCGCTGATGAAAACCGAGCTTTTGCATAAATGCATGTTGATCGCTCGCTTGCGCACACGCAAATGCTGCGATGTGCACACCAACATACCGTTCAATTCCGGCTTTCAGTTCGCGTCCGATAACGGTGTCCGCGAGTGGCACCAGAAACTCCAAATAGCCACGCTCGAGCATGACGCAGTAATTGCCGCTGCCTGCGGGCACAATATTCCCGTCCGCGTCAGTTTGGCGTTGCTCTGAAAATGGCGTGGTGGTGAAGCCCAGTTGCTGCAGTGCAAGTTGCGCCGCGTCTGCGTGCGCCAGCCAATGCGCGATGTGATCGAGAAAGATCTCGTTAGTTTGTGGTTGCGGTCCATAGGTCACGATGTGGCTCCGATCACGTTGCGCTGCGAGAAAGACAATGCGGGTCGGATTTGTGCCATGTAGTGCGCCCGCACGCAAGCACAATAGCCGCGAGCGTCGGATAACGAGAGGAGCGGAGTCTGATGGAACGAGGTCAACGGCTGGACCTAAGGCGACTTTTGCGACCGCGAACTATTGCTGTGTTGGGCGGTGTTGAGCGGGCGTTGGGCAGATGAAGTGGTGCGTCAGTGCCTGGCAACTGGATTTGATGGCGAAGTGTGGCGCATCCATCCACGCATTCGCGAGGAGTGCCGCTCGCCTATCTCATATCTATGGGCAATCAAGCTGTAGTTGAGGCTGCTCACCTGAGCCACGCAATGCTCGAAGATCCACGGGTCAACGCCATCGCCCTCTATTGTGCTAGCGCAATTGTGAATTGTCGTGAGCATCCGGGTTAAGCTGCATACAATGAAGATATTGGTAAATTGAGCAGGAATACGACTCTATGAAACTCGGAATCATGGCGGGCTATTCGCCTTCGCACATTCAAGTACCGATGGACTCCGTGTTGGAAGCGGAGCGACTTGGTTACGACTCGGTGTGGACGGCGGAAGCTTGGGGCTCAGATGCGGTCACTCCGGCGACGTGGATCCTTGCCCAAACGACTAAGATCAAAGTTGGCACCGCGATCATGCAAATGCCTGCACGTACTCCGGCATGTACAGCGATGACTGCGATGACCTTAGATCGTATGTCTGGAGGCCGCTTCATGTTGGGCTTGGGCCCGTCTGGACCGCAAGTCATTGAAGGTTGGCACGGTGTACCCTTTGGCAGCCCGGTTGGGCGCACCAAAGAGTACATCAGCATTATCCGCAAAATTCTTAAGCGTGAAGCGCCATTGACGCATGAAGGCAAGCACTACCAGATTCCGTATACCGGCGCTGGCTCCACTGGGCTCGGCAAACCGCTGCGCAGCATTTTGCATGGTGATCCAAACTTAAAGATCTACACCGCCGCAATCACACCGGCCGGTTTACGTTGCGCGGGCGAGGTGGCGGATGGAGTATTTCCACTGTGGATGAACCCGGAGCGTTTCGATATCTACGAAGAAAGTCTGAATGAAGGCTTCAAGCGTGCCGGCGGTGGCAAGAGCCTAGCCAATTTTGCCGTGGCACCGTTTGTTTACGTAGTGCTGGGTGATGACTTGGAAAAGTGTCGCATACCGGTGAAAAACAATCTTGCTTTGTACATCGGCGGTATGGGGGCGCGCGACAAGAACTTCTACAACGACTTGGCGAAGCGCATGGGTTACGAGGCTGAGGCCGTTAAGATTCAAGACCTATTCTTGTCGGGTAAGAAAGCTGAAGCAGCGATGGCAGTGCCGGATAAGTTGGTTGATGAAGTGGCACTGGTCGGCTCGGCCGACCGTATTCGAGATCGCCTCGGCGCATGGAAGGAGGCCGGCGCGAAAGGTCACGTCGACTCCATGTTGCTGTCAGGTCCGCCGGAAGATGCGGCTCTGCAGTTGCTCGCTGAGGAGCTGTTATAAGCGGCCTAGGTCGCGCGGAAATCCGGGGCGATGGACTCGATGAAGCGATCTAGATCACGACGCAGTTCCGCGAACGGTCGCAGCATCGTCGGGAAAAATAAAGTATCAACGCCAGCTTCTAGCAGCGCGCCGAGCTGGTCACGAATCTGTGCCTCGCTACCAGCGAGGCACGTATCAGCGGCGACATCCGCAGGCCTGCCCATACGCGTTGCGATATGTTGTTCCAGCGCTTCTATTTCCGAGCGCCGATCGGTGAACATCAACGCCATGTTCGCTGATCTATGTAGGCTGGATGGATCGCGCCCTAGCGTTGCACAATGTTTATCTAACACCGCACCTTTGTGTGCCAGCACTTTGGGGCCGCCCCAAACGTTCCAGTGGTCGGCGTGTTGCGCCACGATTCGCAAGGTAACTTTTTCGCCGCCGCCGCCAATCATCAATTCAGGATAGGGCTTTTGGATCGGTTTGGGTTGCAGCGGTGCGTCGCTCAATGTGTAGAACTTGCCTTGGAAGTTAGCCCGGTCTTCGGTCCAAAGCTTACGCATTACCGAACAAGCCTCGTCCAAACGCGCAAGCCGTTCGCCCATGGTATAGAACGGAATGCCATAGGCCTCGTGTTCATTGCTTTGCCAGCCAGCACCCATGCCTAGAAGTAGCCGCCCTTCGGAGATTATGTCGACTTGTGCTGCCATCTTTGCGACCAGCGCCGGATGGCGATATGTGTTACCTAAAACTATGGTGCCAAGTTGCATGCGCGGTACCCGCGCCGCGAGTGCGCTCAACATGCTCCAGGCCTCAGGCATTGCGCCATCGCGGGATGGCGTATTCGGCATGAAGTGATCGGTGACGCAAGCGATGTCCCATCCGCTTGACTCAGCGTGGAGCCAAAAGTTGAGCACATTGGACCAAGTTTGGCCGCCCATGCTGGTGAATAATCCAAAACGCATACAAAATTCCGTCCGAGTTATGTAAGTCCAGTGTGGCTAAAGCAGCGCGCTAGCTAATCTCAAAGGATAGATAGTGCTTGGCACTATTGCCGAGCAAGGCGACGCCCATCACCAGTAGCAGTATCAGGAATGACAGTCGTAATGTGCGGGCGCTTGCGCGGCCTTTGATAACGGTGCCAACGATCGCACCCGCTGCCAAGCACGGCAGCATCCAAAGTGTTGCGTCTACGACGGCTGCCCAAGGCATGCCGATTGCGCTGTGAATGGCGAGCGTAACGATATAGACCACGACAAAGAAGCCGCGTAATACCGCGCGCACCTGTGCGGGCTGCAAGGTCGACCGTGCTAGCCCCCACAGCGCGGCCGGGCCCGGGATCGCCATGGCCGCAGTCATAATCCCGGCCAAGACACCAAACGGCACCAGGCTTTTGAACGCTATACGATCGCGCTTAGTGCGCTCTGCAATCAGCAGTTGCACGCCGCCGAGGGTCACCGCGATGCCGGTGAGAAGTTGCAGTATGGGCAGCGACACGATATGCAAGATCCACGCCCCGAATGGCACGCCGATGGCCGCACCGACGCATAGCCAAGCGAATGGGACGCGCGGAAACTGGTGCCGCTCGAATGGTAACAACGCCAGTGATAGCACTAAGTTCAGTACTGCTGCGACGTGAATCGCAGCACTAGATGTCATTGCCAGCAACAATGCGGGGCCAGCAATTAGCCCGAGGCCCGCGCCAGTTGCTGTTTGCAACGCGGACGCCAAGAATACGGCGATGCCAGCTAAGAGCCAGATCGTGTCAGGCACGCGCGGGATCTCCTAAGCGCAAGCGGTGAACGTTGCCTGCAAATGCAGGCATGTCAGACCGACATTGTGAACCAGGACGAGAATTCCTTAAACTGTGCGACTGATTGACCCGCAACAAGTACACGATCTATGAAACTCTACGATGCGACAACCGCTCCAAATCCGCGCCGGGTGCGCATTTTTCTGGCCGAAAAGAGCGTAGAAATTCCCACAGTGCAGGTCGATATTGCTGGTATGGAAAATCGCCAGCCAGAATTTTTGGCAAAGAACCCGCTCGCTGGTGTACCGATTCTGGAATTGGATGACGGCTCAGTTGTGGCCGAGTCAGTTGCGATATGTCGGTATATTGAAGCATTGCACCCAGCACCGGCGTTATTTGGTGACACGCCAGCTGCGCAAGGTCGCGTCGAAATGTGGAATCGCCGTATGGAGATGAACTTAATGATGCCCATTTCCGGCGTGTTCCGTCATGGCCACCCGTTCTTCAAAGGGCGCATCGAACAAGTCCCGGAATTTGCCGATGCGTGCCGACGGGAATCGCAAACACGCCTCAGCTGGTTGAATGAAACCTTAGGGGATGGTGAATTTATTGCTGGCGACAGTTACAGCATTGCCGACATCACCGCGCTGTGCGCGATTGATTTTGCCAAGGTGTCCAAGATTCGCTTGGCTGATGAGCACCTTAACCTGAAGCGCTGGTATGAGCGTGTTTCCACGCGTCCATCCGCCGCGGCTTAGAGACTGCGCATGGAAGTAAGCTTGCATTTACCACCGTCGCGCCGCGCTGACCAGGTTGTAGCGCCAGCGCGTAAATCGAATAATCAGCGCCGCCTGGAAGCGGGACTGCGCGGTCGCGTAGGGCGCGCGCTCGCCGATTTCAGCATGATTGAACATGGCGACAAGGTCATGGTTTGCCTTTCTGGAGGCAAGGACTCTTATACGCTGCTCGATATGTTGCTCAGTTTGCAGCGCAAGGCGCCGGTAGATTTTTCGCTGGTGGCGGTGAATCTCGACCAGAAGCAACCGGATTTTCCCGAACACATACTGCCGCAGTACCTGCGTGATTTGGGGGTCGAATACGACATCATCGAGCAAGATACTTACAGTGTCGTGAAGCGTGTGATCCCCGAAGGTAAGACCATGTGCGGATTGTGCTCGCGACTACGCCGCGGCAGTTTGTATACCTATGCGGCCGCTAACGGGTTTACCAAGATCGCGCTCGGGCACCATCGTGATGACATCATCGAGACCTTTTTTCTGAACATGTTTCACGGCGGTCGGCTTAAGGCGATGCCGCCCAAACTACGCAGTGATGACGGCCAGCATGTGGTCATTCGACCCTTAGCCTATTGCTCCGAACGCGATATTGAGCGCTATGCGAATGCGCGCCAGTTTCCGATCATTCCGTGTAATTTGTGCGGATCGCAAACGCATCTGCAGCGTGTCGCCATCAAGAACATGCTCAATCAGTGGGAGCGCGAGACGCCTGGACGCGTTGAGAGTATCTTTCGTGCGCTGGGAAATGTGACGCCATCACATCTCGCCGATCCAAAATTGTTCGATTTCGCCGCGTTTGCACGTCTAGGAGAGATGTTGCCGGATGCACAGTAAAGCGGGCGTGCGATAGCGCCTGGCACCGCGACTTTGTCAGTCGAGACAAACGGGCCCGCACAGATAAACTGGCCTTAGGTGCCTGATTTTGCTGCCGCGCGGCGTGCCCGGCTGAGCGCGGCTTCGCGTAGGCCAATGTATCCGGTTGAGACAATGATGATGGCGCCGCCAAGCCAAGTGGACAGCGACGGTATCTCTGCAAACAGCAGGTAGCCGAGGCCTGCCGCGTACAGCAAACGCGTGTACTCGAATGGCGTGACCACCGTTGCTTCGCCTGCCCGCAAGCCTTGTACCATGCAGCCTTGACCCCAGGTCGAAAACAGCGCTGAAGCTGCGATGACGCCAAGCTCTGTTGTAGTTGGAGTGACCCACAACCACGGCAATGGTATCGCCGAGCACAGCCCCATGACGATGTAAGACCACACCATTATCGTTAATGAGCCATCAGTGGTCGTCAATCGCTTTACGGATATTGCCGCGCCAGCGGCGAAAAATGATCCCGCAAGCCCGGCTATGCTCCACGGGTTAAAGTCGGTGCCGCCTGGCTGAATGCAAACTAGAACGCCAGCAAAACCGGCGAGTGTCGCGACCGTGCGTCGCCAGCGAATGCGCTCGCCGAGAAATACTATGGCGAGCAAAATCACAAACAGGATGCGGGTGAAGCCGAGGGTGGTTGCAAGCGTCAAGTCGAGATGGGTAACGGCCATGAAGAAGCCAACCATGCCGCCCATGCCAAGTAGGCTACGTAGTAGGTGAGTGCTGAGCCGCTGCGTGCGTATGACGCCCGGCCCGGCGCGAATCAGCGCTGGAGATAGTATCGCCAAGGCGATGACAGAGCGTAAACACACAATCACCCAGACATTGAGGCTTGAGCCGGCAGTTTTGATGCACACCGCCATTGCCGAGAAGCCGAGGCTCGCGAGCAAAATCCAGGCGGCGCCGCGCACGTTGCCGGGTAAGGCGTTGAACCATGCCCGGAACCGGTTTAGCGGCAGTAGGGCGCTCGAGCCTAGCACGGCACGCGGCCGGTCTTCAGCGCTAGCACTGCGCGTCACCACGCGTATTACGCGCGCTAGCGACGAATGAATGACACATGTTGCTTAGGGCCTTTTGTGATGTAAACGCTTGAGCCCAAACACGCTCGCGGGCCTGGGCACAAGCCTTTGCATGAGGTCGATATACACGGTGTCTAGGTGAACTTAGTGAGCTGTGCGGCGTATTTCGCAGCCGGGCGTGCGCTAGGGGTCTGCGCGACACTGTCGCACGCCAGAGCCAATTAAGAAACTGCCTCCCGGCCTGCGCCGCCGCCTACTGAGCGGTGTAAACTAGCGCTCAAATAGCGACTCTATTCACCTGCCTCAGCGCTACTACGGCGGTGTTTTTCCGCGCGGCTGAGGTGGGCTGATTGCGGCGCCTGATGGCAGTTGGCGCGCGCTGGGGCTGTTGACTTGATTGCGCAATCTGCGACCTACGAAAATTTAATGAGGACACAAACTTGGGACACCGCCTTTCAAAGATTTACACGCGCACTGGTGATGCGGGTACAACCGGACTTGCGGATGGCTCGCGTGTGGCGAAGAATTCACCACGCATCAACACGCTGGGTGATATCGATGAGCTAAATTCTCTAATCGGTGCCGTATTGGTGCATGATTTGGATCCAGACTTGCGCGACATTTTCACCAACATTCAACATGCGCTGTTCGATATCGGTGGCGAATTAGCGATTCCCGGCGCGGTGACTGTCACAGCGCAATACGTAGAGACGCTAGAGCAGGCCTTAGATAGTTACAACGGCAAGTTGCCGCCACTAAAAGAGTTCATCCTGCCAGGCGGTGGCCCGGGTGCCGTGGCGACGCATATTGCGCGTGCCGTATGTCGGCGGGCAGAACGGGCGATGGTGTCTTTGGGTGAGGAAACGCCAGTTAACGAGCACAGTCGCCGCTACGTCAATCGTTTATCCGACTTCCTGTTTGTCATCGCTCGCGTACTTGCGCGCGCTGAGGATGGAGAAGTGTATTGGCAACCGGGGCGCAATCGCACCACCGCGACATGACACCCTAAAGCCCGCTTGAATGCATCGACAGCTGGCTAGTAGTTGCGTTTGCGTAACTCCATGGCGCGGCCTTTGCGGTTCATGTCCACGCGGTTTAAAAACGAGTTGCCGAGCAAGATTTGCGTCGGAAAGTCACCGTCCACCACCGAGGCCGCCACCTTAGTTAATTCGATGCTGCGTACCTTGACCTTGTTGAGCACTACGTTATAAGCAGTGACTACGCCAGAAGCGGTTTGTGCGGAGCTTTTTTGTCCATCAATGCGAAAATTGATGCCGAGACGGCGCGCTTCATTGCGGTTCATTGCGATCAGCGTCGCGCCTGTATCGACTAAGAATGACACTGGAAAGCCGTTTATTGTGCCGCCGACGGCGTACATGCCAGCGCCGCTTGGCCAGATGCGAATCGGAGCGGAGGTATCAGCGGCTTTAAATTGCGTAGAAATTTGCCGGCCGAGCGGGTAATTCTTGGTAATACCGTCAATTTCTAGCACCGCGCCTTTAGCGTCTGCCGAAACCAGCATTACGCCTTGCCGGCTACGTTTACCCTTGCGCAACAGTGTTTGCTTACCGTCTAGGACAACCATAGCTTTATCTTTGAACAACGCAACTACAGACAACTTCGTCACGGCTGCGTTGCAACTGTGGGAGTACAAAATCAACGCCGCTACGCCGAGCGCGTGGCGCGCGTAGATCTTGTAACGCCTAGCTATATCCGAATTCATGCTGGACTCTCCTCACCGGTACACGATTCTAACGTGCTTAGCTCGGCGGCGCTGCGCGTGTCTGCGTAATCAGTGTGCTATCCCCAATGGCGTTATACTCCCGCTACCCCCAAGAGATGCGTACCCTGACCTGGCGAGATATTTTGTTGCCTAGGCGCAGGGCCAGATCATTATAAAAGCGGAGGAATGGAACTAAGTAGGTTTGCATCGATCAGAT
>Ga0055584_100007703_pt1 | contig 10550 bp, 6 predicted proteins | sample OSDHelmetaG_FD_58716 | JGI IMG/M metagenome (GOLD analysis project Ga0055584, IMG submission 58716) | Pelagic marine sediment microbial communities from the LTER site Helgoland, North Sea, for post-phytoplankton bloom and carbon turnover... | ecosystem: Environmental > Aquatic > Marine >...
TGTTTGCAAATGATCATTTCTGATTGTGATTGGCCGCAGAGCGGTCATACCTCATATCACAATGGATGCACAGTGATGTTTGCCCCAGAGGGGTGACACATGCGATATCAACGCGATGATTCCTTGGCACAAAGGATACTTTGACTGCCCTTAATCCTCCAACTTGAACAGATACTGTTCCTCATAGGTGATGTCATAATGCTCCAACATGCTCTTATATTCCTCGTTTAAATGCACCTTTCTATGATGTGCTTCTTGATTATCAATGTATCGTATGACATTAGGCACTGCTTCTGGGGTATATGAAAAAGCTCCAAATCCTCTTTGCCAGTAAAAAGGATGGTTTAAAAGATTTCGTTCATTTATCCATTTTGATGAACAAGATTTAACATCACGAACCAAATCCGAAAGTGATTGATGTGGCCTCATCGCCACCAATATATGAACGTGATCCTCTACTCCGTTAATCGCAATTAGCAAGTGACCTTGTTTTTGGATGATTCCAGTCATGTACTTGTGCAATTCAACCTTCCATGATGGATGGATTAAGCGTTCGCGGTATTTGGCTGCAAACACTATCTGAATATATAACTTGGTATACGTATTAGCCAATTGGAAACATTTGGCGCAACATATCACGCAAATCATTCAATGTACTATTCACTTCTCCGTGCGATGTACGGGACTATCCCACGGTAAATGGAGCTACCAACTATCGGACTAAAACCAGCTTGGGATTGTACGGCCTATTTTCGATGACAACGCCAACGTAGTAAATTCCAGGAGCCCATTCAGAGACGTCAAATGATTTGTTTTCGTTATCTGAAAGTATCTTCTCTGATTTGACCAATCTTCCACTTCCATCTGTAATTTCCAGAACGCCGTTTAAGGCTTTTTCGATGGTGATGTTGAGCGAATCTGTTGTTGGGTTTGGGTAAACAGTTACATATCTATCTGAAAGCGTTGCTTCTGATTTTACAGATAAGCGACTTGCCTCATTGATGCCAAACGCGTACTGACCCTTTTGAACATTGTGAATCGTGAAAGACCCTCGCTTGTCGAACTTTGAGCCCATTTCCCAAGTGTAATCTTTACAGACTCCCCATTGGGCGCTCGGACTCGACCTGTACATGAGAACAAGGTTTTCTTCTGTTCCACGTATTAAGTCTACATCAAGATACCCTATCAGGTAATTAGATCCAGTTTCACGTCCAAAATATTCTATAGTTGCGTCAGCTTTAAAACCTTTATTCCAAACTCCGTCAACCGTCCAGTATCGTTCTCTAGATACAAATGGAAGTTTGCCGTCATTAAAATAAGCATCTGCACCCACCCAATTATGTTCGACACGAACAAAGGATGAGTCTTTGCTTTGCTTGACCTTCATCGTCATCATAGCATTACCAAAATTGATTGTACCTGTATCCGATACCATGAAGGCATCATCGGTAATGGCGTCGCTGATTTTTTTATGAATATCTAAGGCAACATAGGTCGGCACAAAGTCTGTAGTAATTAAAATTTCTTGACGTTCCTTACCCAATTTAACGTTGAACGTTTCTGTTCTAAAATCACTCGAATAAAGGGTAATGTCCATGGGAACATCTTCAAAATATACTGGTGCAAAACGCAGCCTTTGTCCGATATGAATGGTCGTAGCATACTTACTTCCGTTTCGTTTAGAACTATAGCCTAAAACACTAAAATGCGGAAATCCTGGGTTGTAAATCCAGTTTTTGAAAAATGAATTTAAGTTTCGTGTAGTATGTAACTGAAAATGTGATTCAAGATCTTGACTTGAAACATCCTGAAACTTGTACTTGACCAAAAAAGATTGGACCGCTTCGAAAAACGAAGAATCACCCATATACCCTCGTAGTGTATGCACCATGTCTGCGCCTTTGTCGTATACATGACTTCCATACGTATTGGTGTGACCTATTCCAGAAACGGGTAAGGTGTCGCCGTCTCGCAAATGCGCATAATGTAAGACCGCTCGGTGATTGGCTGAAATGTCTTCGTCATATCGCGCTTTACCGTAAATCCACTCTAAAAATATTCTTTCAGAATACGAAGCCCAGCCCTCGTTGATCCACATATCTTCTGCAGTACGGCAAGTAACTGTATTACCCCACCAATGATGACCTAGCTCATGCGCATATAACGTTTCATAGGTGTATTCACCATCAACACCAAAAAGTGGATATGCGATGTTGGTTGCATGCTCCATTGCCCCACCGTTAAACGGCACAACATTAAAACCAATCCTATCGAAAGTATGTGTGCCATAGCGATCCAAATAGGCATCGATACAACCATTGAGGTGTTCAAATGACTTCATCATGTTACTTGAATCTTCCTCCAAACAACTCAGAATAACAGGAATACCGTTATGATCGTATTGAGTGAGTGCGTATGGTGCAATAGCCACACTAGCAAGGTAAGTGGGTATGGGTTGCTTCAAATCCCAATGAAAGGTTTGACTTCCGTTTCCATGAAAGGTAACACCTTTTGAGATTCCGTTACACAGTGCTTTTTTATCCGTGGTTGTTGTTATGGCAAACGTGTATGTAGCTCGGTCCGTAAAATTATCGACACATGGAAACCAAACTCGTCCGTAATTGTGAGGGTTTGATGTAAACGCCACGCCTAAATTGAAGGCATATTCGCCAGAGTAATAGAACCCACCCCACGACGCATCTTTCTCAGGTTTACCGTTGTAATAAATATCAATCTTGGCCTGTTCTTCAGCCTTGAGTGCTTTCGCTAAAGTTATGTCTAAATGTATCCCAGTTCGCGAATAATTTAGTCGCTGGGAGTCGTGCACAATACTGTCGACTGTCAACCCCTCCAATTGCAATTGCACTTCGGTTATAGAAGCTTCAGCACTGATTGTTACTGTTGTATAGCCAGAAAATCTTTGATTAGTAAAGTCCGTAAAATCTAGGTTAATATCGTAGTGTAAAACATCGAAATTATTCGCTTTCTTGGTCGACGACATTAATTGATTATTGGCGTGTCCGCAGGTAAAATGGCCAATGGGTTTCTGTCCAAAACTCAAACAAAAAACTGGTATTAATCCCAGCAAAAAGCCATATTTCAAGTACTTTCTCATTCCTAAGCTATCAATCCTTAAATTCGTAAAAATTACAGTAATAATATTACACAATGTTACGCAATTCAATCCTTTTAGTCTTGATGTACGCTGGATCTGTTTTCGGCCAAATAACCATAACCAAGGACCATATGCCAGGCAGCGGTGACGCAATTGAATTTTCAAATGCTCGACCTATAAACGTCGATGTTTCTAAAACTGGAGCTGATGTTTCTTGGGATTACACAGGATTAGTAAACATGGATGACGGTACTGAAGAGTACATCACGAGTTTAAAAACTCCCTATATTTTGAGTTTTGGCTTCACCACTTTTGGCAAAAAACTACTCGACACAATCGGTTTTAGTGCGTTTCAATTTAAAAACATCTATAGCTTCTATCAGAATTCAAGCGCTTCCTATCGCGATGTGGGTATCGGTTTTCAATTTGCGGCATTACCCATTCCACAAACTGGTAAACATACAGACCCTGATGAAATTTATGTATTTCCGTTGGAATATGGCGACACAGACACAACTACATTTGATGTAGAAGTACCTATCTCGGCTGGAATAAAAATTGGTTCGTTCTATAGATCTGGCAACCGTGTCACTACCGCAGACGGTTGGGGAAAAATATCAACGCCCTATGCCAAAAACGTTGCTTGTATTCGAGTTAAAAGCGTCATTACAGAATTAGATTCTATTAAAGTTTCGACGCCGTCTATCAACTTCGGTCAAACGATTACTAGGATTGAATACAAATGGTTAAGTACGACAGAAAAAATTCCAATGCTGACTGTTACTGGCAATGAAGTTTTGGGCAACTTTACCGCAACGTCGGTTCACTATCGAAATGAATGGTCGAAGGTCACGCCTATAGTTGTTGACTTCGAATCTGACAGAGTAAGTCCTAAACAAGGTGTGGTTGTTTCGTTTACCAATAAATCAGAAGGAGAAGGTTTGACATACAAATGGAGTTTGAATCCTACCACTGGATTTATTTTCGTTAATGGCACTTCTGAAACAGATGAAAACCCCGTTGTCGTTTTTCAAGATACAGGTTGGTACGATGTTTCCCTAACTGCTAGCGACAAAAACGGCAGCACTACTGAAACAAAAACGAATTACATTCATGTCAGAGACAAAAATTCTTCTGTATCTGAGTTGGATTTGCATGGCCTTTCCGTTTATCCTAATCCTTCTAGTGACGTCATTTTTGTCTCGTTAAATTCAGAGGATGAGGTACAGGCAAGTCTTATTAGTTTGCAAGGTAAACAAGTACTACACAGCACATTTGTAGGTTATGTAGTCATTGATGTTCAAACTATCCCAAGGGGCATCTATGTACTACAACTTCAAACGCTGGAGGGATTGACGTCCAAACGCATTATCGTTCGCTAGAGCTTCTTCCCGTTGTCTATCCAACATTGAATTTGTTGGCGCTCCACCGCAGATAGTTGACCTCCTGATGGTGGCATTTTATTACAGTTGTCTTCCCAACCGATTACACAAGTCAGTCTTTTATCGACAACGCTTGAGGCCGATTCGTAAGTTGTTAAGTCAATGCCGTAGGCAGGTTTAGAACCACTATGGCAGCCGGTACACCTTGCATCAAAAATTCCTTTCACCGTACTCGTATAGGTGATTTTATCATCACAAGTGAATTCTACTTCGGCTGTAGTGTCCACTGATTTTTTTGAAAGATTACAGGATACCAGTCCCGCTATTAAAACAGTAGTTGCAATAAATAATTTGTTCATTGATTTCTTATAAGACTCAAATATGTAACATTTTCAGTTAATCTGAAACGGGCTTGATGTTGGCAACCACGCGAAATCCAATCAAACAACTTGGTTTCGTCGCTGGTTTTGCACTTTCTATTCGAATATCGAATCCAGGATCTAACCAGCTACCACCTAAAGCAATCGAATCGTCGGCAATCATTTCGGCAACGTTGCCACACATGTTATACGTACCAAAATCGTTTGACCAATATGATTTGACTTCAGTGGTTATCAATGCCCCGTCATCCAAATTCGTATAAGACATACTTGATCTGGGTAATACCATGTACTGTTTCGTTTCTGTATCCATATAAATATTTTGCTCCCCAACCACTTTGTGATTATACAAATACAGGTCTTTCCAGTTTCTCAACTTTGGACCGGTCATACTATAGTACTGGTTTTTATTATCCCCTCTGGCAGCTCTGATCCATTCACTACGACTTGGCAGTCTTATGGTCACTTTCAATTTGGTATTTGATGAGTTAAGTGAATCACTTAACCATTTACAGTAGTTGTTGGCTTGCTCCTTAGTAACACCAACTAGCGGATAATTTTTGTATGCAGGGTGCTGAAAGTAATGCATCATGTAAGGATCATCATTACGTAATGCTTCTCCCCAAACAGTCGTATCTGGTTTTGCCTTGTGGCACGCCTCCATCTGATTTTTGCGTTTTAAGCTCTTTAAGTAGAGTTGATACTGTCCATTGGTGACCTCGGATTCAGAAATATAAAATCCGTCACAAGAATCCTTTATTGGATTTGGGTTAACATACATCGTGTACTCCATATGTTGTTTATCCCACAGAACCCCCTGAGGAATTGCGACAAAATACTTTGGGAGATGTTTATTCCTTTTGATTTTCTCCTTTTGTGTAAAGCTTGTTAAAATGCCAAAAAATACTGCTGTGATAAGAAATAGAAAGGGTCTCATTTTTATGTTGTACTTCATGTCAGAACGGTAATTAAAGGTAAAAATTACTAAAGCTTTGCCTTTGATTAACCGACTAGACGGTTTTCAATCAATTGGTAATAATATTACAATTGATGGAAACAGGCCTATAGACAGTTTTCTTATCTTCGTTTTTATCAATAGATTTAATATGAAAATCACTACTAAACTTTTGTACACTTTTATTGGCTTGTTAGTTTCGGGCTATTCATACGGACAAGGTTCCGACAAATACAGCGTTGTTGTTGAAGCCATAGCCAACAGTCAAGCAACCGCTATTACCTTAAATTTCTTACCAGCTACCGATGCGACAAGCTATGAAGTCTACCGAAAAGATTTAGGTGCAAACGCATGGGGTTCTGCCTATGCCACTTTGAGCGCTGGTGATTCAACATTTGTCGACCGAGCAATAGAAAAAGGGAAAACGTACGATTATCAAATAAAGAAAATTGGTGCCGCAGGTCTTGTTGGTTATGGCTATACCACAGCTGGTGCTCAAGTTGAAGCCATTCATGACAGAGGCCTTGTACTACTAGTAATTGACTCAGCATTGGGCGCTGATTTGGGCGCTGATCTAGGCACATTGCGTATGGACTTAGTCGCTGACGGAAACCAAATAGTGGAATATGTAGTTTCACAGGCCACCGACCATATCATCATTAAGTCTAAAATTGAAGACTACTACAAGCTCTATCCGAACTTAAGTCATGTATATATACTTGGCCACGTTGCCGTTCCTTATTCTGGAATTTATTGCGCCGACACCTATTGGACGGTTCCACCGGATGGACACAAAGAAGGGAGCGGAGACCATTGTGGAGCTTGGGCAGCAGATGCGTATTACGGCGTACTTAGTGGTAGTTGGAGTGATTTTTACACGGTTACTTCGGGAGTTCGTGCTCATACCAAGAATGAACCAGATGACGAAAAATTTGACCAAATCATTTTACCTGGTGAGGTAAAATATGGTATTGGCAGAGTGGATCTTTCTAGAATGCCAAAGTTTCCAAAATCAGAACTAGAACTTACAAAACAGTACATCAATAAAAATCACAATTACAGATATGGCGTTTCTTCACCTGTGCAGAAAGCATTGGTTGACGAAAACTTTGGCGCCAATGCCAACGAACAATTTGGCTCGAGTGGATATCGCAGTTTTGGTGCGATGGTGGGTATTGAAAACGTTAATAAAAATGATTTTATGTCAACGTTGAAAGATGAGCAATACATCGTTGCCTACGGCACAGGACCAGGATCATATACGTCGGCGGGTGGTATTGGTACGACGGACAATTTTGTCACCAACCAAGGTGCCGCCTATTTCAACATGCTGTTTGGTAGCTTTTTTGGCAACTGGGACATTTCAAATAATTTTTTAAGAGCGCCACTAGCCGTTGAGAACGGTGGACTTACAAATGCATGGGCAGGAAGACCTAATTGGCATTTCTATCCAATGGCATTTAATCAAACTGCTGGGTATTGTGCTCGATTAACCCAGAATAACAAAACGTTGTATAGTCCAGGTTACTTCACCAATCAAGTGCACGTAGCATTAATGGGTGATCCAACTTTGCGCATGCATGTGTTCGCACCACCAACCACTATAGTTGTGGGCACATCAGATGGAAACAAAACGGTTGATTTACATTGGGCAGCTTCTAAGGATGCCGTAGACGGATATTACGTGTATTACAGTAAGGACTCATTAGGGCCATATACTTTGGCAAACCCTAACCCGGTGAGCGGCACAACGTTTTCACATACAGCACCAGCGCAAGGCACCTTATACTATATGGTAAGAGCAACGCGATTGGAAGAAACACATTCTGGTAGTTTCTATAATTTAAGTCAAGGTAATTTCGGCAAAGTTGACAACCTCATCAATACATCGATAGATCCGCTTTTAACACAGGTAAACAACTTAGCAGTTTTCCCAAACCCGTCTAATGGACATGTAACAGTAAGATTCGATGCGAATAGAATTGGTACCTCAGAGCTAAAAGTAATTGATACAAAAGGGAGCACAGTGTATCGTATGGATGTTGCTGGTTATGGCACTCAAGTAGTATCTCTGGATGTATCAGAACTCACATCTGGTCTTTACCTGTTAAAGATAAACAACGCGGTTCAGCGTTTAGTAATTGACTAAAACAAGAACGCTCCGAGTGTCAGCAAACTCGAAGCGTCCAAAATTCCTATAATATAGGTTTAACTTAACGTGTAGAACTAGTGCGCATCACTGCGAGCTAAATGGAAATTCATAATCTCGTATTTACCCTTACATAAATATGTATCGAGATCGGACTATTATCACTTTCAATTGTTGGCAGTTAAATAATCAATACAAAGCAATAAATAATAATTGATTTATGGGCGAATTGCTCATTTTTTGGTGTAATATTCCAATATCATAACAAAACACCTAACCAAACAACTTTTATTTCACATTTAACCATTCGCAATAGTTTTTTTTACTACCATTTAACATCAGAAATAACATTTTCTTCTATTTATTTGAAAATTTTCGCCATACCGACGGAAATCAAATTCAGCCTGATATTCCACTGCATATCGATACAATTAGACATACAACAATTGAGCTCTGTTAAATAGATAATAACAAATACGTTCATTACCAGCCACTTATATGCATAACATTATGAAATACAGAAAAAAAAACTACTTCATGGGATGCAAGACTGATTGTGTCGATTTATTTCACTAAAAATATCCTGTATTGTCGTAAAAATGTTAGGATTCCGTCACAAACTTGGAAATAAATGTCATATTATACAGTAAACACAGGGAAGTACAGAGCTCCCACTTATTCAACAATGTCAGCAAAATAACGTCCTCTTAGACAAAAAAGATGTTTTCACTGCGAGATGAGCTGAATTAAGGAATTATTTGCATGTAGTCTATTATTACATTCGTTGTGCAGGTAAACCACCTGTGTAGGTAATAGTATTAATTTAAAATTAACAAAAACAGATGAAACAACATCACAACACGAAATGGCTTTCGTCCCTTTATCGGGGAATGTTATTGTCGGCCAGCTTACTTTTAGTAAGTGGAATGGCAATGGCACAACTTAGTGGTTCGTACACCATTAACTCGGCTTCCGCGACAAGTGGAACAAACTTCAAATCTTTTGCAGATCTAACATCAGCTCTAAGCTCCAATGGAGTAAAAGGCGCTGTTGTGGTAGACGTTGTTAAAGGTTCAGGCCCTTACTCAGAAGCAGTTACCCTTCCTGCTGCGAGTGGTGCGAGCGCAAGCAACACAATTACTATCAACGGTAATGGTGAGACTGTAGTAAACACTTCTTCTTCAGCCGTATTTACGTTTGATGGAGCAGACTACTACACGTTGTCTGACCTAATCATTGATGCTCAAGGTACTGGAACAGGTACAAGATGTATCCACATTTGGAAACAAGCGAACTACAACACCGTAAAAGGGTGTGAGTTAATTATGTCCAAATACACAGGTACTTCTAACTCTACTGGCTATGTAGTTTTCTCTAACAGCACTACAGGAAACTCAGCAGCATTACACGGTTCCTATAACAAAATTGACAACAACAAAATGTGGAATGGTTCGACTTCAAAAACAACTGGTCCATACTATGGTGTTTGTGAATATGGTTCTAGCGCTTACTACACCACTACTGGCGCAAACGAAGTAACCAACAACGATGTACAAAACGTATATTACTACACTATGTACTTCTACTACTGTAACGGTTACAAAATCGAAAACAACAAAATCCACAACAACAGAACGTATACGTATGCTTACGTAACTTACTGTTATTACGGAAGAACTACTACTGACCAGATTAGCATCAGTGGAAACGACATTTATGACCTAACCGGTAGCTACATTTATTTATATGCTTACCAGTGTCAAGGAACTAGTGCAATGCCAATCAAAATCGATGACAACAAAGTGCACGACAACGCCGTAGATTACTATTTGTATAACTACTGGGGTTATTATGCTACTGAACTTAGCGTACAACGTAACAAGTTTTACAACAACTCTGTTGGATACTACTTGTACAACATCTACATGGGTTACTACTCTACAAACTTAGTTATGCGTGACAACGAAGTGTATAACAACACTGCTGGTTACTACGTATACGGTATTTGCGCTTACTATGCGACCAACGCCTTAGTTGAAAGAAACTCTGTTCACGACAATGACGCTGGTTATGGTGTATACGGTTTCTACATTTATTACATGAGTGGTACATTCAGAAACAACACGTATTACAACAACACTGGAGATTATTACAACTATGGTATGTTAGGTGGTTATACCCAAACCAACTTAGACATTACGCACAATACATTTGTCATGAATGATGACGTTGATTATTACAACTACGGTTTATATGCCTATATGTATTATGCATTTAACGAAGTAAATGTTAAGAACAACATCGTTGTTTTAACCGGAAACTGTGGTGCATCTTATTACAACTACGTTGTCTATATGCCATACAATTACAAGGACATGAACATTGAAAACAATGACTTCTATGTAAACAACACTAGTGCCAACAACTATTTCTATACCAATGGCCAGAATGCTACTTTAGCTGCTTTTGCAACTAGTATCGGCAATCAAACCAACATCGAAGTTGATCCTAAGTTTACTGATTTGGCAAAAGGAAACATCATTCCTACAAACCCTGTTATTGCTAACTA
>Ga0055584_100007704_pt1 | contig 10547 bp, 5 predicted proteins | sample OSDHelmetaG_FD_58716 | JGI IMG/M metagenome (GOLD analysis project Ga0055584, IMG submission 58716) | Pelagic marine sediment microbial communities from the LTER site Helgoland, North Sea, for post-phytoplankton bloom and carbon turnover... | ecosystem: Environmental > Aquatic > Marine >...
AAGGACGTCGTCGTGCTGTTGGGCAGGCCGAAGAGCGAGCCGCCGGTGATGACGCTCGCCGCCTGGCCGCTGTTGATGGCGATGGTGACCTCGAGCGCGAGCTGCCCCGTCGCTCCGGTCTCGGCCATCGACTCGATGCCGTTGCTGGAGACCTGGCCGGGCGTCCAGAAGGCCACGCTGCTGTCGTGGGTGGCGCCGATCAACGGGGAGAAGTGGGCGCCGCCCGGGAAGGCCCCGGGGTGGGTGGCCGCGCTCCAGGTGGCGTCGAAGGTGACGCTGTACTGGGCGGTGTCATCGCTGAAGAAGGCCGAGGCCTGAGGGGTCAGGGTGAGCGTGAACACCAGCGCAACGGATGCAAGCCGCATGAGGGGCTCCCGGGAGTGGGGTGGATCGGGCTCGGCGCGCTCGGATGCGACACGCATCGTGAGGTTACAGCCCGAAAGAGGGTGGAGGAGAGGGACGTCGGTCGGAGGACCCATCGGGTGGTCCCTCGGCCGTGGATGCGAGATGTGCGAGGCCGCCTGGGAGTATTGCCGGAAAACCGTCGGCGATCCGGATCCGGGCCCGAGGACCCTGGGTCCCTCAGGATCGCTGGATACCGGGACTCCTGGGGTCCTTGGGGTCCAGGGCTAGCCGTCCACCAGCTCGAACTGGAGCGTCTCGGTCAGGTCGTGGGCCTCGCTGTTGCCGGCCTTGTCCTCGAGGTTCATCGACGAGAGGCCCCAGGCGCCGGGGGCGGAGCCGACGGGCAGCACGATCTCGACCTCGTAGTCCTGCCAGGCCGCCGGGTCGCCGTCGAAGTCCTCACCGTGGAAGTTCTCGTGGTAGTGGTAATGGTGGTGCTCGATGCCCTGGGGGTCGCGCAACTGGAAGCTGACCTGGCCCAGGCCCGACTTGTCGTCCCGGGCGCGGTACTGGATCGTCACCCGGGTCTCGCCGTTGGGCTCGTCGGGCACCGTGGGGGCCGACGAGATACGGATGTCCTCGACGTCCAGCTGCGGGGGGCGCACGTCGGCGTCCCGCGAGCGGATCTGCACGGTGCGGGCGCGCTCGTCTCCGCCCTCGCCCGTGAAGTACACCGTCGTCGTGTTGCCGGCCGCGTCGCGCATCGAGAGGTTCGTCAGCGCGTAGGTGCCGCTGTGGCGGTGGTCGCTGAAGGTCGTGCGCGTCGTGCAGACCTCGAGCACCGGGTCGTAGGTGCCGTACGTCGTGAGGCTGCGGCCCTCGGTGCTATCCAGGAGCGAGAGCGCGGTCGTGCAGGCGCGGGTGTTTTCCGCCATGTCGGCGTCCTCGTCGACCGACCAGCGGGCGACGACCGTGTGGCCGCCGCCGGGGGCGTCCTCGACCTCGACCGTCAACGAACCGGCGACGTAGCCCGGCGGGTCGGTGTCCTCGAGCGGGCTCTCGACGAACATGCGCCAGCCGAAGTCGGCGCCGCGCTCGAAGCGCTCGTTGCCGACGGCGTCGGTGGTGATCATCTGCACCGGGAACCAGAAGCCGCTCTTCACGTAGCGCGACAGCTCGAGTGAGCCGCGCAGCACGTGGCCGGACGCCACCGGCTCGCCGGCCTCGTCGACGGGCGTCAGGCGCAGGTCCTCCATGACGCCGGCTTCGTTCACCACCCGCAGCACCGCGCCCTGGGCGTCCTGTTGCTCGCCGCTGCTGGACAGCTCGATCTGGACCGTGGCGAGCTTGTCCTCCTCGGGCTCGCCCTGGACGACGACCTCGACGCTCTCGACCGGGCCGGGATAGCTGTAGTCCGGGGTCTCGTTCTCCACCTGGAACACCAGGTCGTCGCGCAGCCGCGAGATGTACTGGCGGCCCTCCATGATCTGGTCGCGGACGAAGGCGTGCTTGGCCGGTGAGCGCGAGGCGAGCTTGTCCGGGTCGACCACGTACCACGCGAGGGACTCCGCCATGTCCTCGTCGGGGTTCAGCAGGTGCGCGTAGGCCGACGCGAACTCCGTAGTGAGCGGCGTGGACCAGCCGCTGCGCGAGGCGGGGTCCTCGCGCCACTGCCCGAGCTCGATCCACGATCGCTTGACGTCCTCGGGGAAGACGCGCGCCCACAGGAAGTGCGCCTTCTCGTGCAGGATCAGGCGCTGCATGTGCTCGAGCGAGCTGCCGGTGAAGGCGCGCTCCATGAACTCGATGTAGCCGGCGTCGAGGCTCGGCCAGCTCACGGCCGGCGCCTGCTTGTGGATCGGGTGCGGCGTGCCGTCGAGGCGACGCACCAGGAAGGTGAGCCCCGGCACGCGACGCATGCCCTCCGGGAGCTCCTCGAACTGATTCAGGATCGCCAGCAGCTCCGTCGGCCGGAACTCCTGGAAGCGGCCGGCGGTCTCCCGGGTGGTGGACGCCGTGAGCGTCTCGTAGTCGTCGATCTGGAGCGACGAGCCGAAGCGGTCCTCGAGCAGCTGCTCCACGTGCGGCAGCGCGCGGCCCTCGTCGGTGGCCCAGCGCACGACGGCGTGGTGCAGCCTGCGGGAGGACACCCGGCCGCGCTGCTCCCCGATGCCCGCCAGCCGGCTCGTGGCGTAGGTGAAGGCGTGGCTCGAGATGCGCACGTGTCGGCCGCCGGCGTCGAGCTGGATGTCGTGCGGCAGCTGCGTGTCGACGAGCAGCCAGCTGGCCCGCGGGAGGTCGTCGAGCGCCAGCTCCTGGATCGTCTCGAGCAGGCGGGCGGCGTGCTCCTGGCTCCAGGCCAGCTCGTCGTCGTCGAGGGCCTGGCCGAGCTCGCGCGCCAGGCGCAGCGACGAGGAGTGCACCGGCACCGGCACGCGGCCGTCGACCATCTCGAGCTGGAACGGGACGAGCACGCTCGAGCCGTGCTCCGCGCCGCCGGGGCTGTCGTCGACGGCCCAGCGGTAGACGAAGCCTGCGTCCTGCAGCGCCGTCGCGGCGAGGCGCAGGTCGCCGGCCGGCGCGGTCACCTGGCGGGCGACGCCGGTGTCGAAGCCGGAGACGGCGGCCTCGAGCAGGTACGGGCCGTCGGCCAGCTCCGGAAAACGGAACGAGCCGTCGTCCTCTAGGGTGGTGGTCGCCACGACGCCGCCGGCCGAGGCGTCGACGCGGCCCGCCGTGCGCGGCGGCAGCCCCTCGATGCGCCCGGAGAGACCGACGTGGGGCTGCTGGACGGAGGGCGGGCCGTCGTCCCGTCCCGGGTCTTCGGGGGCGGTCACGATGTACGCCGCGGCCGCTGCGATCACGACGACGAGGATGGCGAGGAAGGTCTTCACCGGAGGCCGATCCTAGCAAGGAGGCGTCCCGGCCTGCGGCCGACACCGGTGACCCGGCGACGGCGCCCAGGGGTAGATCCTGCGCCTGCCTACGGTTCGAGCTGGTTGAGGATCGTATTCAGCTTCTGGAAGGCGGCTGACTCTGCGGCGTTGAAGGGCGGGATGCGGATGTTCTCCGCCTCCCCAGGGCCCAGCCGGTAGAGGTTGCGGAAGCCGTTCTCGTCGCGGACCTTGAAGTTCGCGTCGAGCGCGGCCGAGGCGTCCTGGAACCAGGGGCCGAAGCCGATGGGGTTGCGGTGGGTGGCGTAGACCCAGTCGCGCTCTCCCGCGAAGGCGCCCGACAGCAGGGGCGCGAAGCTCACGGAGTCGGTGGGCGTGACGGGGTCGGCGCCGGCGAGCTCGAGGATGGTGGCGTGCAGGTCGACCGCGTGCACCATGTCGCTCACGGTGCCGGGGCGGACGCCGGCGTGCCAGGCGAGCAGCGGGACGTGGATGCCGCCCTGCGCCACCGAGCCCTTCTTGGGGGGCACCGTGATGCTGAAGGCGGACTTGGGCGTGCCGTTGTCGCCCATGATGAGCACGACGGTGTTCTGCATGACGGCGGGGCGGATGCTCGTCAGCAGCCGGCCGATCTCGGTGTCGGCGGCCTCGAGGACCGCGTCGTACTGCTGCCGGGGCGTCGTGACGGTCGTCAGGTCGACGCTCACGAGCTCCTGGGGCGGCAACGTCCACGGCTTGTGCGGAGCGCTGAGCGCCAGCCACACGAACCACGGGCGCGTCTTGTGCCGATCGATGAACCCGAGCGCGTCGTCCACCTGCTTGGTCGTCGCATAGATCGTCTCGCGCGACTGCGTGTCGCCGTGCACGGTGGCGAAGTTGTACTCGTAGTTGTCGTAGTCGTCGATGCCGACGATCAGGTTCGTGATCGGGCCCCTGTGCAGGTCGAACCCGAAGTCGATCGGGTGCATGTACGGGGTCGGCAGCCAGTTCGTCCCGGTCAGGTGCCACTTGCCGATGGCCGCCGTCTGGTAGCCCCGCGGCGCGAGCATCTCGGGCACCGTGTCGACGGTCGCCGGGTCGAGCACGACCTGGTCGGGCGTCGTGTTGATCCACGGGAAACCCTTCATGATGCCGGTGCGGACACCGAGCTGGCCGGTGAGGGCCGCCGAGCGGGTCGGACTGCAGACCGGGTCGGCGTAGGCCGCCTCGAAGCGCAGGCCGATGCCGGCCACGTAGTCGAGCACCGGCGTCCGCGCCGTCGACGGGGCGTAGGCGTCGAAGCGGTCGACGCCCCAGTCGTCCAGCAGGATGACGAGGACGTTGGGGGTCGCGGGGTCCAGCTGCGAGGCGAGGTCCGGTTGCCGGACCGGGGACACCTCGGCGGCGGGGGCCGCTCGCTGGGCGGAGAGAACAGTGGCTCCCGCCATCAGCAGGAGTGCAGGGAGCAGGATGCGCATCCATTGATGATATCCCAGAATCCGCGGGTGCGGACCGGTGGGCGACTGGATGGCCCTGCGGGCCGTCGCGGGCGCGGACGGGGCTGGCTCGGGAGCCAGGGGACGGGGTGGCCGCATGGCCCTCACTTGCCGGATTCCGGGGACTGCCTACGATGGTCGATCTCGCAGACGCCCCGGGAGAGGCGTCGTTCCCCTCGCAGACAGAGGACACCCCATGTCGCTCAAGACCTTCACCATCGGCGTCGCCCTCGTGGCCTCGACCGCGCTCATCACCCACTCGCTCACCTCGCAGGACGGCGACGCTCCGAAGTTCGCCAACAAGATGGAAGAGATGATGGCCGCCATGGCGGCCGGCATGCCGGGCGAGCACCACAAGGAGCTCGCCCAGACCGCCGGCGAGTGGGACATCGCGTCCAGCTACTGGATGGATCCCTCGATGCCGGCCGAGAAGGCCCCGGCGAAGTCGGAGATCAAGATGATCCTCGGCGGCCGCTACATGTTCGAGACGTTCACGATGGACTCGATGGGTGGCCCCTTCGAGGGCCATCTGATCATGGGCTACAACAACATCACGAAGGAGTACGAGTCGATCTGGATCGACAACATGTCCTCGGGCATGTCGTACACGAGCGGTGCGAGTGACGGCCACGGCAACTACGAGATGAATGGCACCAAGGTCGACGTCCGGACGCCCAGGGGACGCCCGTTCCGCATGACGACTGCGCAGAACGAGGACGGCACCGTCACCTTCAAGATGTTCGACACCGATCATGACGGCAAGGAGATGCTGATCATGGAGAACGTCTACACCCGCAGCTGATGGCCCCTCGGGTCACCGGCCGGTCGGCGAGCACGTCGGCCGGTCGGTGACCACCGGGTCGCGCGATGTCCGCTCGCCGGGGTCCCTGTCGTTGGCGATCGGCGACGGCCGCCGGTCAGGAGCCCCCGAGGTCGGGCCCGGCCACGATGAAGACGCGGCCCTGCTTGCGGGCATCGACGGTGCTCCACGCCGAGGTGAGCAGGAAGTCGTGGTGCCCGTCGCCGTCCACGTCGCCGATGCCCACGGCGTCGAAGCCCAGCGTGTCGCCACCCTGCTTGCTGGTCCAGGTGGCGAGCAGCGAGCCGTCGGCGCCGGAGTGCAGGTAGCACTTGCCCGCCGACGGGGCGCCCTCCGAGTTCTGCCAGGCGCCCACCACCAGGTCGGCGTGCCCGTCGCCGTTCACGTCACCGCAGTCGGCGGCGGAGGTGCCGAAGCCCTCCCCCTGCACGTGCCCGTCGATGGTGAGCAGCCGCTCCCCGCTGGCGCCGGAGTGCACGTAGACCTGCCCGGTGGCCGGTCCCTTCACGCCGTGGTTCCAGTCGGAGGCGTAGACGTCGGGGACCTCGTCGCCGTCGACATCGCCCAGGAAGGTGACGAAGTACTGGCCCAGGTTCGCGCCCTTGGCGTCGCTGTCGATGGTGAACGCGAGCTCGGCGCCGTCGGCCGTGCAGCGGTAGACCAGCGCCTGGCCCGTGGCACGCGGGCCGCCCCGCATGGCGCCCACGGCCAGCAGGTGGTGACCGCCGGCGCGGGTGCCGTCCACGGCGCTGCCGAACTGTGCGCCGGTGGCGTCGCCCTCGATGCGGAACAGCTCGTCGCCCGAGGCGCCGCTGAAGACCGTCACGCGACCGGCGTCCGTGCCGCCGCCCTTGGCTGTCCCCGAGCCCGTCCCCGGACTCGAGCCGGCCACGGTGTCCGCCTTGGAGGCCGTGACCGCGACCTCGGCGTGGCCGTCGCCGTCGAGGTCCTCGAGGCCGCAGACCTTCAGCCCGAACTGATCGCCCGCCTCGCCCGGTGACCACATGTGCAGCTGGCTCCCGTCGGCGCCGGAGTACACGAACGCGCGCCCCGGGAGCGCGCTGGTGCCGGGGGCGCCGACGATCACGTCGGGCATGCCGTCGGCGTCCACGTCCACCCGGCCGGCGACCGAGTTGCCGAGCCGCCAGCCCGCCGCGCCGTCGAACACGAAGAGCCGCTCGCCGGAGCGGCTCGAGTAGACCGACACGCGGCCGGCCTGCCGCCCCGTGCCGGCGTGCCCGGGGGCGGTCGCCGCGAAGTCCGCGACACCGTCGGCGTCGAGGTCGCCCACGACCCGCGCGACCCAGCCGAACTCGTCGTCCCGGGCCTCGCCGACCATGGTGTGCAGCACGCGCGGCTGCTCCACGAACAGCTCGGAGCCCTCCAGCAGCGGCGGCAGGATGAGGTCGAAGCGTGGGTCGGAGCGCAGCGGCTCGAGGTCGTCGTCGGTGGCGAGCAGCTTGCGGTCGCCGAAGCCCGTCTGCGTGGCGCGCGTCAACCACTGGAAGGCCTGGTCGATGTGGCCGAGCTTCGCGTGCGCGCAGGCGGCGTTGTAGCTGGCGGCCGGCGCCGTGGCGGTGAAGCTGGCGGCCTTCTCGTGCACCGGGATGGCCTGGCCGAGGTCGCCCTGGGCGTGCAGCGCGAAGCCCAGGAAGTACCACGAGACCGCCTCGCCTGGCTGGCTCTCGGTGCGCGCCCGGAAGACCTCTTCGGCCGCCGCGTAGTCGCCCTTGCTGAGGAGCGCCTGGCCGGCGGCGACCGTGGGGAGCGAAGCGGGGGCCGAGGCGGCGTCCTGGGCCTGGCCCGGGAGCGCCAGCAGGAGGACGGCGAGCAGCGTGAGCGGTCGGGACATCGGCAGGCTCCGGAGAGGCGTCTTCGGATCGTATCCGTCGCGTCGGTCTGCGTGGCAGCTGCGCCGATGTCCGGTCCGTGACTGTGATGCAGTCTGCGGTCGGGTTGACGTCGTCGCGGCGGCCCTGGGGTAGCATGCCCAGATGGACATCCGCATCCTGTACTGCGACACCTGAGGCTTCGGTGAGCGCGCGGCGAGTTACGCCGCCGAGATCCGATCGACCCTCGATGTCCCCGTCGACCTCCAGCCCGGTGGTCGACGCGGGCAGTTCGACGTGCTCGTCGATGGTGCGATCGTCGTCACGCGCAAGGGCGGGCTGATCGCCAAGCTCACGGGCAGGCCGTGGCCCGCGACCGACGCCGTGGTCGCGGCCGTTCGCGAGGCCGTCCGCTAGGCGGGTGACCCTGTGCGCGAGCGGGTTGGGGCGAGCGGCAGATTCAGGGGCTCGACCTGTCCACCCAGCTCATTCAGCCGTTCACCTGACTCTGGAGTTCGCATAGGATGCGACCTCCAGAGGAGGATCCATGCGCGTGCCATCCATCACCCTCGTCGTCTTCGGCAGCCTGCTGCTGGGGGCCACGGGCTGTTCCAAGGGAGAGGCTGCGGAGGCTGCGCAGCAGGCTCCAGAACCTCCGCCGACGCCGGTGGTCGTGGCGCCGATCGTGACGGCCGACGTGCCGGTCGTGCGCGAGTACGTCGCCCGCACGGAGGCCATCACGACGGTCACGGTCAAGGCTCGCGTCGAGGCGCTGCTCGAGACGATGGAGTTCGAGGAGGGTCGGAAGGTCACGCAGGGCCAGGTGCTCTACCGCCTCGACACGCGCACCTACGACGCGAACCTGGCCTCGACGCAGGCCGGGCTGGCCAAGTCCGAGGCCGACCTCAAGCTGGCGAATGAACAGGTGTCGGTGCGGGCCGCGGAGGCCGGCGTGGCGCGCGCCAATGCCGCGCTCGGCAAGGCCGAGCAGGACGTCGCGCGGCTCGAGCCGCTCGCCGCGCAGGACGCCGTGCCCAAGCAGGACCTGGACACCGCGCTCGCCGCCCGGGATGTCGCGAAGGCCGATCTCGAGGCCTCGGAGGCCGAGCTCGAGAACTCCCGCATCCGCGAAGAGGTCGGCATCATGCAGGCCAAGGCGCAGCTGCAGGCCGCCAAGGCCGCCGTCGCGCTCGCGGAGCTCGACCTCAGCTACTGCACGATCGAGAGCCCGCTCGACGGTCTCATCGGCCGCACGCAGGTGAACGTCGGCAACCTCGTAGGGCAGGGGGGCAGCTCCGACCTGGTCGACGTGTCCAGCATCGACCCGATGTACGCGACGCTCTCCGTCTCGGAGGCCGAGTACCTGCGATCGCAGAAGGCCCAGGAAGAAGGGGCGACCCAGCAGGTCGAGATCCTGCTGGCGGACGACAGCACCTACCCGTACGAGGGCGAGATCGTCACGGCCGACCGGGCGGTGTCGCTCGCGACCGGCACGCTGCAGGTCGTCGTCTCGTTCCCCAACCCCGACGGCGAGCTGCGCCCCGGCCAGTTCGGGCGCGTGCGCGCGGTCGTCGGGCTGCTCGAGGACGCCGTGCTCGTGCCGCAGCGCGCGATCATGGAGCAGCAGGGCTCCAAGGTCGTGCTCGTGGTCGGTGACGACAACAAGGTGGCCTTGCGCACGGTGTACGTCTCGGAGCGGCACGAGGGCAACTTCGTCGTGACGGACGGACTCGAGCTGGGTGAGCGGGTCATCATCGAAGGTCAGCTGAAGGCGCGCCCCGGGATGACGGTCGACCCCAAGGACGAGCCCGCCTCCGAAGAACCCGACGCTGACGCGACGGAAGGGGACTGACCTTGGGACAGTTCTTCATCCGTCGACCCGTCTTCGCGATGGTCGTCTCGCTGGTGATCCTGCTGGGCGGCGCCCTGTCGCTGCAGTCGCTGCCGATCACGCTCTACCCGCAGATCACGCCGCCGACGGTCGAGGTGGAGATCAACTACCCCGGCGCCAACGCGCAGACCGTCGAGGAGTCCATCGCCGCGCCCGTCGAGACCGAGGTCAACGGCGCGGAGAACATGATCTACTTCTCGTCGAAGAGCTCGAGCGACGGGCGGTACATCCTGCAGTGCACCTTCGAGGTCGGCACGAACCTCGACCTCGCCAACGTCGACGTGAACAACCGCGTCAACAAGGCCATGTCGAAGCTGCCGCCGGAGGCCGTGGCCGCCGGCGTCTCGGTGAAGAAGAAGTCGCCCGACATGCTCATGGCGATCTCGCTCTACTCGCCGGACGGCAGCTACGACGACATCTTCCTGTCGAACTACGCCTCGCTGAACCTGGTCGACCCCATCGCCCGTACCCGGGGCGTGGGCAGCACCATGATCGTGGGCCAGCGCGACTACTCGATGCGCCTCTGGCTGCGCCCAGACAAGCTCACCAAGCTGGGGCTCACGGCGGGTGACGTCTCCAACGCGGTGATGGAGCAGAACGTGCTCCTGCCCGTGGGAGCCGTGGGTCAGCCGCCGGCCAAGGCCGGGGTCGAGTTCCAGTACGCGGTGAACACCAAGAGCCGCCTGACCGAAGTGTCCGAGTTCGAGGACATCATCCTCAGGACCTTGTCCGACGGCTCGACCCTGCGGGTGAAGGACGTCTCGCGCACGGAGCTGGCGGCCAAGACCTACACGTCCTTCGGCGCCTTCAACGGGCAGCCGGCGGCGGTGCTCATCGTCTATCAGCTGCCGGGCGCGAACGCGCTCGAGACGGCCACCGGCATCCGCACCCTGCTCGAGGACCTCGGCGCGCGCTTCCCCGCCGGGCTCGAGTACGACATCACGCTCGACAACACGGTGTTCATCACCTCGTCCATCCAGGAGGTCGTCCGGACCTTCTTCGAGGCCCTGGGGCTGGTGCTGATCGTCGTCTTCATCTTCCTCGGGAGCTTCCGCGCGACGCTCATCCCGATGCTGGCGATCCCCGTCTCGCTGGTGGGCACCTTCGCCCTCTTCGGCGTGCTGGGCTTCTCGATCAACATGCTCACGCTGTTCGGGATCATCCTCGCCATCGGCACGGTGGTGGACGATGCCATCGTGGTCGTGGAGTCGGTGGAGACCTATCTCGCGAAGGGCTTCTCGCCGACGGAGGCCACTGAACGGACGATGAAGGACGTGAGCCAGGTGCTCATCG
>Ga0055584_100007705_pt1 | contig 10547 bp, 18 predicted proteins | sample OSDHelmetaG_FD_58716 | JGI IMG/M metagenome (GOLD analysis project Ga0055584, IMG submission 58716) | Pelagic marine sediment microbial communities from the LTER site Helgoland, North Sea, for post-phytoplankton bloom and carbon turnover... | ecosystem: Environmental > Aquatic > Marine >...
CACTCTGGTTCTAGAAATCTTGGAAATAGAATAGGACAACACTATATAAAATTGGCAAAAAAAGATATGGAACGACATTTTATTAATCTTCCCGATGCAGATTTGTCTTACTTATCGGAAGGTACAGTATATTTTGATGAATATGTCGAAGCATTAAATCTTGCACAACAATATGCATATTACAATCGACAGGTTATGATGGATCAAATTCTTGGGGTGTTTTATCATTTATTTTCGAATAAGAAGGATATTATTATAAAAGATTCTGTTGTTCAATGTCATCATAATTATGTATCCAAAGAACATCACTATGGCAAAAATGTATGGATTACCCGCAAAGGTGCTGTTAATGCTTCCACCGGAACTATGGGTATTATACCCGGCTCTATGGGAGCGAAATCTTTTATTGTACGTGGAAAGGGAAATCAAGAATCTTTTAATTCATGTTCTCATGGTGCAGGTAGAAGATTCTCACGATCAAAAGCAAAAACTTTATATACTCTTGAAGATTTAGAAGAACGTATGGAAGGAATTGTATGTAACACGAGGCAATCCGTTATTGATGAAATTCCTGATGCATATAAAGATATTGATGTTGTTATGGAAAATCAAAAAGATTTGGTTGATATTGTACATACACTAAAACAGATATTGAATATAAAGGGAGATTAATTATGGATGATCCAGAAGATGATAAATCACAATTAACGACAGGAATATTTTTGATGGCTATGATATTCTGTTTTGGTTGGGTGGTTCGAGGTCTTTTTTAATAAAATAATATGTTGACATTCGGCCTTAATTATGTTACACTGTATTATAACAAATGAAGGAATGTATGAACAAAAATAATAAAAAATTAAGTAATAAAAAACAGAAGAAACTCAATAAAAAAAGAGTTACTAGAAATATTAGAAGAAATGGTATGAAAGAAACTCTGGACAATCATCAAGTGTTTACCGCTAGGGAGCAGAAACGAGCTATCTTGGAAGGTATTAGAAAACAACAAGAAGACACGTTGATATTAAATTCTGAATCTCTGGAAGTCGAACAAAAAACAGAAACTGTACAACTATGATCGGAGTCCCAATGAAATTATTTTTTTCTTATGTGATTACTATTCTGGCGTTGGTAATTTTTATTCAACCAGCACACACAACAGTATCAAAGCAAGTTGCAGTAAAAAAAGAAATTGCTTTTAAGAAAAGGGTTGCTGTTAAACCATCTTTCAAATCTAGTTTGACAAAAAAGGATCGAAGATGTTTGGCACTAAATATTTATTGGGAATCAAGAAATGAAAATATGGATGGTCAAATTGCCATTGGATATGTTACGATTAACAGACTATTATCTTACAAATATCCATCCACAATATGTAAAGTTGTTTGGGAAAAAAGACGAAACAGAAAAACTAAGAAACTGGTTCCAATGTTTTCATGGACGATGGATGGGAAATTGGATGATCCAAAAGATAAATTAGCATGGGCTACTTCCAAAAGTGTTGCGGATTATATTTTGAAATATTACTCGAAGGAAAATGATCCGACACATGGAGCATTAAATTATCATGCTAATTATGTTAAACCCGTGTGGAGAAATATTTTCTCGCAAAGAAAATATATAGGTACGCATATTTTTTATTGGAATGAATAACATGGAAAAATTTAATTGGGGTGAATGGTTTAATGTTATGGGACATGCCATAATTTTATTCTTAATACGAGTCACTATTTCGGGGATTATTGTATTTTATTGTTGGAATTTTATAGTACCTGTTTTATTCGGGTTGCCAGCTATTAATATTGCCCAATCAATTGTACTTAATATAATGGTTAATTATTTATTGTTTAATGGCGGTACATCTAAATGAGTACTGCAACGGAAGTAGAGGTAGAAGAAACCCTAGAATTATTTATTACACAGATGGAATTTTTATCGAAGATTGAAGATATCAAAATCGAACTAGGGTGTAATTATATTGATGCTGTAGTTCAATTTTGTAAAGAATCTAATTATGATATATTAGATGTTGTTCCATATGTTGGAGATGCACTTAAAACAAAATTATATCACGATGCATATGATTTACATTTACTAGTAGATGTATCTCCAAGGTTGCCAATTTAATAAGTGGAGTTTATTATGAGCGAAGAAAATATTAATATTCATCCTGTTGATGTTATTGTAGAAGAATTATCATCAACAGGCGATTGGTGGAAACAAGATTGCCGAGATACTTTTATTAGTGTTTATGATAGATTGACCGACAAGGGAATTTCGGAGTCTGATTGTCTTGAGATGATGGGTGATTTATATTCAGCAGTTGCAAGTGAATTTGGATCATAGATGAAAGTAATTTCTGCATTCGGAGTATATTCGATTTATTGTGCATTGAAAACTCACTTCACAGTAGAATCATACGACTTTTTTAAGTATAAAGGAAAGTTAAGTAATTTATCATTTTCTGATTTTGAAGCCCGTAAAGATAAAAACTGTTTCGAATATTTGCGAAAAAAGTTTAATTATAATGTTGAAGAAATAATTAAATATATGATAGCAAATTTTATAAACGATAAAAACAGTATATATGAATTTGATTATGATATTTATTTGAAGTGGTGTTCTGATATACAGGCGTGTGATTATAGGTTGAAAACTGCAATGCGGGATTATGAAATCACCGAAGAAAATATAATCGAAAAGAAGACAAAACAAGGATATCCATTTCTTTTTGATTTATTGTTGAAAAATAAAATAAATATAGAGAGTTTTATATTACTAGACAACAAATTTAAATTCTCAGAGTTGTGTGATAACAGTATGCCGGAACCGTTTTTATGGAAAAAATATAAACTACGCTGTGAAAAATACAGACCATTTATGGAAAAATATGTTTAATTTTAACGATAATCCAGATGATGAAAATCATCCATTAAAAAATAACGAATTGTATAATAGTTATTTTACCGATGAATTTTATTGTATTGGTGGGGATATTGGAACAGGATTATATCTGACCACAATAACAGATTCCCAATTGGGTGCCTTGATCGAAGGGTCGTTGGGATTTATGGAATCTGTTGTTAACGCACAAGGTAAAGCCAAAGAAGATGTTTTGGAATTAGCGGAAGAGAGTTTATCTAATGATATTATTCGTATATTCTTGACATTGGGTGTAAAATGTATGATGAAAGAAAAGCCTGATATGGAATTAGATACGACCCTTGTTATGAAGTATATGAGTAGTTTCCAGATAGCAATACAATTTGAATCTTTCCGGCGGGAAGGGATCATAGAAATAAAGGATCAAGATGAAACTGATTCCCATATGTTTATTACAAATATTGAAGAAACTTTTATAGATTTTGATGTAAGTGATTATGGAAAACAATTGACGAATGATAATATTGTAAGTACATTATGTATGAATTGAGAGAGGAATTATATTATGAGTTTATTTAGAGTTGTGAGTGTTGCAAGTGGTACAGTTATTCAAGCTGGATTTGTAAACAAGATGGATGCAAAAGCTTCCCGTGACGAATTGAACAAGCCATTCAACACGGAACGTAAAACTGACGATCCATTTAGATTGTTTAATTTTATTGTAATGCGTGATCGAGGTCATAGATTGGGTGCAAGTCCCATTCCAAAAAATATTCGAACACTTTACAATAAACCAATTCCGGTTAGAGTAACTGATACCACAACCAAGTTTTATCAAGAGCAAAAGAAGGAAAAAGTACCTATATTATGAAGTGATGAAAGCAGTATCTTTGTTATGTCTGTATCAATCAATTACGAACTAATACAAACATTAACGGAGAATTAAATGAGTACACGTAAGCAAGACAAAGATGCATGGAAAAAAGGTATGATAGAAGAATGCACTAAGATTTCTTCTGGTAAGAAAAATTTCACAGATGAAAGATTCTGGACATTAACAAGAGACAAAGCAACCGGAAATGGTTATGCGGTAATTAGATTTTTACCTCCGCACGAAGATGACTCGTTGCCAATTGTCAAATACTATACCCATTCGTTCAAGAATAAGAATAATGGTCAATGGTATATTGAGAACTCTAGAACTAGTTTGGGAAATGGTATAGCTGATCCTTGTGGAGAATTAAATTCTCGACTATGGGATACCGGGTTGGAATCTAATCAAAATATTGCAAGAGAGCAAAAACGAAAACAAGTTTTTATCTCTAATATATTGGTTATAGAAGACCCAGAAAATCCCCAAAACGAGGGAAAAGTTTTTCTTTATAAATATGGAAAGAAAATATTTAATAAGATTAACGATGTAATGAACCCCGATGAATATGCAAAAAAACACAAAGGGGTGAAAGCATTTATTCCGTTTGATTATGACACAGGAGCTAACTTTACCTTAGAAGCAAAAATGGTTAATAAGTTTGTTAACTATGATTCATCAGACTTTCAACCTTGTACTCCGGTTAGCTTAGAAGATCAAGCTGTAATCGAACCACAATTAGTTAGTTTGACCGAGTTTACAGAGCCTAGTAATTTTAAAACTTACGAGGAACTTAAAGCTAGATTGACTAAAGTGTTGGGGGAAAATCCTCATGGATTAGACATGAGTGTACCTATGGCTAATGTACCTATGGCTAAACCACAATTAGAAACACCAGCACCTGTTAGTGAGGCTGATTCTGATTTAGATGAACAGGATTTTAATATGGAAGAGTTTGAAGAGTTAGCACAAAGAACAGCAAAATAATCGTGTAGGGAATCCTACATGATACTAAAGACGGTAGCAAGGGCCAAGTCCCTACTACCGTCTTTTTAGTTTTTAAGTACGTCTGTTTCGTTGTTAGATGTGTTGATTGGTGAAGATGTAATTGTGGAACTATTACTGATGTTGTTTGTATTGATAGTTTTACTATCGATTATATTTGCCAATTGACCTTGAGTTCTACCAACTAAAGATTGAATTTCTGTATCTCGTTTTGCAGAAAGGTTGGCTAGATCATCAATTAATTTGTTGATAGATTTTTCTTGATTCGCACTAACAGGTGTTGGTGTTTTTGGGTTGGTAGTTTTAGAACTAATATTATCTGGAGTAATACCAAACAAATTTTTGATACTATCACCAATACTAAATTTCTTACCCTTTTCTATAATGTCCATTATAAAACTATTATCCAATCCTAATGTCCCGGCGATTTTACCAAGCATTCTAGAAATAGCACGTATCATTGTATTACCTGCCGTTGTAAATACCGACTCCAGAACTTGTCCAATTCCTTTTAGAAAATTTCCTTGAAAGAAATTAGTAATTCCATCTGCAAATTTTTCGAACCCTTCTAGAAGATCATCTATAAATGTTAAGTTCACTCCAAAAGTTTCGTTAATAAATTCTTTTACTCCCTTACCAAATCCAAGAATTTCATCTTTGAATAACGTAGCAATCCCAGCCGTAGCCAATCCAGCAAGAGCAACCAACACAGGACCACTAATTAACAATGCTCCTATACCTCCCATAACAGACATTATTCCGGTCATCAATCCAGCTAGACTGATTCCAAAAAATCCTAAAATACCATCTCCACCACCAGCTATTTTTTGTTGTATAATAGATGATGTGGCTGGTGAAGAAACTTCTTCAGTAGAAGATTCTAATTTCTCTTCGGATGCTCTCGCCCGTGTAGTAGACAACACTCGTTCTTCACGTTTTTGTTGCATACCAAACATACTAGAAATATTTTCTAACAATGAATTTGTGTTTATTGTTTCTAATTTTATTTCACTTAATATAACTTTGTTGGTAGTTCTTATTCTAGTTCTTTTTTCATCTGATTCTTTTCTTCTTTTTCGTTCTTCTTTTTCTTCTTTCTTTTCTTCTTTCTTTTCTTGTTCGTCTTTCAGTAACTTCTTTTTTTCAGCAAGAGTTTGTTTTGATCTATCCTTAATTTGTTTTAAATCAGCAATAGCAATTTCTTTATCTCTTTTTCGTTTTTCTCGTATTGTATTAAACAAAGAACCAGTTGCGGCAATTATATTATTAAACACAAACCCAACCAACGGACTATCAGAAGCAATAGAAGATATAATAGCAATACCATCTGTTACTTGTCTAGAAATTCCTTTCTCAAGTTGTTCAAATACTTGTGATTGAAAGGATATGTTAGTTTGTATTTGTTTTTTAACAGAGTCAAAATTATCAAGGATAGCTTGGCGTTCTGATTCATCAGTAACAGTATCTTTAATAGTTCCAAGAATTTCGTTGAGGCGTTTTCTTTGAACAATCAAATCGTCCCGGCTTGCACTCTTGGAAGTCTTAACAATATCATCTAACTGGCTATTAAATTCTTTTCCAGCATCAGAAAAATCCTTACCAGATTTCTTAGTTAGTTTATTTGCTTCCTTGATAGATTCAGCAATGGATTCAAAACCAACTTGTTGTTTTGGTAATAGAACATTTAATTTTTCTGTAACTTTTTTAAGTGTTTTAGACGTAGCTTCTACGTCACGTTCTAATAAAGTTTTTTTCGGCTCTGCCATTAGTTATCCCTTTTTAACATCCTGCCATGTTGCAAATCCTAAATAAGCAAGTACAACAGTTGCGAACACTGTATATGTCCATTCTATAATTCCTTTAAGTGCTTCTATTCTGGGCAATTCCATATAATGAAATAAATATACAGTCATCAATATAAGAAGACTAAGTGACACCCATGCCATCCTCCGGCGGTTTGTCCATTTAGCTTTATCTCTTTGAAACTCCGCTTCTGATTTTCTCTTGAATAAAGCAAGTTCTATTTTAGCTTTTTCTAGATCAGAATTTTTTACCTGTTGTTCTTGTATCGTTTCCATTACTCTCCTTTTAGTAATAGCCTTGAAGATTTTAGTGAGATTTCATTTTCAGTTTTTGTTCACTGATCAATCTATTCTCTTCTTTAATATGTTCCGAAAGTAAGTTCATATAAACTTCTCTTTCCCAAGGTAACATATTTTCTAATTCTGTTAATGAATAATTATGATTTTGCATCATATTGAAATTTGAAATATACATATTCATTAAAGAAGTTTCTCCAAGGCTTATCCGAAAAAATTTTGTAGTCCTTTAATCACTATATCGTTTTTCAAAGAACAATGAGAACATATTAATTCATCTTTATACACAACTTCTGGTATGGTATTTAGAAAATTAGTAGCTTCTACTATAGGTTTCTCTGGAAGATTATTTATGAACTGGTCTATTTCTTCGGCGGTTTGATCCTTAAAGTAATGAAGTTCTTCTTTATCATATACATAATCTATACAAGATTTAATCATATTAAATTGAAGTTCAACTTTGTTTACATCATCACTATCTTCTGTGATCATATTTCCTAATTGTAATGTTGGATATTTCATAACCATTCCTATATCACCTTCAATAGGAATTTTTTTATTATGTTTTTTATTCTTCTTAATTTTTACATCTTCGATATTCAAATCAAATTCAATCGGTTTATCGCAATGTGTACACATGTATTTTAATTCTAAAACTTCGCCCTTACTCTTAGCCCGTAGGTGAAGGAAAAAATATTCAGCATCGAGGATCGGCATATCTGATACATCAATATCAGTAATAACACACGCTCTAATAATTTGTTCTATCGCAGTAACAACTTCATTTGGGTTGTTACTTTCCATAGCCATTAGTAATATTTTTTCTTCTCCAACTAAGAACGGTCTAAATTTTATTTCTTTGTTATTGGATGGTAACTTAATTTTATAAGTTGGGTGTTGTAATTGTGGTAACATTTTAATTCTCCATATTTAATTAATATATTAACGCCAGTTGAAAGTAACTACGCAACGTGAAAATTCATTATTTCTAACATACGCAACTGGAACAGCCGCAACGGTTAGAGGATAAACTTCCTGTATTGCTGGAAATTTATAAAGTTCTTTATCTGCTTTATCTAATTGTGATACTTCTATTGTTCCAATATAATCATTATAAAAATTAACTCCGTGATCTTTTCCGATAGCTAACTCTTGCCATTTCAGAAAAAATCTATATTCTCTTAGGTCTTTAGAACAATAAAATATAGCGGTCAAATCTTCGTATGTTTTTAGGTATGGGAGTTTTCTAGTGTTACCGATATATCTACTTTCCACTGTTGCTAAATTTTGTGAAGGAAACCCAAACTCTGCACAATACATAGATATTTGTTTTTGCATCGTCTGATTTACTCGAAGAGGATTTGTGTTATTAGCATCGTTTTCTAAATCTTGTGCTAATAATAATTCTGGTGGAAATATGTCAACTCTATATCTTGTTGGCGAATTTAATCCCGGCTCTCCGGTAACTAATGTAGTGAAATCTTTTAATGACATCTATATCTTTCTCCTTGAATCATTCCATACGGTACGGTTTGATGCTTTTGCAAAATTTGAAGTGGGTAAGAAAATCGCCATATGCCATTCGTTAGCATCTATTTTTAAAAATCTACTTCTTACGTGTGAAGTTAAATATCGTTTGATAGTTGGTTGAAATTCTTTGAACCTGCTTGTTGCAGTTAATACACGATATGACAAACGCAATTTTGTTCGATCATCGTACTTTTTATTTGTTTGTAATGATGTTAATTTTTCTAGTAATTTTAATCGAAGTCCGGGTGGTAAATAATGTAGATTAATTCCTAAGAAGCCATCTTTATATACTTCGACAATAAATATTAACGGAAATTTGTCATAGAACGGAAGCTGTTTTTTGGTCTTTGGATCATATACAAAATGAACCATGTTTCCCCTATCCGGTCTTCGTCCAACTTGTCTGGTTCTGGTCTGAGACATTAACCTAGAACCGGATATATTCCCTCCTAAAGATTTAGCTTTATTGGCAAACCATGTTTTGGCTTGTCGAGCATTTTTCTGGAAGCTTATACCCCGTTTCGAAGCGAGTTCTTTAATATTGGTAAAAATCGACATATTTTGGTGGTTTATAGGTGAATAAATTACTAGTTACCTAGTATTTATATGCACATTTTCGGATTTTTACTTGACAATGCAATATTATATGATATACTATCTTTGTAAGTGAGTGAGACATCTAAAAACAACTTAACAAAGGAATTTCAAAATGGCTTATATTAGTGCTGATGAAGTTAGAGTTATTCGAAACAATCTGAAAAAAGCTTTCCCCGAAGTCAAATTTTCAGTTCGAAACGAAAACCATTCGTGGGTGCATGTAACGATTTTAGAAAGCCCGTATGATTTTGAGTTGAACGGAAAAGATCATCGTGAAGTAAATCAGCATTGGTTTGAAACTGACAATGTTGTTACTAATCATGCTGGTGAAAATATTCTTCCCCATTCTCATCAAGACAAACTTAGAAAGATGATTGATATCATTGCAAAAGAGCATTGGGATGAATCTGATTCCATGACCGATTATTTCCATTGTGCATTTTACTACAGCCTGAAAATTGGTGATTGGAACAAACCTTACAAGATGGTAGAGAAAAAGAAACCAGTTGCCAAAGCAAAGAAAAAATCTGCTCCGAAAAAAGTTTCTGAAAGTACCAAAGCAAAAAAAGTTGAAGCAGAAGATTCTTTTGTTAAAGCCAGAATGAATATGTCGGAAGAAAATGATAACATCGTAATTTCCGCTTTTGAAAATCGAGGGATCGAAGCTACTCCGAGAGAAGATGTTTTTACTTTCAATATCTGGAAACATAAATTTGATCGCATCGTTAAAAAAGGTGAGAAGGGTGTTAAGATCGGAACGTACTTCAAAACCAAAAAGCTTGATGAAAATGGAGATGAAAAAATCAAGACTGGTCGTAAGATGGTAACGGTATTTCACATTTCCCAAACGGAGAAACTCTAATTATGAAAACTTCAGACTTTGACGGAAAATATAAAAACGATTTTAACAAAAATCAATTGGAAAGCCTCAAACCAATTATGAAACACCTTTCGAAAGTTGGTATCACTAGAAAGGTTTGTACCGAAGAATTGATGGACTGTAAATATAATGGAAACGAACATCCAGCAGAAGCGTTTTATCTTGAATTTGAATTGGTTAATAATATGCAGTATAATATATTTTTGGGTTATGATGGTAGTGTTCGTATTTCTGTTCGGGATTTTATTATTAACGATATCACACCAAACTATGTATACTGGAGTTAATATTTTATGATTAAATTTCCTGTTAGAAAAAATTATAGTAATCCATCACCAAAAGAAATATTGTATGATAACCTGAAACATTTTCTAGACAGTTTCAGGTTGAATGCAAAGAATAATATTCTTACGTTGTGTGAAGACCCGTTTATACCACTTGGAGATAGAAAACTTTCCGTAGAAAGTTTAATACATGATGATGGTATTGAGTTATGGAATATTGATAATATATGTTGGGAGAAAGTTTCATACAAAAATTTCGCTAAGATTTGTACTTGGGAATTATTTGAAGATGAATTTTCGGAATTTTATGATAAGATTCCACAATCATATCACAATGAAATTCAAAAAATGCATGATGAACATGCTCCCCCAAAACATGAACATCAGCCGGAACCGGA
>Ga0055584_100007706_pt1 | contig 10547 bp, 8 predicted proteins | sample OSDHelmetaG_FD_58716 | JGI IMG/M metagenome (GOLD analysis project Ga0055584, IMG submission 58716) | Pelagic marine sediment microbial communities from the LTER site Helgoland, North Sea, for post-phytoplankton bloom and carbon turnover... | ecosystem: Environmental > Aquatic > Marine >...
TGCAAGGGGAATGTTGAAAAGCTATATGCGGGATGAACGAAATCGCGGCGGCCGCTAATCTAGTTTCGACGTAAAATCAGGCAGTGTTTCTACGAGGGATTCGAGCTCTTCCGGCTCGATGTTTAGTCGGGCCAAGGTCGCTGCTGAGACTTCCGGTGGAATCGGGGTTCCACTAAAGCCGATATCGAGCTGGTGAGCTAGCGAATTGGCCAAGTGCACCAAGTGGGTGATCAATTCGGTATCGACGGAGTCGGGACAGGTGTGTCCGCGCAAGGCGTCGACGACTTGCGGTGGTAAATGCCACCATTCTGCCAGTATGCCGCCAACCGCTGTGTGGTCGGTTCCCAGCAGCTCGTGTTCGACGCTGGCGATGGGGACGTTTCGTTTGACCGCCTCCTGCAATATCCTGACGTATGGCACTGGCATGCAGTTTGCCAACACGAGTTTGCCAATATCGTGCAGAATTCCAGCTAGCATGGCCGTTTCTTGTACGGCGCTGCTTTCGCCTTGCTCCTTGGCCAAATGGCTGGCGATGGATCCGCATCCGATCGAGTGCTGCCAAAGGCTTTTGGCGCTAAATTCCCGTCTGTCGCCCGTTTTTAATTCCTCAAAGATGCCGGAGACTAGAACCAGATTTTGCACCATCTTCAAACCGAGCACGACAATCGCCTGGCTGACCGTGGCAATCTGCCGCTGTTGACCAAAGATAGACGCATTGGCCGCCTGCAAAAGGCGAGCGGCGATTGATGGTGCTTGGGTAATAATCGCCGCAACCGCATCGACGGGAGCCTTGGAGTCGTCTTCCAGTGCCTCGCACACGGCGCGATAAGCCTGGGGCAAAACGGGCAGTGTGTTGACGGTATTGATAACGCGTTTTAGGGCCGGATCGATTTTGCGCATATCGGTTGAGCGCGCCAACGCGTTTTGCAGAATGGACCTGAGTTCGTCGTCCTTCCACGGCTTCGAAGCGATCTCGTGTATATGTCCTTCCGAAAAGGCGCGCGCCAGCATTTTGGGTTCCGTATAACCCGTCAAACCCATGCGAATAGTAGCAGGGGAGGTTGCGGATACCTGCTTTAGAAATGCCACGCCATCCATTTCCGGCATGCGCATATCCGTTAAGACGAGGTCGATGTGGTTTTCGGACAGCAGAGTTAAGGCGTCTTTGGCGCTCTCTGCAAAGAGCAGATTCCAGCCCTCTCGTCGCAGTGCGCGCCGCAGAGCAGCCAAGATGTCGGGTTCGTCGTCTACGAGTAGAACGGTTATTGTCGGTTGTGACATGGCTTAAGCCTGGCGATTGGTTATATGGTTTGGCGACTCTTCGTGCAGGGAATTGCTGAATACCTGCCCGTCGATGTCTTCTACTAGTTTGATTGCGTTTTCACCGATTTTTATCTGCACCCCTGCGTAGAGGATTTTCTCGACGTGGATTTCGCTCAGGTCGAGGGCGGAGTTTTGCTGCCCTATTAGCTTGTCGCGCTCTGCGGCTAATTTGTCGCGTGAATCAACCAACTCATATACTTTGAGGGCCTTTTCGTGTAACAATTTTTGGCTGGCCCCGCGCCGGCTCTCTACCGCGGCCTTTATGCGATTGACGTCTACAGTCTGTAGACCCATGGCGCGCACGAGGCGTAGACTCTGCGCCTCAAATTGCCCAATCGACTTGTCCAATTTGGTTATGTGGGCGATTAGCTCTGGAGCGGCTTTGATGCCTATGACCGTGTTGGAGGCAGACGCGGACCCGGCGATATGGCAATGGACTTTTCGCGAGGCGTAGGATTCACCGCCGACAATGCTACCGGCGCGACCGCCCCCGTTTGTTTGTACTGTAAGGTCGCCAACAGCGCGTACATTAGAATTGTAGATATAGCAGCCGACTACGATATCTCCTCGGGCCAATACCGACGCGTTTTGAATGAACTTCGCCTGAATGCTTCCCATTGAAATAGCCCCTTGGGCGATCAGCTTTGTCCCTTCTCCCACGATGCCTTGGGAGGCTATAATGTCACCGCGTGCGGTAATGGTAGCGCCGGATTCGATGAGCCCGCTAACGCTTATGCTGCCGCCGGCTTTGACGGAAAACCCCGCCTTGACGTGACCGTCGATCTGCACGTCCTTGGGCGTTTCAATATTGCCCACCTCGTAATCTACGTCACCGGGGACGTGGAACACCTCTTTTACGTGTATCGACTGTCCAGAGAGGTAGATATTTCCAGTTTTTTCCGCAAAAAATTCCTGGGCAGGATCCCCTTCGGCGCGCACGTTCTCGCCCGCTTCAAAACAGATCTCCTCGCCGTCTTCTACTGGAATAATCTCGCCGCAGATATTGCGGCCAGTACATCCTTTCGTTGCGGCTACCACGCTGCCGATAGGCTGACCTTCTTCAATGCCGATCGACGAATTTCGCTCTCGCAGGTCAATGCTACCGTCCGGCATGATCGTACCGGCTCGTTTTTCTAGGTCAAACGTGAAATCTACGCTGGTGTCTTTTCCGTGCACAGGTTCTGTACCCAGGGCTATGGCGATCGCGCTATTCTTAGATCCTGCAGGGGGTGATTGGCACAGCCCGGTGATCTTTGACTCGTCGATGCCATGCGTCACACCTAGTGCCGCTAGCGATTCAAGCAGCCACTCCCCACGTATTACAGGGGTAGTGCCTGCTTGTTCCAGGCTAATAAAGTGAGCCGACATCTTGTCTGGCGCTATCCAAAAGGGCGGCTGTATCGACAGTTGATCGTCTATAAGGCAAACGTATCCGCAGGCTTCGGCCAAATAGAAACCATCTGCTTCGGATACGTTTGTTCCGGCCCGCAGGGGAGGGTCTATTCCCAGCGACGGTATGTCGTTGCCGAATATACTGTGCCCGCTTTCGCCCTCGGTGGGTGCGACGCGCCGAGCCAAAGCCTCACCCGGACGCACGAGTAGGCCGGGTGGACACTTATCGAGCAGTGACTGAACTGTGGTCTCTGAGAAGGCCGTTCGCAGCCTCCTAGAACGCAAGCGGAAACCCTTCTCTAGGCGGCTGCGAAAGGTATATACTATGCGGCCATCTGAGCCTGGCGCCGGCGGCGTGCCCTTGGCAATGCAATAATTGCCTGTGACCACGCGCTGACTATCGGCCAGCGCCAGCTTGGTCAGGTTGTCGATGAGCTTTTCATCTAGCCCGTACGTTATGTGAAACTGCTCGCGTAGCGTATTGAGGATATCCGCGGAGCGCAATGTAGTATCGCCGCCCAATGTCATGCTTTTAATCGTAGCGGTGAGTGCGTCTTCCGAAATTTTTACATCCATCCAGGCTAAACCGGCTGCACCGAAGGGTTGGCGTTCGACTTGGGCCGATGTCTCAGTATCTTCGCCGCTGGTGCCTTCAATGTCGCTTTGAATCTGAGCGGCTTCGCTTTTACCCTTAGCGCTACGAGAACGAGGATTTCTACGTCTTCTTCGCATCATTGCTTGCGGGAGTATACCAAGCGAAAAGGAGTGAGGTGCTTGATGGAGCTCATTAAACGGATTTCTCTTATTTGGGAAGTTTGATCGTAAAAGTTGTGCCAGATCCCTCTGTGCTTTCGACGATCAATTGTCCGCCGTGTTTGTCCACGATAATCTGATAGCCCATACTCAGGCCCAACCCCGTGCCTTCGCCCACATCTTTAGTGGTAAAGAACGGTTCGAAAATTCGCCGCTGTATTTCGGGAGACATTCCTTTGCCCGTATCGGCGATGTCGATGCAGACGTATTCCCGCTCTTCATAGGTGCGGACCTTTATCTCACCGCTGTCTTCTATGGCATGTCCAGCATTCACGAGCAGGTTCATAAAGACCTGATTAATTTCCTGTGGAAAACATAGGATATTGGGGATGTCGCCGTACTCTTTGTCGAGAGTCACTTTGTATTTGAGCTCATTCCAAACAATGCTGATCGTGCTTTCGAGTCCATCGTTGAGGTTTGCCAGCGACTTCTCATCGCGGCCGGAATGGGAGAATTCCTTGAGGTTGAGTACGATATTCTGCACGCGTTCAGCGCCCCCGCACGACTCTTGGATCAGGTCGCGTATGTCTTCCATTAGATAGTCTATCTCGATGCGCTTTTTATTGTCTTCCAGTTCGTCTAGTTCATCTTGCAGGCCTTCTACTTTGGCACTCCGAATGGCATTCTCGAGCTTTTCGTATACGCCTAATAACGCCGTAATATCATCAACGTATTCGCCCAAGTTACTCAAATTCGAGAAAATGAAACCCATCGGATTGTTGATCTCGTGTGCAACGCCGGCTGCGAGTTGACCGATGGAGGCCATCTTTTCGGACAGCAGCAGCTGTCGCTCGAGTAGCTTGTGATTGGAAAGATCTAATGCGACGCAAACTATGCCCGTTAGTCTGCCTTCCGCATCGTGCATGGCCGAGCTAGAGAATAGTACCGGTATTTCAGCACCCTCTTTAGCTTTGTATTGAATTTCCTGGCGCACGAGCGATTTGGTGGCGGCTAATGAGTCCATATTGCTGAGCAGATTTACGCCCTTGTCTTCTGTGCCAACCAGAGACAGCAGCTGGCCAACTAATTCAGTCCTGTCGTAGCCGAGAAGCTCTACTGTTGCTTCGTTGATGATTTGGATCGTTCCTTCGGCATTCGTTACGATTAAACACGACTGCATTGAACCGATAACGTTATTGAGGAAGTCGTTGGTTTTTTGAATTTCCTCGTTGGCCAGAAAGAGATCGCGACTCTTGTCTTCAAGCAGCGTTTCCATGGCCGCTAGTTTCTCCTGAGTGCGAATAAGACGTTTCTCGACGACAGGTAAATCCATTGCTCAGTTTCCCTCGGCAAAGGTCAGGTGGTATTTCCATACGGAGTGCCCGTCCCGTTGCAGGCATTCGCGCGTGGTGGAAATCTCTGTCTTAAAGTGTTCACCTACACCTTCGATCAATCCGTCCATAAAATCGTGCAGTTGGCGCTCTGATATGTAGTATATTATCAGTTTATTGGGTTCTGGGTCTTCAAATTCAAAACGGGGTGGATTGGCATTAGTGTACAGTTTTCTCACTTCGGCATGGATAACGCGCTCTACCGTTAATAGGAAGTCCTTTGGATGTTCGAAATCGACGAAAGACGGTGGCACTTTTTCGGCTAACTTGGGGAAGGACCATTTGCCAAAGGCTCTGAGCGCGTCTGCAGGTGCTATGCCGAGCTTGGCGATTGCCTTATTGGCCATCTGCAAAAAATCTTCATCCGGATAGGTACCTGGCCCTATAAATGGCCCTTGGCTGACAAATTCACACTCTTCATAAATTTCCTCGAAAGTTTCTTCGTCTGATACCTCGATGACGAATTCCTCCAGCATGTTGAAGATAACACCTTTCATTGCACTTTCCTATTCTGCTGCGCCCTATATAAGGTGGTCGATATTTCCTTCATAGATTCGCTAGTTGCATACTTGAACCAAGGCTCTAGATGTAGTCACCTAATTTAAATGCCATATACTATACTTTTCAACTATTTCTCGTATTGGGATGAGCACTTTTCCCTATAAGTTGAGCACTCTCGATCTCTTGTCACAAGGGGTCTACCGCTATTGACCGCGATTTGGTACAATAGTTGTTCGATTCGCGACTTTTTCCTTGGCGTCTGTTTTGCGATAGATGTCAAGGTTTTGCAATGGAGGTTGAGGCTGCGTGCAACGGCGCGCTATCCATCTCTACCTATTGGCACGAAAGGTATTTAACGATGTACAAAGCAACATCCATAGGCAGTGCTCTCTGTGCGCTGCTGCTGCTGGCACTCATTGCCTGTGGTTCGGATAGCGGCAATAATAGCGACCGGGAAACGGTTGTCGATGGCAGCGCCAATAACGACGAACCAGCGGTCGATGATGGTGCCAATGACGATGAAGCGCCCGCTGTCGATGGCGGCCCAGTGGACCTATCTAATGCGCTCTTTACCAATCTCGACGCCAGCTGTGCTTCGTATGCTAATGCCTATTTCTCATCGGTAAAAGACGTGCAGAACGGACTCAGTTTTGACGGCGATCTAACGATAACGGTCGTCGGTGATAAATGCGTTTTTGCAACCAATGCGATACCGAATCACGACTTTAACGACGGCGGTAATTTTGCCACGCCCGTGTCGGCGCAGAGCGCGCGTTATGAGATTCCCATGACGGCCGTTGCCGCTTCAAATCCAACGCCGTTGGAAATGGGAGACGATGCGATTTTTCTCAACGGCATAAAACTCGACCTGCTCGCCGCCGCCTGTTACGATGTGGGATCTGAGCCGCTGGGCCGAGAAAAGATCGGCTGTGGTCCCGATCAGATCGACAACCCGTGGCGCTATGATCCGATGTCGCCGCTCAATGAATTTGGCACCGATCGCAACAATGCGCATACCCAGCCCGACGGTACCTACCACTACCACGGCAATCCGATGGCGATGTTTGTGACGGACTGCGAAACGAGTGCGACCGTTTCGCCCGTAATTGGTTTTGCCGCCGACGGTTTCCCCATTTATGGCTCGTGTTTTGACGATAATGGCACGGTGCGCAAAGCGATCTCGAGCTATCAATTCAAAGAGAATGGCGGTGCGCGAGAAGCGGTCGGAAGCTATACCACTCCAGTCGGTGGGCGCGGTGCGGTTGTCGGCGATGCCTACGACGGGCAGTTTCGCGGCGACTACGAGTATGTAGAAGGTGCAGGCGACTTGGACGTGTGTAATGGCATGGTAGCTAATGGGCAATATGGCTACTATGTGACGGATGCTTACCCTTGGGTCTTGGGGTGTTATACGGGGACGCCGGACGATTCTTTTGGTTTGCTTATGGGGCCGCCTGGCCGGTAGGTGGTTGAGAGGGTATTGCTAAAAAGGGGGATCGAAACTCGGCCCGTTGGGCCTCAGACAACGATCCCCCTTTTTACCAACACCCTCTCGCCCTTGAGGTGGCTCTGGATTAGATGGGGGTTCTTCCATAGTATTATATGTTCATGTTAAAGGCTATTCTTTGGGATAATGATGGGGTGCTGGTCGATACGGAGCACCTGTACTTTCGCGCTTGCCGTGAGGCGTTGGCGCGCATTGATATAGAGCTGAGTGAAGAGCGGTTTATCGACCTTTTTCTCAAAAAGAGCGAAGGGCTGTCGGCATTAATGCGCGAGTGCGGTCTGGGTGCCGACGAGATGGGAGCGTGCACGCGTTGGCGCAATGCTCGCCATGCGGAACTACTGCGGCAGGGGGTGCCTGTTATCGACGGCGTGCGCGAGGTGTTGGGTGCGCTGCATGGCAAAGTGCGCATGGGGATCGTGACTTCTTGTCGGCGCGAGCATTTCGAAATCGTTCACGCCAAGACCGACCTTTTGCCCTATTTTGACTTTGTGCTCGTGCGCGAGGATTACGGTGAGTCCAAACCCGCCCCCGAGCCCTATCTCGAAGCTATGCGGCGCAATGGGCTGAAGGCTGCAGAATGCCTGGTTGTAGAAGACTCGGATCGCGGGCTGCGCGCGGCGTTGGCCGCGGGTGTGCGCTGTGCCGTAATTCCGCAGGGCCTAACGCGCGGTCTCGACTTTAGTGGTGCTCTGCGCATGTTGGAAAACATCCGCGAAATCCCCGACCTAGTAGACGAACTCTAACGTTCTGTACAGGAGAACTAAATGAAACTGAGCACCACGACCTTGGGCTGCCCGGCTTGGAGCCTAGACGAGATCATTGCCAATTGCAGTGAGTACGGTTTGGATGGAGTCGATTTTCGCGGTGTGCAGGACACGCTCGACGTGACGCAAATGGCGGAATTTACGAGCGGTATCAGCGAGACCAAACGCAAGTTGAGTGATGTGGGTTTAGTCGTATCGGGTATCAGCTCTAGCATCCGCGTTTGCGTGCCCGAAAACCTAGAGGACAATATTGAAGAGGCCAAGCGCACGATTGCAGTCGTCAAGGCGTTGGGCTGTGGGCAGATTCGCGTCTTTGGCGCCGGCGATAGCGCGGCGCACAGCAAAGAAGCGCTGGCCGATATCGGTCGCGAGACGATAGAGAAGATCTTAGAGCTGGACGGTGCGCGCGATCTAAAGTGGGTATTTGAGACGCACGACGAGTGGATCAAGGCCGTCGATTGCAAGCTGTTGCTCGACCGGATTCCCGACCCGGCTTTTGGCGTGCTCTGGGATATGGGGCACACGGCGCGCGTCGGCGGCGAGACCCCGGCCGAGACCTATGCCGCCGTGGGAGCACGCACATTTTATACCCACGTTAAAGACGCCATTTTTGACGAAGCGCACGCAGAGGCGATGAAGGATGGCTGGCGCTATGTGCCACCGGGGACCGGACAACTGCCGCTGGCTGAAGCCGTCGCCTTGCTCAAGGAAAATAGCTACGATGGTTGGATTATGTTCGAACACGAGAAGCGCTGGCACGCCGAATTGGAAGAGCCGGAAGTGATTTTCCCGCAATTCGTCGGCTGGGCGCGGCCGCTGGTCGGTTAGAGGTGGCTATGCGTCTGGACTACCCCGAGGTGGCGCTGCACGTGCCGACGATCTTGTTGCCCAATGAGAACATTGCGCTAGATAAGTGGGCCGTAATCGCCTGTGACCAGCATACGTCAGAGCCCAATTATTGGGACGAGGTCTATCAGCGCGTTGGCCAAGAGCCTTCGACGTTACATCTGGTATTTCCAGAGGTCTATCTGGAGACGGCCGACAGCAGCGAGACCATTGAGTCTATCAACGAGCGCATGGGCGCATATTTGCGAGAAGGCGTGCTGCGCGAGTTGCCGCCGGGTTTTGTATTGGTCGAGCGCACGCTGGCGCAGGGTGCGGTGCGCAAGGGGCTGATGGTTGCTCTCGACCTCGAACACTACGACTACAGCGATGGCGCTCAGGAACTGGTGCGGACGACGGAGGGCACGGTATTAGAGCGTTTGCCGCCGCGGATCCAAGTGCGCCAACAAGCGCCGCTAGAAGTGCCGCATATCATGGTGTTGATCGACGATCCGCAGCACACGGTCATTGAGCCCCTCTTTGCGGCAAAGCAAAAGCCGCTCTACGACAGCGAACTGATGCTGGGCGGTGGCCGCGTGCGTGGTTATCACGTCGGCGACGAGGCTTCTATCGAAGAGTTTGTCGGTCATTTGTCAGCGCTGGGGCGCGGTGAGCCGCCGATGCTCTACGCGATGGGCGATGGCAATCACTCCTTTGCTACGGCCAAAGCCGTGTGGGAGAGCATCAAGGAGCAAGCCGAGGATCGGGAAGCCGTGATGCAGCACCCCGCGCGCTATGGGCTGGTAGAGCTGGTCAACATACACGATGAGGGGCTGGAGTTTGAGCCGATCCACCGCGCGGTCTTTGGCGTGGACACGCAGGAGTTGATGGCGGCGGCGGCGGCGTTTTTTGCGGCAGAGGAATTTAGCTGGAACTATTGTGAAGACGGAGAAGAGGCGGCGGCGGCGGCTGGGGCGGGCCATGCCATCGCTTTTTTTAGCAATGGCCGGCGCGGGTCGTTGCGCATCGGAGACCCAGTATCCCCTTTGCTGGTGGCTTCGTTACAGGCCTTTATCGATGATTTTATCGAATGCTATCCGCTGGCCAAAGTCGACTATATCCACGGCGAGGCAGCGCTGGAAAAGCTGGCTGCCGAGCCCCACTGCACGGGTTTCCTTTTGCCGGGTATGGATAAGCGCGCGCTCTTCGAGGCCATTGCCGCCGATGGTGCGCTGCCGCGCAAAACCTTCTCGCTAGGCGAGGCCGAAGAGAAGCGCTATTACGTGGAGTGTCGGCGTATTGTGACCTGACCTATTTTTTGTAGTCGTATTTGTTGTTGCGGCTGATATAGTCGATGGGACCATCGACGAATTCTGCGACCGTCTCCAGCGGACTGTCCGCAAAAATTTCTTCCGATCCCTTTGCAAATAAGAGCGGCTTGCCCGCGTTCCACCAGCGCGGCCAGTGAATCATGGCGATCATGGGCCGCGGTGTGTCCGTGCGATTGGGCATACCGCCGTGCCAGACGCGCATATCGCGGATGAGCAGGCTGCCGACGGGTACACGGGGCTGCAGCGGCTGCGTGTGCGCGCGCACTCGTTCTCGTGCGTCGTCGGGAATTTTGATATCGCCGTCACTCATGGCGCGCGTCGTGTCGAGATGGGTGCCCGGCCACAGCTCGGTGCTGCCGTTCTCCGCTGTCATATCGACGACGGGCACATTGACGACGAGTGCATAGGCCGGGTGGGCTTTTTCTAGGTCGGGCCAGAGTTGGCCGATATCTACGTGCAGGGGTTGGCGGGTGTCATTGGGCAAACAAGTGTTACCGCTGTAGAAGGTGTTTTTTACCCCTTTGCCGAGTACGGCCTGTGTCACATCGACGGCGAAGCTATTGACGAGCACATCGCGAAAGAGGTAGGGGGCGAAGGGCGGTGGATCTTGCTGTAGGTGGCCGCCGTAGAACTGATAGGGCACGTCGTCGAGCGCCATGATCTGTGCTACATCGTCGAGCATGCGCTCGCGCAGTACTGCAATATGTGCCGTGTCGATGGCCTCGTGTAGCACGACAAAACCATCGTTGCGCACCGCGCTCAC
>Ga0055584_100007707_pt1 | contig 10547 bp, 4 predicted proteins | sample OSDHelmetaG_FD_58716 | JGI IMG/M metagenome (GOLD analysis project Ga0055584, IMG submission 58716) | Pelagic marine sediment microbial communities from the LTER site Helgoland, North Sea, for post-phytoplankton bloom and carbon turnover... | ecosystem: Environmental > Aquatic > Marine >...
TTTAGTCTTGAATTACGTACTCGAGATCGTGAACGTAAACTCATCAAAAAAATTGAAAAAACATTACAATTAATTGAAGAAGATGATTTTGGTTTTTGTAAATCTTGCGGTATCGAAATTGGTATTCGCCGTTTAGAAGCAAGACCTACCGCCGACCTTTGTATTGAATGTAAAACCTTAGCGGAAATTAAAGAGCGTCAAATGGCTGGCTAAGTCGTTGACTAAGCCAACCCCGTTAACAAGTACAATGTTATCTAAACGACCACAGTTATCGATTATTGATACCTACCGTGGTCGTTTTGCTCCCTCTCCTTCTGGATTTCTTCATTTTGGATCGTTAATCGCTGCTCTAGCGAGTTTTTTAGATGCTAAATCTTTTGTTACTCCTTCTGGACAATCAGGAAAATGGTTAGTACGCATAGAAGATATTGACCCGCCTCGTGAACAAATAGGTGCTAGCGCCTCTATTTTAACAACACTTGAAGCATTCGGTTTATATTGGGATGAGTCTGTACTTTATCAAAGCCAACAGTCTGAAATTTATAAAGACACCTTAAATGATTTACACCAGCACAATCGCAGCTATTATTGTCAATGTACACGTGCAGACATTAAAAAATTGGGTGGTATATATCAAGGTCATTGCACAACGCTAAACCATCCTAAAAGCAACAGCGCAATTCGTTTGATTAACCAACTAGGTCTTTATCTATTTGATGATATTTTTCAAGGTAAGGTCGAATGCGATCAAGCCTTAGCTAAAGAAGATTTTATCATTCACCGTAAAGATGGCTTATTTGCCTATCAACTCGCCGTAGTTGTTGATGATATTCATCAAAATATTAACCATGTGATTCGTGGCTGTGATTTACTAGAGCCAACCGCCAGACAATTAACCTTATTTAGTACGTTAAATAGTGATATTCCCAAATACGGGCATGTACCTTTAGCAGTAACAGCTGAAGGTTATAAGCTAAGTAAGCAGAATAAGGCGCCTGCAATTAACAACGACAATCCTCAACCCGCATTATTCGCAGCATTACAATTTTTAGGGCAAGCCCCCGATCCCAAATTAATTAATGAAAAAGTTGATGATATTATTACTTGGGCAATTACTCATTGGTCTCGAGATAAAGTTGCCAACGTTCAAGAAATTCAGATCTAGTAGATTGACAACTATATTGCCATTGAGGAAACCATACATTTAACATAGATGAATATTACCAAGGCTATACTTCTAACCTTGAAGAAAGTGTCGTACGATTAAACTCCTTACGCGGCAATACTGGCTCGCCTTATGTTTTTACTTATAAAAGTAATATTAGTACAACCGAAGCGAATGAATATAAACCATAAGAGTATTTGATATGAACCTTAATTTTTCTGAGTTTTCTGCAAATCAACGTTACCATATAATGACACAAACTATTATTCCAAGGCCGATTGCTTGGGCATTAACTGATTCTGGTAATAATAACTTTAATTTGGCGCCTTTCTCCTATTTTACTGCTGTTTCAAGCGCACCGCCTGTATTAATGATCTCGGTTGGAAAAAAGCCAAATGGAGATAAAAAAGATACATTAGTCAATGTGATTAATCATAAAAAAATGGTTATTCATATTGCTTCTGAAGTCGATGCAGCCATTGTAAATCAAACTGCTGAAAGTTTACCCCATGGCGAATCTGAGTTAACAAAATCATCATTGAGCACGGTTACTTTTGATAACTTTTCACTACCAAGGCTTGCTCAGTGTGACATAGCATATGGCTGTGAATTATATGAAATAAAAGCACTAGGCGATGTGCCGCAAAGCTTAATCTTTGTTGAGGTTAAACAAATATATATTAATGATAACGTAATTGAACTTGATGATAAGCAAAGAATAAAAGTACATGCTGATAAGGTTAAGCCTTTAGCCCGTTTAGGCGGCGGAGAATTTACGACAATCAACCAACCATTTAGTATCACTAGACCTACTTAGTATATTTTTCAAAAAAATAGAAAAAATTAATATTAATGTTAATATTAATGTTAAATAAGTACTAAGTAATGATCTCTAACGGATAAAAATTTGAATATACTCCGTAAAAACTGCACTTCGTTAACAGTCTTGATGTTAATTTTTTCGCTGCCTATACAGGCTGACTTACTACAATCATCGACTATTACTGCAACAAATACTGAATATAATAACACGAGTTTGTCAGCAACAAATTTACGCGATGATGATCCCCTAACAAAATGGTTATCTAAAGGCAGCAGTCATACCAATAACATCAATTTTCAGTTCGATGCAAATGGAGAAGAATTTTGTTTTGATACTATTGATCTCGTTAATTATGGTAATGATGACAGATCAGTAAATCAATTTATGTTGCTCACGAGTAATGATACTGATCTCAGTGACGATATCAGTACCAGCGCAATAAATTGGCAACCTGCAATAGCAGACCCAGCACCTACAGGGTTAATCAACTATTTAAGCTGGGCACAAGGTGGACGACTTATATCAGCTGACAGCCAATATAATACTACCAATTATGGTGCTAAAAACATTAATGACGGTAGCACTTTCTCTAAATGGTTATCAAAAGGACGTCAGGGTAATAATATTCTGGAATACAATTTTGATAGTGACTGGGATGGCAATACCGGTAATGGTATTCCTATTGAAGAAATAGAAATCAGCAACTACGGTAATAATGATATATCAATTAAAGAACTGCAAATTGAAGTGACTACCGATGGAACCAACTGGTTTAAATTAGAAGTGCCTGGCAGTATGTCTGGTGACTTGGAGTACGTATATACTCGCAGTCATGAAGGTGGCATTTTAGGTAATGTTGACAGTCAATATAATACGACTACTTATGCTGCTGAAAACCTTCATGATGGTGATCAACTCGGTATTTGGCTTAGCAAGAGTCGTCAAGGTAATAATAATATAAACTTTACCTTTGATCCTAATAATAATGGCATAACTGGCGCTGATGGTGACAGTGAAGACCTGTTCACTATTGATAAAATCTATTTAGAAAATTACGGAACAGATGATCGTGCGATAAGAGAATTTCAAGTCGAAGTGAAAACCTTGTCTAATCCCATCTGGAGTAAAATAGGTGTACCTGGCTCATCTATTGGCGTCGAAGGTTACGACTTTTTGCTTTCACATCATGGTGGAGAACTAGTCACAGTAGGTAGCGAATTAAATAGTACGAGTTGGGCAGCGGCTAACCTAAATGATGGCGACCATATGACTCTCTGGTTAAGTAAAAGTTATCAAAGTAATAATACTTTTGAATTTCAATTCGACGCGAATGAAGACGGCATGAAAGATGCCGATGATTACTTCACCTTGGACAGCTTTTATCTACAAAATTATGGTGTTGATGATAGGTCTATTAAAGAATTTCAGGTATCGGTAAAAACGGCGAGTAATACTTCATGGAAAAAATTAAAAGTACCTGGCGCAGCCATAGGCGATGCAAATTATAATTTTTTACTCAAAGATCAAGGTGGTATTTTAGTCGCTGTAGACAGTCAATTAAATACGTCAAGTTGGGCAGCAGAAAATATTCACGATGGGAGTGAAATGTCTCGATGGCTTTCGGCTAGTAGGCAAAGTAATAATAGCCTTGAATTTCAGTTTGATGCCGATGAAGATGGCAATACAGCTACTGCTAGTGATTTGTTTACCATGGAAAGTTTTTATTTAGTAAATTACGGTAACGATGATCGCTCTATTAGAGAGTTTCAAGTTGCAGTAAAAACTGCATCTAATCCAAACTGGACTAAACTAAAAGTACCTGGGGCAACGGTGGGTATTTCTGATCATAACTTTTTACTTGAAGCGCATGGCGGTATATTAACAGCAGTAGATAGCCAATTAAATACTAGCAGTTATGCAGCTCAGAATATTCATGATGGTAACCAAATGAGCCTATGGTTTTCCTTAAACGCACAATTAAGTAATACTTTAGATTTTCAATTTGATGTTGATGAAGATGGAATAACGGGTACTAGCGCTGACTTATTTACCATGGAAAAGTTCTATCTTCAAAACTATGGTAATGATGATATTTCGATCAAAAACTTTCAAGTGGAAGTTAAAACAAGCAGTAATACCAATTGGACTAAACTTCCTGTGCTTGGTACTGCGGCTAATGATCCTGATTATAATTTTGTCTTAGCCGACAATGGTGGCGCTTTAACGCTGATTGATAGTCAATACAATACGTCTAACCGCGGCGCAAAAAACATTCATGATGGTAGCCAAATAAGTTATTGGTTAAGCCTTCGTTATCAATTTATTAATACGCTAGAATTTTCATTTGATACCGATAATAACGGAAGTACAGGTGACGCCATAAACCTAGATACTATAGAGCTGATCAATTATGGAGAAGATGATATATCAATTAAAACCTTCGAAATAGATATTAAAATTGGTTCTGGTGCATGGCAAACCATAGATGCACCAGAGGGAGGTACAGTATTTACCGCTAATATGGACAGAAATGGGCAAAAATGGACTATCACGCCACAAACAAATGTCACAGCTACTCGACTTCGTACGCTAACTAATTACGGCGATTCTAATTATATTGGCGCGAGGGAGATTGTTTTTTCTGGTGATGCAGTTGCAATGTCAAACACCTTTACCGCACAGATGGATGCTAACGGTGAAACCTTTACTTTGGTTACACCTATTAGCAATGTTACTGATGTGCGTTTAAGAACAATCAGTAATTATGGTGATTATAGTTATGTTGGTGCAAGAGAATTTAAAATATTAGGCCCATCAACTATTGAATCATCAACATTTGTTGCTGCTATGCATGGCGACGGTGAAAGTTTTATTTTAGATAGTGATGATATTCTAGTCGATGTTACTGATGTTAAATTAATGACTATTAGTAATCACGGAGATTCTAGTTATGTTGGCGCAAAAGAATTTAAAGTATTAGGTTCATCACTTACCGAAACTGCCACATTTGTTGCTGCTATGCATGGCGATGGTGAAACTTTTACGTTAGATAGTGATGATATTCCCGTAGATGTTACTGATGTAAAGCTAACTACTATCAGTAATTATGGTGATGGTAGCTATGTAGGTGCAAAAGATTTTAAAGTTCTTGGCAATTCTATTACCGAAACTAAAACTTTTGTTGCCGCTATGCACGGCAATGGGGAAACCTTCGTATTGGATAGTGATGATGTACCTGTAGACGTAACCGATGTTAAATTAGTGACCATTAATAACTACGGTGATAATACTTATGTCGGGGCGAAAGAATTTGAAATCATTGGCCATTCAATTACCCCTGCCCATACATTTATACTTCCGATGCAATCAGAACCTTACCGCATTGCACTAGATGATGACGATACAGTTACAGGTGTTATTGGTGCGCGTATTGTCACGATTAGCAATCATGGTGATGGAAATTATATCGGTGCCGCAGAATTTAAGTTATTAGGCAGTGCTATTGGCCCTAGTTATGTCTTTGAAGCAACCATGGATAGCTCTAAGCAACAGTTTGATTTTGAAACATTGACCGGTAATTTATTCCGTTTTCATACCTTAAATAATCATGGTGACCCTAGCTATACAGGTGCCGCCGAGTTAGTCTTAAATTCAGCAAAATGTCCCACTGGAAATTGGCGTATGAACGAGCTAAGTTGGAGCGGAGTACCTGGAGAGGTTATTGATTCATCAGGGGGGGGGCATTCGGGTACAGTGTTCGGTATTGGCTCGGGACTAGCCGATCCAAATACTGATAATAGTAACCCTGCAATAGCCGGTAATCCCGGAACTTGCCGATACGGTGAGTTTGACGGCGTTGATGATTACATAGAAATTCCTGATAGCGAAGATTTAGACAATACAGCCAAAATAACGTTAAGCGCTTGGTTTAACGCAAAATCTTTTGTACAAACTAATGGAACTAATGCGCGAGGGTTATTTTCTAAACGCCCTTCATTTTCTAATGATATTTCATATGGCGCCTTTTTTTGGAATGGCAATGGTAACAAACTGTATATTGACATTGATGCACAAAATGATCGCTTTGCTTCAAATACTAGTTTCAACCTCAATACTTGGTATCACATTGCCATTGTCTTTGATGGCACTCAAATAGCGTCCGAAAGAGTTCGATTGTATGTAAATGGAGCATTAGATGGTGTGTTTTACGAATCAAGTAGCAGTATTCCCGATACTTCATCAAACTTTTACATAGGAAATTTATTTACAAGTTTGACTGAGTTAAAAGTATTTGATGGTGCTATCGATGAGGTGAGTGTTATACCTGAAGCATTAACTCAAAGTCAGGTTTCAGCCCTTTATGCTGAAACACATGAATGTAGTTCACTCGCTGTTCATCATTATGAAATTGTTCACGATGGCCAAGGGCTAACCTGTGACACTGAGTCTGTTACGGTTAAAGCGTGTACCAATGAAAGCTGTGAAACATTAAGTGATGAATCTGTCACGCTTGATTTTCAAGTGATCGACACTGCTTCAACAGTGACGACTATAAACTCACCCACCTTTACAGGCAGTACTAACGTTAACTTTAATCACACCACTGCTGAAACCCTGACTTTATCCTTAGCTAATGCAACAGCTACAGCGACAGATCCTCTAGTATGTGACGAGGGTAATAGTTCAAGCTGTGATATCGCATTTACTAGTGCTGGTTTCAGGTTTATTCATAATGGCGATCCTACTCTAGGTTTACCCAATCAAACATCAGGATCTGTGTTTAACGAAACTTTACAATTGCAAGCGGTGAAAGACAGCAGTGGTGTATGTACCGCATTCTTCGAAAATGGCAATGATAAGTTGGCGGTAGAGTTATCACAAGAAAATATTGACCCTGGTGGTAGTGATGGTCTTAGTTTCAGTATTAATGGGAGTAATATTGCGAAGCATTCGAGTGTAACCAGTATTGCACTAGACTTTGGTGCTAATAGTATTGCAACCATACCAACACCAATGTATCGCGATGCCGGACAAATTCGTTTACATGCTAATTATTCTGATATAAACGGTGTTACATTAGCAGGTAGCAGTAATTCATTTTGGGTTAGTCCAGCCAAGTTGGTTGTTGCTGCGAAATCAGGCACTGTAAACTTAAATGCCGTAACGGCTTCGTCAACGCCTACCCATAAAGCAGGCGAAGATTTTGATTTAACGATTAGTGCCTACAATAGTCTTGGCGTTATCACACCAAACTATTTTCCAGGGCAAATGCAGTTTAAGCTAAGTCGTGTAGGCCCTACTAATCATGGCGTAAATGGCACATTAACTTATAGTAACGGAGGGAGTATAGCGAGTGAGCTAGAATTACTACCATCCACATTTAAAAATGTCACACTAGATGGCCTAACCTTTAATAATAAAATTATCCCTGGTGTATTTGGCTCTTCCGCAGCACAGTATTCAGAAGTAGGCTTACTTAATTTAACGGTTCAAGACAATGATTATGGGAATACAGATATTGTTATCCCTGCCGCAGCGATTAACATTGGTCGCTTTATTCCTGACCACTTTAAACAAACAGTAGTAGAGAACGGCTCCTTTTTTACTACCTGTAATGCAGGAACAACATTTGCCTATAGCGGCCAAAAAGACGACGCAACAGAAAGTTTTGGCACTATTTCATACTTAACTAATCCAGTATTGGAAATTACTGCCTACAATAAACAAGGTTATATTACTCAAAACTATTATGAGGACAGCCAAGGTAGCGTTAATGACTATATGAAACTCAGCAACACCAATGTTATCGTTGCTGAGCCAACATTAGACGAAACAGCAATCGGCGTTGATAATAGCAAACTCCCATTAACGGCTAATATGGTTAATGGTACCTTGAGTCAAAATGATTTAACAACAATAGTACCCGATAACAACCCATTACCTAGAGGGGTATTACATTACCAATTATCAGACGATGACAACTTTTTCTATGATCGCTCTGCTAATGCATTAGTTGAACCTTTTATCTCGGATATTGATTTTGAAATTGATACTATTATAGATACCGATAACGTCAGCCTTATATTAGCAGATGGAACATCAACAACTAATGATGCATCACCAACTGGTGTTGAAATTCGCTTTGCCCGAATGGTACTTCAAAATAGCTTTGGACCTGAAACATCAAATTTACCTCAGGCGATTCAAATTGAATACTTCGATAATACAGGTTTTATTCAAACTGTAGATGATAATTGCAGTAGTTATGATGCTAGTAAAGTTTCACTGAGTAGTACTAATACCAGTAATAGTTTGAATCCTGCTATGACTAATATACTTACTGATCCAGTCGGAGGCACTGGCTTATTTATTAAGGGAAAAACACAAGCAATTTTATTAGAAGCAACTGGCGCAGAAAATCAAGGAAATATGGGTGTTTCATATGATGCCTATGACTGGTTAAAGTTTGATTGGGACAATGACGGCACACATGATAACGAACCTGCTGCAGTTGCTACCTTTGGCTTATTCCGTGGCAATGATAGAATTATATACTCACGCGAAGTGTTTAATTAGGGTCTATTAACAGTTTAATTAACCATCACTGAATCAGAGATGGTTAAACATTTCAAAGATGAAATATTACACTGATAAGAACTTAACACTGGATACTGATGTTTTTCAATGCGCTGATAACTAAAAACAGCTGCTTTTTCATTCTCTTTTTTGCTTGATTGTTATATCATTGCGCTTAATCAAATAAATAATGCCAAATTCATTAAATTATTGCCTATATGTACTGATAAAAATCATAAATTTAATAGTTTTTATATAGTTTTTCATCCATTTCTACTCTCTAAAAAGGCCAGCGATTATCAAACGCGTCATCAATTTGTGTAAAAAAGTTTTTAGTAAAAAATCCAATAACAAAGCTAAAGCACCCATAAAAACTGAAGTTGTATCAACACTAGCACAACCAATTGTGTTATCTCGAAGCCAACACACTGTTTCTAGACAACTGCTTAGCCCAAGCGCTTTAAAAGTACTTTATCGTTTAAATAAAAGTGGTTATGACGCTTATCTTGTTGGCGGTGGTGTCCGTGATATCTTAATGGGTTTAAAGCCAAAAGATTTTGATATTGCAACTAATGCTACACCTGATGAAATTAAAGCGTTGTTTCGCAATTGTCGATTGATTGGTCGTCGCTTTCGTTTAGCGCATATTGTTTTTGGAAGAGAAATCATTGAAGTAGCCACCTTTCGTGGTCATCACGATAATGCGTCAGAGCAAGAAAAAGGTAATAATAAAACGTCGAAACAAAGTGAAGATGGCATGTTACTCCGTGACAATATTTATGGCACGATAGATGAAGACGCTGAACGTCGAGATTTCACCATTAATGCGCTGTATTATTCTAGTAAAGATTTTAAAGTGTATGATTTTGCTAACGGTGTTAAAGATGTTGAAGACAGAATTATCCGTTTAATTGGTGATCCAGAAACTCGATACCGTGAAGATCCGGTTCGAATGTTACGCGCTATCCGTTTTGCGACTAAACTTGATATGAAAATATCACCTGAAACGAGTGCCCCGATAAAAGAGCTGTCAACATTGATGGCCAATATACCTGCTGCTCGTATGTTTGAAGAGTTTTTAAAACTTTTCATTGCAGGTAAAGCTGTCGCTAACTATGAACAATTACGCAGTTATAGTTTATTTACCTATTTTTTTCCTGCTGTTGAACAAGAATTAAATAATAATAACCAACTGCTTGAGCGGTTTATCATGCTCGCCATGGAAAATACCGACAAACGTATTAACAATGACCAACGTGTTACGCCTGCCTTTTTATTCGCAGCAATGCTGTGGTACCCACTACAAAAAAATATTCAACAAATTAATGCAAATAATCAACTTGCGCCCCAAGACGCCTTTTTTGCAGCATTAAGTGAAGTGATGCCGGAACAACAACGTAGTATTGCTATACCTAAACGCTTTCAAGGGGTAATGAAAGATATATGGATTTTACAAGATAAATTAGCTCGTCGTGAGGGTAAACGTGCCTTTAAAACGTTCGAACATCCAAAATTTAGAGCAGGTTATGACTTTTTATTATTGCGAGCAGAGATTGAAAATACCGCTGAATTAATTGATTTAGCTAAATGGTGGACCGATTTTCAAACGGTATCAAATGAAGCACGAGTTCAGATGATTAAAGGGATTAAAAGCTCATCTAGCACTAGACGTCGCGCACCAAGAAAACGTAAAAAAGCCACTGTAGACTCTCATAATTCTAGCGCAGACAATACGAGCGCAGATAACTCAATCAACGAATAAGTACAATGAATTCTATTTCAACTATTGCTTACATTGGTTTAGGAAGTAACTTATCCGAGCCAATGAAGCAAGTGCAAATCGCCATCGATGAAATAAAAAAAATAAGACTAAGCGATGTAATTAATGTTTCGTCGATGTATTTAAGTAAACCGATGGGGCCGCAGGATCAAGACGATTACATTAACGCAGTATTGGCGCTCGAAACAACCTTAAGCCCTATA
>Ga0055584_100007708_pt1 | contig 10546 bp, 10 predicted proteins | sample OSDHelmetaG_FD_58716 | JGI IMG/M metagenome (GOLD analysis project Ga0055584, IMG submission 58716) | Pelagic marine sediment microbial communities from the LTER site Helgoland, North Sea, for post-phytoplankton bloom and carbon turnover... | ecosystem: Environmental > Aquatic > Marine >...
TCGTTTATGAATGGTCTGCTGGACTGTCCTCATTATACGAGACCGGAAGATTATGCAGGACAGGTGGTACCACCGATATTATTGAGTGGTGATCACGAAGCCATCCGCAAATGGCGTTTAAAGCAAAGCCTTGGAAGAACATGGCTGCGCAGAGCAGATTTGCTGGAAGGCATGAATTTATCCGATGAACAGAAGCTACTGCTTGATGAGTTTATCGGTGAGCATAAAGTAAATAATATTTAAGCACATAATTTTAGTTTTTAATGGTGAACCTAAATGAGCAAGAACAGCATTATCCAGAAAATCGAGCAGGAACAACTGAAAAGCGATGTCCCTGAGTTTTCTCCTGGCGATACAGTCGTTGTCCAGGTGCGTATTAAAGAAGGCGATCGTGAGCGTCTGCAGGCCTTTGAAGGCGTTGTCATTGGCAAGCGTAATCGCGGCCTGAATTCAGCCTTTACAGTTCGCAAAATGTCCCATGGTGTTGGTGTAGAGCGTACTTTCCAGACTCACAGCCATCAGTTGGAAAGCATTTCTGTGAAGCGTCGTGGCGATGTGCGTCAGGCTAAGCTGTATTACCTTCGTGACCTTACCGGTCGTGCTGCACGTATTACTGAAAAGCTGGGTAAGAAAGGTGAGAAGAACGAAAAAGTTGAATCCCCCCTGGCAGAATCAGCAACTATTGCCGAGCAGGTAGAAGCAGCGGTACAGGAAGAGGTAGTAACTGCAGCCGAAGCGCCAGCAGAAGAAACCTCCGCAGTTGTTGAAGACGCACCTGTAGCAGAAGCCTCTCCAGCTGAAGAAACTCCTGCAGCCGATGCGGCCGTTGAAGAGAAAGCAGAGAAAGCAGAGAAAGCAGAGAAAAAAGAAGACTGATGTATTAATCACCTGGCCGAACTCGATGGGTACGGCCAGGTTGATATTTTCTCTGAAATGAAGTTTTATTGAGTCAGGTCTACTACTAAAGACTTATCAATAATTTGCTTCCGAAAATAATCAGCAGGAGACCACGATGAAAGTATTCAGCCTGAAATCTATCAAAGGCAAACTAATATTCCTTCCGGTCCTCCTCGCACTCCTCGCTTTACCGATCTCATTGTTTGCTCAGGCTACTTCTCAGCAAGAAAGTGAGATTTCTGCTATTCGCCAGGTAATTGCAAGCACACAGCCAACAATGATTGTGGACACAATCATCGCAAGCCCGATTGCCGGAATGTACGAAATCACCCTCGAAAATGCTCAGGTAATTTATTCCTCTGCCGATGCCCGTTATTTTATCCCGGGTGACCTTTATGAAGTGATGCCACAGGGCCTGATAAATCGGGGCGAACAAAAGCGCAATGTTTCCCGTGCAGCAAAAATTGCTGCTGTTCCTGAAAGTGAAATGATTACTTATCTGCCGGAAAGTGAGCGCAAAGCCACAATTACTGTGTTTACAGATGTGGACTGTCCCTATTGCCGCCAGCTTCATGGCGAAGTTGAACGACTCAACGAACTGGGTATCGCGGTTAGATACCTGGCCTATCCACGTACGGGACTGGACACGGAAACTCACTATAAAATGATTTCCACCTGGTGTGCAGATGACCCGAAAGCCATGCTGACCAGTGCCAAACGCGGTGGTGCGGTTCCTGAACTTGTTTGCGACAATCCTATAGCCAGACATTATCAGTTAGGCCGGGAAGTAGGGGTTACCGGAACACCTGCCCTGGTCCTTGAAGATGGGACAATTCTTCCAGGCTATGTTCCTGCTGATACGCTTGCAGGTTATTTGTTCGGTCCTGGACAATAATTCAGGCAGGTACCCAAATAAGAAGCAAACCTTGTGTCATTGTCATTTTGAGATCTGAATGGATTGCTAGTTAGCAGGCAAAGTATACTTGGCCTAGTATTTAACATGCGCTGAATTTCCTAAAATCAACGGCGCTTAAGACAGTTTTCCCGGAGTATAAAATTTGAAACCCATCAGTATCGGAATTTGTGGTCTGGGTACAGTCGGCTATGGCAGTTTCAGCGTTATCGAGAAGAATGGCAGCGAGATTGCCAGGCGGCTTGGGCGGGAAATAGTCGTGTCACACATTGCTACCCGCAGCATTAAAGAGCATCAGCATATAGGTGAGGTAAAAGTCAGCCAGGATGTGATGGCAGTCGCAGATGACCCTGAAGTGGATATCGTACTGGAGCTGATTGGTGGCTATGACCTGGCGAAGGAACTTGTGCTCAGGGCAATCAGTAATGGGAAACATGTAGTGACCGCAAATAAAGCACTAATTGCGGTGCATGGAAATGAAATTTTTTCGGCAGCGAGTGAGAAAAACGTTGTCGTTGCCTATGAGGCTGCAGTTGCCGGTGGAATTCCAATAATCAAAGCGCTTCGAGAAGGCCTGGCAGCAAATCATATTCAATGGCTGGCTGGGATTATTAATGGTACGGGCAACTTTATTCTTAGCGAAATGGGCGACAAGGGCAGTGAGTTTGCCAATGTGCTAAAACAGGCACAGGATCTTGGTTATGCTGAAGCTGATCCTACTTTTGATGTGGAAGGGATTGATGCCGCGCACAAGCTTACAATTCTTGCTGCAATAGCCTTTGGTATACCCCTGCAATTTGATAAAGCCTATACAGAAGGCATCAGTAATATCACTATTGAAGATATTCGCTATGCAGAAGAGCTTGGTTATCGTATCAAGCACCTTGGTATAGCGAGAAAATCCGAGCAAGGTATTGAACTGCGTGTTCATCCTACCCTTATTTCCCAAGACACACTTATTGCCAATGTTAACGGCGTGATGAATGCGGTGATGGTCCAGGGTGATGCTGTTGGTCCAACACTCTATTATGGTGCCGGCGCAGGCGCGCAAGCTACGGCATCGGCAGTAGTTGCAGATGTCATTGATGTGGCAAGAATGATGTCGAGTCCTGAAAATAGTGTGCCGGCATTAGGGTTCAGGCAAGATAGCTTGTCAGATCTATCTATATTGCCTATCAATGAAATAATCAGTGCGTATTATTTGCGCGTTGTGGCTAAAGACAAGGCCGGAGTTTTGTCTGATATCACCGAAATTCTGGGTGATTTCAATATTAATATCGAAGCTGTTATCCAGAAAGAACCCAGAGTCCATGATGTAGAACAGAATCTGTCGGTTGTAATTCTCACTGATGAAATTAAAGAGTCAGTAATGAATACTGCCATTGAAAAAATCGAGGCGCTAAATGCTATTGGTGGCAAAGTTGCCAGGATTCGTATGGACCGGCTTGAGGATTAATAGTCGCAAGTCTCAAGAGGTTCAGGTAGGCCGGAAGCGCGTAGTGATGTCCGGCATGATAAAAGTGGAAAGGGTTCCGTAATAACCTTCAGGTTAAAACCAGCATTTAGTGAGAAGGCTGAATTACTAATAAACTTTATAGGATAAACAGGTCGGAAAAGGGCGTAGCCCGTCACCCGACATGGTAGACAGCGTCCGCCTGAGTAAGGCAAAAGTTAAAAGCTAAAAAACAGGATTTTATTGTGAGATACATCAGTACCCGGGGAAAATCACCGGCACAATCATTTGAGGAGGCGCTGCTGACCGGTCTGGCACCGGATGGCGGGTTGTATATTCCTGAAACTGTTCCCCAGATAAGCCGGGAGCAGATGCAGTCATGGAAAAATCTCGGCTATGCCGGGTTGGCTTTTGAAATAATTAGCCTTTACACCGCTGATTCCATGCCCGATGAGGATCTCAGGGAAATAATTAATGAAACCTATAAGGTGTTCTCGCATCCTGAAGTAGCGCCTATGCAAAAGCTGGGCGAAAAAGAATATGTGCTGGAGCTTTTCCATGGACCGACCCTGGCGTTCAAGGATTTTGCTTTGCAATTGCTTGGCCGTTTACTGGATTATTTTCTGGCACGCCGACAAAAACATGTGGCGATTTTAGGCGCTACTTCCGGTGATACTGGCTCTGCCGCGATGGAAGGTTGTCGTCATTGTGAATTCGTGGATATGTTTATTTTATATCCTCACAACCGCGTGTCTGAAGTTCAGCGGCGGCAGATGACAACTATTCAGGGTGAAAACGTGAATAGTCTGGCTATCGAAGGGAATTTCGATGATTGTCAGAATATTGTTAAAAAGGCGTTTGCGGATCAGAGTTTTCTGCCGGACGGTTACCAACTGGTTGCGGTAAATTCAATTAATTTTTCCCGCATCATGGCGCAAATTGTTTACTACTTTTACGCTGCATTGAAATTTATTGATGAAGATGAAGCTGTCTCGTTTTCAGTGCCTACCGGTAATTTTGGCGATATTTATGCAGGGTATCTGGCGAAAAAGATGGGCCTGCCCATAGATCGTCTGATTATTGCCACCAACAAGAACGATATCCTGCACCGTTTTATGAGCAAGAACCAGTACAATCTTGAGCAACTTGAATCCAGCTTATCCCCTAGTATGGATATCATGGTCTCCAGTAATTTTGAACGTTTTCTGTTTGACTTGTTTAAAGGTGATACACAACGAGTCGAATCTTTTGTCACTGGACTGGATCAGAACGTTCAGCAAGTTAGCGAGCAAGAGTGGCAGTTTGCCAAATCAATTTTCGACAGTTGTCGTGTTGATGATGACACAACCTGTGCGACGATCCGGGAAGTTTATGAGAAGTACAATTATTTACTGGATCCTCATACCGCAACCGGGGTCAAGGCGGCAAGAGTCTGCGACCCAGGAAGTGGGAATCCGGTAATTTGTCTGGCTACTGCGCATCCGGCCAAGTTTGGTGAGGCCATTGCACAGGCTGGTCTGGAAACACCGGCTTTACCTGAGCACCTTTCAGACCTGTTAGAAAGGGAAGAGCGCTTTACCGTACTGGAGGCCAGCCTGGGTGCGGTGACGGACTTTGTTAAAAAGTCTTTATAAAGTTGCGATAAATCAGTCTGATCCTGGTGACGCTAACACCACATCAAATTCGAGATTCTGTTGGTTACGGCGGGTAATAATCTTGACGCTTTCGCCGGGTTGATATTGTTCAATTTCATTAAGCAGATCATCCTGATTAATAATTTCCTTGCCGTTGATTTCTATAATCACATCACCAAGAAAAATCTCGCCGTTTTTATTACGCTGCAGGCCGATCATGCCCGCATCTGAAGCTGGCATATTTTCATAAACACGGTAAAGAGGGACGCCCTGAATTCCACGCTGTCTTGCCCAGTTGTCCGTTAAAGAAAGATCAACACCTATCACCGGCCTCACTTCAACACCATATTTTTCCAGCTGTGGAATAATTTTCTTTACCGTATTAACGGGTATGGCAAAACCGATGCCTGCATAGGCACCACTGGGACTGACTATCTGAGTGTTTACACCAACAAGTTGTCCCATGGAATTAAGCAGGGGGCCGCCAGAGTTTCCGGGATTGATAGCGGCATCGGTTTGAATAACTTCCTTGATTGTCCGCTTGGTCATTGAATTGATTTCCCTGCCAAGGGCACTTACCACTCCGACAGTGAGAGTTGTATCGAGACCGAAGGGGTTGCCAATAGCGATAACCTTTCTGCCAACTTCCAACTGATTTGAATCACCCAGAGGGAGAGGCTGAAGTAATTCCTGTGGAGCATTAATTTTTAACAAGGCAAGATCCTTGTCAGGTGCGATACCAATTAATTCTGCCTCCCAGTGACTCTGATCCTGAAGAGTGATGGTGACGCGATCAGCGCCCTGAATGACATGGGCATTAGTGACAATCAGTCCGGCATCATTCCAGATAAAGCCGGTACCTGTGCCTTGCGGAATTTCCTGAACATTCAGGGAATAAATACCAGTACGACGGTAGGCATTATTTGTAACATAAACTACAGAAGGGCTGGCACTTTTAAAGATCTCGATGGTATTGGCTTCATCCTCTGTCTGAAAAGAGAGGTAAGAGGCTGAGAAGGCATTGACCGCCGGCAATAAAAATGACAATGCTGCGCAGAGGAAAAAGAATACAACTGTAATACCGCTTTTGATTTTCATGGTCCAAGCTATTTCCTGATGTAATTAATTAATAGTGCAATAATCAGTTTTGTAAAAAGTACTAAAACAGCGAAGTGCTGCTTATCTTAATGCTCTACTGACTTAGGCTGAATATTGACTAATAAGTTCCTCTTTTCTATGCATCAAGCCTTCTGAAATACGCCGATGGAAAAGTCATGCCAGTGAGCGGCTAAGGTATACTTCTTTCTCTTTGCAGAATTTATTAGTGTTGAAACAATAGATATGGACGCAGCGGGTATTTTTCAAGGCAAAACCGCATTGACAGATGCCCGGTCATTGCTGGTTGTCCTTTCTTCTTCTTGCCAGAAGTATGCTGCGCTGACCGCCTTCAGTTGTGAAGATAGGCGTCTGAGTTACCGTGATTCGATGCTGGTGTCTGGCTACAATGTTTATCCTGCAGAAATTGAAGACCACGTTCTGCGACATCCTGATATTCGCGAAGCCACAGTGATTAGTGTCACTGAAAAAGAAAATGAATATGTGAAACTCTTTGTGATCCCGGATAATCCGGACCTTGATGAAGAGGATGTTTTTCACTTTTGTCGTCAGGGCCTGACTTCCTGCAAAATTCCACGAAAAATAGAGTTTCGTGCCACACTTGCGCGCACCAATGTTGGCAAAATTCTTAAACGCCAGTTGCGCAAAGACTGGCAATGTTAATGATAATGAACTGATTAGGCTATTGATGGATATTCTCGAGAGACAGACAAGTCAGGAATCGGCACTGGATGAATCGGTGCATCCAGTGCTGAAACGAATCTATGCAGGCAGAGGAGTGGCCACTGAAGATGACCTAAACCTTGATTTGGCCGGTCTTCATCCACCGTCCCTGTTAAAAAATATTGATCAGGCAAGTGCTTTGCTGGCGCAGGCAATCATTGCTAAAGAAAATATTCTGGTGGTAGGGGATTTTGATGCTGATGGAGCAACGAGCAGTGCCTTGTTTTTGCTTTGTCTGCGGTCCATGGGGCATCAGCGTGTTGGTTTTCTTGTGCCTAACCGTTTTGAATTCGGCTATGGATTGACCCCGGAAATTGTAGCCGTTGCTGCAGAAAGAAAACCTGACCTTATTGTTACCGTTGATAACGGTATAGCCAGCCATGAAGGTGTTGCAAAAGCCAATGATGCCGGCATTTCTGTATTGGTCACTGACCATCATTTGCCTGGAAATTCTTTGCCTGATGCCAGTTGTATCTTGAATCCCAACCTGAATGATTGTAATTTCCCCAGCAAGGCGCTGGCCGGTGTAGGGGTAGTTTTTTATCTGATGTCAGCTTTGCGCGTGGCTTTGCGGAAAGAGAACTGGTTTGAATCCTGTCAGATTGCGGAACCTAATCTGGCCAACTTTCTCGACCTTGTTGCTCTGGGTACTGTCGCTGATGTGGTGCCACTGGATCAAAATAATCGCCGTTTGGTGAAGCATGGTCTGGGTATTATTCGTAGCGGCAAAGGTCGTCCGGGCATCAGGGCCTTGCTGGAGGTAGCCGGTAAAAACCCGCAAAGTGTTGTCGCAAGTGACCTCGGTTTTGCTGCGGGGCCGCGCCTGAATGCTGCAGGGCGGCTGGATGATATGTCCCTCGGCATTGACTGCCTGACTGAAGATAATCCTTCCAGGGCCCGGCAAATTGCACAGCAACTGGATGCCTTGAACCGTGATCGCAAGCAGATTGAAAATGATATGCAGGCCCAGGCAATGCTTGCACTTAGCCATCTTGAGATCACTGAGTTGGATCAGTGTGGTATTTGTCTGTATGACCCAGAATGGCACCAGGGTGTGATTGGAATCCTGGCTTCGCGCATCAAGGAGAAATATCATCGTCCTTGCATTATCTTTGCCGATGCTGGCGACGAGGAAGAGGGCGAAAAAATGATCAAGGGATCTGCTCGCTCAATTGATGGCTTACATATTCGTGATGCGCTGGATGCGGTGGCGACAAGTCATCCGGAAATACTCAAGCGCTTTGGCGGTCATGCCATGGCTGCTGGTTTGGCGATCAAGGCGAAGGATTTCCAGAATTTCGTTGTGGCATTCGAAACAGTCTTGTCAAAAGAATTAAGCGAAGAGGTCTTGCAGCAAAAAAAAATGATTGATGGGGAGTTAAGTGGCGATTGTTTTTCGCTAAGCTTTGCCGGAGTTTTGCGTGATGCTGGACCCTGGGGGCAGCATTTTCCAGAGCCAGAGTTTCTGGGAAAATTTTTAGTGATTAACTCTCGGGTGGTAGGGGAGAAGCATTTGAAATTGACTCTCCAAATACCTGAGTCAGAAAATTTAATCGATGCGATTGCTTTTAATACTGCCCCTGAATTGCTGGAGAACGAGCTTGATACAATCACTCTGGTTTATCGATTAGAGATCAATGAGTTTCGCGGAAACTATAATCCCCAATTGCTGGTTGATCAGGTGGTAGATTTCAGCTTGGCCTGAAGGCAGCAAGGAATAGGCTTCCGGGCAGAATCGCAGGCAATAAAAAACCCGGCATTTGCCGGGTTTTTTATAAATCATATTTTTAAAATATATTGCAGGACTTAGTCGCCCAGGCTACTGATGTAGGCAGCTACATCTTCAATGGCCTGTTCCGTAGGCAAAGTCATTGCCATTGGGGCCATCTGCATGCCAAAGATATCTTTGGGGTTAGTGCCGCGAATTCCATTTTTGAAATTCTGTAGCTGACGAATGACATACCATTCTTCCTGACCAGCCAGGGAGGGGGCATTCAATGCCTGCATGCCTTCACCATTAGCACCGTGACATGCGCCACAAGTTGCATAAAGGGTTTGACCTTTCACTGGATCTCCGGCTCCGAAGGCGCTGGATGCAAACAGGGAAACGAGTGCAGCAATTGCAAATGTTGCTTTCAACTTCATTGGATTACTCCTGATTTAAGATTAGATTATTAAAACCTTGTTTAACTGAACATCAGCTGAATTATTTTTGAAACGCGCACCGTAGCTTCGGGTGTCCTCTAGCTATACTTTACTTTTCGAAACTTTCCAATTTAAGGAAGAGGCGATTGTTGCCTCTGAAAAGTCTGTACTAACTAGCAAATAGGAAGTTTGCTTTGTAATTTATCTCAGGCTGCTTGGACGGGCCGGATTATAGCAACATTGCACCAAAATAAAAGTGGGTGAATTCGCTATTTACGCGTTATTACACGTGGTGTCTTGGTCAGTTACACAGTAATATTTGCTGTTTTTTAAATAAGGGAAATAAACATGACAATCAAGTCTGATAAATGGATTCGGCGCATGGCGCAAGAGCATGGCATGCTGGAACCGTTTGAGCCTAATCAGATACGGGAAGTAAATGGCAAGCGCGTCATTTCATACGGGACATCCAGCTATGGCTACGATGTTCGTTGTGCCTCTGAGTTCAAGATTTTCACCAATGTGCATACTTCCAGCGTGGTAGATCCAAAGAATTTTGACGAAAGCAGCTTTGTCAGCATCAATGAGGACACCTGTGTCATCCCTCCCAATTCCTTTGCCCTGGCCCGGACAATAGAATACTTCCGTATTCCATCCAATGTGCTGACGGTTTGTTTGGGTAAATCCACTTATGCCCGTTGCGGCATCATTGTTAATGTCACGCCACTGGAGCCCGAGTGGGAGGGACATGTGACACTGGAGTTTTCAAACACCACACCGCTTCCCGCAAAAATATACGCCCATGAAGGTGTGGCCCAGATGCTGTTCTACGAATCCGATGAACAATGTGAAGTCACCTACAAGGATCGCAACGGCAAATATCAGGGGCAGACCGGAGTCACTCCGCCTAAATCCTGAACAGGGCAGAGATGTTTCTTGATCAGTGCCATTTATTTGCACCGTTAAGCGTCACTATCTCATTGATTTTTCGGTATAATCGCCGGCCTTTAATAGCTTGTAACTATAACTAGGCGCCAAACATGCTTGAAGTACACGGCCTGTATTGTGAGCGGGATGAACGAATTCTATTCAAGGATTTGTCGTTTTCTATTGCTCCCGGCAAGGCTCTGCAGATACAAGGTTCAAATGGGAGCGGCAAAACGACTTTGCTGAGGATCCTTTGTGGTCTGAACAGTGATTTCTCCGGTGAAATTCTCTGGCAAGAAAAACCAGTCAAGCAAGTGCGCAGTGAATTTTGTTCTGATGTTTTTTATCTGGGGCATGCCCCAGCTATCAACCGGACATTGAGTCCCAGAGAGAATTTACGCTGGTTTAGTGCATCCCAGGGCAAGACTGGAAATATTGATATCTCAACTGCTTTGGATGAACTGGGTCTGGCCGGATATGATGATGTGCCTTGTTTCATGATGTCTGCCGGGCAGCAGAGGCGTGTCAGTCTTGCCCGCATGAAACTTACCTCAGCCAGGCTGTGGGTGATGGATGAGCCCTTTACTGCGCTGGACAAGCGCGGTGTCAGTGAGGTGGAGCAATTGCTGTCTGATTTTGTGAATGCCGGTGGCAGTCTGATTCTGACGACCCATCATCCCTTGCAAATAGCGTGTGACATAGACGTAATCAATCTTGATTCCAGAGTTCAGGAGTCTG
>Ga0055584_100007709_pt1 | contig 10546 bp, 10 predicted proteins | sample OSDHelmetaG_FD_58716 | JGI IMG/M metagenome (GOLD analysis project Ga0055584, IMG submission 58716) | Pelagic marine sediment microbial communities from the LTER site Helgoland, North Sea, for post-phytoplankton bloom and carbon turnover... | ecosystem: Environmental > Aquatic > Marine >...
TTCAAGGGTAACTTCTATTTGCTTACTATTCTCTAACGAGGTTTGATCGCCACCATTGATAAAACGCGCGAATACTTGGTTGAGCAAACTTTTAATTGCTTGAGCTGAAAATAAGCTTGGCGTACCACCACCAATAAAAATAGAATGCAATGGTCTACTTTGTAAATTGAAACGTTCAATGTCTGCATCTAAATCAGCAATTAATGCCTGTACATAGTCGTGCTCTGGAATTTGTGATTTTAATGCATGAGAATTAAAATCGCAGTAAGGGCACTTTTCCACACACCAAGGTATGTGAATATATAAAGAAAGTGGCGGCGTTGTTAACAAGTCAGTACTCACTATTTGTTTGTTATTAAAGTTATAGCGCTAATTTTTTAACAAGTTGAGCTAAGGCTTGACCACGATGGCTTAATTTGTTTTTTACTTCTCGAGGGAGTTGTGCAGAGGATAATTGTAAGTCTTCTTGCCAAAAAACAGGATCATAACCAAAGCCTTCTTCTCCTTGCTTTTCACGGCTAATACTACCTTGCCATACACCATGACAAATAATTGGTGTGGGATCATTCTCATGTTTCATATACACCAACACACAATGAAAACGAGCAGTACGCATTTCATCAGGGACATTTTCTAAAGCGATAAGTAACTTGTTAGTATTGTCATTGTCACTAGGATTTTCTAGCATATCAGCAGCGTAGCGAGCAGAATAAACACCAGGAGCCCCATTTAATGCATCGACTTCCAAGCCTGAATCATCAGCAATAGCAGGTAAACCTGTGATTTTAGCTGCGTGACGAGCTTTTATAATGGCATTTTCTACAAAAGTTGTCCCTGTTTCGGCTACTTCAGGTACGTTGTAGTTACTTTGTGGTACGATTTCAAGTTGATGTTCTGCTAATAGGCTTGCTAACTCGTTAACTTTACCTTGATTGCCAGTGGCTAAAACGATTGTCGACATAAAATAAATGAACTGTAAAAGAAAGTAATTGTGCAATAATACGGGAAAAGAAGCAGAGGTACTAGGTTATGTTATGACACCTGTGTATCTAGTACCTTGTTTTTTGTCGCTGGTTTTATACCAAATGGACTAATTAATTAGCCCTTTTGGTATTAATCTACATAAAACTTCTGCGAAAACTTTAACGTTTGCTGCTCTTTGCCATCGTTAATTTCAAGCGTGAAGTGCATGATTTCTTCATCGCGGTAATTAACTTGTGCTAAGTAATAAATCGCATCACCTTCTTTGACTTCTTGAAATTCTAAGTCTTTAAATTGACCTAAATTATTTTTAGCCTGGCCGTTGATACTAACTGTTTTTGCAGGATTACCTTCTTGGGTATTATCAAGTACTGAAATATTGATTAAACCATTATAACGGCTACGGGTAATACCGTAGGCTTTTGCTATTTCAGGGGTAAAAAAAGTCGAGCCAATAGCCATATAATGAACATTCATAGACCCAAGCGGTTTCATATTTTCGGCATTAGCGTTAGTGATTGCGAATAAGCTTATTGCTATTGTTAATAATAATGTGACGATGGAATTATGCATACTGTTTCCTGAACTTTTGGTTTGAAAATAATCCACTTTACTTGTAAATAGACGTAACTATTTTCTATTATTTATAATGTAAAATTTTATAGCGGACAACAATGTTTTTCTAGCTATAAGGCTCCCCAGTACGGTAAAGATCCTGATAGTAGAATATTGATAACATTCATTATTAAGAAAGCTACAATCATTGATAAATCTAAACCACCTAAGTTTGGCATTATACGTCTAATAGGGTTTAAAAATGGTTCTGTTAATTGATGAAATATTGCCAAGGTAGGGTTATAACCTTGAACAACCCAACTCATTACTGCCATGATGATCATGATCATAAATAGTAAGAAACCAGCCTGTTTTAATAATACTAACAAGCCGATATAAAAAGCTAATAGACCTAAGCTTTCACCTGATAGTGCTGCTAAAGTAAAAAACTTTAAGGTAGCGACTGTATAAGCAATTAATATTGTGGCTAAATCTGCTCCGCCTAAACCTGGAATAACTCGACGTACAGGAACAACGATGGGGTTACTCACTTTTACAATGAATTGGCTTAGCGGATTATAAAAATCAGCTTTTACCCACTGTAACCAAACTCTCATGATTAAGATCATTAATAGGGCATCGAAGGCGAATCTAAGCAAATAAATAATTGCTTCCATTGTGTTTCCTCTATTTAAATTAAACTAAAATATTTTAATGAAAAACCTATTTTGCCATTTCTTCAGCACGAGCGATAGCAGCATTCATTGAGTTCTTAACTATTTCATCTAACCCTTCATGTTTAAACTGTTCAATTGCGGCATGTGTAGTACCACCTTTAGAAGTAACATTACTACGTAACGTGCTAATGTCGACATCACTGTTTTGAGCAACCATTTCTGCTGAGCCAAGCGCTGTTTGTTGAACTAGCATACGGCTTTCTTCAGGAGTAAACCCTAAGCTAATTGCGTGCTTTTCCATTGCTTCCATAAATAAGAAAAAATAAGCAGGAGCTGAGCCTGCAACGGCAATTACATCGTTAATTTTATCTTCTGTTGGTAACCAGATAACTTTGCCAACAGCAGACATTAATTTATCACTTGCTAATTTTTGGTCGGCGTTTACTTCTTTTGAAGCAAATAAACCACTCATGCCTAAACCTAATTGAGATGGTGTATTAGGCATCACGCGAACAAGGGATGCGTTGCAGTTAAGCGCTTGTTGAATTTGATTAACCGTTGTCCCTGCAGCAACAGAAATAAATAACTTGTTGGATATATCAAGCGCGCTGCTAAGTTGTTGGCATACATCACAAATAAAATGTGGTTTTACACTCAATACGATTATATCGGCAAACGTGGCTGCTTCAATATTATTACGCGTTTGTTGTATGCCAAACTCGTTAGCGAGTGCTTCTCTTTTTTCTGGGGATGGGTTGGCAACCATAATGTTTTTTGCTTTAACGCCTGAATTAACAAGCCCGACAATAATTGCACGTGCCATATTGCCCGCGCCAATGAATGCTATTTTTTCCATGAAGATTATCTACCTTTTTGTTCGAATATTTTTTCAGCATACTTTTTTAAAGGTAAGTACTGACCTACGTTTTATTTCTTTCTCCAAAAATGGCTGTTCCAATTCTGACCATAGTTGAACCATGTTTGATAGCCAAATTTAAATCGTTCGACATGCCCATCGAAAGCGTATCTACTGTTGGATATTGGGCTTGTAATTGGTTAAACAAGTGCTGCATTTTCACATAACTTGCAGAGCCTGCATTTTTTTCTGGAATAGCCATTAAACCTCGTAAGATGAGTTTATCACAGTTATCAACAACTTCAGCCAAAGAAAGTACTTCATTAAGCATAATGCCAGATTTTGAAGCTTCTTCACTAACATTGACTTGTAAACAAATGTTTAGCGCGGTATCTTGACAAGGATTTTGTTGATTTATATCGTTCAAATGGTCATTTAAACGATAGGCAATTTTAGCGCGATCAACACTCTGAACCCAATGAAAATGTTGCGCAATTTGTTTCGTTTTATTTGATTGTATTGGCCCAATAAAGTGCCAACAAATATCAGATAAATTTGACAGTTGTGTGATTTTTTCAATGCCTTCTTGTAGATAGTTTTCACCAAAATCACGTTGACCAGCAAGGTAGGCTTGTTCTATATCAGAAATGGGTTTTGTTTTACTAACCGCGAGTAAAGTAATAGGATTTTGTTTAATATTTGAAAAGTCTTTATTTTCTTGCTTAGATATAGGTGAATTAGCATGAAAAGTAGCATGGTAAGCTTGATTAATTGTTGATTTGATTTTTTGAATGTTTTCGTGAATTTGGTTCATTTTTTTAGTTACTAAATTTTTGACTTATATATTTTTAATAGATAACACTTTACCAGATAATAGATTAACAATTAATATAATATCTGGTAACACCACCGAGGTTTTTTATGGATATTACCGAACTACTTGCCTTTAGTGTGCAGCATAATGCGTCAGATTTACATTTATCAACGGGCACACCTCCTGCTATTCGTGTTGATGGAGATGTTCGTAAACTCAACATTCCTGCCTTTGATGCTAAAGATGTTAATGCATTAGTGTATGACATTATGAATGACCGACAACGTAAAGAATATGAAGAAAAATTAGAAGTGGATTTCTCTTTTGAAGTACCTAATTTAGCGCGTTTCAGGGTTAATGCCTTTAATCAAAATAGAGGGCCAGCGGCAGTATTTCGTACTATCCCAAGTAAAATATTATCTCTTGATGATTTAGGTTGTCCTGATATTTTTAGAGACATTTCAGATACACCACGTGGTTTAGTGTTAGTAACAGGCCCAACAGGCTCGGGTAAATCGACGACACTGGCAGCAATGGTTGATTATATTAATGATACTAAGAATGATCATATTTTAACGATTGAAGATCCAATAGAATTCGTGCACGAGAATAAAATGTGCTTAATTAACCAACGTGAAGTACATCGAGATACGTTAAGTTTTGAAGCCGCATTACGTTCAGCTTTACGCGAAGATCCCGATGTTATTCTTGTGGGTGAGATGCGTGATTTAGAAACGATTCGACTGGCGATGACCGCAGCTGAAACCGGCCATTTAGTTTTTGGTACTTTGCATACCACGTCAGCACCTAAAACCATTGACCGTATTATTGATGTATTTCCCGCAGCAGAAAAATCTATGGTGCGTTCTATGTTATCAGAATCACTGCGAGCGGTTATTTCGCAAACGCTTATTAAGAAAGTCGGTGGCGGTCGAATAGCATCTCACGAAATTATGATAGGCACACCTGCAATTCGTAACTTAATTCGTGAAGATAAAATTGCCCAAATGTATTCCTCTATTCAAACGGGTATGTCTAATGGTATGCAAACTATGGATCAGTGTTTGCAAAATTTAGTTAGCCGAGGATTAATAACAAAAGGTTCTGCTATGGAAAAAGCGGTTGATAAAAATCAATTCAAAAGCTTTTAGTCTTAATAGATCAAAATAAATTGTTTGCTAAATATTCACATAGGAATTATTAATGACTTTTCACCAGTTATTAGAAAAAATGGTTGCTGAAGATGCATCCGATATGTTCGTTACAGCGAAGTTACCAGTAAGCGCGAAAATCAATGGTGAATTACAGCCAATTGCTGATCATGCGTTAAGTCCAGAAGAAGCGCTAGCTTTAGTACATAATGCAATGAACGAAAAGCAAATACGTCAATTTGATGAAGAAAAAGAATGTAATTTTGCTATCTCGATTGATGGTATAGGGCGTTTTCGTATTTCGGCATTTTGGCAGCGTGATATGGCTGGGATGGTTGTACGACGTATTGTGACCGAAATTCCTGATACAGAAGCTCTCGGTTTACCATCAATCCTTAAAGATGTAATTATGTCTAAACGTGGTTTAGTCTTGTTTGTTGGTGGAACAGGTACTGGTAAATCAACCTCCATGGCATCATTGATCGGTTATCGAAATCGCAATTCTCGTGGTCATATTTTAACAATTGAAGATCCTGTTGAGTTTGTGCATGAACACGGAAAAAGTATGATAACCCAACGAGAAATTGGCTTAGATACTGAATCATTCGATGCAGCGCTAAAGAGCTCTTTACGTCAAGCTCCAGATGTTATTTTAATTGGTGAAATTCGTAGCAGAGAAATTATGGAACATGCCTTAAGTTTTGCTGAAACAGGGCATTTATGTATTGCTACGTTACATGCTAACAATGCTAACCAAGCAATTGATCGTATTATGCATTTAGTGCCTGCGGATCAGCATGGAAAGTTATTGTTTGATTTAGCATTAAACCTTCGTGGCATTATTGCTCAGCAATTAGTACCTACACAGGATGGTAACAGTCGAGTTGCGGCTATTGAAATATTACTCAACTCTCCGTATATCAGTGAGCTTATTAAAAAAGGTGATGTGGGTAGTATTAAAGAAGTGATGCAAAAATCTAATGAATTAGGTATGCAAACATTTGATCAGGCATTATTCAAGCACTATCAACAAGGTATGATAACGTATGCTGATGCTTTACATCATGCTGACTCACCGAATGATTTACGCCTAATGATTAAATTACGCAGTAATGAACAAGGTAAAACAGGCGGTTTAGCAGGCGTAACACTTGATGGTTTTGATAATATTAATGAGTAATAAATAGTAGAATTGTCACGTTTAGTCGCTATTTTTTTTGTTATGAATTAGCGGCTAAAATTTTTTTATATTTCAGCGCAAGCACTTTTAAAATATCTCGCCAAGTAATAATCCCTATTGGTTTATTGTTTTCGTCTACTATTGGTAGACAAGACACATGATTATCATGTAAAAGTAAAACGGCCTCATTAAGGGTTTGTTGTGCATAAGCTTTTACAACACTCCTTGACATAATTTGATGTGTTTTTACTTGCATTAACGCCGTATCTCTGTGTGTTTCATGACTCGTTCCGACTGTTGGGCTTAAATTTTTATATAAATCTCTATCTGTGATTACCCCCGCGAGTAAGCCATTATCATCAATAACGATAACATGATGTACTTTATTACTTTCAAAAAGTTCTTTTGCCTTACTTAAAGGGGAGTCCATAGAAAGGGTAATCAAACTTTTTTTCATTATAATTTCAATTTTCATACATTTGTTCTATTTTTAGTATTATATAAATGAAGGTTATATAAACGAAGATATAGTAACGTTTTGCTAGCAGTGTAAAAAGTTCAGATGAAAAATTATCGCCATAACTTAAATTGTGTGCTTAGATAGCCCATCAGATAAAGTAGTTCATCGGATAAGATAGCCGCTTAACGTTTTATTTAATTTTACTTGTTAGTAAACTAATCAATCCTATTCAGTATAGCAATAGCTATTACGACTATTTTTGTATGCGTTTTAAATATTAGAATCTCCAAATACTAAAGGAAAATAACGATGGCTAATAATTTGTATAGCGCATTAGATGACCAACAAGAAATCTCTCTTGTTAATGAAACTTTCTTGATGCAAAAAAAAGCTTTTGTTATTAACCCTTATTTATCTGCACAAATACGTATTGATGACCTACTGAAGTTAAAAGAAGTACTGCTGCAATATCAAGAACCTTTACTGCAAGCGCTTTCGAAAGATTTTGGTTGTCGAAGTGTCGATGATAGTAAAATGGCTGACTTAATGCCTACAGTAATGGGAATTAATTATGCAATTAAGCATATTAAACAATGGATGAAACCTTCAAAGCGCCATGTTGGTATACTTTTTAAGCCAGCTAAAGCGTTTGTGATGTATCAACCTTTAGGTGTGGTTGGCATTATTACACCATGGAATTATCCTGTGTTTCTATCACTTGGTCCATTAACTACAGCACTCGCAGCAGGAAATAGAGCCATGATCAAAATGTCTGAATTTACCCCTGAAACTAATATTGTTATAAAAGCGATGCTTGGTCGTATTTTTACCAATGATAAAGTTGCCGTAGTTAATGGTGGACTAGAAGTCGCAGCCCATTTTTCTACTCAAGCTTTTGATCATTTAATTTTTACTGGCTCTACTCGTGTTGGTAAAATAGTGATGGCAGCAGCGGCTAAAAACTTAACACCTGTTACTTTAGAGTTAGGTGGGAAGTCACCCACTATTATTGATAATGAAATAAGTATTAAAGATGCTGTCAGTCGTTTTATTTTAGGGAAAACCCTCAATGCAGGACAAACTTGTGTTGCACCGGATTATATTCTTTGTCCTGATGACCGCATTGATGAGTTAAAAAAATCAATTAGTAAGCAATTCACTAAAATGTATCCAACTATTGCAAACAATAGTGATTACGGTTCAATTATTAACGATGCACAATTAAAACGATTAAACCAATGGTTAATTGATGCTAAGGAGAAAGGGGCTACATTAACAAGGTTGAGTAATGATAGTGAAGAAGAGTGTTTAGCAGCAAGAAAGATTCCGTTAACACTGGTTGATAACGTCAATGATGAGATGCTATTAATGCAAGACGAAATTTTTGGTCCTATATTACCTATCGTTAGCTATAGTAATTTAGATGAGGCTATTGCTTATGTAAATGCTAGGCCGAGACCATTAGCTTTATATTTATGTAGTCATAATGCTGATACTCAACAAGCGGTATTGGAAAGAACGCATGCGGGTGGCGTTTGTTTGAATGACGCAGCAATGCACGTAGCTCAAGATGATATGCCCTTTGGTGGTATTGGTCCTTCAGGTATGGGGCATTATCATGGTCATGAAGGATTTTTAACTTTCTCTAAAGCTAAGTCTGTTTTAAAAAAAGGCAAAATAAATACAGCCTCTAGTGCTTTTCCACCTTATGGAAAGTTGATTCATAAGCTTATTTATAAGTTTTTTTTGAAGTAGGTAATAACCCAATTAGCTGCAAAGCCTGCTTAAGAGCATAGAGGCGATGATGAAGACAACGTTAATGCTTTGGAAGTAAAGTTAATGATGTTAACTGCAGCATTGCTACAATTAATGGAACAAATGAAAGAGGGGAGAAGTCTTAAAGGCTGGTAGCGACAAGCCATATCTCTTTTTATTCTTTTTTATTACTCTCTTTTTAAGAATATACCAAGCGGATTAATTAGTCCGATTACATTTACTTATATTTATGTAATATTTTTTTAGGAAGGTGGCAATAATCATTGGGGAACCGAGTAAGCCTTTCTTGGTGTTCCTCATCACTTTTTACATAATTAAGAAGCGGTAAAACTTCAACAACAATTTTTTGAGCATCGTCACGATTGTTAATATACTGCGATGCAGTTTTTAAATGACTGTTTTGTTTACTGTAGATTCCAGTTCGATATTTTTTTCCAACATCCTCACCTTGCTTATTGATACTGTAAGGATCAATTATTTCAAAAAAGTAACTCATAAGCTCATCAACACTCACACTGTTTGAATCAAAGGTTACTCGTACACATTCGGCATAACCATCATACGTACTATTTGTGGTATTGGTTAAACCATTAGCGCGACCAGCCTCTGTTATATAAACACCCGGTAAGTGCTTCATAAACTCCTGTACACCCCAAAGGCAGCCACCAGCAAAATAAATTACTTCATCGTTATTGTTACCCTGCTGTTTTTGTTTATTCATTTCTTATTATTAGTGTTAGTATTAAATTTGACCCATTGTAAACCTTTGTTGTTTTTTTGTAGTTTACATGTGTAATGCTTTGTTCTCTAAGATACACTATTTACTGACGTAGCGAGTATAACTTTTCAGGCGAGTATAAGTCTATTTAGATATTTTTAAAATTTAAGTCTGAAACATGAGAAATAATACTTTCTGCTAACGAAGTATACGGTTAAGCAAAAATAATCGTATTTATAAAATAAAAATAGTATCAATAGAGAATACCGACATGAATCGAGTTGTACATATTACTTCCCTTGCATTGTTATTTAGTCTATCAACTGCTTCTTTTGCAGCCGATGAGAGAAAGGAAATCAATCAAGATATTACTGATAATGAAATCAAGAATAATAAAAAAAATGATATTGAAAAAATTACGGTTAAGAGCACAACTACCGCTAACACGAAACCCGTAGGAACCTTTGGCTCGCCAGTTTCAAATTTAGAATATGATCCACGAGTTGATTTACAGTCACGTAATATGGCAGAAGCGCAAGCGGATGTGACTATTCGTGGCGGAATTTTCGAAAATACAGGCTTTAGAATTGGTAGCGCTACGTTAATTGATCCGCAAACAGGGCATTACTTTGCCGAAATACCTATTGCTCAAGAAATGTTAAGTAATGCAAATGTACTTACAGGGGCAGATAATGCATTGTTTGGGATGAATAGTTCTGTAGGGACTGTATCTCGAAACTGGAAGAAAATTCAAACCTCTGGTAGTGCCTCACTTGGTGCTGGTAATAACAATTTTAATCTACAACGTATACACAGTGCTGTAAGTATTGAACTGAAGGATTTCACTGATTGGACTCTTGGTTTTGAAGGTGAATTCTCTCGTTCTGAGAGTGATGGGACGATAGAATACGGTGATCATGATTTTCAACGCGCTTCAGGTCGTATACAACTCGCTGGGCCATCATCGCAGACAGATCTTTTCTTCGGTTCACAGGAAAAATTCTTTGGTTGGCCGAATATGTATACGCCATTTAATGTCAATGAAACTGAAGATATAAAAACAAAATTATTAATACTTAATCATAAACAATTCTATGCTCAAAACAGCACCTTTGAAATTTCGGCCTATTATCGAAATAATAACGATCATTATATTTTTTCTCGTGAAAACCCGACGTCATTTGAATCTTTTCATGAAACCGATGTTAAATCGATCGCCTTGTCTGGCCGTCATGAAAATACCGCAGCATTTGCATTAAATTACTCAGCACAGTTTATAGAAGACAATATAGAATCGACAGCGCTTGAAAATAACTTCACTTCGCGTACTTATTACAAATTCAGTGTATTACCTGAATACCGAATTGAGCTAGAAGAT
>Ga0055584_100007710_pt1 | contig 10545 bp, 7 predicted proteins | sample OSDHelmetaG_FD_58716 | JGI IMG/M metagenome (GOLD analysis project Ga0055584, IMG submission 58716) | Pelagic marine sediment microbial communities from the LTER site Helgoland, North Sea, for post-phytoplankton bloom and carbon turnover... | ecosystem: Environmental > Aquatic > Marine >...
TCAAAAATGTGGTTACTCACCGCGCCCAAGTAACACTAGTTGCTCTGGGCCATATTCCACTATCTGACGGCATAATTCTGAACCAATAGAACCACCAGCCCCAGTGACTTACACCCGCTTAGCTCTTATCTATGGCGCCACTGATTCCAAAACTGGCTTGACCTAAGGTCTGTGTAAGAGAAAGTCTCGTTGTATCCGATCTGCCACCATTCTAATACGCCCCCCGTCCGACTAAGACAGCAGGCAAAGTCCTGAGCAAAATCTGCACATCCAGCCAAGGGGACCAATTCTCTATGTAGTAAATGTCGAGTCTTACCATCTCATCTAGACTCAAATTTTTGCGGCCACTCACCTGGGTCAATCCAGTAATCCCAGGTAACACATCGAATTTTCTCTTATGCCATTCTTTGTAATGCGCCACTTCAGATGGAATATGGGGTCGCGGTCCCACTACCGTCATCTCTCCCTTGAGCACATTGATTAACTGCGGAATCTCATCGAAACTAAAACGGCGCAAAATACGTCCTAGAGGCGTCACTCGTGCATCGCTAGGTAATCGCAATAAAGCATCAGTAGAGGCGTTGCGTTGCTCTAATTCCTGACGCCGTATATCAGCATCGGCATACATAGAGCGAAATTTATACATCTGAAATATCTTTTCACCTTTGCCAACTCGCGCATGCTTGTAAAAAACACCTCCCTTTGAGCTAACTTTAACCCCCAGAGCTACCAGTGCCCACATCGGCAAGAGAGGCAATAATACAACCAGCGAAATAGCAATATCCATTCCTCTTTTGACAAGACGTCCCCAACGCTGGAAGATGCGTTCTTCCAGTTGAAATATGGGAATATCAGCTACTTCCTTTACATTCATCTGTCTTGTCAAAATTTCGAAGAAGCCCGGAATCATACTAAATTGTACATCCGCTCGCTCACATGTCTTTATAAGTTGAGCTAAGGTTTCGTTATCCATGTCCATACAAGTCAAAACCACTTCATTAACCGGATGCTCACGTACAATAGTGGGCAGGTCTCCTAAACTACCCAATATATTCATATTGCACCGGTTCTCATCATCCAGTTTACCTCCATAGTATACAAACCCTAAAGCCCGATACTCGAAGTCTACTTCTTCCTTAACTGCTCGATAGAACCCCTGTGCCACCGCATCGGTGCCGATGATGATCACGTTCCGTAGCCCGCGCCCCCGGCGACGAAACTGCTTAAGCACCAGAGCTCCCCCTGCTCTCCAAAGCGTTAACAGTACTAAGCTCATCAACCAAGCAATTAATATGATCAACCGCGAGTATGTCTCAATATCCCCTCCAGTTATATAACCTCTAAGGATGAAGTTGGTCGCCATGATAATTAGCGCAGTGAAGGTAATAGCACGAAAAATTGCGAAGAAGTCTTCTATTCGAAATGATAAGTGGCGCTGTCGATAAAGCCCCGAAGAATGGAGCATACCAAAACCGACGAGGGCGACCAGAAAAGAAAAGCGAAAGTAAAGCTCAAAAGAAGGGATGGGGCGCTCAGGCAAAAAGGGAATTTGAAAGCGAAGCCAATAGGCCAGTTGAAAAGTGCAGACTAATATTGAGATATCAACAAGCGCAAGAATAGGCTTGAGTAGGAGCCGTTTTCTCATAGGAAACTCATTGTGGTAATGCGCCAGTGTATCATAAACAAAATAAACGAGATCTCATCACCATAGGGATTCAAACAAATACAGCGATTGCGGATAGAAGTCGAACAACACATACTTCGAATAGACAAAACATTTATCAAAGGATATGGGACTTACTATAAAAGTGGCGTTTCACCCAAGAGCTTCTCTTTCAAACGGATGAAAAAACGTTACATACCATCTGCCAAGGATAGCGGCATAACCTGCGACCGAGGAGTTTTTTTGAACGGTAGAGAATATGATCGTTTGTACAAAGATTATCATGTCTTTGAAATCTCAATCTCTGAATCTTTGTATTCCTTTTTCATCCACTCTATGGTACGCGAGATCCCCTCCTGCAAACCAACCTGGACTTGATGACCGAGTTCACTTTCAACTCGGCTTGTATCTACCTTTTTGTCTCGTGTGGTCAACGGTTCCATCTCAACATATTCCACTTTTTCGTCACTACATCCGAGTTCGGCGAGGACCATATCAGAGACAGTCTTCATGTCGTGATATTCCGCGCCACCAATATTATATACCTGCCCGGGGTGAAATTCGTCGGCAATCCGCCCTAAAGTACGCACTGCATCTGTGATAAACAGTGAGGTGCGATGATGTCCTAGAAAGACTTTATAAGACTGGCCAAAGAGCGCGCGATAGCAGAAAATGCAAATAGCACTTCGATAAGGAGAGTAGAACTCCCCCGGACCGTATATATTAAAAAGGCGCACCCTGACAGTCTCCGAATCAAAAACCTCCTGAGCATTGACGACCTGCATTTCCCCCACCCATTTGGTCATGGCATAATCGTTGAGCTGGCGAATGGCGTATTTCTCCATCACCTCTTCACTCATTATGCCATCGTAATCGCCATAGACTTCAGAACTGCTAAAAAACACTAGACGGAACCCACGCTCCCGCTGTAGTGCGAGCACGTTCTTAGTGCCAATAACATTGGTCTGCCACAAGTTTTCGTAAAAATCCTCGCCATTATGCCGCCCGAATTCGGCCGCGAGATGGTATACATAGTCGAAGCTATGTTCGTCAAATATTCGCCTTAACTGCCGCAAGGAACGCACATCGCAGCGACGATATTTCGGGTGATGAAATTGATAAAGATCGCAAAAGTAGACCTCGTGCCCTCGATGCTCTAACTCGGCAACTAGTGATCTACCGACAGTGCCTCGTCCTCCCGTAACCAAAATCTTCACTACATGCACTCCTTCTATCGCCCTTGCTCGCTATGGCTTCCCTGAATACCTTTTGAAAGCCCCGAAGACCAGAGATAACTTCTATCCGATGATTGATTTTCTAAGCAACCTATCCTACAAAACTTATGTTGGCCTCTTTCTGTGCAGTCTCTTTGCCGGCTATTGGCTAACCCCAAAAGCAAGTTGGCTAGCTCGCGGCCTAGGCATCGTTGCGTCTACACGGCGCAACGACACAGTTCTCTCACTGGGAGGATTGGCCGTTGGCATCCCCTTCATAACCGGCATAACACTTCTATTATTACTCAAAAACCAGGTCAGCGAAAACATGTACATGGTTCCGCTACACATGCGGGGCCTATTCTTTGGTTCATGTTTAGCGATGGGATTAGGAATAGTCCACGATATCCTGCGTCTCAACAACTACCTCCGCATCTTTCTGCAGACCTTGTTGGCTGGTATAGCATACTATTATGGCTTCCGCTTAGAACTCTTCTCAGAAACAACCCATCCCCCCTTCGCCTTAGGAAATATTGCCCTAACCCTGCTGTGGGTCTGCGGTATTATCAATATCTTTGATATCTACAACCGACTTCGCCCTTCCTTTACTCGCTTTTCACTGCTACTGATTCTGTCTCTACTCTGCGCCGCGTTCTTGCTTGACCAATATCGCACCATCGTCGTTTGTTGCTTGTTCTCCGGCAGCCTCCTAGGCGTTTTATCCCATCACAAGGCCCTGCAACCAAATCTCGGCAGCGGAGGCACCTTCACGATCGGCTTCGCACTTGCAGTCACGACCTTGCAGAGCCAATTAACAGACCACCTATATGGTATATCCCTCTTTATTATAGTCGCAACCTTATTTCTTCTTTTCATCTCATACAAAAAATCTGCACACCAACCTTATCAGTCTCTACAAGAAAATTACTTGCAACTGCGCAGCCTTAACCACCTTTGCCAAGCTCTCGTCATACAAATAGAAATGAGCGAAGATGAAAACGAAGCCTGGGATTTGCTCTGTCTGGGAGCAGAGACATTCGGTTACTACGGCCTATCGCAGTACTCCAGTACAGGGGAGCGCTTCAAAACGTGGGGACAAAGTGCACAAACCTCTAACATAAGCCACCCCCTATGGCGCTCTGGTGGCTATATCCACATTTTTGCGCCAAAAGATAAAATAGCCACTATTCAAGCGCTTTTTTCCCCACTATTAGAAACATACGACCGCATAAGAGAAAAACAGGTTTTATCTCAACTACAAGAGGAAAAAAATAACCTGCGCATCATTTTAGTCAACCGCTACTACGCAGGTACATCGGCAACTGGGCAGATAATCGAGGAACTAGCCGAGGACTTAAGCCGTTCAGGTGTCGCAGTTAGCGTTATTACAAGCAGCTTAAGCTACGAAGATTCCACGCTAATCCCAGGAAAAAACGAGTTGCTAAATGGTATCCATATATACCGTTTACCCGCCACTCATTTTGGTCGATCATCCTCACTAAATCGCATCATGGACTTCGCTTTCTTCTATTTGTTCTCACTCTCGTGGATCGCCAAAACGCCGGCGAGCCGATATACTCATATTATGACTTTTACCGATCCACCTCTTATTGCTCTGAGTGGACTTATAGCCCAACGCCTAAAACGCTGGAAATTCATATATAACGTCCAAGACCTCTATCCGGACACTGCGTTAGCGCTAGGTGCCATGAGTGAGGGAGCACTATATCGGCTGTTCTATCGTTTTAACACCCAACTGCTGCAGCAAGCAGATGCCATCGTTGCCATAAGCGACAAAATGGCCAGCCGCATCCGTCTACAAGTCTGCTCCCAGACTCGCATCGACATAATTCCTAATTGGGCCGATGCAGAGAAGATCAAACCAGCGGGTAAATCTCATGCTGATTTGCGCAGGGAGTTGCATATTGACGATGTCTTTACCCTAGTCTATGCAGGAAATATGGGATTGGCACAGGAGATTGATGTTCTAATTGAGGTGATAGAGGCATTTGCTGGTTCTACGCAGATACAATTCATTTTCATGGGAGGCGGAGTAAGAAAAATTGACTTGGAAAGAGCGACCCGGAAAATGCTCAATGTGCACTTCGTAGAATACCAAAACAAAGAAAGTCTATCCTCCTATCTCGAATTGGCCGATATAGGTATAGTGACGCTGGCACCGACCATGGAACAATTAGCTATTCCGACGCGAACGTACACCTATCTAGCCGCCGGACTCCCCTTGCTGGTTATCGCCGATGAGGATAGCGAACTGAAAAAATTCGCCAACTTGGGGCTCGGCGCACACTTCACTCCTGCCATGGCAGATGAAATCGTGCATTTTTTAAATGTACAAATAAAGCGAGGCCGTCAAAACCGGCGAACGGAAATCCGATCTTATTTTATTGAGCACTTCGAACGACGTCTACAGACGGACAGGTATTGGAAGTTATTAAAAGAAGTATAACTTGTAATAAAGCCAGATAAAAACAATTCACGACGAGCGCAGCGGCTCTATCGTTCCATTATCAAGTTTGTAATCCGGCCAACAAGACACCGTTTCGAGCACTTGGCTAACAGTGCCAAATCTATAAGATGCCAGCAGCGCAGCCAGTTTATTTTCTGCCGACTTTAAACCCACGTAATATTTGAAATACTTGAACATAGACAGGTCTAACCTAGGCTGCTGTACATTGGTCTCGCGGGGATGTATGTATAGCATGCATGGCCGGCCAGCGGCGATGTTCTGCCGAAAACCTAGGTGCATAAGCGCAAGAGGAAAGAGGCGTAAATAGCCGCCGCCTGAAAACGGCATCACCTTGCCAGCTATTCTTGCGACAGAGACCGGAAATACTTTCAATGCCCCGGCTTCAGTATGAAGCACAAAGGGATCGCGCACAAAGCCATCAATACCTCCGTGGTCGCGCGCAGCAGGCACGATGGATACGTCGATAGTTATGCCGTACTCGCACAAAATTGGATAGACCCAATAGCACTCCGGCTTCATAGAAAATCCAGGGGCGCGGAATATGCTCACGGGCTGACCACTGCGCAACCGCAGTGTTTCCAAGCACTTCTCCAAATCTCGCCGAAATACGTCGGGAGACAGAGTATATAACAATCTGTGGTAATACGTATGGCAGCCGATCTCGTGCCCGGCAGCCGCAATTTTTTCAATCAGCCCTGGATATTTGTCCGAAATCCAACCAACGGTTAAAAACGTAGCGCGAACGCCAGCCTCTGCAAGCAACCCCAGAATGACTTCCGTATCGCTTTCTACAAACGGTAGTGCTGCATCCCACGTATTCGGGTCATCATAGGGCGTACTGACTCCACAAATGTGGAACCACTCCTCTAAATCGATGCAAAAAGCATGCAGCATCTCCCTAATCTCCTGGCGAAAAATGCTTTACCACTTTAGCGGGGTTGCCCGCGACCATGGAGTAAGGAGGAACATCACCAACTACTACAGATCCGCTAGCCACCACTGCTGCGCGCCCGACGGTAACTCCAGGCATAATTATCGCACCGACACCAATAAAACAGCTATCTTCGAGCCGCACGGGTTCAACGGTAGATGCCATTATGCCTTTGCTGCGCAATAAGTGAGGTGGTTTGATATGCGTCATTATTACAGCTTGTGCAGCAATCCTCACATCATTACCGATCGCGATATTGTGAGCATGTGCCGTCTCGATAATCGCCGCCGGATCGATAAAGCACCCCCGACCTATCTCAACCCCTCTCCATCGATGCAGCCTCAATATGACAAAACGAGGAGCCCACCGCACTAGGTTGCTCAGGAACCACGTCCGCCAAATATAATGAAATACCAGCCACATTATGTTCTTGTCGCGATCTGCCGCTGCCAAATGAGCGTCTATAATTAGACCAACGCCATTGGTATCAGCACTCATACCACTCTCGATAGATGCAGTGGCATCCCCCTTGCCCTGACTCTCTAGGTCCTGATGTTCAGCACTTTCTTCATTCAACCTTTGAGTCCGCAAATAATCCAATACGTCTTTCTCGCGCACCAAACTCAACCCAGCAAACGCGCTCGCTGGCAGACCATTTTCATCCATAAGTGACCGTGCCTTGCGGGAGAACGCCGTCTTGACATCTGCATTTTCCGCTATTTCGCTGGGTAGCTCTTTAGGCATAACTTTATTCTCACGAGCTTCCAATGCAATACTTTGCACTTCTTGCTCTCCCACTAGGCCGATTACAGTTCCGATACCAACCTCAGTGCCTTGGGGTTCTATTATTTTTAGGTATCCTTCTTTCCCAGCTTCTACCTCTATAATGGCTTTAGACGTTTCAATAAGTACAACAATATCCTTAGAATGCACCTTGTCACCGGTATTAAAATTCCACTCAGAGACTGTCACCACATCATCATTGACTATCTCCCGAGGCACTTTTATCTCATTCACCGCCTAATAGCTCCAGCGCTTTTTCCATTATAGCCCTCTTGTTGGGAAGGTATTCCTCTTCCAACGGACGGGCCGCGGGAATGGGACACGGACGGGCCGCCAACCGAGCGTAAACGACACTTCGCGATGGTTTCTGACGTTCGGCGACCTGGGACAAAATCTCGCTGCCTAAAGATACAAAGCCCTGCCCTTCTTCGACGATCAAGAGTCTTCCTGTATCGGCCACACTGGGCAAAATAGCTTTAATGTCAAACGGATAAAGACTGGTCGGCAGATACAAGTCCACCAATACCTCGTGCTCATCAAAAAGGTCTAATACCGCTCGTTCCGCTTCTACCGACATCCCCCCAATAGCCACCAGCGTGAGGTCAGCCCGCTGTTTAGGATGCAGATTAACGGTGGGGAAAGGTCGATCACTGACACGCAAAGAAAAGCCATCTGGCGTTTCATCGTCCACATAATTTCCGTACAGAACTTTGTTTTCGATCACTAGCGTTGGGCAGTCGATACGCCGGAACAAGGTCTTGTAAAGTTGGGCGGGGCTATAGCGATGGTGTAGACATAAAACAAGCGTACCGGGTACCCCAATAAAATGCTTCTCTATGCTTTGACTATGGGTTGCCGCATACCCTCGTCTGCCCCCCATTGGGGTGCGGATAATGAGCGGCACTTTTACTTTCTCGTTGTACATCCAAGAAAATTTGGCAGCGTGGTTTATCCATTGGTCGGCAACTAACGTTAGAAAATCGCCAAACATGATCTCTATGACGGGCACGAGACCAGCCAGTGCCATGCCATTGCCCATACCTGCTATCGCCGCTTCACTTATCGGCGTATTGCGAACTCGCCCTGGAAAATCATTGCTCAACCCGTAAGTACATTTAAAGGCACCACCATACGGTGATTCGATATCTTCACCGAACAAAAATACATCCTCACGCTCTTCTAAGCCAATTCGCAATCCGCGCAGCACAGCTGCGACGCCCCTTTCTTTAGGGCATTCTAGTGCCCCCCAAACCACATCGTCTAGATCTTCACGTCCCCCCGTTTCGGCGGCGGCAAAAGGAGAATGCTCGCAGCGATCCACAGCGTCAGCTATTTGCTCATTAATTTCGCTTATCACATCCCGCACACTATGGTCGCGGCCCAATGCTTCGAGCAAGCTATTTAAAGGATCTCGCAGTTTGTAGGCATCTATTTCGTGCGATGGACGATCGTCGTCTCCTTTTGAGTGGGCCATCAACCGATACGTGTCGATCTGATGGAAAACCGGCTGCGATTCAGAACGTACCGTTTGCAGACTGCGCTCTACATCTCTAAATAGTTGCTCCCAATCCCAAGTACTACTGCAAATAGTATCTATCCCAAAAGCCTCGGCCCGGCCACCAATACTACCTGCCAATGTCTGGTCTTGGTGAGTCGATTGCGCGTAGAGATTATTCTCGCACACGAATAGAATTGGCAAGCCCCATTTCGCGGCGATGTTCATCGCTTCGTATACGACTCCCTCTCCCAAGGTACCGTCCCCGATAAAAACGACCGACACCCCCCCTGTCTCCTTGACTTTATGCCCAAATGCCAATCCGAGAGCCACCGGTACAATGCCCCCTTGTATGCCATTTGAGTAGAAGTTATCCCGGTGCAAATGCTGACTTCCTCCACGCCCGCCGCACACTCCAATCTGCCGCCCCATCACCTCGCCGATGAGCCCGGCCAGATCTCCGCAATACGCAATGAAATGGCCGTGGCAACGATGATTGGAAAACACATTGTCGCGCGCCTGCAAAGACCGGCACACAGCAATACCACTGAACTCCTGACCAATACAAGTATGGACAGTGCCAAATAACTTGCCCTCTTTGAATAAATCTAACAGAGCTTCTTCGACAAGACGGATGCGTAATGCAGATTCAATTTCACCGGCATAGGTCTCAAATAAGTTCTGTTCTGTCTCTCTCAGTTGATCCTCTCCCATCAGTCAGCAAACCTATTCCTGGACATCACCTCTTCGTACAGGTTTACCGTTTTTTCTGTCACTATGGAACGATCAAACTCCTTTACTGCTCGGCGCTTAGCTCGATCTCCCAACTGTTGGTGAATAACGTCATCGCGCATGAGCACATTTATTTTATCGGCTAACAACTCCGGAGCACGTGGCGGCACGACGTATCCCGTCACTCCGTCCAGATTGACATACGAAGTACCCGTCTGCAGTTGCGTCGATATAACTGGCTTTCCACAGGCCATAGCCTCTGCTAAAACGATGCCAAACCCCTCAGCATGAGAGACCGAGGGCAGGACAAAGCAGCGGCAGGCGTGGTAGAGCAAGCGCCGCCGCTCATCCGAGACCCTACCGAGAAAACACACTCGGTCCTGCAGCCCCAATTGGCCAACCAACTTACTATGTTCCTGTTCTAGCGGGCCACTCCCGACTACCACGAGTTTGGTATCATCTAATTGGTTTAATGCCTCAATCAGGTATTTCAGCCCTTTATATTCCACCAGTCTCCCCACAAAGAGCACGAACTTGCCAAACCGCTCTCGTTCCTTTCCAACCTGCACAGGGTCAGCACCGTCTAGTGCAGCCACATCTACAGGCATGGGGATTACTCTGCATTTGTCGGTCTGCCGGCTCAAAAATGGAGAGTTCACGATGCAGTTGGGCGAAGAAGCTACTACGGCCGAGACCTTCGCTAAGACTCTATGAATAAATGGATGATAAGCCCGCAGCAAAAAACCACTTAGAGTACCGCTTTGGCGGAAGATGTCGCTGTGGTAGGTCATCACTGCCTTGCGATCCCTGCCCAAAGCCAAGTACAATAGGTCGGTCCAGGGATTGGGAAAATTTATATGCAGCAAGTCAAAGCCATCAGCGATATTCTTTAACAATAGAGGCAGATCAAAAGTCATCGGCGTAGAACTAAAATTCATAGCGGGATGTAGGCGGTGCACTTTGACGCCATCCACCCATTCTTCGCGTGTTCTCTCGCGCCCCTCCGCTGCCGCGACAACCTCCACCCCAATACCGCGAGCGACGAGATCGGAGCACAACATCTGCCCATAGCGCTCTATACCACCTTCCGACGGTGGGTAATATTTGGTTAAGAACAACACTTTCATAATAGACTGTCCAATATATAATATTCAACCAATGCACTAGCGGCAGAGGCCCTGAGAAGCGGTTTGGTTAAAGTCTGGCACATTTAGCGACGGTGATTTTCAGCATGGCAAT
>Ga0055584_100007711_pt1 | contig 10545 bp, 9 predicted proteins | sample OSDHelmetaG_FD_58716 | JGI IMG/M metagenome (GOLD analysis project Ga0055584, IMG submission 58716) | Pelagic marine sediment microbial communities from the LTER site Helgoland, North Sea, for post-phytoplankton bloom and carbon turnover... | ecosystem: Environmental > Aquatic > Marine >...
AAAACTAAGCCTAAGGAGTATAGCAATGCGCCTCGAGAACAAAGTGGCCGTGATAACTGGAGCTGCACAAGGGATTGGAAGGGCTATAGCCGAGCGTTACGTGCGCGAAGGAGCTCATGTCTTAATAAGTGACTTGGATTTGGAGCGCAGCGAGACCACCGCACGTGAGATTGCTAACGACGCCGAGCGTTGTTCAGCCACATGCTGCGATGTCACTGATGCGGCGCAGGTACGCGATCTCATCGCACTTGCGATCGAGCGCTATGGGCGCATTGATATTGTCGTTGCTAACGCTGGTATTGGCATTGCCGCGAAGGTTGTAGATATAACCGAAGCTGAGTTCGACGCGGTCATGGATGTCAACGTCAAAGGCGTTTTTCTGACCGCCCAAACCGCCGCCCGCGCAATGCAAAAACAAGCCGGCGGAGGTGCCATCATCAACATCGGCTCGATTGCTGGAAAGCGCGCATTGCCAGACCAACTGCCTTACTGCATCAGCAAGGCAGCAGTTAATCATATGACCGCAGTCATGGGGGTTGCGCTGGCAAGCGACGGCATCCGGGTAAATGCTATTGGCCCAGGCTCAGTGAACACCGAATTGATGCGCAAAATGGTGATGGCATCGCCGGAGCAACGCCGTACCGTATTGTCGCGAACGCCAATGGGACGCGCGGGCGAGCCCGAGGAAATTGCTTCAGTTGCGGTATTTTTGGCAAGCGATGACGCGTCTTACGTGACTGGTCAGGTTATCTTTCCAGATGGTGGGCGCTTGCCATTGATGTACACCGTGCCGGTGGCTGACGAGGTCTAGTGAAAGGGATCCGGATCGTGCTTATCTGGCTTTCGAGTTCGACCTAGCTGACCTTAAGCGCGTCGCGCAGCAGCGGCTGACACGAGGTCGGTCGCTGTGTCTTTCGCATCAGCAACCGCAAAAACACGATAAAGCATTGGCACCAACACTAAACTAACCAGCGTCGAGAATGACAAGCCCCAGACTATAGCGATTGCGAGTGGTTGCAGCATTTCCGCGCCTTCGCCAAGGCCCAAGGCGAGCGGCATCATGCCGACGACCGTCGTTAGCGTAGTCATTAATATCGGTCGTAATCGCAGCCTGCCCGCTGCGACGATGGCGTCGTCAATGGTGTTGCCGCGAGCGCGCTCTTGCTCTACATATTCGACCAGTACGATCGAATTGTTGACGACAATGCCGGTCAACATGACCATTCCGAGCCACATTGGCATCGACAGCGCCAAATCGAGGATGATTAAGGCGCAGGCGACTCCGGTTGCAGCAAATGGTACGCCGAGCAAAATTATGAATGGGTTGCGAATCGACTCGTATTGAACTGCCATCACAACAAAGACCAGAAATACGGCAACAGCCAGCAAGGTCTGTACCAAACTTTCACTACGTGCCAGCGCATCTGCGGCGCCGCCGTCGTAAACGGAATATCCCGGCGGTAATGTGATTTTCTCAAGCTCCTTGAACGCTGCAGCACTTGCTTGTCCGAGCGTGGTATCACCGGTGACGCGTGCATTGACCTCGACGATGCGTTGTTGTCGGTCGCGCATGATACGTGCCGGGCTATTGACCAGCGCGATGTCAGCTACATCCCCAACGTAAACGCTGTCGCGTTCCTTAGCGGCCGGGAATAGCATGATCGTTTCAATATCTCGCGGGCTGGAACGCTGCGTTGTTGGGAAGCGTATGCGCACGTCATAAGAGCGATCGCCATCGATAAAATCGGTTGCGACGATACCCTGGAGCGCAATACGTACCGCGCGGCCAACCTCGTTCACCGACAAATTCAGTTCTGCCGCGCGCTCCCTATCCACCTTTATAGTGAGCTCCTGAACCGAGTCTTCGCCTGAGTGGCGCACATTACGTAGGCCGGGTATATCTTTAAGGATCTCCGTCATTTGATCACCCAGGCGCGCTAGTACATCCAGATCAGGGCCTAGGAAGCGAATACTGATGTCATCTTGTCCTCGGCCAATGCGTAAACCACGAATCCCCTGCGGTCGCATCCACACGCGCACGCCGGCGAGTTGCAGTTGCCGCACGGCTTTGCTCATATTTTTGATCCAAGCCTCAGTTGAGAGATCGCGAGCCTGTTGGTCAACTAGTTGAATACTCAATCGGCTAGCATTGGTTGCCTGGCGCTCGCTACGACCGAATACAAAGCCGCCAATTTGCGAATATACGGAACTGACTTCTGGCTGTGCGCCGAACAAAGCTTCGAGCCGCTCTACGGTCGCGTCCATCTCGTTCAAACTAATGCCTGAGTCAGCGTTCACGTAAACCCGAACCTGGCCGTTATCGACGCGCGGCATGACCTCTTGTTTGCCGGATATAAAGGCTGGCCAGACAAACCATAACAACAACAAAAACGGCACCGGGACTAGCCAGCGCACCCGCAGCAAAACTCGAATGCAGCGCCCATATAAGCCTTGCATCGCCTCCATGGCGCGATCGAATAGCTGACGAGCCCAGCCGGTCTCCCCTGGCGGTACGCGCGCGCCTAGCGCTGGCACGACTGTCAGGGCAACCACTAGAGAAGCCAAAATTGCGGCAGAGATAGTCGCGATGAGTTCTCGGAACAACAGTCCAAGAAGGCCGCCTACGAACAGGAACGGTAGCACTGCAACCAGACTAGTGGTCGTAGACGCGACTAATGCGCCGTTGACTTCCCGCGCCGCGTCGCTGGCGGCGGCGATTTTGTTCTTGCCCATGCACTGATGGCGATAGGTGTTTTCGAGCATGACGATGGTGTTGTCGACCAGCAAGCCGACGCCCAAGGCGATACCGCCAAGCGTCATAACGTTTAGTGTAAGGCCGACCGCATCCATCATCAGTAAGGCGACCATGACGCCAAGTGGGATACTGGACCCAATGATCAAGGTCCTGCGCACATCGCCTAAGAATATGAACACCACGAGCATGGCGAGCAAGGAGCCGGAGACCGCGGCGGTGGTGGCATTACCAATGGCTTGGCGTACGAACACAGCACCATCCGAGATACCCCGCAAGGAGATGTCTGCTGGTAGTAGCTTTTGCTCGTTTAGCCATACGAGTTGTGCGTTGACTGCATCAACAACCGCAACCGTATTGGCTTGCGGTTGTTTTTGAAATGCAATTTTTACCCCCGGTGTACCATCGAGACGGATGCGTAGCTTTTCGTCTTGCTCGGTGTCAATAACGTCAGCAACGTCGCGTAAGCGTATCGAGCCGCTTGTTGTCCGCACAGGTAAAGAAGCGATCGCCTCAACGCTTTGAAAGCGACCACTGGTGCGGCCGGTGATGACCTGCCGCTCCATCTGAACCGGACCACCCGACTGCTCGAGGTTGCCATTGTTGAGCGCGTCGATAAGGTCTTGCACTGCTACCCCAAAGCCACCGAGCCGGTGTTGGTCAGGGAGCACTTGAATCTCGCGTCGCGGTGCGCCACCGACCTCAACCGCCGCAACTCCGGGCAGATTTAGGAACCACTTCGAGAATGAGTAATCGACCCAATCGCGAAGCTCTGAGGGGCGCCGCAGACTACTACTGGCAACCATTTCCAGAATGGGGATCTGAGCTGGGTCGAGTTTGTAGATGGTCGGTGGATCGATGGTATCGGGTAGGAAACGCCGGGCTCGGTCCAGGCGCGTGCTGGCATCGCGTAGTGCCGTATCGATGTCTTTACCGTAGCGGAATGTCAGATCTACGGAAGACCGAGATTCGCCGGTTTGCGATTGCACGCTGATAGCGTCTTCAGTGATCGCCAGCTGCTCTTCCAATTGCCGCGTGACTTGGTCTTCCATGATCTTGCCGGGCACGCCGGGATCAATGATGCGCACGCGCACTTCGGGATAGATTATTTGTGGTAATAGATCGACGCCGAGACGCTGCAGGGAAAATGCACCAAGCACCACCACCGCGAGCGCGAGCATGACTACGCCGACTGGATGGCGCACCGACCACGCGGGTATGCCGCCAGCGCGCCCAGGCGATGTTGCGGGCCTTGGATCTGTTAAGGGTTGCTGATCCGGCGTCACTGTGGCTTAGCCAGTTTTACAGTTTTGCCGTCAGCAAGGCCTAAGAAACCACGCAGTACAACTCGTTCCGGCGTATGTAAGCCTTCCAATATTTCGACTCGATCAGCGAGTCGACGGCCGCTGCGTACTGCACGTCGGCGCGCGATGAGTTTGTCATCCACGACGTAGGTGTATTCACCATCGCGATCCCGACGCAGGGCGCCAAACGGGATCACGGTTTGCCCGAACGCCTCAACCGAGAATGTCACGCGTGCAAACTGGCCGGCGCGGGCCTGGCGCGGGATGGGTGTCATTTTGACTTCGACTCGGCCTTGGCGGGTGCGCGGGTCGGATTGCGGAAAAACTCTGGCAACTACGCCAGCGAAAGAGCGGGGGCCGATCGCATCGATTCGAATTTGTACCTCGTCGCCGATGGACAGACTGGGAATGAGTAACTCGGACGCCTGGATATCGATGATCATGGAGCTTGGATCGACCAGCGTTAATACATGGTCATGACGTGCGACCACATCACCCGGTTCAACCACGCGGGCAGAAACGATACCGTCAAAAGGTGCGGTAACTTTGGCGTAACCGAGGCGAGTGCGGAGCACCGTTTCGTCAGCGCGCGCGACCTGCACTGCGGTTTCGGCGCGTAGATACTCATCCTCACCAACCATACGGCGCGTTCGCAAGCCGCTCAGCCGCTTAAAATTGGACTCGGTCTCGGTGCGTACGGCAACCGACCTGGCTAGCTGTGCCTCTAATAGAGCTGCGTCAAGACTGAACAGCAATGCGCCAGCGCGTACCGCATCACCTTCAAAATGTGGTGTGGCACTGACGCGACCCTCTTCTTGTACGTGAATTCTTACGTTTCGGCGCGTACGCAGAGAGCCGCTATACACGCTGGTCAGGTGCAGCGTTTCCGTGCGTGCATTAGCAATTTCCACCAGATGTTCACGTTTTGGCCTGCGCGCGCGCTTTTTAGCTGGGCTAGTGGTGGGTACCTTGCCATCAAGGCGCATTTGTACTGCGTTCGCGATCGCGTTGTACGCTTGCGTGAGTTTGTCTGTGGATGCGGACGAATCACAGCCGCTCAACGCGAGCGTCAACAGCAGTATTGTGCTGCTGTTGCGAGCTGCTGAAATCGATAGGAAAATTGCGTTCGTGGATGTCACCGTTGCAGCACTAGGCAGTCAAATCTGGCGAGGTGCAAGCGCGTCCAAGCCACTTGATTATCAGGCTATTAGTACATCATTTTTACGCGTCGCCAAGCAATTTTTTGTAACGTTTCGTGGCCGCTCCGCTGGGCCGCTCTCGGCGGCTTCGCTTCACCGAGAAGATGTGTTTGGCGGCTCAGCCCCCAGATAGACGTCGCGGGATTCCCTCGGCCTAGACCGGATCTGGCTTAGCGGCACTCAACGCGCTTAGTTCGCATGACCTTTGAGTTTTTAGCTTCGGTGGAATCGGAGCTAGCACGCGAGTTTTCGCCGCGGGTTGGTAACGGTATCGACGAATGCTATTGATGTGCACCCTTAACCTTAGGGACCGAAGCAGTTGGCGATTTTTTTCATTTTTACGCTTTGCGACCGAATTTCGTCGACACTGTCTCATTGTTAGCGCGATGATCCCTCTAGGATTCGCCCAGCTAATCGAATTTAAGTTTGGTCGAGCAGATGAGCGGTTATTCAAATAGAACAACGACAGCACGAATCGCACAGGTCGCATGTGTAGTGGCGATGTTGGCGCTTCCAGTACTGGCTCAAGCTAGTGTTATTCGCGTCGCAGACTTCGAAGATGTGACGACACCAGTCAACGGCGTTTTCCTAGTACTTCAGCCGCTGATGAGTGGCGCGGGTTCGGCACACAGAATCAGAGTGTCAGCGCGTTTAGCGGCACAGCCGAAGAAAACGGCAACACTTTTGGTTTTATCGATGTCGATGCTTCAGCGCCGTGGTTTGCAGGTCAGTTGTTATTGTTTCTCGGGCCATTGCCAACCATCGACTTAAATCAGCTTTCGCTGACTGCCGATTTGCGCACCAACACAGAGCATGCTGGCCGTCGTGCGGAGTTTCGCATCGAGTCGCTGGTCGCAAGTGGCGACACCAACGAGCCGTGGAATCGCACTGGCAGAGTTGAATTCAACCCGTTTGTGGATGATAGCTTCACCTCAGTGGGTGGGCTGCTGAGTTCAGCCGCGATCATCGACAGCTTCGACGTCAATGCGGACGCTTTTCAGATTGTGTTCGCGTTCAACGACATTGGTTTTGACGGCGGATCCGCTGGTAGCGGCTTTGGTCAAGGCACGGATAATCAGCTGTTTTTTGACAACTTGGACTTCAGCTCCCTAAGCTCGGCGCTGGCCACCCATGAGGCGCCAGAGCCAGCAAATGTGTTGCTTGTTCTGATTGGGCTTGGCGCACCGTTGCTGACTCAGCGCAAGCGCGCCGCAGTCACTCCGGTTTTGGTGGCTTAAGCGACTGCGCGACGCTCTACGCGATGGTTGAGGCCCGACAAACGGGCCGCGAAAACTAGACATCTGATTCGCTGGTAAAGCAAAACGATAGACCTAGGCCTTCCTGGCCACAATCAAGGCCCATGGAAATCGCCAAGCTCGTGCATGTTCGCCGAGCGCCCCTGGCGACTCCTCAAACGGTAGTATTTCGACAGACTCAAAGCCTAGCTGTTTATGCACGGCGACAAGATCCATCTCGTTTAGTGGGGCCATATAGGGTTCGTTGTTCCTGCGCGAATGGCCGTAGTGAATGAAGCGTTTGAACGGATCAGCGTCAGCAAGAAAATCCAAATGGATGGCATAACCGCCTGGCTCTAGTAGCCGAAACGTCTCCGCAAGGGTCGCTTTTATTGCGGCGGGTGGCATCTCATGGAGCAACATTGTCGAGCTGACGAGGTCGAAACTGGCGCTCTTGAGCTTGCTATCTTGCGCTAACTTTTGTGCGTAACGGACCTTGTCTACGCCCGCCGTGGCGGTGATGCGCGCCGCAAGTTTCAAGCACGGTGCCGAGACGTCGATGCCAAGTACTTGTGCTTTGTAAAATTCGAGATGCAATGGCTGCGTGCTTTTACCGAAGCCGCAGCCCAAGTCCAGGATTCGTGTCGGTTGGGTGTAGCTAGCAATAGTTGCCGCAAACCGGAAGTGCAAGTCGAGGTCTTTGTCCAATAAGGGCGTCGTGGATCTTGCGCCACGCTCGTAAATGACGCCAGCCAAAGAATCCCCGCATACGCCACCGACATGTTGGTGAATATCCACGCCGGTGAAGTGGCGTGGCGCGACGAGTTCGGGGTCAAGTTCCAGCAAACCCGCAGGAAGTGGCGCGTCAAGCCACCTTTCTAGCTTCGTGCGCTGCTGCTCATGTGTTGGGATTAAGCCCTGAAGTCCCGAATATTTCATGCTCTGCAAATGCCGTTCTAACCAGGCGAAAAACGCATAGTCCGTGTCATGTGCAAACAAGCGCGCAACATCTTCAGTCCCCGCGTAGGCTTGTGGCTCGTGCTCCGCCGCGCAGATGTATTTCTGTTGTAGTTGCGGGTAAAGATGCTGCGTCCAATGCAATTTCATGCCGAGCACAAAGGCTTGATACGCATCGAATTTGCGTCCCAGATCGGACATGGGGTTATCCTTATCTAGACTTTGTTCGCTGACACTTGATCGCCGCGCACATGGCGCATCAGCACTGCGACAAATTCATCCCGCTCCGCATCGAATACTTTTGCCTGCGCAGCAGTTGGTTCGAATCGTTTGACTTCGTCAATCTGCAACACGCCTTTCTCGACTAGCAGAGTCTCCAGTACGTTGGCGTGATCACGAACCACGTGCAGTTCGGCGGCAAGGGTCATGATCAGACCCAGAGCGCGGTCCATCGCGGTATCCGCGAAAAAATTCTGTTCAGGGCGCGGCTGCATGTCGACATCCTTTGGGACGGAACGAGTAGGGCAGTCAATTCTTGCCCTATTTCGTGCTCGATTCCAGTGCAGAGCGCGCGGCATTCAATGTTTTAACCGGTGCTGAGTCCATCGTACGTCGATGATGGACGCAATCCAGCTCTCGGTACCTAGGCAGGTCAGCTGCACTGCCCGCTTCACTTACTGGCTAAGCGTCTCATAGAGCGTTTGCGCTGCGTCGCGCTCGCGGAAATTGCCTTTGGTCGCAAGCGCGGACTTTAACTCGTCGCGTGCCTCAGTTGCTCTATCGAGTTTAAACAGCGCAACAGCTACGTGATAGCGAATCTCAGGATTTGCGCAGAAACGTCAGACCACGCTTAACCTCACCGTTGTTTACCAACAGCCAGCCCAAGGTGTCGTTGACATGAGGATCGTTGGGAGACAGGGCTTGCGCCTGGCTTGCAACGTCTACCGCCTTCGGGTCGTTTTTTCGACTCAGAACCAATGCATAATTATTGTGAAGCTGTGCGTCTTTTGGGCTTAGTACCAATAGTTCTTGGTAAGCCAATTGCGCTTTTGCGGTCTCTCCGCGTTGCATGTAGCGCTCTGCAATCGCTTGTTTTGTGTATCGGTGTTGCGGGTGAGCGGCAACCCATGCTTCCAGCTAAATTCGATTTTCTGTCGTCAATCTGCTGCTTCGGCGCACTCTTGCGAGCGGATATTACGCTAATGTCGGAAGTCCTTACACTATTGAACGTCCATTGGATCGCGGTCCAATCTGGCCATCGACGTGCCTCGAACGCGGCATCTCGCAGTGCGTTTCAGCGCCGTAACAAACGTCCTGCGCGTGTGCCGCTGACCTTATCGTCACGGATCGTTGATACGCCATTGACGAACACTTCTTGAATGCCTGTCGGATACTGGTTGGGCTCATCAAAGGTGCCCTGGTCGATGATGCTCGCCGGATCGAACAACACCAAGTCCGCAAAAGCGCCTGGGGTGACCAAGCCGCGGTCAGTTATGCCAAAAACGGAGGCCGAGAACCCAGTCATGCGATGTACCGCGGTCGTCATATCCAGAATCGCTAACTCGCGGGAGTAGTGCCCGAGGACCCGCGCGAAGCTGTTATACAGGCGCGGATGTGGTCTACCACCTAGTGCTGGGATGCCGTCGGAGCCAATCATCGTGGATGCGTGACGCATCACTGTCTGTACGTCGTCTTCGCTGATCATGTGCAAAATGGCGGTTGCAGACGGGCACTGAGCGACTACGTGCTCGGCAGTGGCACGCGCCGTGCCTGCCATTTGCATGCTGAGTGTCTCGATCGATTGGCCCTCCCATTGCGGATGGCCCGGCGCTGAGGCGACTACCACGTCGGCCGGACGCAACGACGACATGGCACCGCTTGGATTGAAAGCATCGTTCAACAATACCGCCGCCAACATGGTGCTGCCGGCGGTGTATGGGTATTGGTCTGCGTATACTTTGAGCCCACGCGCCTGGGCTGCGTCGATTAGTTTGAGTGATTCGCGCACCTGTCCCCAGTTTTCGCGTCCGGAGGCCTTGTGGTGTGAGATTTGCACGCCGACGCCGGCTTTATCGCCAATTTCTATAGCTTCGGCGACGGATTCCAATAAGTGCTCGCCTTGGTCACGCAAGTGTGTCGCGTACAGGGCGCCGCTGCCGCGCATCTGCGCCGCGATCTCAATGAGTTCTTGCGTGGGCGCGTAGCGTCCCGGGTCGTAAGCCAAGCCGCTGGATAAGCCGAATACGCCCGCGTCCAAGGCTTCATCCATAATCGCGCACATTTGCGCTAGTTCTGCAGTATTCGCGTCGCGCGGTGCGTGGCCCATCGCCGCCAGGCGAATTGTTCCATGCCCCGCAAGCACGCCGATATTCACCCCTGGACCGAGGTGTTCTACTGCGGCGGCATAACCTGCATGCCCTTCGTACTGGCTTGGTTCCAGTCCTGGGGTAAGGCCGCCCAGCAGGGTTTTGGCTGCGGCATAAGGTGCCGCGCCGAAGCCGCAGTTGCCGACCATGCAAGTGGTCACTCCACCGCGCGATTTAAACGCCATGTCGGGCGCCGCCATGACCGCAAAGTCGTCGTGTGTATGTACATCAATGAAGCCGGGCGCGAGTGCCAGGCCTGTGGCGTCAATTTCACGACCAGCGCTGGCGCCACCGAGATCGCCAATGCGGGCGATGCGGTCGGCATCAATTGCGACATCGCTCGCAAACGCTGGCGCGCCGCTGCCGTCGAAAACCTGAGCGTTGCGGATGACTACATCAAAACGTGGATTCATGCTTTGTTTAACCTCAGATTGGGCCCAGTCTTTGCTGTGGCGAATGTAATGGCGTAACAGTTGCACGGGCTCGAGCACAGGTCGAGGCTCGCGGCCTCGCTTAGGCCCCAGCTCGACTGCGGGTGAGCGAGGGCCGGCGAGCGCGCTTCAGCGCGCAACTATCGGTAGTTTAATGGTCGCTATAGAGCTTGGCCGTCGTGCGTATATAAGGTCTATAACAAGTGACCACTTTAATGGGTGTGACCTTGGCAAGGCTAGATGCGGGCAGCAATGTGGATCATTCGACATGCGCGTGGCTGCGCAGGCCCGCCTCGTGGGC
>Ga0055584_100007712_pt1 | contig 10544 bp, 6 predicted proteins | sample OSDHelmetaG_FD_58716 | JGI IMG/M metagenome (GOLD analysis project Ga0055584, IMG submission 58716) | Pelagic marine sediment microbial communities from the LTER site Helgoland, North Sea, for post-phytoplankton bloom and carbon turnover... | ecosystem: Environmental > Aquatic > Marine >...
GAGAATCTGTTTTTGCTCTTGGAGGAGCATTGTTTATGTCAGAGTCTGATAACGGATTAATTGCGGGAGGTGGGAGTGTTTTTAATTTAGGGAAAAATATTTCATATAAAGAAGTAGAATTTGAAAACCCGTTTTTGTCTGATTTTCTTTTTGGAGGAAGTGCAGTCGTTCATAGAGATTCGTTTAATGAGCAAAGCGGATTTGATCATGATATGTTTATTGGATTTGAAGATGTCGATTTTTCTTTTCGCCTTTATCAAAAAGGATTGAAAATTGGGAACGCTCCTGTTTTTTCAGTTATTCATGATCATAAACCTTCTGCAGATGAGGATGATGTAAAGGCAGAGGCTGAAAGATATTCTAATAAAATTATAGAGGCTTCAGGAACTTCTTTTTATAATAAGCATAAAATTAAAATCTATGATCAGTATGCTAAAGATTGGTTAAGTTCTAAGCAGGTTGATGTTTTAGAAAAAAAGGATAGGAACACATTTGATAAAAAACCCTCAATTATATTAGTTGTTGACAAAAGAGATTGGGCATTTCATAATATTGCATCAAATATAGTTGAACACCTATCATCTAAATTTAATATTGAGTTAATATTTATTGAGGATTATCAAGGGGATAATTGGGCAGATATTTATTTTGATATTTATAAGAAAAAAACAGATCTCGTTTACTTTTTTTGGAGGCCATCGTTGTTTCTTTTCAATACTGTTGATGTTTCAGAATCACTTAAGTCTAGGCATAATGTGGCCAAAGAAGATTTACATGCTTATTTTAATAGTACAATATTATTGACTTCTGTCTATGATCATTTGTATTTAAGTGAAGATCATATAAAAATTCACCACAAAGAATATGAAAATTTTATTGATGGATATACTGTTTCCTCGGAATGTTTAGGCCAAATATATTCTGATAATTTCCCCCCTCCACACATGGTGATTCAGGATGGTGTTGATTTAAATAAGTTTTACAACTTTGAAGAAGGTGCTAAGCAAACGGTAAAAGATCAGTTGGTTGTAGGTTGGGTTGGCAATAGTAAATGGGGAGTGAACGAAGATGGAATAGATCATAAGGGCTTCAATTCTATAATTAAGCCCGCTATTAAAGAACTACAAGAAGAAGGTTATAATGTTTTTTTAAAATACGCAGATAGTACAGAGCCACATACAAAATTATCACATGATGAAATGGTTGGGTTTTATAATTCTATAGACGTTTATCTTTGTCTTTCTGACATTGAGGGGACACCAAACACAGTTTTAGAGTCTATGGCAAGTGGGATAGCAGTTATATCAACATGTGTTGGTATTGTTCCTGAAGTTTTTGGTGTAGAGCAAAAAAAGTATATGTTAAAGCATAGGACAAAAAAAGCACTTAAAACTAGTATTCTGTCACTTTATAATAATCCAAAAGAATTAGAAGCTTTATCCAAAGAAAATAAAATTAGAATATCAAATTGGACGTGGGGTGGAAAGTGTGAACTGTTTGATATGTTTTTTTCTAACCATCTAAATAAAGGAGCTAAGACTAAATTTGAGTCAATTTTAAAAGATGAAGACTTAACAGTTGCAGACTCTGTTGATTCAGGTTCTAGTGATCATGAGTTGAAATCTAAAATAAAAAGAATGAATCATCAGCTAATTAAATTGGATTCAGAAAACAAAGAAATCGTTAAGATGTTGGCGGATGTCAAAGGTTGGTATGATAAGGAGTATGAGGTGTTGCCTTTGTGGTTTAAGCGAATTGGACACATAATAAAAATAGCTTTAGGTAAAAGATAATGTTTTATTATTCATGAAACTATTGAAATTGAGGATAAAGCATAGGTATAAAAAAAAGGGCACTAGAAATTCTCTATGAAATAGAGTGGTAAAGTGTTTTATATTTGAGAGGTATTTATTGTAAATTGTTTGGGTGAAAATTTAGCTTTATTTTTCAGTGTATTGAGTAATGAAAGTTTTAATATTATTTCTATAATCATATTGGAAATAGCTTTAGAATAATTTACCTTCGTAATGTTACGATTTATAAAATTATGGGAGATAAAAAATCCGCAGCAAGAATTGAAATAGAGTTTTTACAAAATTGTAAGATGTTACCTGATAGAACTGCTATTTTGGAGCATCTTCCTAAAAATGGAGTTGGTGTAGAAATAGGTGTTTTAGGTGGTGATTGGTCGGAGGTACTTTTGCAATCATTAATCCCTTCGAGTTTAAGTCTGATAGATACGTTTTATTCAAAAGATTATCCTCACCAAAAGAGATTTTCGAAAAAAACACATGAAGGTTTTATTCGGAATAGATTTGAAGGAAATGAAGCTGTTAAGATTAAGAAAGGATTGTCTTGGGAATGCATGAAATTGTATCCCGTTAATCATTTTGATTGGATATATATTGATGCAGCTCATGACTATAATTCGGTTAAAAAGGATTTGAGTGAAGCTTTGCGGACACTCAAATCAAATGGCTATATTATTATGAATGACTATATTATGTATGATCATTTTACCAAAGAAGATTATGGTGTGGTTCATGCAACTAATGAATTCATTATTGATAATGGTTTCGAAATGTTGTTTTTTGCCCTACATCCAGGAATGTTTTGTGATGTAGTTATCAGAAAAAAACAAGCATAAATGAATTATTGGCTAATAACAACCGAATTCCCTCCAATTCATGGTGGTGGTATAAGTACTTATTGTTGGCATACATCCAAAATGTTTGCGAACAAAGGTCATCAAGTAACTGTTTTTGTTAATGATCAAAACGTTTCCGATTTTACTGAAGAAAGTGTTTTGGATAATATAAAACTGATTAGATTTAAGCCAGATAGAACTTCGATAGGAAAAGCTTTGGGGTATGAAGCTAGATTGAGTTTAGATTTTGCTAGCATTATAGAGCAAGAAATGCTTAATTACGGAGTTCCAGATATTCTTGAAACTCAGGATTATCAAGGGATAGGGTACTATATTCTACAAAAAAAGCAGTTGTTATACCCACTTTTTAAAGAGCTGAAAGTATTATTAACAATGCATGCTCCAGGGTTTTTATATTTTGATTACAACCAAGTTCCTCAATATAAGTTTCCAAATTATTGGCTTGGGGAAATGGAAAAGTCCTCTATTCGAATGGCAGATCTCGTTGTATCACCTTCACAATATTTAATTGATGAATTAATGCCTCGAATGAACTTGTTGGATAAAAATCCAATACGAATTTTCAACCCTTATATTAATGAATGGACAACTGGCGAAATACCAGATTACGAAGAATTTGATTTAGTATTTTTCGGAAAACTTACTCCACAAAAGGGAGGGTTAGAAATGCTTTCATATCTAAAGAGTATGTGGGATAATGGGTTTGATAAGCCTATATCTATAATCGGAGGAGGACAACATTTTTTCTATCCTGTTCAGTCTGATATGATCGATTATGTTAAGAAAAAATATAATAGATATATCGACAAAGGTTTAATTCGTTTTGAGGGTAACATGAAACCTGAATTATTAAAAGAACGATTAAAGAGAGCTCATGTAATTATAATGCCAAGCATTGTTGATAATTTACCATATGCAGTAATAGAATCAATGTCTATGGGTAAAGTTGTAATGACTTCTACTAATGGAGGACATATTGAAATACTTGAGAATAATAAGAGTGGATTTACTTTTAAACATAAAGAAAAGAAAAGTTTTGAAAAGGTTTTATTTACTGTTTTAGGTAAATCAAAAGAGGAATTAATTCAAATAGGTAAGGAAGCACAAGGGGCAGTTGCAAAATCTACTAATTATGAAATTATTTACGAAGAAAAACTTAAACAGTTAGAAGGCTTAATTAAACAAGATACACTAAGTAATACTTTTGATTTTGTTGAAACGATTAAAAAAACAAAATTGTTAGTTGAAAATAACAATGACAAAGAAAATTTATTGAGTGTTGTGATACCATATTTTAATATGGGTAATTATATTGAAGACACATTACAGTCTCTAGATAAAGTAAAGGGTGTATCTTTAGAAATTATAGTTGTAAATGATGGATCTTCAGAACTAGCTAGTATTCAAGAACTTAAAGAAGTTGAAAAGAAGTATGAGATTACCGTATATCACAAAGAGAATGAAGGGCTGTCTTTGACAAGAAATTTTGGAGCAGCTATAGCCAAAGGTGAGTTTTTGGCCTTTCTAGATGCAGATGATATGGTAAGTCCAGATTACTATAAAAGGGCAATAGAAGTTTTGAAAAATTATACAAATGTTAGTTTTGTTGGGTGTTGGGCACAATACTTTGGGAAAAGCAATTCAATATGGCCTACTTTTAATCCAGAGCCACCATATTTGTTAACTCATAATATGATAAATAGTAGTGCTTTGGTTTATAAGAAAAATGATTTTTTAAATTTTGGAAAGAACGATCCTTCTTTAATTTATGGAATGGAAGATTATGATAGTATAATATCGATGGTTAAAAATGGAGCTAGAGGGGTTTCATTTCCTGAATTGTGGTGGCAATACAGAATAAGACCAGGCTCAATGGCTCAATCATTTAATAAAGAAAAAGAGCTTTACTTATATAGGGTAATAAGTGAAAAGCATAAAGAGTTTTTCAAAACTTATGGGGATAAGATTTCAAACTTATTAAACCATAATGGACCAGGTATTACCTTTGATAACCCTACTTGGAGTTTAACTGGTTTTGGTTCTTCAGGTCGTAACGTTATAATTAATAAAATAACTTTAGTTTTGAAAAAAAATATGGTGCTAAGAAGTATTTCAAAAAGAATTTATAAAGCCATATACCGATAAATATATGATTACAGATAATATTTTAACTGCGAATAGATTAGAGCGAATTTGGCTGTTAGCAAAGATTGAGTTTAAACTACGTTATTATGAAAGTAAATTAGGTTTGTTGTGGGCATTAATTAAACCATTAACGAATTTAGTTATATACTTTATCGCGTTTAAAATTGTGATGCGTAGTAATATTCCTGATTTTGAAATATACTTATTTTCAGGGTTAATTATTTGGGACTTTTTTATAGAATCTACTACAGGATTAACACTTATTTTACAAACCAAAAGATATTTATACGAGTACTCTAATATGTCTAAAATAGAAATTTACTTAGCTAGTATGATAAGTGTTTCTTTGGGATTGGGATTTAATTTTATCATTCTACTCATTTTTCTGCTTTTTGGTGATATAGGGATAGGCTTAAATGTTTTATACCTTCCATTGGTTTTTCTAGTAGTCTTTGTGTTTTCGTTTGGTGTCGCTTTAATTTTGTCAAACATATTTATTTTGGCAAAAGATATTCACCAAATATGGCCATTAGCGAGTCATTTAATGATGTGGATTTCACCTCTTTTCTTTAAAACAACAGATTTAACTGGGAGCTTGCCGGGGATAGAGCACATTAATCCTATGTTTGGTATAATGTCTAATTTTAGGAATGTTACTTTATATAACATTCAGCCAGATTTTTACTTGCTTGGTATTAATTCAATACAGGCCATTATTGTTTTTACGATAGGTTATTTTTTATTAAAAAAAATAGGAAAAAAAGCATCAGAATTATTATAAAATAATGAACAATAAAGAAATATCTATTCAATTAAAAAATGTAAGTAAGTCTTTCAAAACTTATAATAAATCTTATCAAACAATTAAAGATCGTTTACTTAATCTTCATAAAAAAAATGAAGTTAAAAACATATTAGCTGTAAAGAGTTTGAATCTTGAGATATATAAAGGTGAGTGTATTGGGGTTATAGGGAGGAATGGTAGCGGCAAATCTACTTTAACAAAAGTTATGTCAGGCGCATTTTTGCCAGATAAAGGGGGAAAGGTAATGAAAAATGGAACTTCTTTACTCCTTAATTTAGGTGTTGGGTTTAGTCATGAATTGACTGCTAGAGAAAATATTTATGTAAATGGTTCTACCCTTGGTTTAAGAATACAGCAAATAGATGAAATTTTTAATGATGTAATTGAATTTGCAGAGTTAGAGGGTTTTATTGATACAAAAATCAAGTATTTCTCGAGCGGGATGATACAGCGATTATCTTTTTCTATTGCTATTTATGCAAAAGCAGATATTTTATTTTTAGATGAAGTTTTTGCAGTAGGAGATGAAAAATTTCAAAAGAAGGCAACTGAAGTGCTAGAGAGAAATTGGTTGGAGAACAGGACCGCCATCATTGTTTCCCATAGTGCATTTCTTGTAGAAAAATATTGCAACAGAACCATATTAATGCATAAAGGAGTGTTGTTGTATTTCGGAGACACAAAGAAGGCTATGGAGAAATACAGAGCTTTAGATTGATGCAGAAAGGTGTGTTAGAAGACTAAGATAGCTCTAGGTGTATTGTATTTATTAATTTAAAGGAAAGTGTTAGCTTATTTAAAATAGATAGTTAATTCAGTTTAGCAATATAAAATTAAAGACCTAATTTCGCGGTTATAAATAAATATAATTATGAAGAAAATTTTAATGTTTACAACTATTTTAATATCAATGATATTAAATGCTTGCGGGCAAAATAACATAGAAAGAAATAATAGTTTCATTAAAAGTGATTCAGCTGAAAGTATAGAATTATTAATAGGTGAGAAGGCAATGGCTAAGCTTGAACAAAAGAGACAGCTAGCTCTTTATGACGGACATTTATACTCAACAGATGACGATTGGGCTAAGGCAAAATTTGTTCATAATAATGATACTATAAATGCTGAGGTTCGACTCAAAGGAGATTTTTATGATCACTGGATAGATAAAGAGGCTTGGTCTTTTAAAGTTAAATTAAAAGGAGGGGCAGCATTCTTGGGAATGCGAAAATTTGCATTGCAATTACCTAAAACTCGAGGAGGATTGAATGAGTGGATATTTCATCAGATATTAGAATCACAAGATTTAATATCACTTCGTTATGATTTTTTAAAAGTAAAAATAAATGGAGTTGAAATGCCAATATATGCAATTGAAGAAAACTTTGATAAAATTTTAATAGAACATAATGAATTAAGGGAAGGTGTTATTTTTCAATTATCAAACAAGTACTATTGGTTGTCAGATAGCTGGGAAGGTAATTCAAGCCCAATAGATAGCTATTTCGGAGCAATGCTTCTTCCGTATGGGGAGAGTAAAATTCTTAAAAATGAAAAATTGAATAATCAATTTAAAATTGCTAGAAATTTAATGACACAATATCAAATTGGGAAACTTGATGCTCACGAAGTATTTGATATCACTAAAATGGCTAAATTTTTTATTGTTGTTGATTTGATGGGTCATCACCATGCTTGTTTTAATGACAATATGAAGTTGTATCTAAACCCCGTTACATCTCTACTTGAACCTGTTGGATATGACAATTCAGCAATATTAAAGATTAAGGACCAAGGGGTTATGGGAGAGAAAAAATCATTAAATAAGATGCGGAAATTAATTAATCCATCTAATAATGACTATTTTATGAATAGATTTCAATATAATTTACTTTTTAAAGACGTGAAATTTTATAAAGAATATATTATTGAGTTATATAAAATTACCAATAATAGGATGGTAGACTCTTTGATTTCTTCTTTGGACTCTGCAATTGAGCAAAGAGAAGTATTACTACAAACATCTCAGCCAAAATATTCTATAAAATGGGGAACAAATACCATAAAGAAAAATGCCTCTTATATAAAAGATAGTGTTTTAGTTTTGACAAATCAAGATGTTAATGGTCAAATTACTAATTATGAAGATGGAATTTGTTCTATACAGCTAGTGAATAAAAAAACCTTACCTATTGAAGTTCGTTCATTAACTATTGGAAATGACACGATCTATCTAGACTCAAATTTTATTTTACAACCATGGATGAATGAAGATCAATACGCTCAATTAGAATTTAAATGCAAAGGTAGTTTTCCGAAAAAAATAAATATCAATATCAATCTATATGGTCTAGATCAAGTTAAAAAAACAATACCTATTACAAAGGAAAACGTTCAGTGGGGAAAGAGCAATAATTTTTTATCAGTCGTGCCAAATGAGCAAACCTATTCATCAAATTTAAATATTGATTTACCTAAAGGCGATCTTGAAAAACAAATAGCAAAGGCGGAAGAGAAAAACTATATCGATAGTACGTTGTCAGGGATTCATGTCTATTTTAAGAAGTATTCTGAAAAAGAACAAACAATTACATTGGGTATTACAAATGTCTCATGGAGAATTGTTGAAATTCTAGATTTAAGGTATCTTAATAAGTGGATTTTTAAACCCACCGAAAAAATTTACATTCCTAAAAGTGAACATTTTAAATCGCCTTATTATAAAGAAATAACTTTTAAAGTCCCTTCTTTAAGAAAGAGTTATCTTGAAAAAAAAGACATGAACTTCCCTTGGCAAGATAAAATGATTGAAAAATTATCACTTAATTTTCGTCATCCTGGAGCACTCAACCATAAGTCTCAAGAAGTTTTTCAGTGGGCTTATGAAAACAAAGGACTTTTAGATACTAATATTGTTAGACAAGCTGCAAATTTTAAATCTTTTGACTTTTTAAAACTTAACGAGTCAACAAAAGAAATTTGGATAGAAGAAGGTCAACATACAATCAGCTCAGGTATAAAAATTCCCGAAGGTTACTCTGTATTTGCAAAAGAAAATGTCACTTTAGATTTTACAAATGCTTCATTTTTACTTTCTTATTCTCCTATATCATTTATTGGAACACCCCAGAACCCTATAGTTGTTACATCATCTGATAAAACGGGTATGGGAATAGTTGTGCTAAATGCAAAATCTACTTCTACATTTAATTATGTTAACTTTTCGCAGAATAGAGCCCTTGATAGATTTGGAATGAGTCTTACAGGAATGCTTACCTTTTATGAGTCTGATGTTGAATTTGATAATTGTGAATTATCTCATAATAATTCGGAAGATATTTTAAATATTATCAGGTCTAATTATAAAATATCTAATTGTTTTATTCATGATGTTTTTTCAGATGCATTGGATTGCGATTTTTCTTCTGGGAGTGTTAAACATGTTAAATTTAAAGATATAGGAAATGATGCAATAGATATTTCTGGTCGAAGTATAGATCTATTTAATGTAAATATTGATAATGCAGAAGATAAGGGAGTAAGTGCTGGAGAGAATTCTATAATGAAAGGAGATCAAATTACAATAATTAACTCTGGAATTGGAGTTAGTGCTAAGGATTTATCTTCTATAAAATTTGGAAAATTAATATTAGAAGAAAATAAGTTAGACTTTGCTGTTTTTCAGAAAAAGAGTGAATACGGACCTGCAAAAATAGTTATTGAAAAAACTAAAGAATCAAAGAATTATTTGTTAGAGTTCGGATCATCTTTATCTATTAATGGAGAGTTTAAAAAAGATTATAGAGATAATGTTTTAGGCTTATTGTATGGTAATTTATATGGGAAAAATAGTCATTAGAAATACTAACGGAGTGTGAGGATTTTTTTCAATTGAAAAATTTCAAAGTAAAGTTTTATTGATACCAAGGTAGTTATTGAAAAATATAGAGCCATTAATTAATGGACTTTACTATTTTCAATTGCCTTTCAAAATTACTATCTCAATCTTAATTATTTTTTTTTATTAGAAATATCCTAATAGGAATATTACCTTTGTATGGAAACAATATTTAATAACAGCTAAATGAAAACATCTGTAGTAAAAAAAATATTAATGGCATTCTCAGGGTTTTTCCTGATGGTCTTTTTATTACAACATCTTGTAATAAACTTATTATCAGTAATTAGTCCTGATTCATTTAATGAGGTTTCGCATTTTATGGGCACTAATGGATTGATTCAGTTTGCAATGCAACCAGTATTGATAGTTGGTGTAGTATTTCACTTAATAATGGGAATGGTTTTAGAAATGCAAAATAATAAAGCTAGAAATATAAAGTATGCTAAAAACAATGCGAATGCAAACTCTACATTTATGTCTAGAAATATGATTATTACTGGTGTCATGGTTCTTTTATTTTTAGCTGTCCATTTCGTTGATTTTTGGATTCCAGAAATTAACACCAAGTTTATCCAAGGAAATTGGGAAGGGCTAAATAATGCTGGAGAGTTTAGATACTGGGAAGAGTTACATCACAAATTCCAAGATATTGCACGAGTTGGCATTTACATTTTAGCATTTATTTTCTTATCACTTCACTTGATGCATGGTTTCCAATCAGCATTTCAATCTGTTGGGTTTAACCATTCAAAATACACCCCTTTATTAAAGAAGTTAGGTACAGCATATGCTATTATTATTCCATTAGGATTTATTTTCATTGCATTATTTCATCATTTGTCTCATTAAATTATAGTTAAGACATGTCAGTTTTAGATTCTAAAATACCTGAAGGTCCAATTAAAGATAAATGGACTAACCATAAGAACAACATTAATGTTGTTAACCCTGCCAACAAACGTCTAATAGATGTTATTGTCGTTGGAACAGGATTAGCTGGTGGTTCTGCTGCGGCTTCATTAGCT
>Ga0055584_100007713_pt1 | contig 10543 bp, 7 predicted proteins | sample OSDHelmetaG_FD_58716 | JGI IMG/M metagenome (GOLD analysis project Ga0055584, IMG submission 58716) | Pelagic marine sediment microbial communities from the LTER site Helgoland, North Sea, for post-phytoplankton bloom and carbon turnover... | ecosystem: Environmental > Aquatic > Marine >...
TATTTTCGCCAGCATGTGTTCAACACCCGCCTCGGAGGGAGGGCAATACGGTGTCGCAGTCGAATTTTTTGCCGCCCGCCACTCTGGTGATCGGCGGCGCCCGTTCCGGGAAAAGCGCCTACGCGGAGAAGCTGGTCGAGGAATCCGGCCTGACACCGGTATATCTCGCAACCGCGACGACCGGTGACGACGAGATGTCGGAACGCATCCGGGTTCATCGAGAACGCCGCGGCGACGTATGGTCGACTGTCGAAGAACCGCTCGCGCTGACCGCCGCCCTCCGAGAACATTCCAATAGCGGGTCAGCCGTTTTGGTCGATTGCTTGACCCTGTGGCTCAGTAATCTGATGACGCTCTCCCGCGATATCGAACAAGAAACCCAAGAATTAGCCGCGATGCTCCCCAGCCTCGACGGGCCGGTCGTATTCGTAACCAACGAAGTCGGACTGGGCATCGTCCCCGCCAACGAACTCGCCCGCGCGTTTCGCGACCACGCCGGTCGCCTGAACCAGGCCGTGGCCCTGGCATCGGACCGCGTGGTGGTGATGATCTCCGGCCTCCCCATGACCCTCAAACCGAACGGATAAAACATGTCGGAACACAGAAAGATCCCCGCAACCGTGGTGACCGGCTTTCTCGGCGCCGGTAAAACAACCCTGATCCGGCATCTGCTGGAAACCGCGAACGGCAAACGCCTGGCGTTGATCATCAATGAATTCGGCGATATCGGTGTCGATGGCGAGGTCCTCAAGGCCTGCGGCAGCGAGACATGTGGCGAGGAAGACATCGTCGAGCTCGCCAACGGGTGCCTGTGCTGCACCGTTGCCGACGATTTCATCCCCACCATCGAAGCCCTGCTCGCGCGCGACCCGCAGCCGGACCATATCGTTATCGAAACCTCTGGCTTAGCCCTGCCGAAACCCTTGGTGCGCGCCTTCGGGTGGCCGGAAATCCGCACGCGCCTGACCGTGGACGGTGTGGTCGCTGTCGTCGATGGCCCCGCCGTCGCTTCCGGCCTTTTCGCCGCCGACCCGGAGGCCGTTCAAGCCCAACGCGAAGCCGACGAAGCACTAGATCACGACAGCCCGCTGGAAGAAGTGTTCGAGGATCAGGTTTATTGCGCCGATCTGGTGATCGTCAACAAGGCCGACGAGATGACATCTGACATCCTAGAGGCGACATCGCGCGAGTTGCGGGCCAAGCTGCGCCCCTCCGTCAAGATGATCGAGACCAGTCATGCGGCCATCGACGCCGAAATCCTGCTGGGATTGACCGCCGCTGCCGAAGACGATCTCGACGCCCGCCCGTCCCATCACGATGACGAGGACGACCACGAGCATGACGATTTCGACAGTTTCGTCGTCGAGCTGCCGGAACTGGCGTCGCCCGAAATTCTGACGGACCGCATCGAAACCCTGTTCGCGCAACACGACGTCCTCCGCCTGAAAGGCTTCGCCGCCATCGCGGGCAAGGATATGCGGCTGCTCGTGCAAGGGGTCGGGACACGGCTCAACAGCTATTTCGACCGCGATTGGCGCACGGATGAGGCGCGCCGCACGCGATTGGTGGTGATCGGTCTGCACGGGCTCGATCAAGCAGCCATCGAGGCCGTCTTGCAAGACGACATCGGAGCGGCGGCGTAGCCCATGCATCTTCTGGCGGCACAACCGGGACAAATCGTCGACGGCAGCGAGGCCGTCGATCTCGGACAGAGTCCGGGCGAGATCGTGTTCATCTCCGCCGCCGATACGGAACTCGCGTGCCTGGCTGATCTCCGCGCCGGGATGGACGACGATTTCCCGACCCTGCGCCTCGCCAATTTAATGTCGCTCTCGCATAACATGTCGGTCGATCTCTACGTCGATGCGGTCATCCGGCACGCAAAGCTGGTCGTTGTGCGTTGCCTTGGCGGTACTGGATATTGGCCCTATGGGATCGAGCGGATTGCGGAGACCTGCCGCAACCGCAATATCGCGCTGGCGCTGCTCCCGGGCGACGATCAGCCCGATGCCACGCTCGACGGTTTCAGCACGCTGGAGCGCGAAGCACGGCACCGGCTTTGGCAGTATCGTATCCATGGGGGTGTGGAGAACGACCGCAACTTCCTGCGCTTCGCCGCCACCTTGATCGGCCATGCGACGGACTGGAATCCACCACGCCAATTGTTGCGCGCCGGATTGTATTGGCCCGACTTGGTGGCACCGGATATCGGCGCGTTACGCGACGTTTGGCAAAACGCCGCGCCGGTCGCCGTGGTGACGTTCTATAAGGCTCTGGTTCAGGCAGGCACTCTGGCGCCCATCGACGCGCTGATCGAAGCGCTCTCCGCGCGCGGGGTCAATCCGCTTCCCATATTTATCTCTAGCCTCAAGGATCCCGTCTCGGTGGAACTGCTGACGTCTATCTGCGAAGAGGTCGCGCCGTCGATTGTCTTGAACGCTACGGGATTCGCCGTCTCGCAACCGGGCGCACCGAGAGCCAAGACCGCCTTCGACGCCATGGGATGTCCGGTCCTGCAAGTCGTCCTCGGCGGATCGACCCACGCCTCTTGGGAAGCCAATGTTCAAGGCCTGTCGCCGAAGGATTTGGCGATGAACGTGGTGCTGCCGGAAGTCGACGGCAGAATTCTCGCCCGCGCCATTTCCTTTAAATCGGAAGCGCGTTACGATCCCAAGACGGAAATCTCCGTGGCCTATCACGAAGCGGTGCCGGACCGCGTCGACTTCACCGCCGACCTCGCGGCGCGCTGGGTCCGGCTCTCCGAGACACCGGCACAAGACCGGCGGATCGCTATTGTTCTCGCCAATTACCCGAACAAGGACGGTCGACTCGGCAATGGCGTCGGCCTCGATACACCGGCCAGCGCCATCAACGTCTTGAATGCTTTGGCGCGCCACGAATACACCGTCGACGGCATTCCCGGCGACGGGAACGCCTTGATGCAGAAACTCTCCGCCGGACCGACCAATGCGCTCGACCGGCGACATCTGCGCCAAGGCGGTGTCCGCCTTTCACAAACAGAATACCAAGCGCATTTCGACACACTGCCGGAAAGTGTACGCCGCAAGGTGAGCGAACGCTGGGGCGCCCCAGCGGCCGACCCCTTCATCATCGGCGCCGATTTTCTGCTCCCGGTTCTCGAACTCGGCAATATCGTGGTCGCGATCCAACCGGCACGCGGTTACAACATCGACCCGGCGGAAAGCTATCACGATCCTGACCTGGTTCCGCCGCACGGCTATATCGCCTTCTATACCTGGCTGCGGAAATCCTATGACGCCCACGCTGTGATCCATCTCGGCAAGCACGGCAATCTGGAATGGCTGCCGGGCAAGGCCGTCGCGTTGTCGGAAGATTGCTTTCCCGAAGCGGTGTTCGGCGCGATGCCGCATATCTACCCCTTTATCGTCAACGATCCGGGCGAAGGCGCGCAGGCGAAACGGCGAACCGCCGCCGTCATCATCGATCACCTGACACCGCCCCTCACCCGCGCTGAATCTTACGGCCCGCTGAAGGATTTAGAGGCGCTGGTCGACGAATATTACGAGGCGGCCGGTATCGACCCGCGCCGGATTGAACTTTTGCGCACCCAGATCCTCGACCTCGCGCAAGCGACCGGTCTCGACAAGGACACCGGCATGGTGGCGGAGGAAGAACCGGAATCAGCCCTCGCCAAGCTCGACAATTATCTCTGCGAGTTGAAGGAAATGCAGATTCGAAACGGTCTGCATGTATTCGGCGATTCGCCCGAGGGAACGTTACGCGACGACCTGCTCGTCGCCCTCACCCGAATCCCCCGGAACGCGGGCGACGCGGGCGACGCGTCGCTAATCCGGGCGCTCGCCGCCGATCTCGAGTTCGGAGATTTCGACCCGCTCGATTGCGAAATGGCTGCCGACTGGACGGGTTTGCGCCCGGACGCCTTAAATCTCGGCGAGGACACTTGGCGGTCGGCTGGCGACACGGTCGAACGCTTGGAGGCGCTCGCCCTTCGGCTGGTAGGCGGCGGTGCGGTGCCGGAAGCCCATTGGCGACGCACCATTGACGTATTGGATGAAATTCGGGAACAGGTGGCGCCGTCCGTGGATCAAAGCGGCAGGGCTGAGATCGAGGCGACATTGACCGGGCTCGACGGCAAGTTCGTGATCCCGGGCCCCTCCGGCGCGCCGACGCGGGGACGCCTCGATGTGCTGCCAACGGGTCGGAATTTTTACTCCGTCGACAATCGCACCGTCCCGACTCCGGCGGCTTGGCTGCTCGGCTGGAAATCCGCCGACCTCTTGATCGCCCATCATCGCCAAACCCAAGGTGCGTGGCCCCGCACCATCGTGCTCTCCGCTTGGGGCACCTCTAACATGCGAACCGGCGGTGAAGATATCGCTCAGGCCTTGGCGTTGATGGGCGTGCGACCGCAATGGGACAACGCATCGCGGCGCGTGACCGGATTTGAAATCCTGCCGCTCGATACCTTGGATCGGCCCCGGGTCGATGTGACCTTGCGGATATCCGGCTTCTTCCGCGACGCCTTCCCGGCGCAGATCGATCTATTCGATTCCGCCGTCCGAGACGTCGCCGCTTTGGACGAGGCGGAAGCCGACAACCCGCTGGCGGCGCGAACACGGATAGAGAGAGAACGCCTGATCGCCGACGGCGTTGACGAGAGCGTCGCGGCGAGGCGCGCCGGGCATCGCATATTCGGCTCGAAACCGGGCTCCTATGGCGCCGGTCTGCAAGCCTTGATCGATGAGCGCGGTTGGGAGAGCGAGGGCGATCTCGCCCGCGCCTATATCGCCTGGGGTGGATATGCCTATGGCGGGGGTGCCGAAGGGACGGCGGAGCACCGATTGTTCGAGGAACGTCTGAGCCGTGTCGAAGCGATCGTCCACAATCAGGACAACCGGGAGCACGACCTGCTGGATTCCGACGATTATTACCAATTCGAAGGGGGTGCCACGACGGCGGTCCGCCATTTATCGGGGCAACAACCGGCGATTTATCACAACGATCACTCGCGCCCCGAATCGCCGAAGATCAGCACCTTGGAAGATGAGATCGGCCGCGTCGTGCGCGCCCGCGTCGTCAACCCGAAATGGATTTCCGGCGTGATGCGCCACGGTTACAAAGGTGCCTTTGAGATGGCGGCGACCGTCGACTACCTTTTCGCCTTCGCCGCCACCGCGCGCGTCGTACAGGACCATCATTTCGATTTGGTCTACGATGCCTATCTCGGCGACGACAAGGTCCGGCAATTCCTGATCGATAACAACCCGGCCGCCGCGAAAGAGATTGCCGAGCGATTGATCGAGGCCCAGGAGAGAGGCCTCTGGAAACCGCGCTCGAACGCCGGGCGGGCGCTTTTGGAAGATTTAGCGGACGACAACTTGAGGGCCGTATCATGAGCGACAAGTCGCAAGACGACATCAACGAACGCGCCAACGAAAAATCCCGCAAGCGCAAGGAAGCGCGCGACCGGATGCTGGCGACGAAAACCATCGAGAAGGGTTTGCTAATCGTCCATACGGGCAAGGGCAAAGGCAAATCGACCGCCGCCTTCGGATTGGTCATGCGGGCGCTGGGTCATGGTATGCGGATCGGCATCATCCAGTTCGTAAAAGGCAAATGGGAGACCGGCGAACGAGACGTGTTGGATAAGTTCCCGGATCTGGTAACCATCCGCACCATGGGTGAGGGCTTCACCTGGGAGACCCAAGACCGCGGCCGCGATATCGCCGCCGCCGAGACCGCTTGGAAAGCCGCGAAGGAAATGATCGACGCAAGCCGGGGCCCCGATCCGAAATACGATCTGATCCTGTTGGACGAGCTCAACATTGTGCTGCGTTACGACTACATCCCGCTCGACGACGTCGTCGCCTTCCTCGCCGCGAAACCGGAAGACCTGCACGTGATCGTCACCGGCCGCAACGCCAAGGAGCCATTGATCGAAGTCGCCGACTTGGTGACGGAGATGACGATGGTAAAGCATCCGTTCCGTGCCGGGGTCAAAGCGCAGAAGGGCATCGAGTTCTAATTCATGGCCGCGATCACTCTTTTATCGTCATTCCGAAATCTAGCGAACCCGGGATCCAGTCCTGTGAGGCGTATCCGGACAAGCTACCTGGGGAAACTTTACCCACCTCGATCCCCGGCCTCCGAGCCGGGGTCCAGCGCAAACGATATTTCTTGCCCACTGGATCCCGGATCGCTTCGCGTCCGGGAAACGATGACGCTACGCTTAAAGACTGGCCGGTGTTCAAAGTTGGCGACTAAACGCAGTTGCCGGCTCTCCGCCCTTGGCTCCGGCCGGGAAACGATACTGTTTGAGCTGGGATACTGACACCATGGCCACGATTATGATCCAGGGCACGAGTTCCGACGCCGGCAAATCGCTGGTGACGGCTGGACTGTGCCGGGCGTTTACCAATCGCGGCCTCAAGGTCCGGCCCTTCAAACCGCAGAATATGTCGAACAACGCAGCCGTCACCCCAAGTGGTGGCGAAATAGGACGCGCCCAGGCATTGCAGGCCCGCGCCTGCCGGTCGGAGCCCGACGTCGACATGAACCCCATTCTCCTAAAACCGCAAACCGATGTGGGCTCGCAATTGATCGTGCGGGGGAAAGTGCGGCGCAACACAACGGCGCGCGAATATTACACCCTGAAAGACGAGTTGCTGCCGATCGCCATCGAGAGTTTCGAACGCCTCACAGCTGATTGCGATCTGGTCGTAGCCGAAGGTGCCGGCAGTCCGGCTGAAGTCAATCTGCGTCACGCGGACATCGCCAATATGGGTTTCGCCGTCCCGACCAAAACGCCGGTCGTGTTGGTCGGCGATATCGAACGCGGCGGTGTCATCGCCAGCGTGCTCGGCACCTGGCATCTATTGGACAGCGACGAGCGTGCTTTGCTCGCGGGGTACATCGTCAATAAGTTTCGCGGCGATCCGTCACTTTTCGACGACGGTTTGGCCCGCATTACTCAGGACACAGGACTGCGCAGTTTCGGTGTCTTGCCGTGGTTCGAGGATGCAAGAAAACTGCCCGCCGAAGACGCTTTGGCCCTCGGTCGGTATGGCGATGACCGTAGCGGACAGATTAAAATTGTTGTGCCGGTCTTCTCCCGCGTCGCCAATTTTGACGATCTCGATCCCCTCGCCGCCGAACCGGATATTGAACTGATCATGGTCAGGCCAGGGGATCCACTGCCGGGCGATGCCGACCTCGTTCTGCTGACCGGATCGAAATCGACGCGCGGCGACCTCGCGCTTCTGCGTGAGAACGGTTGGGATATCGATATCAACGCGCATGTGCGCCGCGGCGGTTTGGTTCTGGGCCTGTGTGCCGGATATCAGATGCTAGGCCGAGAGGTAGATGACCCGGACGGAATAGAGAGCGCACCGGGCGTTACGGTGGGGCTTGGGTTACTGGATGTGGTCTCCCGCCTAGAGGGCGACAAAACGCTCAAGACCGCCAGCGGCACCGATGTCCGCACGGACCTGCCGGTAACCGGCTACGAGATGCATATCGGTAGAACGACAGGCCCCGGCACCCATTTCCCTATGTTGCGGATCGAGGGACGGAATGAGGGCGCGGTCTCGGGCGACGGATTGGTCGCCGGATGCTATCTGCACGGTCTGTTCGCCAATGACGATTTCCGGCACGGGTTCCTCACGCAGCTCACGCCCCGGCCCGAGAGCGGGATTCGCTACGAGCGACAAGTCGAGGACACGCTCGATGCCTTGGCCACCCATTGCGAGGCTCATCTCGACCTCGACGGTATCGCGGCTGCGGCGGGGGTTGCTTAGATGCGCAGGATCAGGATTCCCAATCCCAGCATGAGGATACCGGCGACGGCATATAGCTGCAGTGCGCAGCGAATATCTTGCGCGCCCGCGTCCCGCCGACCGTCGCCCATCCAGGAATCATCCACATGACGCTCGCCATAGACACGCGGGCCCGCCAAGGCCAAGCCGAATGCCCCGGCCATAGCCGCTTCCGGCCAACCGGCATTCGGCGACCGGTGCTTTGGCGCGTCCCGGCGCATGACGACCAAAGCCGCCCGCCCGCTCGCATTCGGCAAAATGAAAGCCGACAGCACAAAGGCGATCCCAGCCAGACGCGCGGGCAGCAGGTTCGCCAGATCGTCGAGCCGTGCCGCCGCCCAGCCAAAGGCTTCATAGCGTTCATTGCGGTAACCCACCATACTGTCGAGCGTGTTGATCGCCTTGTAGACGAGAATGCCCGGCAATCCGAATATGACATAAAAGAAAACGGGCGCCACGACGCCGTCGCTGAAATTTTCCGCCGCCGATTCGATGGCGGCCCGCGCGACCCCCGCGTCATCAAGGCTCTGCGGGTCGCGCCCGACGATATGGCCGACCGCGCTCCGGCCCGCGTCGAGACTTTCGTCGAGGCCCGCAGCGACACGTCGGACATGCGCATAGAGGTCGCGATTGGCAATCAAAACGGCGACGACAATCGCCTCACCGATCCACGCCCATTCGAACGATACCCATCGCAATCCCCAACCAAGCAACCAACCGATGGCGGCGCAGCTGCCGACGAGCGCCGAGACCATCAAGGCCCCGGCGATCCGCCGCGACAGATCGGCGGATTTCGGGCTGTTGAGTGCGGAATCCAGCCGACCGATCACCTCACCGAGAATCGCGACCGGGTGCGGGACATGGCGATAGAGCCAGCGCGGATCACCGATCAACGCATCGAGAATGTAGGCCAACGCCAATATCCAATGAAGGATTTGGCCGCTGGAATATTGCTCGGGAAACGACATAAACACGTGCGAATCCTGCGCGCCGGATCACGGCGCGTCAACGACAACAATCGGCGACCAAAGTCGCCGCGAATTGCGAGGACATGATGACGGGTAAGACAGGAGTACTACTTTGTGGGCATGGCAGCCGCGACGCCAACGCCATCCGCGAATTCGCCGTTCTGGCGGAAATGCTGGATAAACGCCTGCCCGACGTCGATGTCGATCACGGTTTCCTCGAATTCGCGACGCCGGTCATCCACACGGCCCTGAATGCGCTACGGGAGAAAGGCAATACGGAGATATTGGCGCTGCCCGGTATGTTATTCGCCGCCGGTCACGTCAAGAACGACATCCCGTCCGTGCTGAACACCTACATGGCGCAAAACCCCGGCATGAACGTACATTACGGCCGCGAACTCGGCATCGATCTGAAGATGGTACGTGCGGCGGGACAACGCATTCAAGAAGCATTGGACAGCGCACCCGACGGCGTCGCCAAACATGAGACGCTATTGATGGTGGTCGGTCGGGGTGCCTCCGACCCGGACGCGAATTCCAACATCTCGAAGGTCATGCGCCTGTTGTGGGAGGCCTTTGGGTTCGGTTGGGGCGAGGTCTGCTATTCCGGCGTCACCTTCCCGCTCGTGGAGCCGGGCCTGGAGCACGCGACGAAGCTCGGTTTCAAGCGGATCATCGTGTTCCCCTATTTCCTGTTTACGGGCATTCTGGTGAAACGCATTTACGACTACACCGACGTGGTCGCGGCCCGGCATCCGGACATCGAATTCATCAAGGCACCCTATCTAAACGCTCAGCCATTGGTGCTGGAAACCTTCGTCGACCGCATGGTCGAAATTCAGGAAGGCACCGGCAACATGAATTGTCAGATGTGCAAATACCGCGAACAGGTCTTGGGCTTCGAGGATGAGGTCGGCCTGCCGCAGGAAAGCCACCATCATCATGTCGAAGGCATCGGCACAAACGAAGACCAAAGCCATTCCCATGATCATGATCACGATCATGGCCATAGTCATGGCCACCACCATCATGGCGACGGGGATGATCACAGCCACGATCATGGCCATCACCCCTATCCTCACGCCGACCACCCGCTCGGCCCCGTCACCATGGAGACGTCGAAGGAGGACGCGGATTGAAACGATGAGCGCCTATATCCGCGACCCCAAGGAAATATACCGACGCTCCTTCGCCATCGTGCGCGAGGAGACAGCGCTTGACGGCTTGCCACCCGACATGGCGGAAGTCGCAATCCGTCTCGTCCATTCCTGCGGCATGCCGGAGATCATCCCGGACCTCTCCTGGTCGCCCGATCTCGTATCGGCGGCAAAACAAGCCTTGCGGGCCGGTAAGCCCATCGTCACCGACGTGCGGATGACCGAAGTCGGGATCATTCGTAATCGCTTGCCGAACAATAACGCCGTGCACTGCGCCATTGGCGACCCGGATGCGGCAGCGACGGCGCAAGAACGCGGGACGACACGCTCCGCTGTCGCCATCGAAAACCTCGCACCGGGATGGGACGGCGGCGTGGTCGCCATCGGCTCCGCACCGACGGCGCTGTTTCGGGTGTTGGAACTGATCGCGGAAGGTGTCGCGCGCCCGGCGGCGATCCTCGGCTTTCCGGTCGGGTTTGTCGGCGCCGCGGAATCGAAAGAAGCGCTGATCGCTGACAACCTCGGCGTCCCCTATCTCACCTTGCGCGGACGGCGCGGTGGAAGCGCTCTCGCCGCTGCCGCCGTGAACGCCCTTTCCGGC
>Ga0055584_100007714_pt1 | contig 10543 bp, 11 predicted proteins | sample OSDHelmetaG_FD_58716 | JGI IMG/M metagenome (GOLD analysis project Ga0055584, IMG submission 58716) | Pelagic marine sediment microbial communities from the LTER site Helgoland, North Sea, for post-phytoplankton bloom and carbon turnover... | ecosystem: Environmental > Aquatic > Marine >...
CGACTTTGGACATTTACCAGCAATCTGGGGGACTGCAGAACCGGTTCAAATATGATGAAGTTTGCGCAAAACCACCATCCTTGTCTTGAGAGGCTGGATTAATGACGAAACCCAAAAATGTTCTGTGGATTATGGCGGATCAGCTCCGCTGGGATTACTTGTCTTGCTACGGGCATCCTCATTTACATACCCCAAACATAGATAGGTTGGCGGAGCAGGGTGTTCAGTTTAATCGCGCTTATGTAAACTCTCCCGTCTGTGGGGCGGCCCGCATGTCCTATTACACAGGACGGTATTGCCGAAGCCATGGCGCTACTTGGAACTTCTTTCCTCTACGAATTGGGGAAAAAACTCTGGGCGATTATATGAAGCCTCTAGGCGTGCGAACAGTATTGGTCGGCAAAACACATATGGCGGCCGACACAGAAGGCATGGAATGGTTGAATATCGATCCAAAGTCGGATGTCGGTGTGAACCACGCTCAGTGTGGTTTTGAACCCTACATCCGCGATGATGGCCTGCGGCCAGGACAAAGTCATAAAGAAGATGAATACGATTGTTATTTAAGAGAACAGGGTTTCGATGCCGATAACCCCTGGCACGATTGGGCTAATGCAGGCGAGGGTGATGACGGTGAGCTTCTGTCTGGTTGGCTGATCAAGAACAACCAAGCTGCCGCCAGAGTGCCAGAAGAACACTCCGAAACGGCCTACATGACAAACAGAGCAATGGAATTCATGGAAACAGCTGATCCTGATCAACCATGGATTTGCCATCTCTCATATATTAAGCCCCATTGGCCTTATATTGTGCCCGCTCCTTATCACGACATGTACCCGCCAGAGACTTGGTTGCCAGTCAATCGATCCGAAGAGGAGAAGATAGACCCTCAACCGGTTTACGGTGCTTATGTCGACAGCCGTATTTGCCGTGCTTTCTCAGACGACAAAGTGCGCACCTCCATGATTGGGGCCTATATGGGGCTTATTAAGCAAATTGATGATCATCTGGGGCGGCTCTTTGCTTACATGGAAGAAAAGGGCTTGATGGATAACACGATGATTATCATGGGGTCAGATCACGGCGATTATTTGGGTGACCATTGGTTGGGCGAAAAGGATCTCTTCCACGACTGCTCTGTTAAAGTGCCTTTGATCATCTACGATCCCTCAGCAGAAGCCGATGCAACCCGTGGCACCAAGTCAGATGCTTTGGTTGAGGGCATAGACATGATCCCAACCTTCCTGGACTATTTTGGCGGCGAGCAGATGCCCCATGTCCTTGAGGGGAAGTCGCTTGCTCCTTTGTTGAAGGGGGAGGCGCAGAAGATCCGCGACTATGCGATATCAGAATACGATTACGTCACACGACAGGCCCGCGTCACGCTCAATGTTTCCGTCGAGGACGCACGACTTATCATGTGTACAGATGAACGCTGGAAATACGTTTATGCAGAAGGCTTCCGCCCAATGCTTTTCGACATGATCGAAGACCCTAATGAATTGGTTGATTTAGGGGCGTGTGAAGCGGAAGAACATAAAGCCATTTGCCAGCTAATGAATGAAAGAATCTTTACCTGGGCGCGTCAACATCACAACCGCACAACCATGCCTTTTCCACGGCTGAAAGAAATGGAAAACTGGGAACCTCCCGGCATTATGATTGGGGTCTATGACGAAGAGGATTACGAGAAAACCTTCGATCACCCTTATAGCGAGCGGCCATAAGCCACTAAAAAGCGGGCGTAGATTCAATTTTGTGAATTGAAATGAGGCTCGATTGTTTGATCGAACTATTCTGGTCGCTGAGCAACCAGTAGCTCAAATTTTTGTGCCAGATCAAAAGTGGTGGAGTTAAACAGTTCGAACAAACGTCCTTCCAGCGTCTCACGAAAACTTCCCAATTTGTCACCAAGGAGGCGTGGAGAAGAGAAAGACATACTGAGTTGTAAACCAACAAGATCTTCGATGCTTAAGTTCACCGAAGCGCTGAAATTACGCTCAGTCAGTTCAGAAAATTTGGACCTAGAAAAGACCTCAGCATGGCGTTCTTTTGGATGTGTGTAGGTTCCTTTGCCAGCTTGACGTTACGGTCCTAAGAACTCCTGAATCGTTTGTTTAATTGTTAAATTGACGGCTTCTCTCGTAGTATCTTGTGGATCGAAGCCACCGCTGAATACTGCGATCATCCCTTGTGGACGAATAAGATGGTCAAGATCTTCAACAAGTTTCTCACGATTCATCCAATGAAAACTAGCGCCCATTGTACATAACGAAATGTCAGATAGCCCCAGCTCAAGAATGTCTGTATCGGCTCCAATTTGCCATCTTATGTTTGGGTAGTTCAACTCAGAACATTTTTTAAGAGCTTCGAATATCATGGACGGATCAGGGTCGACACCATGTACGGTAACGCCGCGCTTGGCCAATTCGAAAGCCACCAGTCCGGTGCCGCACCCCAGGTCTAAGACTTTGTCTCTATCGGTAAGCCCGCCCAACTGTAACAAGGCATCAAAAAGGGCGGCAGGATAGCCTAAGCGATATTCTGAATAGTATTTCGAGGTGCCTGCGAAGAGAGAAAAGTCGTAACCGCTACCCGGATGCGGGTCGTCGTCGTAGACTTGATTCATCAACTTATGCTCCTTGCTCTGGAGGAAAAATCAAAACCCTCTTCGAGCCCACTAAGGGGAGGGCGCTTAACTCTACTTTCTCATTTTCTTGAGGTAGCGTTCATACCTGGCGTGAAGCTTCGTTGCAATATCGTCGTAGCGATCGGAATCACCGGGCTTTTGATCATAGCAAGTATTGGACAACACAGGCTTGGCCCCTGGAACGCTAAGAAGGTTTGAAACTGTTCTGAAGCTGTAGCCTTTTTTCTTCAAGCCAGAGACGATAAGCGGGATGGCTTCATCTGTTTTCCAGCCTCGGCCGTTAGCATGAAAAATCAGAATGGAGCCTGGTTTCGTCCGCGACAAGACTGACTTGACCATTCTTGCCGTCGTTTGACCCTTCCAGGGATCAGCAGAAACAACATCCCATTGAACAGCAACCATTCCCATTTCTTCGATCAATTCGAGTGAGGATTGCTTACAGGCACCAAATGGAAAGCGGTAAAGTTTCATTTCATGAGTTGAGACAGCGGTCGCGGGTTGATTGCTGCCGTCGAAGCTACAGGTGGCGTTTTCGAGGGGCTGACGGACGGTTCGATAGGCTGTTTGTGCGCGAACGATTGAATCGAGTTGGTCTTGGCGATTGAGGAGCCTCAGGTTTCGATGTTCCCATCCATGATTGGCGACCTCGAACAGAGGGTCGGCAATCATTTGGCGCGTCCGCACGGGATGTGTCAGCATCCATTTGCCGCCGAGAAACATCGTGGCTTCTATCCCGTTTTTTCTCAGATAGTCGACGATCCTACCTTGGTAGCCCGATATCTCATGAGGCTGTTCTCCAATGTCAAAAGTGAGAGAGACCAGCTTTTCATCATTGGGCATGTCCACTCGCCGAAGCGCCTTAGCGCCAAAGTTAAATCCTTCATTCACAACGACAGGCGGGTCTGAAGGTGGAGGAATGTAGGCTTCAGGAATATCTTGATGAAAGAGCTCTTCGCCAGCTTTGAACTGTAACTCGTTTGCGCTCCAACAGGCGGGCAGTTGAGCGGAGACGTGAGCGACGGACAAAAGGAAGAGCGTCGTGGCCATCGCAAAAATTCTAAACATGGGAATTTCTTTCATTGAGTGTTGAACCAAGCTTCTATCCGTCCAGAAATAGCGGCCCAGACTGCCGGAGCTCCCTTACGAACCTTGGTGCCTACGCGAGTATCTAACTTGTCAGCGGTCACGTCATAGTCACCCCAAGTTCCCCCGTCTGTTTCCAAATTTGCGATAACGGGCTGAACACGGTCGATAGACTTCGCGAAAATCGCGTCGTCGGTTTCGGCGGCTTCGAACTCTTGCCAAAGGGCTTTGTATTCCTGCATTTGATCGGCGGGCAGAAGGCCGTAGAGCCGTTCGGCTGCTTCTTCTTCCGCCTCAATTTGTTCTGCAGGCACATTGCCGCCATGCAGAGGGTAATCGCCAGCGTCAATCTCTACGAGATCATGGATCAGCAACATTTTGATGACGCGGTCAACGTTCACCGGCTTTATGGCATGTTCGGACAAGATCATCGCATAAAGTGCAAGATGCCAACTGTGTTCGCCGGAATTTTCTCGGCGTGAGCCATCACAGATAGGACTGGCACGCAACACCGTCTTCAACTTGTCAGCCTCCGTGAGAAAAGCAAGTTGGGCGTCTATGCGTGCATTGGAATTGGATTTTGGCATGGAATGAACTTTGAAGAATTAAATATGTTTGGAAATATTGAGGAGATAGCCCGATGGCCCCACAACGAAAAATCGCCGGATACCCCAGGGTTCATCAACAGGGCCATAAGTTACTTCATAATTGCCATTGACAGCTTTCTGGTAAACCTCTTCAAAGTTATCCACTTCGATAGAGAGATGAGGTAAGGGGGTGTCCGAGCCGCCTTCGGTTGCGAGGGAAAGCTGTTGCTTGCTGAGCAGATCGCTTTGGAATGTGGCGATCCACCCCATGTCCATAGCAAGATCTAAGCTTAGAACGTCCTGGAAAAAGGCTTTGCTCTTCTCTGGCTCAGACATTGATAGGTTCGGAACAATTCTTTTAACGGTCATAGCGCTCACAAATGGTTGCAACAGTTGGCCTTTGTATTAAGCTCTCTACCATGAAAGCTCCTGAATATAATATAGACCCTCAGTCGTTTTGGTTGGATCCCTATCCGGATCTAAAGAAAATGCGTAAGGAAGCACCAATCTGCTTCGTTCCGCAGTTGAATGCAACCTTGCTCACAAAGCGAGATGACATCGCGACATGTGAGAAGAATATCGAGGTCTTCTCCTCCGACCAGCCCGGCGGTTTGATGACTGTGCTGATGGGCGAGAACATGATGCGCAAGGACGGTGAACAACACCAGTTGGAACGAAAGCAGTCCTTCCTGTCTCTTTCGCCTAAGACGGTAAGGCAGGTCTGGACAGATATGTTCAAGAGTGATGCGACCACAGTGCTGGCAGAGCTTGAAGACAAGGAGACATTTGACCTGGTCAAAGACTATGCCATGCCTGTTTCCGGGCATGCCTTGCGTCGCATTACTGGTTTAACGAACCTATCAGCCGCCGATATGGACAGAGTTTCACAAGGCATGATTGATGGTGTTTCCAACTACAGCGGCGATCCCGATGTGGAACAAAACTGCCACGAATGTACGGCGCTGATCGATCGTTCAATTGATGAGCGGTTGGAAGAAGTTCGCCGCGAGCCCGACATGTCCATGCTGTCAATCTTGCCTCAGGCTGGGCAATCAATGCCCTCTGTCAGAGCCAACATAAAACTCGCCATTTCCGGGGGGCAAAATGAGCCGAGAGATGCCATAGCAGGAGCCGTATGGGCTTTGCTCACCCATGCTGAGCAACAAGAAGTGGTTCTGGCTGGGAAAGTCAAATGGCTGAATGTGTTTGAGGAATATGCTCGCTGGGTTTCGCCAATTGGCATGTCACCGAGACGAATTGCCAAGGCCTTCTCCTGGAATGGGGTAGACTTTGAGCCGGAAAGCAGAGCCTTCTTGATGTTCTCTAGCGGCAATCGCGATGAGGATGTCTTTGAGAATCCAGAGAGTTTTGACGTTACCAGAAACACGGCGAGAGCTCTTTCATTTGGCGCTGGACCACATTTTTGTGCGGGTGCTGCTGCTTCAAGGGCTTTGATTGCTGATGTTGCTTTGCCTCTACTGTTTGAGCATTTCCCAAGCCTGTCTTTATCAGAAGAAGTTCCCTTCGGTGGTTGGGCTTTCCGTGGACCTCTGAAGATGATGGTTCGGAAATAGAAACCTCATGAAACCTGCAGTTATCGGGCTCATCTGGGCGTTGGCATTCGTCCTGATGGACGCCCTTCAATACGTCTATTTCGGCGGATTGTTCCAAAACCTGAGTTCTTTTCTTTTTGGCTTTCTGGTTTTTAGCGCTTCGTCCATTCTTTTCGTTGGTTGGACATGGTTCAAAGCACCGGAACAGCTTCGTGCTGCGTGGAACAATCCTCGAACCCTAATCGCCGTTAATCTTTACGCTGCTTTGGGGATTTCTTGTTTTATGGTGTCGGTGCAGCTGATTGAGCCTGCTGTCGCCTACACGGTTGGGGCCGGGGTGATGCCGCTGACGGCATGGGTTATACATAAACTGGGTATGCCAGAGGGCGAAGCCATTCGAAATCGATTTGAAGGGCTCGGCAATATCATGATTTTTGTTGGTATTGTCTTCCTGACATTTATCACAATCGCTGGCTTGTCGGGTTTCGTTCGTGGGGATTTGTGGGTAGCAATAACAGGAACCAGTTTAGCCATAGCGGACGGCATTTTCTTCACGATCATACTAATTTACTCCCAGCGTTTAGACCGTGTTGGCGTTGGGCCCGCAGCTGTCTTCGGGGTTAGGATGCCTTTGTACATAATGATCTCAGCAGGTGCCGTCGTCATCGGTGTAGAAGAAACCACGCGAGAACTGGATTGGTGGTCGCTGTTGACAATCACGGCTCTTGGGCTAGCCGTCACCGTGCCACCCCTTTATGCGCTGCAGAAAGCTGTGGCTTATGTCTCAACAATGACAATCTCCGTACTGACTGCATTAGGGCCGTTCATTGTCTTTGTCTTGCAAATGATAGAAGGCAGAGTGGATTACTCTCCCGTTACACTGACCGGTTTGTTTATCTATTTTTCTGGTGCGATACTTGCAACAACTGGAGCGGTTAAAGGGAGTGTCAGACAGCCGGAACGGTCCAATTCCTGAAACCAATCCTTAAGATCACACCGCTTTCCAAACGATGTACACGCCCATCACCAGCACCGAGCAAAAGAAGACTTTCCGGAATTGAGTTTCAGAAAGCAGATGGCGGATCTTTTGACCGAAGACCATCCCCAGAACAGCAGGAAACAGGCCGATGAGGGAAAGCCAAACGAGATCACAAGTCAGGCGATTATTGCCCCAAAGCCCAGCTGCTAACCCGAGGGTGGAGAGCGTAAAGAGAATGCCCATGGCTTGCACAAGCTGATTGCGATCTAGCCCGAGGGCTTGGAGATAAGGAACGCCCGGCACGACAAAAGACCCGGTAAGTCCGGTCAGTACGCCATTAATTGATCCGAAGAGAGGAGCGCTCCATCGTTCCTGTTTTTCAGACAGGCTGAGTTTATATCCAAGGAGATTGATCGCAGCATAAAGAACGAGAAGCAAGCCAAGGAGTGCGGATAGATAGGCGAGCTCTATTACTCTTCCGATGAGAGTAGCAAATCCAATCGCGAGCGTGGCAGTTAAGAAAAACAGCCAGTGTTTTCGGAGTAATTTTAGAAGCTGGCCACCGACAACCGCTTGCCAAAGGTTTGTGACGAAGGAAGGAATAATGAGCAATGCCATGGCTTGAGGCAATCCAACAACAGCAGTCAGCAACCCAAGACTAACCGTTGGCAGACCCATACCGATCACACCTTTGACCAGTCCAGCGAGGAGGAAGGTTAATCCGACAATGAGATATGTGACCGGGTCGAAGGTCACAACAAAGGATGTCTCGCGATCAGCTCCTCCACCGCTCTTTCTCCGCCTTCCAAATCATTGGGGTAAAAGGCTAAAGGGTCCTCAAGTTCCATCGGCAAACCGAGCAGGCCTTCAACGATAGAATGCGCACAATAGGGTGCGTAAGTGGGATTGTATCCACCCTCCTGCGTCATGACTATTTTGCCGCCGCAAAGTTCATCAGCGAGCGCTTTCAACTGGCAAGCCATCTCGTAGAAACCAGCCATTGAAACGGATTGTCTGCCGTTGGGGTCGAATGCGTTGGCGTCTTGACCATTGGCGCAGAAGATTAAGTCAGGTTTGAACTTTCTGAGCGCTGGGCCGACGCATCGTTCCATGGTGAGTTTATAGGCGTGGTCACCAGCGCCCATTGGAAGAGGGAGGTTGAGATTGTTGCCTTCTCCATCGCCTTTGCCTACTTCGTCAACTTCTCCAGTTTGCAAATGGCCTTCGCCCCAACTTCCATGATTCATATGAAGTGAGATGGTTAAAACGTCATCTCGGTCGTAAAAGCCTTCTTGCGTACCATTTCCGTGATGTACGTCCCAGTCAACAACGGCAACACGCTTGTAACCAGCGTTGAGGGCTTCATGCACCGCGAGACCAAGGTTGTTTACGAAGCAATAGCCATCGGCCTCGTTCGGCTGAGCATGGTGGCCGGGGGGGCGGACAAGCGCGTAGGCCATTTTGTAATCACCAGAAATGACGGCTCGAGCTGCTTCTATTGAGGCACCAGCTGCTAAATACATTGCTTTCAGGGAAGGCGGATAAATGTAAGTCGAAGCCGAAAGATATTCTCCGTTCTCAGCTGCTTTTTTAAGGCGATCTAAATAGCTGTCGGTATGGAATGCCAAGATTTCTTCATCCGAGGCTGAGCGAGCGGTGTCCCAATCCAAGTGCTGACCGATAGGACCTCGTTTTAAGACCGAGGCCGTGTTGACAAGTTTTTCCGGACGTTCCGGTTGGGTCATCTGAATCTCGAGCAGATCTGAGGGAAGGCAATCAAACAAACCAGGAGGAGGGCAATAATCTGTCATCGCTTCGTGGTAGATAACTTTCATACGGCTGTCAGGTTGGTTAGTCATATGCAGAGCCCTTCTAGTTGGCGTGGGAAGTTCGTTGCGATTTCCGCGCTGTTTTCGTGGAAGAAGAATGTGTCGATTGTGGCTGACATTCCGCTGGCATTGGGACCAAAGAAGTTACATTCATGATTGGCCACAGTCATCGGCAAGAATTTGTCATCGGCGTTTGAAAATGACGGATCGTAGATGAAGGAGCCGACCCAATCAGGCGGGAAAGCAATACCAAGCTCATATCCGCCGGACCAATAGGAATCGTCCAACAAGTCATTGGCTGCGTAGTGTTCTTTCACAGCGTTGAGCAGTTCAAAAACGGGCAGGTTGGGGCGTAGTAGCCCTTGTATGATGTCGAAAGCCTGAACGGACGTATCGTGTAGTTTACGGGAATTTTCCGGTGGCTCGCCAACCCAAAAAGTGCGGGCTATGTTGACGTGATAACGTTTGAAGACACCGCTTAAGTCGACGACAACACGTTCACCTCGCGCGATCTCTTTTCTGCTTGCGAGAGCGTGGAGGCAATTGGAGCGGATGCCGGAAACAACCGGCGGAATCAGGCCGGAGACTTCACCACCTGCTTTTGTCATAGCGCCGATCATTGAACCGTAGACTTCCAATTCGGTTGTTCCAGGACTGATTGCGTCTCGTGCTGCTTGCATGCCGATATCAGCAATTTTTGCGGCTTCTTGCATTGCGGTCATTTCAGCACTGGTTTTGGCATGCCGGACAGAATTCATCATGTCGCTGGCGTTTGTCAGCTTCATACCTTTGGATTTAAATCCATTATCGTATTTTCCGGCTATGATCGGGTTTTGTCGATAGTTGTAACGTTCTAATCCAACAGTGCCTTTGAGCCATCCTTCTGCTTCTAATTCGCCCAATATGAAAGGCAAGCCATCTCGGCGGTGTTCCAAAGGGAATATACGCACATCTTTAGACACAGTTCCTATGGCAGTCAGGATCGCCTCGCTTGGCGTCTCGAAGTGAATTGTTTTGTCGTGAGCCACATGGATGGCAATCCCTGAAGAGGGAGGGAAGGGGCGGCCACTTTGAGCCTGATACCATTCACCCTGAAAACCAGACACGTAGTAGATTGATTCTGGGGAGGTCAAAAACAGCAAGTCAATGGCGTGAGCTTCCATCGCGGCTCGGATACGATGCAACCGTTCTTGGAACTCTTCAATGGGAAACGGAAGCTCCTTGTGGTTTTGGGCCTCGTTAAGTGCTGTTTGGAAATTGCGCTGCATCCTTAACCTCTCAAATTTTGACAGAGGGAGGTTGCCTCAAAAATTGAACGTTGGCTAGATCTATGACTGTGATATTTCGGAAATTCAGCTCTTCAATGACCGGACGGAAGATAGAGATCTTCGATTACGGAGCACGAAGGCGATGTGCTTTCCGAACAACGATCTGTCATTGTTTCGAGTTTGGCCAGCATAGCATTGAGCTGGGTAATCTTTTCTCTAATCTTTTCTTTGTGGGTTTGAGTTGCCTTGAAAAGATGAGCACAGCAAAAGTCTTCCGCGTCCATCAAGGTTGATAGATCGCGAATTTCGTTGAGCGTAAATCCCAAGTCGCGGCAGTTTTTTACGAAAGACAAGTGTGCGATTTGATGATGTCCATATTGTCGGTTGCCCCCAGCGGTGCGGTCCGCTTTGGGAATGATCTCAATTTTCTCGTAATAACGAATGGTTTCAATGGACACAGAGGTGACTTGAGAGAGTTCACCAATCGAATAAGCCTTTAATTCCAGCGGGATCATATTTTTTTTGTATCTGTAGTTCATACTACCCGACTCTTTTTGATTTATCGATAGCTGGCTTTAGGATTTTCACCATCAC
>Ga0055584_100007715_pt1 | contig 10543 bp, 9 predicted proteins | sample OSDHelmetaG_FD_58716 | JGI IMG/M metagenome (GOLD analysis project Ga0055584, IMG submission 58716) | Pelagic marine sediment microbial communities from the LTER site Helgoland, North Sea, for post-phytoplankton bloom and carbon turnover... | ecosystem: Environmental > Aquatic > Marine >...
TGATTTTTTGTTATGACAAAATCAGCGGTGTCGATCACCTGAGGGATTGACGCACCTTGCCCACTTGAGTTGTGGGTAAAAAAAGAAAATAATAAAAAGACAAGTAGAAGTCTAATCATATATTAATCCAATATTATTTTTTAAAAAAAGTCTACTGAAACCACAGCAGAAAAAATGTATATTACTTCACGAAATTGAATACCCAGTTCCCGTCCTTAATTCCTCCAGAAACAGTAAATGAAGTCCTTAGAGTAGTCTCTGTGACAGATATACTGACCACAACACCATCATTTCTTAGTACTTTGTTCTTATCTGTGTTCTGGAAAGTCCACGAACCTGAGTTAGGCCAAACCTCTGTGCCGCTATCCTCACTATGACTAGTAGAATAATTTCCCCCGCTTTTAGTTCCGCCAGAGATATTAAGTGTCATAGTAGTAAACACGTCCACAATAGTTCCGTCTTTAGTAACAGAATTTGCATCCTTTACCTTCCAATTTCCATTTAATATGGCTGCCTGTACGTCAAGTGGGTCTTCTGGTGTGGGAGTTACTCCTCCTCCACCTCCTCCTCCACCTTCCTCACCACATGATATTAATAAAGTAGATAGAAGTAGTATAAAGAAGCTTAGGTTAAGCTGTTGTTTTCTCATTAAGTAATATTTAATAATTATTAAGCCGAAAAATTAAATAAATAAAAATTCATTTCATATTGAAATCAAAAAATTATTTTTAATTCCTATTAGTTTTTTATTTGAAAAACTTAATAATTGAGAATTAGCCTCAACTTTTCTTCTATTCTTCCGACTGGCATAAAATTATCTTCCAGCTCCTTCCTAAAAGGGATGGGAGTATCCAGACCTCCAACCCTTAGTATTGGACCGTCAAGGTACCTGAAGCAATTCTCAGTTACCCATGCAGATATCTCTGCACCTATGCCACCAGTTATGCTGTCCTCATGAACTATGAGAAGTTTGTTTGTTTTCTTTACAGAACTTTTCACGGATTCTTTATCCCAGGGCTGAAGTGTCCTAAGGTCAATTACATCTGCTGTAAAATTTTTAAATTTTTCCATTGCATCAAGCGACCAGTATACGCCCATTCCGTACGTGACAATAGTTAAGTGCTCCCCCTCACTAACCATTCGTGCTTTCCCAACCTCAGTTGTAAAGTAGTCATCAAAGACCATCTCCTTGTGGGATCGGTACAGTGCCTTGTGCTCGAAGAAGAGGTAAGGATTAGGGTCTTCTATTGCCGCGTTAAGAAGCCCCTTTGCGTCAGCGGCGCACGAAGGGTACACAATCTTAAGCCCTGGAGTATGGAAAAACCACGCCTCGTTAGACTGAGAATGAAAAGGCCCAGCAGAGACTCCTCCACCTGTGGGCATCCTCACGACAACGTCTGCATTCTGCCCCCACCTGTAATGGATCTTTGCAAGGTTATTAATTATCTGGTTAAATCCACACGTGACAAAGTCAGCAAATTGCATCTCAACCACAGACTTAATTCCCTCTATAGATAGGCCGAGAGCTGTGCCTACAATTGCGGACTCACACAGGGGTGTGTTCCTTACCCTCTCCCTTCCAAACTCTTCCACAAAACCTTCTGTTACCTTGAATACACCACCGTAGTCGGAGATGTCTTGGCCCATCACCACCATGTCTCTGTACTTATTCATGCTCTGTCTCAACCCGTCTGATATTGCGTCGACATACCGCATCTCAGATATAGACTTCTCTTTGGGGAATATTACTTTCTGATTAAAGGGGTAGAATACATCCGATATTTCTACTGACTGATCCACATCAAATTTATTGTTGTCAAAAGATTCTCTCACCGCAGAATTAATTTCCTCTCTAATCTCTTCTTTAATTTTTTTTATCTCATCTTCGGTATAAATCTTTCTATTCACTAGGTGCTCCTCATAATTTAATATTGGATCTTTTTCTGCCCAGTAGTCCATAACCTTCTTCGGCACGTACTTCGTTCCCGATGCCTCCTCATGACCTCTCATCCTAAAAGTAAAACATTCAACCAAAATAGGTCGAGGCTTCTCTCTAATATCTTCGATTTTTTCTTTTACGGTACTAAGCACTTCTAATATATTATTTCCATCAACTGATAGTGACTCTATTCCATAAGCTTCTCCCTTAACGGCTAGTGATTCTCCTTTGAATTGTTCTGAGTTAGGTGTAGAAAGTCCGTACCCATTATTTTCTATAACAAACAACACAGGCAGGTCCCATACTGATGCCACATTTAGTGCCTCATGAAAATCTCCTTCGCTAGTTCCTCCGTCTCCTGTGAATACCACTGTAGCCTTCTTTTCCTTTTTCATCTTCTTGGCTAGAGCAATCCCGTCTGCAATTCCCAGCTGTGGTCCAAGATGAGATATCATGCCGACGATATTATGTTCACTTGAACCAAAATGAAAAGACCTGTCTCTTCCCTTAGTAAATCCATCCACTTTACCCTGGAACTGGTTAAATAGCTGAACCATGGAGACATCCCTACAAGTGAATACGCCAAGGTTCCTGTGCATAGGTAAGATATATTCAGACGGGTCTGTGGCTAGAGCCACACCCACAGATGTAGCTTCCTGTCCAATTCCAGAGAACCACTTACTAATTCTATTTTGACGTAATAGTATTAACATCTTCTCCTCGATGAGTCGAGGTTTGACGATTGAGAGATAAATCTCTTTTAGTTTTTCGGGTGAGAATGTTTTGTCTTTAAACAACATACGGATTGTTGGGTACTGGGAAATCTTTACTTTGTAAAAAGCACAAAAGTATAGTTTATTTTACTTGAGTAAATATATATAAATTTTAATTTCTACTATTAGTTTTTAGAAATTTGGTTGTCTACTGAAAACTTACCTGGACCAAGAAGAAAAATTAGGGCATAAGATGCTAAGAAAAGTATACCCTTCTCCATCTTGCTGAAGGGATCATCTATGTGCACATCAAAAACAATTATTATAAAAGTATATATTATCGGAATAGTAAAGAGTCTTGTGCCAAGGCCTAGAGCTACAAATAACGGACATATAAACTCTGCAAAAGCTACAAGTGCCATTGAGATTTCTTCATTAAAAAATAGGTGTGTTCTCCCCCATATATTTCCCTCTAATAACCTTACCATCTTACCGTAGCCATGAGTCATTAGCGCACCGCTGATCACTACTCTAAAAAATAAAAGAGCCACATGATTATAATGGCTCTTTATCGAACATAAGAAAAATAAATTTTTCATATTAAACTATATTACGCATTAATTTGAGTTAATGTTCGACTTAATTAGATGACAATAATTTAATTTTCTTGCGATATCATATAGTTTAATTATAAATTTACCCTATGAATGACTCTAATTACAGGATAGGGCACGGTTATGATGTTCACAGACTCGAAGAAGGTAAAAAGTTTATTATTGGAGGAATAGAGATAAATCACTCCAAAGGTGCAATTGGCCACTCCGACGCTGACGTAGTTATTCATGTCATATGTGACGCTCTTCTCGGTGCCATGAGCCTCGGAGATATTGGGTCCCATTTCCCAGATACTGATAATAAGTATAAGGGTATAGACAGCAAAATACTTCTAGGTGATGTAATTAATATAATGAAAGAAAATAAATATGATATGGTAAATATAGACGTCACTATATTGCTACAAAAACCTAAACTTAGAGATCATATCGATACGATGAGAAAAACTATAGCTGAGATCACTGGGTCTGAAGTTTCTTCAATCTCAGTTAAGGCAACTACTACCGAGGGACTCGGTTTTGTTGGAAGAGAAGAAGGTGTAGCGGCACACTGCGTATGCCTATTAAAAAAATGAGTCTAAAGGTTATAAAAACTTCGGACGGATCCGACACCATATATAATTCAGAATTAAACGAGACATACCACTCTTTACATGGGTCAATAAACGAATCAAAAATTGTATATATCAGAAATGGTTTGGAGCACTACCTAAATAAAAACAGAAAAAATAATATTAAAATATTAGAGATTGGTTTTGGCACGGGATTAAATTTTCTTCTAACTCATTCCTTTTTACAAAACAGAAAAGAGAAGGTAACATATCATACCCTTGAACCCTTCCCTTTACCTATAGGGATAATCCAAAAGTTAAACTATGTCTCAGAGTTAGGAGAAAAATACAGGAGAGTCTTTGACTTATCTCACTCTAATGATTTTGATAAGAGAAATAATATCACTGAAAATTTAAAACTTTTAAAAACTAAAAACTCTCTAGAAAGTATAAGGCTTGATGGAAAATATGACGTCATCTATTATGATGCTTTTGCCCCGAGCAAGCAACCGAGTATTTGGACTAAAGAAAATTTAAAAAAAGTTTTTTTGCACATGGAAGATAAGTCTATCCTTGTCACATACTGCTCAAGCGGTCAGTTTAAAAGAGATCTGAAAAGCATAGGATATGACGTCGAAGTTTTGCCGGGAGCAAAAGGAAAAAAAGAAATGGTAAGAGCCTCTAAATAAGTTACCACTCTCTATTATATAGCTCTATCTTCTCAATCTCATCATCATCTAAAGTATTCCCCATTCCATGAACGGAAGACACATTGAAGAATCCTACCACAGGATAATTTGGATTAACTGAATCATCAGGAATATTAATTGCATATAAATTAGTTGGAACGTTTGATAAAGAAACAGCAAATAATTCGCTAAAACCACCAGGTCTATTTATTTGTAGAGCTGTCTTATTAAGAAAGTCGAAAGCCTCTAAGGTCACAGAATGAATTTCTACGAATAGAGAATCTCCTTTTTTGAATGGAGTCACAAGGTTTCCGTCATCATCATTCTCAAATTTAGTAACAGCCCTTCTGATTGGAGGGATAAATGGTATTCCATCAATAAGAGCTCCTTCTGAAGAAGCGCCAGCGTCTATACATGTTATTATATCTTGTAACCCTGTCTGTAGCTCGCCATTAATATAGCTCTTGATCCAGTATGCATCCCCAACCCCTTCCTTTTCTCTAGACCAGAATTCTGCGTAATATGAATCTTCTGGGACTTGTCCTCTCACAAAATTAACACTATCTATTATCGATGTGCGATGAAGTTGGGATTCCGCGATAATATTTATTCCGTCATGCTGTAAAATGATACTTAGATAAAACTTTGTTCCCTCCTCTCCAATATTTTTATTAGCTGAGTCTGGCGTCCAAATATATTCCCCATCATTAACCTCAGTAAAAGTGAAATGTTTAAGATTTTCGTCATAAACAAATACATTAGCACCGACTACAGGGACTGGTGAGTTAGTATCTAAATAGTTCTGAGTTTTTGAAAGTTTAATGACTTGTGTTTCTTCTAAGTTATTTATCCATGCGTCAACGACAAGGATTGGATCGTTAGTTGGAAGATCAGGATTAATAATGTCTTCACATGAAAATAAAAACATAAATAAAATGTAATAATATCTTTTCATTAAAATTTAAAGTTATAAGTTATAGATGGAACAAATGAACCAATAATTGAAAGACGAGTAACTTCTCCAGGCACAAAAGAATCTGTAACATTTCCTGTCCCTTGCGAGAAATAAATTGAAAATGGATTCCTCCTATTATATACATTGTAGACACCTATAATTAGAGAGCTGTCATTTTTCCTTACCTTACCATTTTTCTTCTCCTTCTTTCCGTTAATAGTTACAGATAGATCTAATCTGTGGTAGTCAGGAATCCTGAACTGGTGTCTTGCACTTGAGGAGTTGTGGGGTATGGCAAAGCCCTGAATAACAAATTTTGATGATGGAAAGGTCACAGGAGTTCCAGTTAGATAAACAAAATTTCCTGAGAGCTGAATTCTTTCATTAATTTTATATGTAGACGTTACCTTGAAGTTATGCGTCTGGTCATATCTTGTAGGATACCAATTAAATTCATTTATCCCATCTATCTTGAGCTCAGACCTACCAGCGGTATAACTTATCCACCCGTTAAATTTTCCTTTATTCTTCTTTAGTAGGAACTCAACACCATACGCCCTTCCTTTACCCGGTAACAAATCTCCCTCAAAATATTTATTTATTAGAAGATCGGCACCGTCTATATAATCAATCTGATTCTTAAGATCTTTATAATATAATTCTACAGAAGCCTCAAACTTGTTACTGCTAAAATTTTTAAAATAACCTAGCACATAAGAATCTGCGAACTCGGGTTTTATATTATTAGTACTTGGGGTCCACACATCAAGAGAACTTGATGCAGCAGTATTAGATAGCAAGTGTATGTACTGAGTCATCCTATTATAACTTGCTTTTATAGCAGAAAATTTTCCAGACTTTATATTTAAAGAAATTCTAGGTTCAAGGCTAGAATATGACTTAATATTATCCTTTCCATCCACCGGTGTCTCAGAGACAAGAGGTCTTCTCCCACCAGATAACGTTGATGTTCCAAACTCATAAATACTTCCAGGCCCATTATAAGAATATAATGAGTATCTGATACCATAAGCCAGAGTTAAATTTGATATTTTCTGCTCATTACCGATATAAAACGCGCCCTCGAAGGCGTACTTCATCGGGAGTGTGATGTCTGTCTTTTCACCATCGCTTACTCCTATTGCATTGGCTGGCTCGAACCTATAGTTTATCAATTCAGCACCAATAGAGAGTTCATTTCTAGCATTCACAAAATAGGTGAACTCTGGTTTAAAATTATATGTTTCAACGTTTGAATCCCACTCAAATTTATTTCTATCGTCACTACCAAAAGCCAGTTGATAATCATAGTTACTGTATATAGCAGTAAAGTTTGAGAAGAGCCTGTCGTTAAATAAATGATTCCATCTCACTGTTCCTGTTCTGTTACCCCAATTAAAACCTTGTCTTGCGTCAAACTTAAAAACATCTCTACCAACATAACTTGAAATGTATAATGTGTTACTTTCATTTAGTTCAAAATTTGTTTTTGCGGTGAGATCATAAAAGTTTAGCGCTGCTCCATCCTCAAAAAAATTAGAGCTTTTCAGAAATGGTCTTGCTAATATATCAGCGTATGACCTTCTCAGTGCCAAGATAAATGAGGACTTGTCTTTTACGATTGGAGACTCAAGAGTTAACCTACTAAAAATGGTTCCTATACCTCCTGATAGAACTGTATTTTTTTTATTCCCATCCTTCATCCTTATATCCAGAATTGATGATATACGGCCACCATATCTTGATGGGACACCTCCTTTATATAATTTCAAATCCTTAACTGCATCAGGATTAAACACAGAAAGAAAACCAAGAAGGTGAGATGAATTATATACCGGGGCCTCATCAAGTAACACCAGGTTTTGACCAACAGAACCCCCTCTCACATTAAATCCAGATGCGCCCTCACCAACTGAACTTACACCAGGAAGTAATTGAATAGCTTTAATAATATCATTCTCTCCTAGGAAAGTAGGTATTTCAGTTACTTTTGACATGTCTAGTTTTGAAGTGCTCATCTCAATGCTAGATATATTATAATCTTCTGCAACATCACTAACGACTACTCCTTGTAACTCAATATCCAAACTTGAAAGTTCAATATCTACTTTCAAATTATCAGATAACTCTAACTCTCTAGAAATTGTATTATATCCTATATATCTAAAGTCGACGTTATATATTCCTTCATCTAATGTAATTGAATAGAAACCATAAGGGTTTGTTATTGTTCCTGCTCTTATCTGATTAATATAGACTGTAGCTCCTATGAGACTCTCTCCAGACTCAGCATCTCTCACATAACCATTTAATGTAAATTTATCTTGAGCATACAATTGAGTTGATATCAAAAAGAAAAAAGACAGATTTCGTAAAATTTTTGTCATCACGATAATAATACGATAATTTATATTATGAGTTGTTTTTTTTTATCTCTTCGATAATAATTTTTGAGTGATCTCTAGAATTTTCAATAAACCACTTATTAGTTTTCAACCCACCACATATTACACCTGCAAGATATATACCATTAACATTAGTTTCCATAGTATCAGGATTATGGAAAGGTGTTGTGTACTCATCATCTCCAATTATAATACCAATTCTTTCTAGGAAAGAGAAGTCAGGTTGGTAGCCTGTCATGGCAAGAACAAAATCATTTTTAATTACCACCTCTCCATCTGGAGTAGAAACTGTAATACTTTTATTTTCTATGCTTTTAATATTAGAGTTAAAATATGACTTGATTGAACCCTCACTAATTCTATTCTCAACATCAGGCTTTACCCAGTATTTTACACTCTCACTTAAATTTGGTTCACGTACTATCATCGTAACTTCTTCAGCTCCCTTCCTGTAAGTCTCAAGGGCTACATCAACAGCTGAGTTGGCAGCACCTACAACAGCTACCTTCATACCAAAGTAAGGGTGAGGCTCATCGTAATAATGTTTGACTTTATCCAAATCTTCTCCCGGAACATTTAGCTTATAAGGGAGGTCATAGAACCCAGTAGATACTATCACATTTTTTGAAATATATTTTCCTTTGGAGGTAACAACTTCAAAATTTTCTTTTTTGGTTATCTTATTCACTTCCTCATATAAATTAATATCTAACTTCCACGAGCTGACTACCCTTCTGTAGTATTCAAGAGCCTCAGACTTTGTGGGTTTTGAGTTATGTGAGATGAATGGAACACCTCCAATTTCTAACTTATCAGAAGTAGAAAAAAATGTCATGTTTTTTGGGTAATTATATAAGGAATTAACTAGACACCCCTTGTCTATGATAACATAGCTAAGATTATTTTTTTTTGCCTCTATAGCACAACAGATTCCTATGGGTCCAGCACCTATAATACAAAGGTCAAATTTCATATTATCTCATTAATATTTTAAAATTCAAATCAAGAGGATCTAATTCTTTATATAGGTCATCAATAAATGATGAATCATAAAAAGAAATCATATTTTCCTTTCTCTCTTGAATTGAATTATTAGGCTTTAGATTATCACTTAAAAATTTAATGTGTGATATAGCATCAGAATTATTTTTTTTAAGTGCATTCACATATCTCCTCTGTACCTGACTTACTGTCTTCTCAATTTTTTTTCCGGTTGCCAAGACATGAGGTTTCATTGTCGAATCAATATCTCCAAACTTTGATGACAAACTTTCAACTGCATCTTTTATTTTTTGAATTTCATTGCTAAAGTTTTTTGTCTCATCCTCAAAGGCACCAATAGATTTAGATTCTAAGACGTGTCTGCTTTTAAATAAATCTCTTGAAGTAAGGCTGTATTTCTTTATTATCTTCTGCACCTTCTCCGAAAGAATTAGACAAAAATCTCTAGGAATAAGTACAGGGTAGTTAATGTCATAACTTTTAAAGAATTTTTTGAAACTAAGCCAATAAACTATCTCCGCAGGGCCTCCAACATAAGATATATTAGGCAATATAGACTGCTGGAAGAGACAACGTGATATTACATTAGGACTAAAATTTTCGGGAGATGAATGTATTAATTTTTTCATCGTGCTCTCATCAAAAGACTTTGAAGTAGAAAGAATTTTATATTCATTTTCTTTCTCAATTCTCTCTCTAAAATTTTTCTCTTGATAAAAAAAGTTGATTTTTCTGACTAACACATCAGACTTGATTTCTGAAGTCTTTTCAATATTATAAATTGAATTATTTATTATATCATCTTCAATTATTTGTACAAAAGATTTTTTTAAAAGCTTTGAGTTTGGGTCAATGACTATTAAACCTCTCTCACCAAATAGAAAGTTCATATATTTAATTACCGCCTCAGATAAAGAGTCACTAGAGTTATAAGCTTCAAGAAAAAAACTAGGGACAGAAGATTCTTTTTGTAAAATATTAGCAAAAGATTTGGGGTTAATATCTCCTACAGGGCCTGATGTTTCTATATCCCAGACGTGGGTTCTTCCCAAAGAATGAAAAGATTTAATTTCATCAAAATCATGGTCTTCTGAAGCCATCCAGTAAACTGGAATAAAATTATAATTAGGATATTTTTTTGAAAGATTCTCTGCTAACTTAATAGTTGATATTATTTTATATACCACATAAAGAGGGCCCGTACATACATTCAGCTGATGTCCTGTTGTTATTGTAAAGGTATTATCTGATAAAATTGAGTCAATATTTTCACTAAGTTTATTGCTAATTTCTATGGAATGATATTGAGATATAATCTCAGAATGAAGAGTTCTCCTCTTACTACTATTAAAATCAACTTTATCTATCGCCTTTATAATATTTTTCTCTTCGGGGAAATGTTCCTCTTTTGAATCTTTATTTATGAAGCTTAAAAATTTTTTAGAAAAATTTCCTGTGTCATTAAAACTTATCGTTTCTTTCTTCATTTTAAAACTTCTCCAATTAAATCGTACTCACTCGCCGATATTATCTTAACATCATAAAATTCTCCAACCCTTAGATGAAAATTCTTGGCAGGTATAATTACTTCATTATCTACTTCAGGTGAATCAAACTCTGTCCTACCAAAATAATTATTTTTATCACCTCTATCAATTAATACTTTAAATGATTT
>Ga0055584_100007716_pt1 | contig 10541 bp, 9 predicted proteins | sample OSDHelmetaG_FD_58716 | JGI IMG/M metagenome (GOLD analysis project Ga0055584, IMG submission 58716) | Pelagic marine sediment microbial communities from the LTER site Helgoland, North Sea, for post-phytoplankton bloom and carbon turnover... | ecosystem: Environmental > Aquatic > Marine >...
GTGTCATGCAGGAACCGATGATGAGCGTTGACCAGGTCGCGGACGCAGTCTTGCATATGGCGGATCTGCCGTTGGCGACCAATATCCAGAACCTGGTGATCATGGCTACTGCAATGCCGTACGTGGGGCGCGGCTGAACACCCGCCATTGTCTCGCGAAACGGAGCCGGCCGTGGTTTTTTGAGCTGCAATGCCGGTTGCTGTTCATGCGGACGAAATTTCCGGTTCCCGCAGCATGTCTCGACCGGTCGCATGTGCGATCATGCGGGGGAGCCATGCAAAAGACGGAACCAGCTTGAGCGACAGCGTCCACACCAGAACGAATGCGGCGATCACCTTTGCCGCGGTAATTGTCATCGTTTACGGCCTGCAGATGGCCAAAGTCGTACTCGTCCCATTTCTGATCGCCGCGTTTCTCGCTTTGATAACCGTCCGCCCGATGCTCTGGATGCAGCGCCATCGCGTACCGGCGATTCTTGCCGCACTGATCATCGTGTTTGCGATCATGCTGCTACTGTTCCTCGTAGGTGCGATCGTCGGCTCGTCGGTTGCTGAATTTACCGCCGCTCTGCCGAGCTACCAGCGACGCCTCGACATCATCGTCCAGGGTGTTTTGCAATTCATTGCAGCGACATTCGATGGCGATGATTCGTTGCAAAGCCTTAGCGACATGATTGATCCGGGTTGGGCGATGGGCCTGGCTGCGAGCATCCTCAACGGGCTCAAGGATGTTCTGACCAACATATTCTTGATCTTCTTTACGATGATTTTTATCCTGCTCGAAGCCTCGACAGCCGAGACAAAGATTGAGGCGGCGTTTGGCCGGAGTAAGCAGTCGCTCGAAGCGCCGCGAGTGTTTCTCTCGAATCTCGGTCGTTACCTCGGCATCAAGACGCTGGTCAGCATGGTGACCGGCATGACGGCAGGTGTCCTGACCTGGGCAATCGGGCTCGACTTCCCGCTGCTGTGGGCGATGCTGGCGTTCCTGTTGAATTATGTGCCGACGATCGGCTCGATCATTGCGGCAGTGCCGGCCGTTCTGCTGGCACTCGTGCAGCTTGGCGTGCCCGAGGCGACGGCGACCGTGATCGGTTTTGCGGGTATCAACGTGTTATTCGGCAATCTCATCGAGCCGCGGCTGATGGGCTACGGAGTCGGTATCTCGCCGCTCGTCGTTTTCATTGGCCTGGTGCTGTGGGGTTGGATTTTCGGGCCGGTCGGTATGCTGTTGTCTGTGCCGCTGACCATGACGCTGAAGCTTGCACTTGAAAGCGACAGTCGCACGCGTTGGATGGCAATTCTGCTTGGCTCTGAGCGCGATGCTCAGCATGCTCTCGTTAAAGTAGCAGCGGGCAGACCGGCGGCCGATCGCGCGCCAGCCAGTCAGGGCTGAGTCGCCGGTTTTAAACGAATTCTTCTAATTCTTCCTCGTCCAGCGGTTCGATCTCTTCCATCTGTTCCAGCAGATTGATTGCGACCGCGACAAAATCGCTGTCGGTGATAATGCCGGCAAGCCGACCCTCGGATAGCACGGGGAGGCAGCCGATCTTATGCTTCTCGATGAACAGTGCGGCCTGCCGCAGGCTTGCGCGCTGATCGACCGTCGCAATGTCCTTTACCATGACATCTTCGAGACGAATCTCGGAGGCGTGAATACGGCTGTCGTCTTCGCGCAGGAACGAGTCGGTTGCAGCCAGTACGTTAGACAAGCTGATCAGTCCCACGAGTTCGCCGTCTTCGGCAACGACCGGCAGGTGATGAATCCGATTCGCATGCATCAATGAACGCGCATCAGCAAGGCTCGCGGATGGCAGCACGGTAATGAGGTCCGTGCTCATTATGGCTTCTATGCTGAACATTTCCGTATCCTTTTTCTGACAACGACCTCAGTCTAACGCTTGATGCGCTGCGCGCTATTGCGACAAACACGTACCTTCCGGCAACAGCGCTGCGGGCAACGATTGGGGTATCTGTGGTGTCTCGCGGGCTGATAAAGCGCGGCTTTTGCTGCAGGAAATGGTGTTGCCTGCGGCACAGGATCCAGCCGCTAAGCACTTTAGTGCAACAGACGGCCGCTGCCAGAAGGGTGAGCGCCGTCGTTCGGCAATGGCGGTGATCGTCGTGAATTTCCCCGGCGGGCATGCTGGCCGACGGGATATTGCCCGGTCAACTTTGCCGGTCGGTGGCTGTTACCGGGCATATCAATATCGCCAATGCGGCCATTCAGAGGGCCCTCGGCATCTTCGTATAACAGCGGGCGCCCTCCAGTGCTACTTTATAAGCCGGTCAGAGCATTACAGAGTCCCGATCTGGAGTATCCGATGTGATTTATTCGCGGCAAGCAACTCGCCGAATCCTGTCGTTCAGCATTGGCGGCGCGGGCACGCTGAGCATGCCTTTGGTAATCGTTGCGCTGTTGTCGGTGCTCACGGCACAGGCGGCCGAGCCGGACGCGAGCAGTATCGTGCGCGATGCCGTCAATCACTGGCGTGGGGTGTCATCGGACACCGTCATGACGATGGTTATTCATCGGCCCGACTGGGAACGATCGATGACGATGCGCGCCTGGACCAAGGGCGACAAGAAGTCGCTCGTGCGAATCCTCGAGCCGAGGAAGGACAAAGGCAACGGGACGCTGACTGACGACAACAACATGTGGTCGTACTCGCCGAAGATCAACCGGGTTATCAAGATACCGTCATCGATGATGGGTCAAAGCTGGATGGGCTCGGACTTTTCGAACAACGATGTTGCCCGCGCTGACAGCATCATCGACCAGTACGATCATTCGATCCTAAGCGTTACAGAAGTGGAGGGCATAATTCTCTATGAAATAGAGTCGGTTCCCCATGAAGATGCAGCCGTCGTCTGGGGCCGCGAGGTTTTGCAGATTCGCGACGATCATGTCGTGGTGTCGCATCGTTTCTACGATCAGGACGGCGAACTGGTGAAGCAGTTGAGCTCCCTGGAAATTGGCGAAATGGGTGGGCGCGTGGTAGCGCTGCGGCAACGCATGGCGAAGTTCGAGGTCAGTGGTGAATGGACCGAGATCAGACTCGATTCCGTTGCCTACGATGTCGATCTGAAGGACAGCATGTTTACCCTGTCGAATCTTCGCAATCCACGGGACTGAGCCCATGAATCTCGTCTTTCGTCTGGCCTGGCGCAACCTGTGGCGACACTCGAAACGCACCTGGCTGACGACGGGCGCGATGATCTTTTCCAACGTGCTGCTCATATTCATGATCGGACTGCAGTTCGGCATGTACGATCTGATGATCGATAACACCCTGCAGACGCTGACAGGGCATGTTCAGATCCAGGCGCCCGATTACAAGGACGACCAGAAAATGCGTCAAAGCGTCGCCGATGTCGCCGGGCTCGCCCGCTCGTTGCGTACCGAACTCGGCAGCGACCGGGTCGCGGCGCGTGGCGTAGCCTTTGCACTGGTCTCGAGTGAAGATCGCAGTTATGGAATCGCCGTCTATGGTGTTGAACCGGACTACGAAGGCAATATATCGACGATTCCTGGTCTTGTGGCGACAGGCAGGTATCTCAACGAGCCTGATGCCGCCGAAATTGTCATCGGCGCTGCGCTGGCGCGTAATCTGCGCATCGGGCTCGGTCAGGAGCTTACGCTGCTCGGCAGCGGTCGCGACGGCTCTTTCGCGGCCGCGGTTGTCACCGTCGTCGGCATTTTCGACAGTGGTGTCGCGGAACTCGACCGCAGTTTTGTCGAGATCCCGCTGACGTTCTTTCAGGACATGTTTTATATGGACGGCGCCGGTCACCAGGTCGTGCTTACAGCGCCGGTTATCGACGACGTGCCCGAGCTGCAGCGCCGGGTCGTGGAGTTGCTTCCCATTGGCGCCGAACTCGTTGTTCACGACTGGGATGCGTTGCAGCCCGGCCTCAAACAGGCCATCAGGGCAGACATGAGCAGCGCGTTTTTCATGTACGGCATTCTCGTGATCCTCGTCGCGTTCAGCGTGCTCAACACCCAGCTGATGTCGGTGCTCGAGCGCACCCACGAGTTCGGCATTGTCCTCGCGCTGGGTCTGACGCCAGGGCGCCTCGGCCGCCTTGTGCTGCTTGAGACCGCGATCATGGGCATGCTCGGCCTGCTGATCGGTGCTCTGCTGGGTGCGATCCTGATCGCCTACCTCGGCATCAATGGCTTTGCGTATCCGGGGATGGAGGAGATGGCCGCGAAATTCAATCTGCCGGCGCGGTTCTTCCCGCAGCTTACGGTGCCGACGCTGCTGGCAGGGCCGCTCGTTGTGTTCGTCTTCACGATACTGTCGGCCCTGTATCCGGCACTGCGCCTGCATCGACTGCGCCCGGTTGAAGCAATGAGGGCTGTCTAGTGCACATGCTTTCGATACTGACCCGGCTCGCCTGGCGCAACCTGTGGCGCAACCATCGCCGCACCTTCATCATGCTGGCCGCGATCGTCCTCGGCAGCTGGGCGATGATTTTCATGACGGCGCTGATGCGCGGCATGGTCACGGAGGTGCTCAAGGACGGTATCTCGGCGCTGCCTGGTCACGTGCAGGTCCACCATCCGGAATACCGCGACGATCCAAGCGTTGCCAACCTGCTCCCGATTGCCGACAGCGAGCTGGCCGCGAAATTTGCTGCCGCGGATCTGCAGGGCTGGGCGAGCCGGGTTCGCGTTCCGGCCGTCATAACGAGCGAGTACGATTCGCGCGGCGTCACGTTACTCGGCATTGACCCGGCGCGGGAGCGCGGTTTGACGTTCGTTGACTATGACCAGGTCGATGGCCGGTTCCTCGAATCGGTAGACGACCCCGGTATCGTTATCGGCAGGAAGCTCGCCAGGACACTCGAAACCGAGGTCGGCAAGCGCATCGTCATAATGAGCCAGGATCCGGACAACGAGATAGCGGATCGTGGCTTTCGCGTCGTTGGCCTGTTCACGGCTAATGTGGCGGCGTTCGAAGAGGCATTTGTCTTCGCCGGCAAGTCGACGACTCAGAAGATGCTGCGTATCGGTGACCGGACCTCCGAACTGTTCGCGGTCGGCGACGACTATCGAAATGTCGATGCGGTCTATAACGCGGTTACCGAACTTGTCGATTCTGGCGTCGAGGTCAAACGCTGGTTCGAGCTGGATGCCTACCTCGGGACGATGCTCAAGGTCATGGATGGCTTCCTGCTCATATGGGTCATCGTGATCTTTCTCGCGCTGTCGTTTGGTCTCGTCAATACACTGGTCATGGCGGTATTCGAGCGTGTCCGCGAAATTGGCCTCATGCTGGCGCTGGGCATGAAACCACGGAATATACTTGGCCAGATCATTATCGAGTCACTCCTGTTGCTCACGATCGGCCTTGTGATCGGCACCGCGCTTGCCTGGCTGGCGGTGCAGCCGATCAAAGATGGTATCGATGTTTCCATCGTCGGCGAGGGCATGGATATGTGGGGAATGTCGAGCGTCCTGTATCCGGAATTACTGTTGCGCGACGTGATTCTCGCGAATGTCGTCGTGCTGGTGCTCGGGTTCTTTGCCAGCCTCTCTCCGGCCTGGCGAGCAGCCCATTACGAACCCGTTGAAGCGATTACGAAGGTCTGATCATGACAGCAGTACGCTGCGTTGACTTGTGCAAAACCTATCACCAGGGTGACGAGAAGATTAAAGCCCTGGATCACGTTACGATCGAAATCGTCGCGGGCGGCTTTGTCTGTCTGTCGGCCCCGTCGGGCGGTGGCAAGACCACGCTCCTGAATGCGATCGGTGGACTCGACAAGCCCGACAGCGGCGAGGTTTACATTGCGGGGCGGCGCATCGACAACCTGCGCAAAGGCGAACTCGCGGAACTGCGCCTGCGCAAGATCGGCTTCGTGTTTCAGGCATTCAACCTCATTCCCGTGCTGACGGCGCGCGAGAACGTCGAGTTCGTGATGCAGGTGCAGGGCGTCGCGGCGGCTGAGCGCGGCGCCAGGGCGCATGAGATTCTGGATGAGGTCGGGCTTGCCGGGCTGGAAGACCGTTTTCCCGCCGACATGTCCGGCGGGCAGCAGCAGCGCGTTGCCGTGGCTCGCGCGATCGTGTCGCATCCGGCGCTCGTGCTTGCCGACGAGCCGACAGCCAATCTCGATTCGAAAACGGCCGATGGCCTCATGGAGCTGTTCCGGGAGCTCAATGAACACCACAACACGACCTTTGTTATCGCAACACACGACAAACGGGTGATGAGTTATGCCAAGCGCCTGGTTCGCATGCTTGACGGGCGTATTGTCGACGACGTCGAGCAAAATGCGACCTAGCCTGATTGTCCTGCTCTGGCTTTGCAGTTTTGCGGTCGCGGCTGCCGGTGAAATGAGCGGTCATACCAAGCTGCGCACAACGGGGCAGAGCTATCCGGCTGACAGCCTGTTTCGCGAGCTGGCGGGCGCGGAGTCGATAGACATCGGCGGTGATCTGCGCCTGGACTTTAACGCCGCACGCGGCGGCTGGTTTTTTGACGCGGCCTATCAGCTGTTTGCGCTGCACGGCGACAGCATTGACTGGACACGCGATCTCGGCGCCGCGGCCGCTCTGTTTATCCCTCGCCTGCCAAATGATGAACAGCGCCTGTTCAATCTCACGGACGTCATTCACGACAAGGGCAAGGATGCACTGGTACAGAGGATCGATCGCCTGACCCTAAGCTATACCAGCGAGCGAGCGGTCATGCGCTTTGGCAGGCAGGCATTGACATGGGGTAACGGGCTGTTTTACTCGCCCATGGATCTTGTTAATCCGTTCGACCCCGCGGCGATCGATACCGAGTTCAAAAGCGGCGACGACATGCTCTACGGGCAGTATCTGCGGGATAACGGTGACGATATGCAGGCCGCGTTCGTGGTTCGCCGCGATATCACCACGGGCGATGTTGAGGCCGACGTGGGCAGTGCGGCGCTCAAGTACCACGCCTTTGCCAATGATACTGAGTTTGACCTCCTCGTTGCGCGCCACTACGGGGATACGGTCCTCGGTATCGGTGGCTTGCGCAGTATCGGCGGTGCGATCTGGCGGGGCGACGTTGTCGTCACCGATACTGGCAGTGACAATGTTCTGCAGCTTGTGACCAACTTGAGTTATTCGTGGACCTGGTCGGGCAACAATGTCAGCGGTGCGCTTGAGTATTATTTCAATGGTTTTGGGCAGCGCAGCGGCCGCTACGATCCGGCGAGCCTTGCCGGCAATCCCGATCTGCTCAAACGCCTGGCGCGACAGGAGCTGTTCACCGTTGGCCGTAACTACCTTGCCGGCAGTCTGCTGATCGAGATGTCACCGCTATGGCTATTGACACCAACACTGCTCGCCAATGTCGATGATCCCAGCGCGTTGCTGCAGCTCGTCACGCAGTACAGTCTCGCCGACAATATGACGTTGCTGGCCAGTATCAATATCCCGCTCGGTAGCGATGGCAGCGAATTCGGCGGTATCGACAGCGGCATCCCGGACACCTACCTGTCTGCTGGTGTGGGCGTCTTCGCGCAGCTTGCCTGGTATTTTTAGTGGGCTGTTTCAGCCTCCTGCTCGATAACCTGCAGCAGGTTTGAAAAGGACGCCTCGCGATCTGCGCCGAAAACCGGATCCGTCGCAATCAGATGAGAGGCATCTATGTCGAGCACGTCCGCCTTGGCGTCCGCGCGCCTGAACAGGTCTTCTTCTTCCCAGGCCATGTGCTGGCGAAGCCGGTGCACATACGATCGGGTGTCGTCCAGGACGCGATGGAGTGGGATTGCGGTTCCGGCAACGATCGACTCGATGTCACTGCGCAGCTGCCCACCAAGTTCGGCCAGCTCCTCGTGGTCGTCAACGACCCGCTCGAGTCCATCAGCGAGGCTCGGCTGGTCGGTTCTTAGTCCGGTATAGATCAGGTCTTCCTTCGGATGGTGAATCGCGTCCGAATACACCGTCATGTAACGCATTATGTCCAGCAACAGCTCGTAGTCCGGCTGCTCATCGCCCTCCACGCGACGAATTTCCTCCTGTAAGAGGTTCAACAGAACCGCCATGTTGCGGTGGTCCTGGCGCAACTCTGAAAGCAAAATAGCGGCGTCACTTTTCATGTCAGCTCCTGATTTATAGGTGTGCCCAAATATAGTGCGTCGTCACGCTTGACTCTGTAATCCGTGTTTCCACGTACTTTTCGCATGCAATCCACAGTCGATAAACGGCGACCTGATGCTGGGCAACGCCGTAATCAATACATCATCCAATAGCAACAATGGCGTCACCAGGTTGTAAAGATCCTGTGCTGTTCTGGCATTCTCAAAAGACGGCGTGTGCAGCAAATGCCGCTGCTGTTAATGCGCCCAGGCAATAATGATTCGGCGGCTCGCAACCTAGTTCGACTAGAGATCTCAATGCTGAACCGTCTACGTCGGTCACCAGGAGCAACAACAGCGTCCGTCAGGCCGGCGGCGGCAACGATGCGTGAGCAGCCGATGTGAGGGCGTGCTCAGACCATTCAGGGCACTGCGGATGCAAAAGACGGTCCCGCAATCGGGGCCGTTTTCTTTTGTGCAGTCAGGGTATAATTGCCCCACTATGCGACACTTCAGCACCGTCATCTTGTTGGCCGCCCTGGTTACAGGTTGTGCGGTAAACCCGGTTACCGGCGATCGCGATTTCATGCTCGTTAGCAGCGACCAGGAGCTCGCGCTGGGCGCGCAAAATTACCTGCCGACGCAGCAGTCCCAGGGCGCGGCCTACGATGTCGATCCGGCGCTCACCCGCTACGTCGAGGCCGTCGGTCAGCGCCTCGCGGCGGTCAGCGACGTGCCGCTGCCGTATGAATTCACCGTGCTCAACAACTCCGTGCCGAATGCCTGGGCATTGCCGGGCGGCAAGATTGCGATCAACCGCGGGCTCCTGACGGAGATAAATTCGGAGGCCGAACTCGCGGCGGTGCTCGGCCACGAAATCGTGCACGCCGCGGCGCGGCATACCGCCCAGCAGATGTCGCGCGGGATGTTGCTGCAGGGAGTCGTCGTCGCCACGAGCGTGGTGACGAGTGACAGCAGTTATGGCGACATGGCCGTCGGTGGTGCGAGCGCCGCGGCTCAGTTGCTGACGATGAAATACGGGCGCGGCGCCGAACTCGAGTCGGATAAATATGGCATGCGGTACATGTCCAGAGCCGGCTACGATCCGCAAGGTGCGGTCGCGTTGCAGGAAACTTTTGTGCGCCTGAGCGAGGGTCGCGACGAGGACTGGCTCAGCGGTTTATTTGCCAGTCATCCGCCCTCGAATGAGCGCGTCGATGCCAACATCAAGACAGCTGCTAACCTGCCGTCCGGCGGCACGGTGGGGGCTGATAGTTTCAGCGCCGCATTGCAAAAGACGCGGGACGCGAAGCCAGCGTATGACGCCTACGATGAGGGCCGTAAGGCCTTATCCGAGAAGAACGCCGATGAGGCACTGGCGCTTGCCGAAAAGGCCCTCGAGCTGTTCCCGGCAGAGGCGAATTTCCATGCGCTCCGCGGTGACGTTCGCTTGATCCAGAAGCGTTATGACGATGCGATTACCAACTACGACCGGGCCATTTCCCGGCGTGACGTTTTTTTCTATTACCACTTGCAGCGCGGTCTCGCGAACAACGAACTCGGCCAGACCGATGCCGCCGTTGCCGATCTCGAACGCAGTCTGGAGCTCCTGCCGACTGCGCCGGCGCATTACACGTTAGGCAAGATCGAGGCAGACCGCGGTAATGTTCCCGCGGCAATCGATCATTACAAGGTCGTTGCCCAAAGCGGCGGCGATTATGGCGAGGCGGCGACCGCAGCACTTGTACGGCTTGATCTGTCGTCGAATCCGGCGAACTACATTGCCAGGGGCTGCGCTGCCGGGACTAACGGCAATCTCGTTGTCTCGGTAAGGAACGACACAACGCTGACGATTACCGCAGTGCAGGTGCTGGTCGAGTTTGCCGACAGCAGTGGTCGACGTGTGCAGCGCAGGTTTAATGTCGGTGGCAGGCTGGCCGCCGGGCAGGTCGCCAGCGTGGACACCGGGCTTGGTCCTTACCTCGGCAGCGACTGCCCGGTGGACGTCGTTGCCGCGCAAATAAGCGAGTAGGGCTGCCCGGCGCCTCGTGAAAAAACTCCCTGTCATTACCGTGGTTGCTCTTGCCGCAGGCATCGCGGTTGCGGCAGTGATCGCTGCCAATCTCGCGTCGCGGCCGGCCGTGATACCCGCGCCGGTTGACTTCGACCAGCGGGCGGCGGCCGATGACCGGATTCGTGCGCTCGAGTTGGCCGTCCAGGCCGAGCGCAAGGCGAGACAACTGCTTGAAGATGAACTGCTGATCTTGTTCGACGAAATTGATGCCCTGCGCAGCGAATCGTCGCAGGTCGAGCGCACAGCGACACCGCCGGCCGATCTGCCCGAATCGCGTGTCGCCGAGTCAATGCGCCAGCGACGCGGTGACAGGTTGTCCGAGGCGGCGCGCACCGAGGCCTTGATCGAGGCCGGATTTTCGCCTGACAGGGCCGAATGGATTTTGCAGCGTGAGGCAGAGCTGC
>Ga0055584_100007717_pt1 | contig 10541 bp, 6 predicted proteins | sample OSDHelmetaG_FD_58716 | JGI IMG/M metagenome (GOLD analysis project Ga0055584, IMG submission 58716) | Pelagic marine sediment microbial communities from the LTER site Helgoland, North Sea, for post-phytoplankton bloom and carbon turnover... | ecosystem: Environmental > Aquatic > Marine >...
CAACACCGAAACCATCAGCAACACCAACTCCTAAATCATCATCGCAAAGTACAATTTGTGATACAATAGGAGCAGATGTATCAATTAACACTAAATCAGGAACTTCAGTTTCTGGAGGTGGAGTTAATGCAACCGGAACAACTGGTAAATTATGTTTCAAAGCAATTACACCTAAAAACGAAATGAAGAATTATTTGATTTCACTTGGTGGTGAGAATTACGAAGAAGGTGGAATTCAAGTAAATGTAAGTGGAGTTCTTAATAGCACAAAATTTGGATTCATTCGTGCATCGGATGGAAAGGAATATGTCGGAGACCTTGCAAAAGAAAGTGAACAAGGAAAAAACAAGAATGTATTTAATGCAGTTTAATAACGGAGAAAAATAAAATGGCACAATTAAAACAACATAAAACAAATTACAATATGTATCTTGGTTGGTACGGAAAATGTGGTGAGACCGACTGCGATCAGAAGTTCAGTTTAAAAACGAATACTAATATTGCAACTGTGTATAAATTCACAGGTGGTACATATGTTTCGTACACACAAGGTGCGGCTGACTTTATGAATGCTTTTATTACACTTGAATGTGGAAATGGATATTGGATTGTTTTGAAACCTGATCCAAACGAAGGAAGTGTTGATATTCCTGATTTTGTAGTTTCATCTTCGCAATCTTCGTCATCTGCAAGTGATGTATTTCCAATGATAAAAGATTGTAATGGTGACGGAAGTGGTGGAGGTGGTGGTAGCACCGCAACACCAACACCAGTTGCACCAACTCCAACTCCAAAAGCAGCTGCGAAGAAAATGAAACTTCCGATTATTTTAATTGGATGGGACACCGGTGATACTAATACTTCTTTACACTTTACATCAAATCCGTTATTGATGGGTGGTAGTACAAAGAGATATGCAACAAAGCAAGATGTAGAAGGAATGTTCAATGGAAGTGGATATACATGGCCGTATGCACCTACAAAAGCAAGACCAACTGGTTCTGCGAAAGAATACTATAAAGCAATTTCTTTTAGTCAACTTGATTTAGACTTTGAAGTGTTACCTGCTGGATCAGATGCAAAACCATCTTCAAACAATTTAAATGATTATGCTTACATGATACCAGAAGATTATCGTAAAAGTGGTCATGCAAAAGCAGGAAGATCATACGAAAGATTACGTTCTTGGTTAGCACAAAAAGTATTTCCAAAAGTGTTATCAAATTTAAAAGCAAGTGGTCGTGATTTTTACAAAGAGTTTTGGTCAGGAGTACCTTTAACAATTATCCAAGCAGGATTCAGTGCTAGTTCAGTTTCAAAGAATCGTGGTAATTATATATGGGCCCACAAGTTTCAATTTACATTCAGAGGTCGTAAGCAGTTGTATAATATCAATCCGTTTCTTGGAAAAATGACAGGTCGTGGTGATTTGGATCGTGCAACAATTAGTCCGGTTGGTGTTATTGTACACGAAACATTACACGCATTTGGATTGCCTGATTTGTATGATACATCATATAAAGGTGCTGGTATCAACAAAATTTCTGTTATGTCATCTGGTTCGTATGGTAATGCAATTTCAAGTGCTCCTTACTTACCTGGATATGCTATTTCTTGGTCACGAGCATTTCTTGCGAATCAAAAGAAATTGTTCAATACAACAATCGTTGACATCAAACAAAGTACAACAGATATTGAAATAAGTCCATCTAATGATGTAAATAAATTATACAAAATTCACCATCCTACTAAAAATGACGTATGGTGGGTTGAGTATCGTACAAAAGAATCAAAAGGTAATGTAGTAAACTTTGATAAATTGATTAGTGAAAGTGGATTGGCAATCATCCACGAATCAACAGATGGAGGAGCACGTTCTAATAAATTCAAGCAACCTGAACATAGACGTGGTGAATCTGGATATTTTATATCAATAGAGCAACGTGATGGAAAGTTTGAAACTCAACACGGAAGTCGTAACATTTCCAACGACTTGTATCAAGTTGGTCACGAGTTTTCTCCGTATACTGTTCCAAGTAGTGTATCAAGATCAGGTGTTCCGTCTGGAATAAAAGTTCATAACATCCGCAAAACTAACAACGGAACTATGAAATTTGATGTAGAGTTCGTATCTGAACCAAGTGCAAAAATCGTTGAAGTAGATTATAGTTGGGGAAATACACAACACGCAGTAACGAGTTCAAAACGTGCAGAGTGGAAAGAAAGTGATGCGTATGGTGATTTGACTGCTACAATTAAAACGCAAAATATGGCAGATGGAACTAAAATCAATATGCAATGTAATCCTGGATTAAATTCAGCAGTAAGATTCTCTGGCAATGTAAACAACAACGTATGTGAAATTAATTTTACTGGTTCTGAATTAGACCGATATACACGTGAGTTGAGTAAAGGTGTAACAAATCATCTTCGTTTTTCGGTAGATTCTGGAAGTAATCATAAAGACGCATTTCCTTGGACTGATTTTGTAACTGTAAGACCATAATTAAATCCTTGGATTTTATGATGTGAGTGGTTTAATTCAAAAAGAGGATCGTTATGCATCGTATTTAGGTTGGTTTGGTGTATACGGAGATTCTATTGAAAGTGTAGACATTGCATCATATCCACAGATTTATGCAGTTTACACAATAGGAACTCGTGGTTCTAAAAGTTACACAAAAGGTCAACCAAGTTTTTTACAGGGATTTACTAAATTTGATGTAGGTGTTCCGTATGTAATTGTACTTGAAAAAGGAAGTGATGTTGTAGAACTTTCAGGATTTGTTTTAAGTAGTTCGGACAATATCAAAATGGTATTACGAAAATCAAACGGGCAAATAGAAAAAAATATAACAAAAGATTTACAAACAATACCACAATCCGAGAATAACTTTTCTTCGTGCTTTGGGTGGTATGGAGTAGTTCGTGGTGATACTTGTAAAGTAGAAGATTACGATTTGACCAAAAATGACAACATATATGCAGTCTTGCGTTTCAATGAAGAAGGTAAAATGGAGTCGTATACTGCCGGAAATCCTTCATTTCTACAAGCATTCACAAAACTTGAAATTGGAAAATGTTATTATATAGTTCTTAGAAAAGGTTCGGGTGATGTGTATATTGAAAATTTCATTTCATCAAATTCTATTACCAAGATAGATAAAAAGAGTAAATTTTGTGTGAGATTAAAAACAAAAGTATTTGTGTGTCTTTGGAATTTCAGAAATATGTTCGGAAGAAAAACGGTAAAGTTTTCGGACAAATCTTATTATTTAGGACAAAAAGATCAATATGGATATCCTGTTAAATCTAAATTAAAAATAAAAGACATTGAGAATATGCTCAATCAAGAAAATTATGTTTATCCACAACAAGATGATTTTGTTGATATTGTAACCGGATCAGTAACTGACTATTTTAGAAATGTAACTCGTGACCAAATTGATTTTAAATTTGAAATAATAAATTTAGGCAAAGATGCTTCATCGGATGATCCAGATGATTGGGCATATTCGGCAGTTGAACGAAGAAGATTAAATGACTCAAATCAAATTAAAATTGATATGATAAATTCGTTTAGTCAAATCAGAAGAAAACATAAAGCAAATGTGTTTCCTAAAAATTTCGATGATCAATATAAAAAATACGACAGAACAACGGCATTTGGGTTGGTAATTCATAGTGGTGACAACAAAAAAATAAGAGCAAGAAATCTTAAAGTAGATGTTGATTCTAATCGTTTAATTAGAAGAATTTCTATATGTAGTATTGTTGATAGAACTAATCAAAATCGTCTTGAGCCGATTGGAGTTCATGTACATGAATTGATTCACTCGTTTGATTTAAAAGATTTATATTCAAATAATATATCTGCAATGAGTAAAGTTGATACAATGGGATATGGATTTTGGGGATTCACAAAACAAAGTTCTGGTAAATATTTCCCATTTTTTCCAAGTTCATATACACGATTAAAAATGTTTGAGTTTTTTAAAGGACATATAAATGTCGTAGAAATAAGTGAAGACACAAAGAACATTGAAATTGAACCATCTGTAAGTTCAAATACTATATTTAAAATAAAGAATCCAAATCTTCCTGATATTTGGTATGTAGATTACAGAACCGATGCAGAAACAACCGAGTGTATCAATTTCGACAGAGAAATGGGAGAATCCGGTTTAAGTATTGTGCATGAATATCCGTCTTTATTTGATAATAGAATAGCAATTCCTCTTCACAAAAGAAGTGAATCTGGATTAAGTGTATCACTTGAGCAACAAGATGGTCTGTATCAACTTCAGGAAAAAAGTTTAGAGTATATTGAAATCAGTGAAGATGTAGTTGCTGATAATAGAAGTGATTTTTTTAAAAAGGGAGATGAATTTTCACCGTACACACTTCCGAGTTCAACATCATATTTAGGACAACCATCGGGCATAAAAGTTCATAACATTAGAAACACAGATAAAAATACTATGCTATTTGACGTTACATTTTTAGAACAACCCGATAATAGAATATTAAATGTAAAGTATTATACCGATTCAGTAAAAGATTCAAACTTAATTCCACAAACGTGTGGTGGTAGACGAAATTGTAAACCAACTGACAATTCTCCATTTGAGTTTGATTTTAAAAAAGTTCCATATCAAATAAAAAATGTATTTGTTGAAATTACCACTAAAGATATTCCCGATGGAACTAAAATATCTTTATACTATCTTAAAAAAGATGCAGTAAAATTTACAAATCCAGGTGGGTGGGCAACGAGTCCAGTTAAAAATAACAAAGCAACGATGCAAGTTCCTAGAGGATTGATCGGTTTGTATTTAGAAAACTATAAGAATCACTTTATATACAAAGTTGATGAAGGAGACTTTATCAACACATATTGGTACATAGATTATATTCATGTTAATAGATAATTTAAAGTTTATTATTATAGTTTTCAATATTTATAATATATCTGGATAAATAGGAGTTAATATAATGGCAATTTTAAAACAAAATGAAAGCACCCAAGCAATTTATTTGGGGTGGTATGGAAAATGCGATGAATCAGAATGTGAGGATTTTAGTTTAGCATCCGCATCATCAATAATATCAAAAGTTATTCAATTCACTGAGGACGGAGTAGGAAGTAAAACTTATGTATCAGATGTACCTGAATTTATGAATAGTTTTACAAAATTGATATGTGGTAATCCTTATTATATAATTTTAAAAACAGGTGCAGAACAATTAGATATTCCAAACTTAATAGTAGGTCATTATACAGACGAAGCAAAAAACTTTGGAATGATTTCAGAAAGTTGCTTGTCAAATGTATCATTTGTTGACGAAGCACCAAATGTAATAGAAGCAGTTGAAGAAGAAATTGAACTTACAAGTGGTGAGCAAAAATTTTGTACGAAAGATGTAAGAGTATGTCCTGACGGAACAGGTGTAGGTCGTGATGGGTATAAAGATTGTAATTTCCCTCCGTGTGGATTTGATGAAAAAATGCACAAGGAAATGGCAACATTGTGGAAAAAACAACAACATACTCATTATAAATTTGATTTTAATTGGAGTTGTTATTGCACAGAAGAGACTACACAGATAGTTACTTTGTATGTAAAATTTGGAAAAATATATAAGATCGTAAAAAAATCCGATGGATCGGAAATATCCCTTGCCCAAAACGAAGGAATCAAAGTATCTGAAGACAAAAAACCTGTCGCAAAAAAGTATTTTTCAATGGCCATTTTATACGAGTGGTTTTATCGTGAATTAAAAACATTTCCATTTTCAGTTAAAATTGATTATGATAAAGAAACTGGATTTATTAAAAGTCTTTTTATTGACAAAGTTCAAGATATTGCTGATGAAGAAATTGGTTTTAATGCAACTAATTTTGTTGAATTAGAACATGACGGAACTTGCCCATCGGATTATTTTAAATGTAAAGACGGAACATTATTAAAACGTGATCCTAATAATGAGTGCAAGTTTCCTCCGTGTCCAGAAGTAAAAGATAAAACTCCATTGTCCATCAAAGAACCTAAACTTGAATATCGTTGGGTTGCGGACGGAGATATTGAATTTTTACAAATAAAAAATATTAACAATCCGTTTCAATCAAGTGAAGAATATCTTTCATGGAGAACCGTGTATGGGGCATTGCAAGTTAATCCAACTGAAGTTAAATCAGAGTCTTGGAAACACGCAAAAGTCGGATACTATTATCCAAAAATTCACGGAGAAACTGATGAATTTTCTGATTTAACTATTGGGGTGGATGATGACAATAAAAATCAGATCATAATTTTACTTGGAAACGAATCAAGATTTAATCCCGAATCAGATGCATTAGAAAAAGCATCTCATTTGTATGTATTTAACGATGACAAAGAAACAACATTTACAAAGTCTTATAGTTTTCCAAGAGTTGTTAGAACTGGAATCAAAAAGATTTCAGACATATATTGCACCGAAGATGTAAAAATATGTGAAGACGGAACCGTAGTTTCTCGTGATCCAAGCAACGATTGTGAATTTAAACCTTGTCCTGATGAAGTAAGTACCGAGGAAGTTAAGTCCGAGGATACCACCCCAAATGCACTTCAAGCAGTTGGAGAAGAAGAAACTCCTGCTTCCGTAGAAAACGCAGAAGAAGAAACTGAGTTTGAAACAACAAACACAGATTTTGCGGAAGAAGAAGTTGAAGAAGTTGAAAATAATATAGAAGAAGACGATGATGTCACATCGGGTGGTATGGGAATGGAAACACCAACTTCAATTTTAAGTGATGATGGTGAACAAGAGTGGGCATCCGAAGAAGATCTTGAGAATACAGATGAAACTGAAGAAGAAGATTCTGTTGAAGAAAGTGAAGATGAAGAAACAATTGAAGATGAATCTGATCCAGAACCAACACCAACTTCTGAATATGTAAATCCTGCCGATGAAGAGTTTGCAGATGATTTCACTCCAACATCAGAAGGAATCGATGGAGCAAGTGGATTTTTTGATACTCCATCGTCAGAATGGCAAGGAGCATCTGGTGATGATACCGAAGAAGAAACTCCAACATCTGTTTATGTTGATCCTGCATCTGAATTTGGTATGCCAACTCCATCTTCTGATTTAATTGAAGGTGCAACTGGATTTGAAACACCAACATCTGAAATTGATGCAGTTGAAGGGTATAATCAACCAACACCTTCTCCCGACGAAATAGACCAAGTTGGAGAAGAAAGTACACCAACTTCTGAAGAAATTGACCAAGTAGGTTCTGACGAAGACACTCCTGTGTCAGACTTTATAGATGCACCGAGCAGTTTCCCAACACCAACTTCGGAAATAAGTCAAGTTGGTGGTGACGATTCAACACCTACACCTGAAAACATAAGTGAAGTGGGTGGATTTGAAACTCCCGAATCAGAATTTATCAATGCGGTGTCTGGAGAACTTTATGAAACACCGACATCCGAAGGCATTGATTCGGTGAGTGAACTTGAAACACCCGAACCAGATGAAATTGATATGGTGAATGATGAAGAAGTATTAGATGAAGAAGAATCATCTTCAGAAGAAACTGAATCAGACTCCGATGGTGAATGGATTATGGTACAGGAATAAATGAGTTGATTATATTCAGTATATAGGTTATATTATCTAAAAGGTTATGAAAGTTAAAAAAAGTATATTTGATAGTTCACACACTTGCGTTCATATAGATAGTACCCACGAAAAATACGAAGAATTACTTCCATTTTTTAAAAAACATGGACTTGCATTCAAACAAGATAGAGTAATTTTTTTTGATGTAGATAGTTTAAAGGACAGTGGTTACTATACTAAAACTGCACTTACATTTATTGAAGCACATGAAATTGCACACTCTGTTTTAAAGCATACAAAATCAAATCCTATGGTTGAAGCAGAAGCAGATTTTCTTGCTATACTTTTATGTAAAGATTTTAATCGTGAAAAATCTGCTAATTTTGGTTTAAAAGAATTCAAACCAAGAAACAATATTAGTTTTGATGCCTTTTCAAAAAAGTACAAAGATAAAATAATTAAACGAATTAAAAATTGACAAAATTTTTATTGAATTATATATTTAATTTTATGAGCAATAACGATGACGAACTAAAACCGGATGACCTCGGAACTGTAGCAAAAAACTTTATAGGTGCAATGAAATCTTGGCAAGAGTCGGGTAGACCTATTGTATCTAAAAGTGTTTGGAATCAACGACTTGCTACGTGTAGGGGGTGTAGTTGGTGGCAAGAAATTGCTAAAACGCAAATCGCAAGATGCAGAAAATGTGGATGCAGTAGTGCAAAATTATTGTTAGGAACGAGTGTATGTCCACTAGACCCACCCAAGTGGGACGCAACTCATTAAGATGCTAAAAAATTTGTACGAGAAAACACGGATTTGGGGCCCCGGATCCTGTATGGTAGCATTTTATTTTTTTTCATTGATACCACTTGTTACTTTGTTGTTTCTAAGTTTTAGATTCAAAACTTTAAATTTAGGATCAATTGTAATATCAGATATATCATTATTAACACATTCCTTATTAGTTTCACCGATAGTTGAAACGATTATATTTCAAGTAATATTAACAAAAGTATTTACAATGCTAAAAACCAGGCCTACTAATATAATTTTAGCAGTATCAATATTGTTTTCAGTGTTTCATTATACAAATGGATTATTTTATCCGATAATTATTTTCATTCCTGCGTTAGTTTTTTCGTGGAATTATTATTTATATTATGAAAAGCAAGAGTCGATTTGGGGTTTTCTGACCACAACGGTTCTTCATTTTTTGTATAATTTTACTATTTTTGTTATGATACCGTTGATCAATATTGTGCTGACCACCTATTATGGAATAGATGCGTTAAAATGAGTTGACTTAAACGAAGATAGTATTTATATTCAATGTATATGATTAAAAATTCAAACGAAAGATTAAGATTATGATGGGAGACCTAACACCACGAGCACAACAAGCACTTGCTTTGTCAAAACGAATTGCAGTTGAAATGGAATCATCTGCGGTAGGAACTGAGCATCTTTTACTTGGAATTGTAACACTAGGACAAGGTGTTGCAGTAAATTCCTTATTAAGAATGGGAGTTGATTTCGTTGCACTTAGAACATTGGTGCAAGATCAAACTGATTCTGATAAGAAAAAGAACAACTCTGGTAAACCCGATGCTGAAATTACTCACACTCCACGACTTAAAAAAGTTATTGCACTTGCTGGTCAAGAAGCAAAAGAGTTGAGTCATAGTTACATTGGAACAGAGCATCTTCTTCTTGGTATTTTGCGTGACAAAGAAAGTTTGGCTGCGAAAGTTCTTCATAGCATGGATATTGAACTTGATATATGCAGAAAAGAAATTTTATCAGAGATCGATCCAAATTACGAATCAAGTGATATGGAAACTGCATCTGCCGGTAGTTCCACTTCTGATAATCCAAAAGGCAACTTAAAAACACCTGCATTAAAATCATTTGGTCGTGAACTTACTGCTCTTGCCTCCGAAGGAAAACTTGATCCTGTTATCGGAAGAAGCAAAGAAATTGCAAGAATGATTCAAATTCTATGTCGTAGAACCAAAAATAATCCAATTTTAATTGGTGAAGCTGGTGTTGGTAAAACTGCAATCGCAGAAGGCCTTGCTCAAGAAATTCACATGGGAACTGTACCTGAAATGTTGTTAGACAAAAAAGTTTATATGCTTGATTTGGCTGGCATGGTTGCTGGTACAAAATATCGTGGACAATTTGAAGAAAGAATTAAATCGGTAATGAAAGAAGTACAAACTGCAAAGAATGTGATTCTTTTTATTGATGAAATTCATACTATTGTTGGAGCAGGTGCAGCCGAAGGTTCTATGGATGCCTCTAATATCATCAAACCTGCGTTGAGTAGAGGTGAGATGCAATGTATCGGTGCTACCACACTGGAAGAGTATCGTAAGCATATTGAAAAAGATAATGCCCTTGAAAGACGATTTCAACAAGTTGTTGTAGAACCACCATCCGTAGACGATTCAATATTAATTTTACGTGGCATCAAGCACAAATATGAAGACCATCACAACATCAATTATTCAGATGATGCACTTGTGGCAACTGTAAAACACTCTGATCGTTATATCACAGGTAGATTTTTACCAGATAAAGCAATCGATATTATGGATGAAACAGGATCAAGAGTTCGTATTGAGTCGTTAAAGAAACCTGACGAAGTTGATCGTTTAGAAACAAAAATTTCAGAAGCAAAGCAAAATAAAGATGAAATGGTTTCTGAGCAAAATTTTGAAAATGCGGCTAAATGGAGAGATATTGAGCGCAAGTTGAAAGCACGACAAGAAAAATTAGTTGACCGTTGGAAAGATAATCGCAATAACAATAGAATTACAGTAGGACAAGATGATGTTTTAAAAGTAATATCTGATTGGACCGGAATTCCACTAAGTCGTATGGAGAAGACCGAAGCACAACGACTACTTGGTCTTGAAAAA
>Ga0055584_100007719_pt1 | contig 10540 bp, 11 predicted proteins | sample OSDHelmetaG_FD_58716 | JGI IMG/M metagenome (GOLD analysis project Ga0055584, IMG submission 58716) | Pelagic marine sediment microbial communities from the LTER site Helgoland, North Sea, for post-phytoplankton bloom and carbon turnover... | ecosystem: Environmental > Aquatic > Marine >...
GGATCGCCTCGGAGACGGCGACGACCTCCGTGCGCTCGGAAAGGCCGTCGAAGACCTCGTCCATGCGGGCCTCGAGCTCCAGCCCGCCGCGAAGCGCCAGATCGGCATCGCGCAGCGCCCGCACGTCGCCGGCCGAGGCCTTGTAGAGGTGCGGATCGACGCCGGGTCCCATGAGCGCGGTGACATCCGCTCGGTCGCCGCCGATCTCGCCGGCGACGTCGCCGATGAAGTTGGTCGTGGCCACCACCCGCACCGGCCCGTCGCGGGTCGCGTCGTCACCGGGCTGCTCGACGCACCCGGCGGCGAGTACCACGAGCACCGACAGGGCGAGCGCCGCGACCGTCGCCGCCCACCGGGGCCGATGGTTGCGGCGGCGGTCGCTCAGACGTCGTTCGTGCAGCGTGGGTCCCCGTGTCGTGACAACCGCATACGACACGACTATCGTACGAATTAGCCTCAACTAACTCAAACGGTCGAGGATCGCCTGCGTCCCTGGCTCAGCCCTCGGTGGCGGGTGCCCTGACGAGCACACACGTCGACCGCTGCACCGGCGCCCCGTCCCGCATGTACTCGGCGTGGTCGTTCGCGTTCAGGGTCACCCTGAGCGTGTGACGACCCGGGGGCACCCGGACGTAGGTCCACGGCCCGACCAACAGCGTGGCCATCTCGCCGTCGACGTACAGGTGGGCGTGGCCTCGGCGCGGCCGGTTGACGCCTGCGCCGTGCGCCGCCCCGAGTTGGGTCGGGGCGAACCGGAAGCCCTTCGTGATGGGGCGCACCAGCAGGCCCCGTGGCGCCGGGCGCGTGGCGATGCCCGTGACGCGCATGCCGGAAGGGGCCATGACGCCGTCGTGCATGCCATTGGCGCCATGCGCCGGTCCGCCCCCGTCGTGCGCGCCCCCGTCCGCGATCGCGAACGGGGCGCTCGCGGCCGCCAGGCCGACCGCGAGCGCGGGGATGAGCACGCGGCGGCGCCGGGCCGCCCGAATGGTGATCCGTGAAATCGGACTCCTCATCGTGGTCGTGTCGGCGCCCCGCGACCGCCGGTCGTCAGATGACCGCGATGCGGGGTGGGCCGCGCGCCGACGGCCGCCGCCGGGCGCCCGTCGCCGGGGTGTCGGCCGAATGCGGCATGCGCGCGCGGCGGACCCCGATCGGGCGCCGGCGGGGGCACAGCGCGCGCGAGGCGCCTGGCCACCGCGGAGAGCGCCTCGAGCAGATGCTTGCCGGCGAGCAGCAGCGCGGCCGTCAGGAGGCCCGCGGCCCCATGCGCGGCGAGCGCCCCCGGATCGAGCGGGGCGATGTGCGCGACCGACAGGCCGAATGCCCATGTCGCCGCCCGCATCGCGACGTGGACCGCCGCCTGCAGCGCGACCGCGCCGGTCAGCACCGATGTGGCGCCCAGCCGGCGGAAGGTCGACCGGGGCGGCCCCGCGAGCGCCGCGCCGCTCACGAGCCCCAGCCAGATGGCCGGGGCGATCGGCAGCAGGTGGACCCCGTGACCCGCGGTCACATGGGCGAGCAGGGTGGCGCAGAGCGCCGCCGTTGCGAACGCGGCGCGGCGCCCGGAATGCGCCTGTGTGGCCGAGATGCGCACGCCGGCGACGCTGGTGCGATGGCGCGCGCCGCGGCCCGCGGCCGACGGGAGGTCGGGACCTTCGGCCCGCGCTCGCGGATCCGCGCGGACGGGCGGGCATCACCGGCCTGTTACCTTGCGCGGCCATGATCGAGGACGAACGCGATCGGCCGGCGCGCGCACTCGTGGTCCTCCACGGGGCCGCGCTGACCGGCGCACTCGCGGACGTCGTCGCCGCGCACGTCGGCGGGTCCGGATGCGTGGCGCGGGTCGTCGTGCCCGCGGTCGCCTCGTCGCGCCCTCGCGACTGGCTCGACGCCGATGCCGACGACGGCGACGCGGAACGCACCCTGAGGGCCGCCGTCGGATCGCTGCGCGCCCGGGGCCTGGCGGCCGACGGGTTGCTGGGAGACGCCGACCCACTGCGTGCGCTCGAGGATGGACTCGACGGCTTCGCGCCCGACGAGATCCTCCTGGTGACCGGAACCGGCGCGGACTGGGCCGAGGCCGAGCACGCGCTCTGGCGCGCCAGGCGGCGCGTCGGCGCCCCGGTCGTCCACGTCGCCGCGGGGGCGAACGGCGTCGAGGAGACGTTGCGACTGGTCCACGCCTGCAGTCCCGAGCATGCGATCCGGATCGGGGCCGGCGGGGGTTTTCGGGATCACCCCGTGGACGGCGCCGCCGACGGGGTCCTGCTCTTCGACCGGGCCGTCGAGTCCGTGCTCGCCGACGAGTCGCGCGGCATCGTGGCCGTCGAGGTGCCCGTGGCGATGCTCGACGGATGCGAGCTCTCGCGCGGTGAGGATCGCGCCCGCCGATTCGTCGTGCCGGCCGAGACGCTCAACGCGGCGGGGCACGTGCTGGGGCCCGCGCTCTAGGCGGGCGATTCCTCGATCGTCACCGAGTTGATGTAGACGGGCTCAGTGGGCATCTGCGAGGTCGGGTCGCCCGCGGGGGCGTCCGGGTCGGCCAGCCCTTCGATCGTCCGCGCGACGTCGAGTCCTTCGGAGACCTCCCCGAAGCGCGAGAAGGACGGCGGCAGCGGGGCGTCGCCCGTGACGATGAAGAACTGCGACCCGTTGGTGTCGGGGCCGCTGTTGGCCATCGCCACCGCGCCCGGCGGGTAGGCCCCCTCGCCGCTCGGGAGCTCGTCCGGGACGGCGTAGCCGGGGCCGCCGGTGCCGTCGCCGGCCGGGTCGCCGCCCTGGATCACGAAGCCGGGCACGACGCGGTGGAAGGTCAGGCCGTCGTAGAAGCGCTCCTCCGCGAGGAACACGAAGTTGTTGACCGTGATGGGTGCTGCGTCGGCATCCAGCGCGATCGTGATCTCCCCGCAGCTCGTGTCGAGCACCGCCGCGTAGGCGGTGTCCGGATCGATCGTCTGGGCCGGCCGCGCATCGTAGGTCTGCGGATCGGCGGCCGCGGGAGCCGTGGATCCGCACGCGGCCGTCCCCGCGGCCGCGGTCTCGCTCCCCGTGTCGTCGTCCGAGGAGCATCCAGCCGCCACGAGGACCGTCGCCGCGAGGACTCCGGCGGCGCCGCCGCGCAACCGCGCCCGCCTCACGGGGACTCGATCAGCGCCCGGAGCGCGTCGAGGCCGGTCGCCATGACGCCCGCCAGGCGGCGCTCCATGTCGACCTCGGGGTCCGCCGGGCGGGCATCCGTCCACCAGCGCACCTCGCTGGTCCCGTCGTCCAGGGCGACGACCTCGAACCCGGCCCGGTGGGAGATCATCGGCGTGCGGGCCCCCTCGACCACGGAGTACTCGTAGCGCCGGGCGACGTCGTCCCGCCCGAGCAGTCGCTCGGTCATGCGCGCGCCGCCGGCCATGGTCAGGATCCGCCGGTCGCCCGTTTCCTCGACCGCCTCGACCGGTGCGAACCAGTCCGGCAGGCGAGCGGAGTCGGCCACCACCTGCCAGACCGTGTCGGCGGGCGCGGCGATCGGCTGTCGAAGCTCGAATGCGTTGGGCATGGCGGGCAGACTGCCATACGCCGCAGGGGCGACGCGAGCACGGACGTGGCCGCGACCGCCGCGACCGACTAGCGTTCGACGCATGGACGATGGAATCCACGTCGGGATCTCCGACGGCTACGACCGCAGCTCGACCTCGTACGACGAGGCCGCCCGCCACAACCGCGAGGGCAGCGCGCGTCTGGTGGCCTCGCTCCCGGTCGATCGCGTCGACCGGATCCTGGACGTCGGGTGCGGGACCGGGTGGGCGGGGCTCGAGGCGGCCGACCGCCTGGGCGCACGTCGGCTGACCGGGGTTGACGTCTCGGCCGAGATGCTCGCCCGCTTCGACGAGAAGGTGCGCGACCGCGACGACCTGGATGTGGATCTGCACGTTGCCGACGTGTTGGAGATGCCGGTCGAGCCGGGCACCTTCGACCTGGTCCTCTGCGCGATGGTCATGCACTGGCTGCCCGACCGCGCGGCCGCGGTCCGCGCGATGGCCACGGCGGCCCGGCCCGGAGGGCTCGTGGCGATCCTGGCGCCGGGTCCCCGGCACGACCGCGAGTTCGTCGAGATCCTCGAGGGCCTGGACCCACCGGTGCCGCCGGAGATCCCGGGCGCGTGGGCGCGTGCCGACATCGACCCCGAGGTGCTCCGCGACCAGATGGAGTCGGCGGGGCTCGAGATCGTGGACGTCTGGGTGGAGCGCCGTGTCCGCGTGGTGCCGCCCGAGGCGTACATGGCCCGCCTGATGGCCGTGGGCAGCCACGTCTGGCGCGAGCGGCTGGGCGACGAGGGTGCGGAGCGACTCATGGAGCGAGCGCTCTCCGAGCTGCGGACGGCGGCAGGGCACGGTGGCTGGCGCTACACGTTCACCAAGACCTTCGCGATCGGACGGCGTCCGGGCGGATGAACGGCGCCGCCGCGGGGCCGTCGGGCGTCCCCGTGTACGTGGTGGACGCCTTCACCGCGCGACCCTTCGCCGGGAATCCGGCCGGTGTCTGCCTGCTGGACGCGCCCGCCTCCGAGGCGTGGATGACCGCGGTCGCTGCTGAGCTCCGCCACTCGGAGACCGCCTTCGTCGACCGCTCGGCGGAGCCGCTCGGGCTGCGTTGGTTCACACCCACGGTCGAGGTGGCGCTTTGTGGTCATGCCACCCTGGCCGCCGCCCATGTGTGCGTGGAGACGGGGATCGCGGGCGCCGAGGTGGTCTTCGCCACGCGGTCTGGCCCGATCACGGCGCGGCGAGACGGCGCGCGGATCGGACTGACCCTGCCCGCCGACCCGGCCCGCCCCGTCCCGGCGCCGGCGGGACTCGTGGCGGCGCTCGGCGCGTCGCCCACCTGGGTGGGGCGCAACGCCGAGGACCTCGCCGTCGAGGTCGCGGACGCGGCGACGCTCGAGCGACTGACCCCCGACCTCGCGGCGCTCGCCGCGATGGCGCCCAGGGGCGTGGTCGTGAGCGCGCCGGACGAGGGTGTCCACGACGTCGCGGTCCGGTTCTTCGCGCCTGCCGTCGGCGTGCCGGAGGACCCGGTGACCGGCTCGGCGCAATGCGCGATCGCCCACCGCTGGGCGATGCGTCTCGGCCGGGACCGCATCGCCGTCCGCCAGGCGTCGGCCCGCGGCGGGCTTCTCGACGTCGGGCCGGGGCGGGGCGTGGTCGAGGTCGTCGGGTCCGCCGTGACCGTGTTGGCGGGCCACCTCCTGGGAGAGGCCTGAAGGCGATTCCCGCAGGTGGCGCCCTCGTGCCGGGTGTCGCCGCACGACCGGCCCTCCGCACGGCCGCCGATGGCGCGTGCGGGCCAGGACGTCCGCCGCCGCCTCGTCGTCGTGGCCGCCGCAGCGGGTCCCGGCATGCCTCGGCCCTGCTCGCGGCGCCCATCGTCCGGATCGGCGAGACGACCCGCGGCTCTCTGGCGCGGAATCGGGCGCTCGTGGGGATCACGATGGTCAAGCCGCTCCGCCTCGTGCGCCGGTCGGGTGCATGGCCGCCATGCACCCTCCTCGCCGCGCCGTCGCTGCTGTTCCCCCGAACGCCCCCAACCCGGTGACCGACCTCGTCGGGCTGCCGGGGCGCGCGGACCCGCGCTTCTGGATCGATCCGACGCTGCCCGCGGGCGCCGCGGGGATAAGTCTGGTCCTGGGGAGGGCGAGCCTCCACCCCGTCCACGACGCCCTTCGGCGCCGCCACGCCGACGCTGCAGGGTGGATGGTGGTGGGCGCGGGCGTGCCGCTGGTCGGGGTGGGTGCCGCCCTCGGGCGCTTCGCCCCCTGGACCAGATGGAATGCGGTAATCGCGTCGCAGATGGTCGTCGGCGACGTGCGCATGTGGGCCGGGGCCGCTCGCCCATGCCGGACCGATGGCCGCGGCGGCGCGGCTCGCCTGGCCGGTCGGAGTCACGTACCTCGCCGTGCGCGTGCCGCTCGACCTCCGGAGGCGCGCTCCCGGTCCGAGCGCGCGGGGGCGCCCAGCGGCCCCGCGGCGGTCCGCCTACGTCCTGATCCCGACCCCGCGCGCGAAGCACGACCAGGCCCAGGCCACCATGGCGCCCGCCAGTGCGAGCGTGATGCCCACCGCGAGCAGGGTCGAGACCTCGCCGTCGCCGAGCATCGCCTGCCGGGCCGCGGCGACCATGTAGAAGATCGGGTCGGCGTGGGTGATCTCGAACCACGGGCTCGGGAGTGAGTCCACGGCGTAGAAGACGCCCCCGAGGAACGCGAGCGGCTGGATCACCAGGTTGCCGACGAAGTTCTGCTGCTCCCACCCGTCGGAGTAGAGGCCGACGACGGTCCCGAGCGCGGCGAAGGCGATCGCCGCCGCGATCAGCGTCAGCGCGAGCAGATCGGGCCGCTCGATCGAATAGTCCACGAACACCCGCGCGACACCGAGTGTGCCGAGCCCGATCAGGAGGCTCCGGAGGACGCCCCCCGACATGTATCCGACCAGCAGGTGCGAGGCGCGCATGGGGCTGGTCGCGGGGTCCTCGATGAAGCCGTCCTGGCGGGCCTGGTAGATCGAGGTCGCGTTGTTGGCGAACGCCTGCGTGGCCACCCCCATCAGCACGAGCCCGGGAACGATGAACCGGTCGTACGGGACGCCTGCGACGCGGTCGATCTGGCTGCCGAGCGCGATGCCGAAGACAACGACGAACAGCGTCGCGGCGATCACCTGCGGGGCGATGGTCTGCGTCCACAGGCGCAGGACGCGGGCGCTCTCGCGTTCGGCGAGGGCGCCGACCCCTCGCCAGCGCTGACGGGTCAGGTCCGCGTGGGCGCCGCGACCGCTCATCGGCCGACCAACTGCAGGTAGACGTCCTCCAGCCGTCCACCTCCGAAGCGCGCCCGGAGCGCGTCCGGAGCCCCTTGCGCGGCGATCGTGCCGGCCCGGATGAAGGCGACCTGCTCGCAGAGGGCCTCGGCCTCCTCCAGGTAATGCGTGGTCAGCAGGATGGTCGTCCCGTCGGCGTGCAGGCGGCGGATGTAGTCCCAGAGATCGAGACGCAGCTCGATGTCGACGCCCGCCGTCGGCTCGTCCAGGATCACCAGCCGGGGACGGTGCAGCAGCGCCCGCGCCAAGAGCAGGCGCCTGCGCATGCCGCCCGAGAGCTGGTTCGCGTACGCGCCCGACTTGGCCGTCAGGTCGAACGCCTCGAGCATCTCCGCGGCGCGCGCCCTGGCGTCGCGGCGCGTCATCCCGAAGTAGCGACCGTGGAGTTCCAGTGTGTCGCGCACCGGCACGAATCGATCCAGCGCGATCTCCTGCGGCGCGTAGCCCACGACGCGACGAGCGGCCGCGGCGCCGTCGCCCCAGGCGGGCGCCCCGAAGACGCGCAGCTCACCGGCGTCCGGCCGGGTCAGGCCGACGATGCTCCGGATCAGGGTCGTCTTGCCCGCGCCGTTCGGTCCGAGCAGTCCGAAGAAGGCTCCGGCGGGGACCGTCAGGTCGAGGCCGGCGAGCGCCTGGACGTCGGGTCCGAACCGCTTGACCACACCGTGGCACGAGAGCGCTGCGGGGCCGCCGCCGGCGTCGTCGAGACGCCGCGGCGTGCGAGGATCTGGCACACCGCAAGCGTAGCTGGAGGTCGTGCCGTGTCCGATCGGGTCCTGCTCGTCACCGGCGCCTCGAGCGGCATCGGCGAAGCCTGTGCGCGTGCCGCCGCGGCAGCCGGATACCGCGTCGCGCTGCTGGCGCGCCGCGTCGAGCGGCTGGAGGCCCTGGCCGAGGAGCTCGGGGGCGACACACGGGCGCTCGCGATCCGCTGCGACGTGAACGTGTGGGAGGACCAGCGGGACGCCGTCGGCACCGTCCTCGCGCGCTTCGGCCGTCTCGACGCGGCGTTCGCCAACGCCGGGTTCGGCGCCCGGCGCGGATTCCTCGAGGAGTCGCCCGAGCACTGGCACGACATGGTGCTGACGAACGTGTACGGCGCCGCGCTCACCGTCCGAGCGTGCGTGCCCGCGCTCCGCGAGACGCGCGGCCACCTGTTTCTCACCGGCTCGGTCGCCGGGCGCAAGGTCGGCCCGGGCTCCCTCTACGCCTGTACGAAGTGGGCGGTGACCGCAATGGCCGAGGCCGCGCGGACCGACCTCAACGGCACGGGTGTCCGCGTGACCCTGCTCGCTCCGGGTGTCGTCGACACCGCCTTCTACGACGATCCCGTCCAGGGCGCGCAACTCACCGTCGACGACGTCGCGGGCGCGTTCGTGTTCGCGCTGTCGCGTCCGCCACACGTCGACGTGAACGAGATCATCATGCGCCCGACGATCCAGGAGTTCTGAGACAAGGCCCAAGGGGATCGGTACGCCCGCTCGGATTCCGGCGCGTCGCTCTCTGCGGCCCCCGGCCTTCGCCGCGGACGCGCCTTCCGTCTGTCGGAGACGGCGGCGGCGAGGATGGCGCCCCTGTCCGGATCGGCGGCGAGCACCGGGTCGAGTTCACCCATTCCCTTCGCGCACGAGTCCCTCGGGGGCTCTGCGCCTCGCTCAATAGTTTCGAGAATCGGACCTTGCGACTGCATAGTGCGGCTTTCCCGAAGCGGTGTTCAGGCCCATCGCCGACGTCCACACCTCTCGCGCAGGCGAAGTTGTCGCCCCGGCTGCTGGTGAGGCTCAGCCGCCTTCAAGACGAGAGAGGGCCGTTATGCACAGATCTACGAGGCGGGTTCACCTGCCGTCGATGGCCAGAACGCTCTACCCGGCCCGTCCTGGCGCGGGCGGGCGCAAACGGAGGCCGCACGGCGCGGCCGCAGCACTTGCGATCGCCGCCGCGACGCTGGTGCTGGTGCCCACGGCGTCGGCAGCCGCCTTCCCTGGCGACAACGGCCTCGTCGTCTTCTCGAGCAACCGCATCGTTGGTGACGAGCCGACGGACGAGGCCGACGAGCCCATCACCGATTTCGAGATCTATTCGGCCCCGCTCGATGGGGATGCCACCCAGCTGACCAACAACACCGTCTCGATCTCGACAGAAGACGAGGTCGAGACCCTTGCGCCGATCGATGACCTGTGGCCGGCGGTCTCGCCCGACGGAACGCGGATCGCGTTCACGCGCAACTACGACCCGGACGACGGAAGCACCGACCCCGACGTCTACACGATGGCGATCGACGGCTCCGACGTGCAGCAGGTGACGAAGAACGTGCCCGGGATGGGGGGCGCGATGGGCGCGGCCGAATACGAGCCCGCCTGGTCGCCTGATGGCACGAAGCTTGCGTTCCGACGCAACGATGGAATCAACGCTGACGTCTGGATGATCGACCTCGAGAGCGGCGAGGAGACACAGCTCACCGGGCTCGGGGAGGCCAGCGGTCCAACCGCGTACGATGCCGCGCCCGCGTGGTCGCCAGACGGAACGAAGATCGCGTACGAGAACGGAAAGGGCCCCACGGTCAGCATCTGGGTGCTCGACGTCACAGCACCCGAGAAGGCCGTGGAGGTCATTAACGCGCCCGAAGTGTCCGACGCGTCGCCGAGCTGGTCGCCCGACGGAACGCGAATCGCCTTCCGTCGCGGTGACGAGGGCGGCGGCGCCGGTATCTGGACGGCCTCTGCCGAGGGTGGCAGCGAGATGCAGCTCACCGACCCTGTCGCGGCAGCTGGGATTGCTCCGACAGAAGAGGACGAAGAGCCAGCTGCCTACTCCGACCTCAACCCGGCCTGGTCGCCGGACGGAAGTCAGATCCTCTTCCAGAGCAACCGACCGACCCACGCGGCCGAGGTCGTGAAGGGCGACCCGGACATCTACGTGATCAAGGCCGACGGAAGCGAGGGGCTCAGCGGTGGGACCCTGCTTCCGGCGAGCGCGGTCTCCGAGCAAGTGCCGCCGCCGCCGGAGGAGCCGGTCGAGGAGGGGCCGCCGCCGGACGTCCCTCCGGAGGATCCCGGCGGGGAGCCGCCCCTGCCCGACTCCGACATCACGCCGGACTGGCAGACGATCGCCACATCCAACCTGGCCGTCTCGCTGGTCGATACGCCCGACCCCGTCGAGGTGGGGCGGAACGTGACGTACGAGGCGACGCTGGCCAACGGCGGTCCGAGCTTCACGACCGGCGCGAGCCTCGTCCTCCAAGTGCCCTCGACGACGACGTTCGCCTCCGTCGCATCGAGCCAAGGCGTTTGCACGGGTCAGGGCCCGGTGAGCTGTGTGCTGGGCTCGATGCCCCCCGGGTCGTCGGCCAAGGTGACCATGGTCGTGGCGACGACGCGAACCGGTGCGATCACGGCGACGGCGACCGGTGCCTCGGACCTCCCGGACCCCGACGAGTCCAACAACTCCGCGAACGCCAGCACGACCGTCACCGAGAGCCGTGCGGCGCTGGCCGCGCTCCGGCCCGAGGGGGGCGCCGCGGGGGCCGGCGGGAGCTGCGCGGCGGTGCCTGCGCGACAGAGCCCCGGCGGCGGGTCGCGCGCCCGATTCACCGTCTCGAGGCAGCAGTTCCTCATCAATCAGCGGATCTACCAGGCCGCGATCCGGCGCGCGAACGCCGTCCAGTCCTGGATCGACGC
>Ga0055584_100007722_pt1 | contig 10537 bp, 9 predicted proteins | sample OSDHelmetaG_FD_58716 | JGI IMG/M metagenome (GOLD analysis project Ga0055584, IMG submission 58716) | Pelagic marine sediment microbial communities from the LTER site Helgoland, North Sea, for post-phytoplankton bloom and carbon turnover... | ecosystem: Environmental > Aquatic > Marine >...
ATGCCGACCTGCCATAGCGTCATTTCGCCCATCGTTTATACAATGCCGATACAACTACTCGCCTATCACGTGGCCGTGTTCAAAGGTACAGATGTAGATCAGCCGAGGAATCTAGCGAAATCAGTTACAGTGGAGTAGCAGTTGGACGTTAGTCATATTCTCGATCCCCTCAACGACGCGCAACGGGAAGCTGTTACGTTGCCAAGAAGCAGCTCGTTGATCTTGGCAGGTGCAGGCAGCGGTAAGACACGAGTATTGACGCACCGCATTGCCTGGTTAATTCAGACTGAAAGCATATCCCCCTACAGCATTCTCGCCGTTACGTTTACCAACAAAGCGGCAGCAGAAATGCGGGGACGAATTGAGGCCCTGTTGGAAACGCCCTTACGTGGTATGTGGGTAGGTACCTTTCATGGCATTGCGCACCGTTTATTGCGTAGCCATTATCAAGAGGCGAAACTTCCGCAGAACTTTCAGATTATGGATGCTGATGACCAACTGAGATTGGTTAAACGAGTTACTCAGATGCTAGGTCTGGATGAGAAAAAATGGCCTGCACGGCAGGCTATGTGGTTTATCAATTCTCAGAAAGACGAGGGTCTACGCCCACAGCATATTGAAGACTATGGGGATTTATATCTAAAGACACAACTCTCTGTCTATCGTGCCTATGAGGAGGCGTGTGATCGTGGCGGAATGGTTGATTTTGCTGAGTTGTTGTTACGGGCGCATGAGCTCTGGCTCAATAATCCCGTACTGTTAAAACACTATCAGGAGCGTTTTGCGGCGCTGCTGGTGGATGAGTTCCAGGACACCAATACGATTCAGTACGCCTGGCTGCGAATACTGGCGGGACAACAGGATAACCTTATGGTGGTCGGCGATGACGATCAGTCAATCTATGGTTGGCGCGGCGCTCGCATTGAAAACATACAGCGCTTCACATCGGATTTTCCCAACAGCACGACCATTAAACTGGAACAGAACTATCGGTCGACCGGTACGATATTGAAGGCAGCGAACCATCTGATTGACAATAATGCCGGCAGACTCGGTAAAGACCTATGGACCAAGGATGGTGACGGTGAACTGATTAGCGTATACGCCGGCTATAACGAAATTGACGAAGCAAGGTACATTTCAGAGAGAGCCAAACAGTGGGTAGCAGATGGCAATCGGCATTCTGAAGCTGCTGTACTTTATCGATCTAACGCTCAGTCCCGTGTACTTGAAGAAGCAATGTTAAGAGCGCGATTGCCTTATCGGATATACGGAGGTCAACGTTTTTTTGAGCGTGCGGAAATTCGCAATGCCCTCGGTTATGTCAGGCTGATCAGTCACCGTGATGCGGATGCTGCGTTTGAGCGTGTCGTCAATGTACCGCCACGAGGTATCGGTGACAGAAGTTTAGAAGAGATCCGGCGCAGGTCGAGGACCAAGGACATTTCGCTTTGGCGGGCTGCTGGCCAGCTGGCAAAAGACGAAGGGGTTACTGGTCGAACTCGTAACGCAATTAATGGCTTTATAGCGCTCGTTGATGCAATGGATGAAGAGACAGAGAATGCTGACCTTGAGACATTGGTAGAAACAGTTATCGAAAAATCGGGTTTGATTCCTTATTACGAAAAAGAGCGAGGAGAAAGAGGTCAGGCGAGATTAGAGAACCTCGCGGAACTGGTATCTGCCGCCAGAACCTTCAATCCAGATGAGGACCTGTCCTTCGATACTGAAACCACTGACGGGAACCCGATGTCGTTGCTCGATGAGTTCCTGTCACATGCGTCATTAGAGGCCGGTGAAGGCCAGGGGGATCCAAACCAGGACTGCATTCAGCTGATGACTATGCACAGTGCCAAGGGGCTTGAGTTCCCAGTGGTGTTTCTGGCCGGGATGGAGGAAGGTTTGTTTCCTCACTCGATGTCCCTCGAGGAGCCTGGCCGGCTGGAAGAAGAGCGGCGACTTTGCTATGTGGGGGTCACTAGAGCAATGCGCCAGCTTTATTTTACCTATGCTGAGTCGCGCCGCTTACACGGTACGGATAGCTATAACAGGTTGTCGCGTTTCGTCAGCGAGATTCCGGAGGAATTACTGCAGGAGGTTCGGGTACAGAATGCGGCTCCCCATCGCCATGGAATATCAACGAGGGCTGTGACCACTGAAACCGATATAACGGGTTTTACACTTGGACAAAGAGTTCATCACGCAAAATTTGGCGATGGCGTTGTACTGAATTATGAAGGCCAGGGCAAGCAGGCTCGGGTTCACGTTAATTTCTCAGAAGGCAGCAAATGGCTTATGGTGTCGTTTGCCAATCTTCAGACAGTTGGATAGGAGTTTAGGATGTATAGAGTTCTAGTTGGGCTGATCGTTGTCAGTTTACTGATGGCCTGTAGCAAAGAAGAATCACAATCAGGTGAGATGTCTTCAACGCCTGAGACTATTTATAACTGGAGAATGGTGACAACGTGGCCAAAGAACCTTCCTGGGCTTGGTGTTGCGCCAGAAACGCTGGCGAAAAATGTCAAAAAAATGAGCGCGGGTCGTTTGAATATCAAGGTATACGGTGCCGGTGAGGTTGTGCCGGCGCTAGAAGTCTTTGAGGCAGTATCACAGGGGACGGTGCAGATGGGTCACGGTGCCGCTTATTATTGGAAAGGTAAAGTGCCTATTGCGCAGTTTTTTACTGCGATACCGTTTGGATTAACTGCGCAGGAAATGAACGGTTGGCTGCTCCATGGTGGTGGGATGGAACTATGGGAAGAGCTATATGACCCGTTCAATCTTGTGCCGATAGCCGGTGGAAACACGGGTGTTCAGATGGCCGGCTGGTTTAATAAGGAGATAAATTCATTAAGTGACCTTCAGGGAATGAAGATGCGTATTCCGGGTTTGGGTGGCGAAGTCTTTGAACGCGCCGGTGGTACTGCGGTAAATTTGCCCGGGGGTGAGATTTTCACCAGTCTTCAGACCGGCGTAATCGATGCCACAGAATGGGTAGGCCCCTACAATGATTTGGCGTTCGGTCTGCATCAGGTTGCTAAGTACTATTATTATCCGGGCTGGCAGGAACCGGGTCCGACGCTTGAAGTGATTATTAATAAGCAGGCTTACGAGTCGTTGCCGGAAGATCTGGCGGAAATACTGAGGCAGGCCACCCTTGCAATAAATAATGATTTACTGGCAGAGTACACGGCGCGAAACAACGCGGCGTTGTCTGAGCTGGTGAATCAACATGGTGTTGAGCTACGGCGCTTACCTGATGATGTTCTTGATGAGCTTAAGAAAATTTCTGAGGAGGTAACTGCTGAGATTGTAGATGATGATCCTTTGTCGCAACGAATCTACCAGTCGTTTATGCAGTACAAGGAAGGCGTAGTGAACTACCACGAGATTTCCGAAAGGGCTTATATCAATACTAGGGATTAACTTAGCTAGTCCTCAGGAGTAGAGAAGGGAGGGTAGCCAGGTTGCCAGCGCCGGTTGCCATGCCAGGATTAGCAGCATAATCAGTTGGATGATGATAAAGGGGATGACGCCTCTATATATTTGACTGGTGCCGATGCTGCTCGGGGCTACCCCGCGCAGGTAGAACAGTGCAAAACCAAACGGGGGTGTCAAAAAGGACGTCTGTAGGTTGATGGCAATCATGATTCCCAGCCAGATGGGGTCGATACCCATTGCCATGAGCACAGGACCGACGATTGGGACAACAACGAATGTGATTTCGATGAAGTCCAATATGAACCCCAGCAGAAAAATAACCAACATGACGACAATCATTGCACCGATGGCACCACCTGGCATGTCATTGAACATGCGCTGTACTAATTCATCACCACCATAGCCACGAAATACCAGAGAAAATATGGATGCCCCGATGAGAATAAAGAACACCATCGAGGTTGTCTGGGTTGTTGATCGCGTGATCAGTTTTAGGTCATCAAGGTTAAGGGAGCGCATTGCGAGCAGTATTGCGCCCAGAGCACCAACGCCTGCAGCCTCGGTTGGTGTTGCTATACCGAGCAGTATCGAGCCGAGTACGGTGAAAATCAAAATGAGGGGGGGTGCGATGCTGATAAGCAGTTGTGAAGGCGAGACGCCGTCGGTGGATACTGGTGGTGCTTTATCCGGCTTGAGTAGTGCCGTAATGAAGACATAAGTCGCATAACACGCTACCAGCATCAAACCGGGAATGAGTGCGCCGGCGAAAAGATCGCCGACGGAAACAGTTTTTGGATTAAAAATACCCTGGCTGAGCTGGGCTTGCTGGTAGGCGTTAGAGAGCACATCGCCTAGCAGCACGAGCGCAATCGATGGTGGAATAATCTGACCCAGCGTTCCGGTGGCGCAAATCACGCCAGTTGCCAGCGCCGGATCATATTTAGCCTGTAACATTGATGGTAGGGACATCAGTCCCATGGTTACGACGGTGGCACCGACAATGCCAGTGCTGGCAGCCATCAGCATACCAACCATGGTAACCGCTAACCCGAGTCCGCCTGGGAGGGGACCAAACAGGTTGCTCATTGACGCAAGCAGTCGCTCGGCAATTTTTGACTTTTCGAGAATAACGCCCATGAGCACAAAAAGTGGTACAGCCATGAGTGTTTGATTGGAAATGATTCCGAATATGCGATTGGGTGTCGCCATTAAAAAAGCAGCGTCAAAGGTACCAGTAATCGTACCCAGCATAGCGGCCATCAACGCTGTACCAGCAAGAGTCAGGGCGACGGGATAACCCAATAGCAACAGCAGGAAGGTAATTCCAATCATGATCAATGGAGCGAATTCTGCCATTGCTATCCTATGCGCAGTACGGTGACGTTACGTAGTAACTCTGCACAACCCTGTAAGAACAACAGCAAAGCCATAGTCGGGATGAGCGCTTTGATGACGTAGGTTCCTGGCAGACCACCCGGTTGGGCTGAAGATTCACCAAAGGACCAGGAAAGTGCCACGTAATCCAGGCTGGCGAAAAAGATAAAAAGTGACACAGGAAACAGAAAAATTATGGTGCCGACGATATCGATTATGGCGCGCGTGCGGGGCGACATGCGCTGATAGATAATATCTACGCGTACATGACCCTGGTGTTTCAAGGTATATCCGATACCCATCATGAATACCACGCCATGCATATACATAACAGATTCCTGAATTGCGATAGAACCCATGTTCAAAAGATATCGTGCAACCACCACGATGCAGGTAACCAACATCATAAGCAGCGTGAGCCAGGCGATCGATCTGCCCAGGTGTTCTGCGAGGTTGTCCAGGATTCGTATGAGTGCAGGCATGATTCTAAGTGTGTGGGTAAATGTAAAAATCTAACACGATGCTGACAAAAACGGTTAGACCTAGCCAGTGGTTGCTCAGGAACGCTTTAAAACATCCATCCGGTGTTCGATCTTTGATGAGATATTGTTGATAGGCACAAAAACAGGCAGCGAGGCCTAACCCCGTAAAATAGGGCCAGTGCAACGCCGCATTTTGCCCAACAAGATATAGTCCGTAGATAAAAAGTAACTGCAGAACCCCGACCAGCAAACGATCCATATCTCCAAACAGAATAGCAGAAGACTTTAGCCCGAGTTTGATATCGTCCTTGCGATCGACCATAGCATATTCTGTGTCGTAGGCGACGATCCAAAGCAGGTTTGCGAGGAACAACAGCCCCGTAAGCTTGGTGACGTCATTGGCTACAGCCGTAAATGCCATTGGAATCCCGAAAGAGAAAGCGACACCCAGTACCGCCTGCGGCATATAGGTATAACGTTTCATGTAGGGGTATATAACAGCGACGCCGGCAGCAAAAAAGGCAAGAACTACCGTGGCAAGATTGGTACTCAGTACCAATATCAGCGCGACAAAACAAAGTGCGCCCATGAGCGCAAAGGCTTCACTGACATCGACAACACCAGTGGCTAAAGGTCTGTCCCTGGTACGCGCAACGGCGATATCAAACTTTCGATCAGCGATGTCATTCATGATACAACCCGCAGACCGTGTAAGTGCGGTGCCGAGCAGGAAAACGATGAATAGATGCCATCCCGGCCATCCCATCCCGGCCAGCCATAACGCCCATAGAGTAGGCCACAATAACAAGTAAATGCCGATAGGACGATCCAGACGGGCGAGCCTGATAAAATCAAAATAGCGCGGGAACCGTGACTCGAACACTGAATGAATCTGGCGAATTGGGTTCATTTTGTCACGCGGGTCTTAAATACGGTAGTATACGTCGCTGCTAAGCACCTTCAAGTTCGATGTTCAAAGAGGATTTCAATGAAAAAGTGGCAGTGTATTGTCTGTGGGTTTACCTATGATGAGGAAGAAGGATTAATCTCGGAAGGCCTTGCCCCGGGAACAAAGTGGGATGATATCCCTGATGACTGGTGCTGCCCTGAATGTGGTGTGGCAAAGGCAGATTTTGAAATGGTAGAGGTCGCATAGCATGGACAGGTCACGATTAACCCGCAATATTGTTATTGGTATGTTGGCGGGCTTAGTCGTCGGTTCGATATTTCATTGGATGGGCGAAAGTGTTTTTTCGAACTATCTGGTCAATGGCTTTTTTGATTTTGGTGGCAAGGTTTTCATCGCAAGCCTGAAACTGCTAGTCGTGCCTCTGGTATTTTTCTCTCTTGCCTGCGGTGTCAGCAATCTTTCCGATGGTTCTAGCATGGGACGCATCGGATTAAAGACCCTGTCTTTGTATTTGATGACAACAGCCATCGCTGTGACGCTCGCGCTAACGATTGCGACGACAATTAATCCCGGAGTTGGCATAGACCTTGGGGTGGCTACCGAATTCGTCGTTAAAGAAAGCCCATCTTTGAAACAGGTATTAATCAATATATTCCCGACCAATCCATTAAAGGCGATGGCTGAAGGGAATATGCTGCAAGTCATTGTTTTTGCTATATTAATCGGTATAGCTATCAGTCGGTGTGGGGAACCTGGAACACGCGTTCGGTCTTCCTTAAACGATTGGAACGATGTGGTAATGCGATTGGTGATGATGTTGATGGCGGTTGCTCCGTTTGGTGTCTTCTGTCTGATGGCAACGTTATTCACCAACATGGGTCTGGGTGCAATCGCTGATCTGTTCAAGTATTTCATGACGGTAGTGATCGTGTTGGTTGTACATTTTTTGTTCACTTATGGTCTCGTTGTGCGGTTCATGGCGAAGTTAAATCCAATTACTTTTTACAAACGTTTTGCCCCCGTCATGGCATACGCGTTTAGTACATCCTCAAGCAACGCAACGTTACCGGTCACGCTAGAAACAGTTGAACATAGATTGGGTGTCAAAAATGAAATTGCATCGTTTACGGTACCGTTAGGCGCGACCATAAATATGGATGGGACAGCGATCATGCAGGGTGTCGCGACGGTGTTTATTTCTCAGGCCTATAACATAGACATATCGATGACCGGTTATTTGATGGTTATTTTGACAGCAACATTGGCATCCATTGGGGCAGCGGGTGTACCTGGTGTGGGATTAATTACATTGGCGCTGGTTCTGCAACAGGTTGGATTACCGGTGGAGGGCATTGCACTCATTATCGGTGTTGATCGACTACTCGATATGATGCGTACTGCGGTGAATGTCACCGGCGATGCAGCGGTATCTACGGTGGTGGCGCGTAGTGAAGATAAGTTTGATTTGGAAGTGTTTAACGCTGACCAGTCTTCCTAGACTTGACTTAGTTGGTCCGGTATTGAGGTCCAGCGTTGAATTATCTTATCGACCTTGTCCGGCTCGGATTCAAATAGCGCATTAGATGCTGTCCGCACTTCCGTTAACATATGGGCATCCCGGATTAGATCGGCGATCTTGAACTGTAGTGCCCCAGATTGTTTGCTACCCAGCAATTCACCGGGTCCGCGAATCTTTAAATCCTCTTCGGCGATAAAGAAACCGTCATTGCTGTGTCGCATGACGGCCAGACGTTGTTTACTCATTTCCCCGAGTGGGGGGTGGTATAACAACAGGCAATGACTTTCGCCACTGCCACGACCAACTCTGCCACGCAGTTGATGCAATTGAGACAGCCCTAGGCGCTCAGAGTTTTCAATGATCATTAGTGTCGCGTTGGGAACGTCCACACCGACCTCAATTACGGTGGTCGCGACCAGAAGATCGACGTTGCCGGTCTTGAATTTTTCCATGGTTTCGGCTTTCTGGGGATAGTTCATCCGACCATGGATCAGCGCGATGCGAAGTTCCGGTAGTGCTTCGGTTAGGTCCTTTAAGGTCACTTCTGCAGCCTGACTTTCCAGCACTTCGGACTCCTCGATGAGCGTGCAAACCCAGTATGCCTGAGCACCCTTACCGCACAATGATCTAATGCGTTCGATTACTTCTGACCTGCGGCTGTCCGGTAGCACGCTAGTGGTAACGGGTGTTCTACCTGGTGGTAGCTCGTCAATGATAGAAGCATCCATGTCTGCATACATACTCATGGTCAGTGTTCGCGGTATCGGTGTTGCAGTCATGATGAGCTGATGCGGGGTCTTGCCACCGCCTTTTTCCCTTAAGGCCAATCGTTGATGAACACCAAAGCGGTGCTGTTCATCGATAACGATCAATCCTAGATCGTGGAAAACGACGTCGTTCTGGAAAAGGGCATGTGTGCCAACGATAATATTTGCCTGACCGTTTTGAATTTGCTCAAGCTCATGGTCTCGGGCTTTACCTTTCACCTTGCCTGATAGCCACGCTACGGTTAAGCCTAGAGGGGCGAGCCAGTGACTGAAGTTGGCGAAGTGTTGCTCTGCCAAGACTTCCGTGGGGGCCATGATTGCGGCCTGCAGATTATTCTCAGCAGCCTGTACAGCGGCCACTGCTGCCACTACAGTTTTGCCGGACCCGACATCACCCTGGAGCAATCGGAGCATTGGGCTCGTTTTAGCGAGGTCGGCACTAATGTCACCCAATACGTGTTGTTGAGCACCTGTCAGCTCGAAACCAAGATTTGTAATGAGTTCGACGCAGAGTTTCGATGGCGGCGCGAAACAGAAAGCGGTATGCGTGTCGACCTGTGCTCTGATGTAACGGAGACTGGCATGGTGCGCGAGCAACTCTTCAAATGCCAATTGGGCCTGTGCTGGATGGGTACCTGACATCAGTGCAAATATGTCAGCGTCAGCTGGTGGTTGATGAATCATCATAAGCGCGGCATTGATATCAATAGAGGTATCTCTGTTTAGCAATTCTGCTAGTGGCTCCTGGTCTAACATTGTGAGTACCTGTGTTACGAGGGCCCTGTAACGAGATTGACTGAGTCCGTCGGTTGCGGGATATACTGGCGTCAGGGTCTTTTCGAGCGGACTCGAAGTTTTCTCGTATTCAGGATGGTAGATCTCGAGTCCGGAAGCGCCTTTTCGGACTTCGCCAAAACAACGGATACTGGTCGCGGAAGCAAGGTTTGATTGCTGAGCTTTGGAGAAATGGAAAAAACGCAGCGCGATTTTTCCGGTACCATCCTGGAGATAGGCCAACAGACTCCGGCGTCTGCCATAGGCCACATCACACGCGACGATGTCTCCCTCGAGCACCACGGTTTGACCTGTTTGTGCGGCGCCTATTGCAGTAACCCGGGTGCGGTCTTCATAGCGCAACGGTAAATGGAACAGCAGATCCTGCAGTGTCGTGATGCCCAGTCGTTCCAATTTGGCTGCTAAAGCGGGTCCAATCCCCTTTAACGTTGATACAGATTTTTCGGTGAGCGACATTAGATCACCATAATGGCATCAATCTCGATTTGTGATTGCTTGGGTAGCGCAGCGACCTCGACAACGGCGCGAGCGGGAAAAGGTTCACTTAGAAAGTTCTCCATGATGGCGTTGACCCGGTCAAAGTGATTTAGATCGATAAGATAAACCGTAAACTTAACAACAGCATCAAGGCTACCACCAGCGCTCTTGCAGACAGCGTTCAAGTTCTCCATAACTTGTTGAATTTGCTCGTCAATATCTTGTGAGATCAGTGTCATTGATTCGGGTAATAAGGGTATCTGTCCGCTGATATAAATCGTGTTGCCCGTTCGAATTGCTTGTGAGTAGGTGCCGATAGCCCTCGGTGCCTGGTCAGTTGTCAAACTCTGTTTTTTGGTCATGGTAGCTCTAGTTTCTTGTACGAACGATTCTGTTGATGGACTTGATCAGTCGTAATCGCTTGATAACTTGTGCGAGATGGACTCTATCCCGGACTGCGATTACAACATTGACGATACCGAGCCTGGCATCCTTCTCGATCATACCAATGCGCTCGATATTGGCGTCTTCGTTGGTAATCGTTGCGGCTATAATCGCAATGATGCCTTTCTCGTATTCCAGTTCCAGGCGAAGTTCGACGGAAAATTCTTGATTTACAGCCGGATCCCAGCGAACTGTCATAACTTCATCAGGTTTGTTTCGTAGGTCCTGCATGTTGCGACAGGTATCGGTATGGATAACGATACCCCGACCGGCACTGATATGGCCAATAATTGGATCTCCTGGTATTGGCTTACAGCAGCGTGCATAG
>Ga0055584_100007724_pt1 | contig 10536 bp, 8 predicted proteins | sample OSDHelmetaG_FD_58716 | JGI IMG/M metagenome (GOLD analysis project Ga0055584, IMG submission 58716) | Pelagic marine sediment microbial communities from the LTER site Helgoland, North Sea, for post-phytoplankton bloom and carbon turnover... | ecosystem: Environmental > Aquatic > Marine >...
CTGCCTTTCACTTATTGGCCTAATTTGTATTGCAATGCAGTAAAGAAAAGAGCTAAAATTCCTTTGTGTGTTTGGAATCAGCGTGATTTAGGGTTTAACCTTGGAAGATATTACGAAGAGGAAAATATTATACAGAATACCGATTGGATTATCGGTAATTCTCAATCAAGCGTTGATGTGATAAAAGAAAAGTGTGGTGGTAAGATTGTAAAAACCAAAGTGATTCATAACGGAATCGCTAATGAATTCTTAAGAAAAGAACAAAGAACCATAACAAACCATCCATTAACAGCAGTTATGGTTGCCAATATTCAAAAAAATAAGGATCATGAAACATTAATTAGAAGTTGGAAATTATTAAAAGACAAGCTTGGAGCTGATTGTCCAAAATTAAAACTAGTAGGTGCTAAACGTAATAGTTTTACGCAACTCAAAGATCTAGTCGATAGCTTGGATTTAAGTCGTGAAATAGAATTTACTGGGATGATCGATGATGTTGTGGCTGAAATTGAGGCTGCAGATTTCAGTGTTTTCAGCTCCAATTCGGAAGGCAGTCCTAATGGATTATTAGAATGTATGGCGGGAAGACTCCCCGCAGTGGCTACGGACATTGACTCGATTAGAGAAGCTTTAGGTAAGAATTATCTTTTCTTGGTTCCTAGAAATTCACCTGAAGTTTTTACAGAAAAAATCATTGCTCTTATTGCAGACAAGAAAAATATGTGTCGAATTGGTAATTCAAATTATAAGCATATTCTTGAAGACTATTCTTTCGATACTATGTTAGACGATTACGTCGATATCATAGAAGGATAGTTTTGAAATCAATTTAACTTATGCAAGTTAATTGAGCTTCATATTTTAAATGAAAATCACAGAGAAATAAATATCTTTGCCAATATGAAACAAAGGATAAAGGGTAAGAAAATTTTGATAACTGGAGGAGCCGGTTTCATAGGTTCAAATTTGTCAGAATACTTTCTAGAATATAATACTGTTAGATGTCTAGATAATCTTTCTACAGGATATAAACGTAATGTTGAACACTTAATTACAAATCCCAATTTCACTTTTATTGAATCAGATGTTCTAGACATGGAGAGTTGTGTGGCAGCAACAAAAGATGTTGACCTAATCTATCATCAAGCTGCTTTAGGTTCAGTGCCTAGATCTATTGCCGAGCCATTAAATACGAACTCAAATAATATTACAGGGTTTTTAAATGTTCTCGAAGCTTGTAGATTAAATGGAGTAAAAAGATTTGTTTTTGCAGCGAGCTCATCTACCTATGGTGATTCTCTGGATTTGCCTAAAGTTGAAGAAAACATTGGAGCACCGCTGTCTCCATATGCTGTCACTAAATATGTGAATGAAATGTACGCGTCGGTTTATTCCAAGTTGTACGGAATTGAAACTATTGGCCTGCGCTACTTTAACGTTTTTGGAAGGAGACAGGACCCAAATGGAGCTTATGCAGCGGTTATTCCCAAATTTGTAGACCTTATGTTAAAAAATGATTCTCCTGTTATTAATGGTGATGGACACCAAACAAGAGACTTTACTCATATCGACAATGTTATTCAAGCCAATGAATTAAGCGGTCTGGTGGATAATTCAGACGCATTGAATACCGTGTATAATGTTGCTTGTGGAGAGTCAATTTCTCTCAATGATTTATTTATAATAATAAAAGAATCTTTAAAAGAATTTGATCCAGCTGTTTCAAATTTAGTACCAGTTCATGGTCCAAATCGAGTCGGAGATATTAGGGATTCCTTGGCCTCGATAGAGAAAGCTAATATTAAATTGGGATATACGCCTGAAATGAAGTTAAAAGATGGAATAGAAAAATCGATACCTTATTATCTAAAATCGTTAAATGATAAAATTTCCTTTTGAAATTTTAAATCGGATTCATTTTTCTACATAAATGGTTCAAGATATTTTCTTGATAATGGTGGTAGATTTAGTTAAATAAATTAGTGTGAGAATTTATTTGGGGTACTAATTATTTTAATTCACAGATAAAAGTTCAGCTTGAAAAATATTAAGCAAACTCAAGCAGATAAAATATCGAAATATTGTTTAGAAAACATCTTAAGCAAATGAATGAACCACTAATTTCAGTCATTATTCCTGCCTATAATGCGGAAAAGTATATTGTAGATTCTGTGGAGTCCATGATAAAACAATCTTATTCAAATCTAGAAATTCTCATTGCTGATGACGGTTCAACAGATTCCACAAAAGAAATAATTGAAAAGCTAGCTCAACACGATAACAGAATAAAATTGCATTTTAATTCTAGCAATATCGGCTATTTAAGAACGTGTAACAAGCTTAAATCAATGTGCATTGGGGAATTCATCATGTTTCAGGATTCGGACGATTATTCAAGTCTTGAACGCATTGAAATTTTGTATTCTTACTTAAAAGAGTATCCAGATGTAGGTATGGTAGGAAGTAATTTCACAAAAGTCCTTGAAAATGGAACTAAGGTATTCCAATCTAATCAGGCTGCCAATCATGATGAAATTATTAATGCAATGCCAGAGTCTTTTAACTTCTGTGGAGCAACTTTTATGTTTAGGTCGTCGGTATATAAAGAAATTGGATCATATCATGAATATTTTGACAGGGTTGGTGCAGAGGATATGTATTGGGTGTATCTGATTACTGAAAAGTTTAAAATTCACATTTTACCAAATCACCTGTATTATTATAGGTTTAATCCGAATTCTGTAAGCTCGACTATTGAAAGCAAGAAAAAATTATTTTCAATGGATTTGGCCAGGTTTTTAATATCTGAAAGGATGAAAACAGGAACAGATTCTCTTGCTTCAAATGACTTAAATAAATTGGAGGAACATTTAAATGAACTTAATCAACCCTATGAAAGAGACAAGTTATTATTTAAAAAGAAATTAATTCAACGATTGTTGTGGAATGGAAAGTACAGAGATGGATATATACAAGCACTATTAGTTTTACTCAGAAACCCTTTTCAGAACAAGGCATTCTACCGAGATTTATATATATATTTACCGCAATTATTAAAGCGAAATAGGACCGAAAATAACCCTTGAATATTACTAAAATTGATAATGTTTAAACTGAAAAATAGTAGGGAAGAACTTAAATGTCATAGTACTTTTATTCAGACTAAAATGGACTTGTTAAATCATTTCATTATCCATATGAATCAATTAAAAGTTGATTAATGTGCGGCATTGCAGGACATTTACACCTGAGTAAATCACCAATTCTTGATGAATTGGAAATTCATTCAAAATGTTTTGAAAGCCGAGGCCCAGACAATTATGGAGCTAAAGTTTTTAAAAATCTTGCGCTGTGCCATCGCCGTTTAAGTATTATTGATTTAGATGACCGAAGTAATCAACCGATGGAAAGGGGTAATCTTTCCATCGTATTTAATGGTGAAATATATAATTTTCAACAAATTAAGCAGGAGTTGATTAAGTTGGGGAGAACATTTGACACAACTTCAGACACAGAAGTAATTCTTTGTGCTTATGAATGTTGGGGGATTGATAAAACAGTCGACAAATTAGAAGGTATGTTTGCCTTTGCTTTGTACGATATGGCCAGATCTAAGCTCTTCCTTGCTAGGGATTTATATGGGCAAAAACCTTTGTATTGGTATTTAAATTCTGAACAACTAATTTTTGCATCTGACATACGTTTTATCAGTGGACAGGTCTCGGGTTTAGTTATAGATGATCAAGCTCTTGATTATTATTTTCAGGAATTAGCTGTGCCACAACCCAAGACAATTTGGAAACAAATCCAACAGGTTGAACCTGGGCATTATTATGCTTTTGACACAAATGATTTAGCTTTCTCTAAAAATAATTACCATAAGATTGACTTCAATAGCGATCAATTAGATTGGAATGAGTCATTAGAACGAGTTGAGATCTCGTTAGAAAAAGCAATATTGAAAAGAATGGTTGCTGATGTTCCTGTTTCATGCTTTCTCAGCGGTGGTATAGATTCTGGTCTAATTGTAAGTCTTCTAGCCAAAAACTCATTCGAGCCTGTCAACACTTTTTCGGTTGGATTTAAAGAAGATGATTTCAACGAATTACCATTGGCAAACGAATTAGCACAAAAATACAATACGAATCATTTAGAACTGATTATTGAGCCAAACATAGAGCAAGATATTCATCGTATTTTGTCAGATTTGGGTGAACCTTTTGGAGACAGTTCATTAATTCCGTCTTATTTTGTCACAAAAGAAATGTCAAAATATTATAAGGTGGCTCTATCTGGAGATGGAGGTGACGAATTATTTGGTTATCCTAGTTATGCAGATTTCTTTATGTTAGAAACCTTTTTGAATAAAGTGCCTCCCTACCAAAGGAAGCTAAGAATACAAGGAAGTAAATTGTTCTCTAGACTTGGTTTGGGCAATAATTTAGGTCGATTTGATCATTTTGTGAATAATAATCCAAACGGCAATTGTTTAAAACGAGATATGGTATTTACACCAACGGAAGTGGATTTACTTTTTAATAATCGAAAACTTAATTATACTCAAAAATATTTGGATGAGTGTTGGAGTTTTTCGAATGCTTCTACCATTACTAATCGGGTAATTGCGGGTTCCTTAAAGAGCCGCTTGCTTAATGATTACTTAACCAAAGTAGATCGTTCTTCCATGATGAATTCTTTAGAGGTTCGTTCCCCATTTCTAGATAAGGATTTGAGTGCTCTGGCTTATAGTATCCCAAATTCGATAAAGTTCAAGGGTAATCAACCTAAAGCGTTATTGAAAGAACTCGCGATGAAATACATAGACACGAATATTCACAAGCGTAAAAAGGCTGGATTTGGAATTCCAATAAACCATTGGCTTAGGAATGAACTTAAACCTTTGATTTCAGAATATTTATCTTCTGAAAAATTGAAAAAACATGGGATATTTAATCAAGCTTTCGTTCGTACTATTGTAACTGAACATTTAGCAGCGACACACGATCACAGGCACAAGCTTTGGTGCTTACTGTCCTTTCAGATTTGGTTTGAAAATCATGGTTAAGAAAAAGAAAATACTGATTATGATTTCTCAGCAATATCCTTTTGGATATGGGGAAGTTTATCTGGAACGTGAGTTGAGACACTTTGCAGAAAAATTTGATGAAATACTTCTTTATCCTTTATCAAGATCTAAGAACAAGCGAAATTTACCGACTAATGTTTCGATCAATGAAATGTTTTGCAATAGAAGCTTCAGAGTTAACAAAAAATATGCAATAAAAAAGTTATTGCCAGCAATCCAAATAATTAGTCAAGAAATTAAGTCTGCCTATCAAGGTATTGATTATTTAAAAGCAAACCGAAAGGAGTTTTTGGCTCAACTCATTATGTCTTATGAACTTGCTGATCTCTTTTTTGACAGTTTTAAAAAGCAAATTGTTAATGCGGACGTAAAATACTATTCGGTTTGGTTGGATGAAGGTGCCTTGGTTATGTCTCTATTAAAGAGGTCTCGTAGAATTGGTTCTTTTGTATTTAGATTGCATGGATACGATTTATACGACAATAGAAGAGAAGGGAACTACATGCCATTTAGAGTTTTTTGCTTTAAACAGGCTTCTAAGATTTTTGTTGTTTCAAAAAGAGGAGCGGAATATACTAGGTCTTTAAATATTTGTCCAGAAAAAGTTTTGTCTAATTATTCTGGATTAGATGATCATGGTTTTACAAATCAATTTAATGGTAAGATAAGACTAGTCTCGTGTTCTAATTTAATTCAATTGAAGAGAGTTCACTTAATCATTGACGTTTTGGGAAGAATCAAAATTCCGGTTACATGGAAGCATTTTGGGGACGGTATTGCATATTCTGAACTTGAAAAAAGGGCAAAGAAACTTCCTTCAAATGTAAATTGGTCCTTTGAAGGACGCTTAAGTTATGAGAATTTAATGGAAACTTATTCAAAAGAGCACTGGACGTGTTTTTTGCATATGTCTGAAAGTGAAGGATTGCCATTAGCTTTGGTCGAAGCAATGAGTTTTGGTATACCTGTAGTAGCATGTGATGTTGGTGGAGTAAGTGAAATAATTTCAAACGATGAGGGTTTGTTACTTGATAAAAATCCAAATCTAGACCACGTGGTTGAGTTTATAAGTAATTTATATAAAAATGCAGTTTTCAGAAGTATGAAATCTAAAGCTTCTAGATTGAAATTTGAAAATGATTTTGAGGCAGTAAAGAATTATAAATTTTTCGTAAATCAAGTTATGGATACATGAGAAGAGTTGCATTTATTTGTTATTTTTTTGCTCCACACAACGATGCTGGAACTTTTAGGAGCGTGCGGTTCGCTGAACGCTTATTGGCACATAATTACCTTCCCGAGGTATATTCAATTACGGAAGACTCTATAAAGAAGTATGGCGGCAAGTTAGACCATACAATTGGTGTGAATTTGTCAGAAAAAATTATTATTAATCAAATTGGCGATGATCAAAAAAGAGTAAATCAATGGCGTAAAATCAAACTATTTCGAATTCCATGGACATTAAATCATTTGAAATACTTAGATGTTTATTCGGAATGGTCTCGTACAATAGCGGAGCACGTAAAGGCTAGGATTGAGAAAAATGAATTTGATTTAATTTATGTTTCTTGTGCTCCAGTTAGTGCTGCTTATGAATTTTCTAAGCTTAAAGAAAATTTAGATTTTAATTTAGTAATAGACTTTAGAGATCCATATACAGACTCTTATAGTTATTTTCCTGGTAAGATAGCTTGGAGAAAAGCAAGATATGCGGAAAGATATATTGTGAATAAATGCGATTGTCTCATTGTCAATACACCTGAGGTGAAAAAAACATTAGTTAAAAGATATCCCAATTTTTCAAGTAAAATAAAAGTGATAACTAATGGGTACTAAGAAAATTAATATTGGTTATGGAGGATGGCTCCAGTATTATGAGCCTGGGATGGAGGAACACAAAAAAAATTGGCTAACAACTACTTTTTTGAATTACCGGATGGATAATGTAAATCACTATGTAAGATCGGCTTATTATATTTACAAAGCTCTCCAATTGTTAAAACAGTTAGGCAAAGAAGACATTGTCCAATTGCATTTGTGGGGAAAAATAGATAGTAGAAATCAATCTTTGTCAAAAAATATGAACATTGATTCTATGGTTGAAATTAGTGGTAAATTATCTAAAAAAGATAATTTAGAAAAATTAAATTCAATGGATATTCTTTTTTTACCATTAGAATTGGGTAAAAATGATTGCCGTTCATTATTCATACCTGGAAAGGTATATGAATATCTATTTTTGGAAAAACCGATATTGGCCTTAGGAGGCGACTCAGATGCAAAGGACTTGATTCTATCTTCTGGTCTTGGGTTTCATTTTGAACCAGAAAATCCAGATGAGATCGTCAAATTTTTAATTCAAATTTTTAATGATCGTACAAATTTGAGTTTAGTACCAAATAAGGAATTAATAGCAAGTAAGTCATTTGATGTATTGACGGGTGAACTCGTTACTGTTTTTAACAGTTTATAAGGCATTGCTATTTTGCGAAATTCATTTAATAATTATTTTATTAACGTTGTAATATTCAGTAAAGAAATTGATACTTTTATGCATGTAATACGTTTGTTTTAATGTGCGGAATAGTAGGAGGAATTGCTTTAGTTGGTAAGCCAAGGATGGAAGCTGGTGTCATTCAGAAAATGTGTAAAACTATTGAGCACAGGGGACCTGATGGCGTTGGTTATGTTTCTTCGCCTCATAATCAAATCAGCACAACGCAGCCAGAACATACAATTATTGAAAATAATAGGCCCTTCCAATTGGGGCATAGACGACTATCGATTATTGATCTTTCAAAATCTGCTAACCAACCCATGATTGATAAGTCCCAACGTTATGCCATTGTTTTTAATGGTGAAATTTACAATCATGCAGAATTGCGAGTGGAGCTTCAGGCAAAAGGAGTAGCATTTACAACAAGTCATTCGGATACCGAAGTGCTTTTGAATGGGTTAATACTTGAAGGAAAGGAGTTTTTGCAAAAATTAAATGGAATGTTCGCGTTTTGTTTTGCAGATTTAAGAGAGGATTATTTCTTATTTGCGCGAGACAGAATAGGTATAAAACCTTTTTATTATTCAATCATTAATGATGTATTTTATTTCGGCAGTGAGGTTAGAGCCCTAAGAGCAGTTGTCGATTTTAACACTGCCATTAATCACGAGTCTTTGTTTGATTTTATGGTTTTCTCTTCCGTAAAGGCTCCAAAAACGATTTTTAAACAAACCTTTAAACTATCACCAGGAAATATTATTGAAATAAATCATGGCGTGTTGTCAGACCAAATGCCTTATTGGGATTTAAAAAATATTAACAAAAGGGAATCCTCTTTTAAACAAGAAAAAGAAGAATTACTAAATCAATTTGATCGCGCGGCTCAGAGAAGAATGATAGCTGATGTTGAGGTTGGTGTACTTTTGTCTGGAGGTGTTGATTCTACTGCTAATTTAGGAATGTTAACAAGGCATTCTAATCAACCAATAAGTGCGTTTTCAATCGGTTTTGAAAATACAAATGAATACTCCAATGAATTTGAATATGCTCGATTAGCTGCTAACCATTTTAAGGCTGATTACCATGAGACTAAGCTCACCTATGATGACTACTTACAAGATTTGTTAAATCAAATGTCACATCAAGATTTGCCCATTGCAGATGCTGCTAGCTCGCCAATATTTCGGATGGCCGAATTGGCAAGAAAGAATGGAATTAAAGTTTTACTTGGGGGAGAAGGAAGTGATGAGATATTAATTGGTTACAGCTATTGGACTCATGCCAGTCGTTATCAGAAATTATTGAAAGGTTCCAAAAGTAAGGCTAAATTATTTTCTTATTTACACGAATTACCTAAGGTTAAAAATAGGCGTACAGTTTATAAGACTTGGTACGATAAAACAAAGCAGGGATATACACATTTCGCAGGTGGATCAGAGATTAGGTCTATTGAATATGCACGATCATTGTTGTCTCCCGATCTTCAAGAGGAGTTGAAGGATTACAATCCATTGGATCAAATTCAGACTCTTTACACTGACTTCATGAGTTCTGGAGATTTTGACTATTTTGATTGGATGACTTATTTAGATTTAAGTCACCGATTACCGGAAATGCTTTTAGCGCGTCTCGATAGAATGATGATGGCTGCTTCGGTTGAGGGGCGAGTGCCCTTTTTAGATCACAAGTTAGTTGAGTTTTGTTTTTCAATGTCTAATGAATACAAATTTAAAGACGGGATTGAAAAATATATTTTAAAAAAATCTTTTGAGGGAATAATTCCAGATCAGATTTTATACAGGCCAAAGATTGGATTTGTTGTCCCATTGAATAATATTATTTTGAGCCAGGCTGACCAGTTAAATCGTCGACTGAACATGGTTAATGCTGAATTCAATCTTTTTACACCCGAAATAACTTTAGCAAACTCATCAGATGGCCTCCAAAATTACAATTTGGTTAATTTTTCCATTTGGGCCGAAGGCCTGATTAATTCAAGCCATTAATTATAAAAAGGGAATTCATACTAACTTTATGACTAAATGAAAAAAGTATTAATTATTGTTGGGACCAGGCCGAATTTCATAAAGGTGACTCAATTTAAAAGAATTGCTTCGGAGAAACCTGCAGTAGATGTCCGTATTGTTCACACCGGACAGCATTATGACCATGACATGGCTGATGTTTTTTTTAAGCAATTTAATTTGTCGCCAGATTATTTTTTAAATATTGAACCGGGTTCTCCAAATTCTCAAATGGCCAATATCATGTTGGGTTTAGAGAAGCTGATCGAAAAAGAATTTAATCCAGATTTGTTAATTGTTCCAGGAGATGTGAACTCTACTTTTGCTGCTGCATTAACAGCTAATAAGTTGGGAATACCTTTAGCTCACCTCGAATCGGGACTGAGATCGAATGACAGAGCGATGCCGGAGGAAATAAATCGAGTTTTAACGGATGAGATTTCAGATCATTACTTTGTGACTGAGCAAAGTGGTATAGATCATTTAATTCAAGAGAAAAAGTGTGGAGCCGTTCACTTTGTAGGAAACACAATGATCGATACGTTAGTAGCATTTGACGCCAACATTGATGCTAGCGAAGTATTGCGTAGAAATAAACTGAAAAACAAGGAGTTTGTTTTGATGACCATTCATCGACCAAGTAATGTAGATGATCAAATGGGTATTGAAAAATTGTACCAACTGATATTAAAATTATCTGTACGGTATAAAATTGTTTTTCCAATTCACCCCCGGACTTCCGCAAGGATAAAACAGTTCAATTATGTAGATAAATTTGAATCAATCGAAAACTTGATTAATACTGGACCAATGGGTTATTTTGATTTTCAAAAACTGGTTAAAAATGCGGCGTTTATTTTAACAGATTCAGGAGGCATTCAAGAAGAGAGTACATTCAGGAAAGTTCCGTGTTTGACTTTACGCGC
>Ga0055584_100007727_pt1 | contig 10535 bp, 7 predicted proteins | sample OSDHelmetaG_FD_58716 | JGI IMG/M metagenome (GOLD analysis project Ga0055584, IMG submission 58716) | Pelagic marine sediment microbial communities from the LTER site Helgoland, North Sea, for post-phytoplankton bloom and carbon turnover... | ecosystem: Environmental > Aquatic > Marine >...
AGCCGCGCGTAGATAGCGAAAGCATCGTTGGCGGCCTGTGCTTCTTGCGGTAGCCCGAGATTTTGAGCCGCCCCAACAAGAATGCCATTAAGGCACCTGACCCCGGCAGCTGGTCTACGCGAGCTTCCCCCTTAAAACGACCCGTCAATCGACGCCCCGCAATGATGCGTGGCGCGTGGCGGATAAGTGAAAGCGTTCAATTGACACATTTTAGCGACCTCGGCCTTGCCGAGGATCTCCTTCGTGCCGTCACGGCCGAGGGCTACACCACCCCCACACCCATTCAAACCCGCGTCATTCCCGCCATGTTGGCCAAGGAAGATGTGCTTGGTACCGCGCAAACCGGCACCGGCAAAACCGCCGCGTTCGTCCTGCCGCTGTTGCAGCAGATGATCGATCAGCCGTCGTCGCATAATCGAAAAGGATGTCGCGCGCTCATTCTCGCGCCGACTCGCGAACTCGCGCAGCAAATCGCTGACAGCATTCGCACCTACGGTAAGCACGCCCGCACCACCGTCGCGGTCGTCGTCGGCGGCGTGCGCCCCGGCCCGCAAATCAAAGCCGTTGCGCCGGGGATCGACTTCATCGTCGCCACCCCCGGTCGGTTGCTCGACCACATGTCGCAAGGCGTCATCCAACTCAACGGCACCACGAACGTCGTGCTCGACGAGGCCGACCAGATGCTCGACCTCGGATTCGTCCCGGCGATCCGGAAGATCCTGGCAAAGGTGCCGAGCAAACGGCAGACGGTGTTGCTGTCGGCCACCATGCCCAAACAAATCCGCAAACTCGCCCACGACTTCTTGCGCAACCCGACCGAAGTCGCGGTCGCGCCGGTCGCGCGCCCGATCGAAAAGATCGATCAAAGCGTGATGCACGTGGACGCGACGCTCAAACGCCGCGCCTTGGTCGACATCCTCAAGGATTCCGGGGTCGATCGCACGATTGTCTTCACGCGCACCAAACGCGGTGCCGACAAGGTCACGAAGCATCTGGAGCAGAACGGCATCACCGCGGCTGCCATCCACGGCAACAAGAGCCAAGGCATTCGTGAACGCACGCTCGCGGGCTTTCGCAATGGCCGAATCAACGTGTTGGTTGCCACCGACATCGCCGCGCGCGGCATCGATATCGATGATGTCTCGCATGTCGTGAACTTCGATCTACCGCACGTGCCGGAATCATATGTCCATCGCATCGGTCGTACGGCCCGTGCCGGAAAAAGCGGAGTCGCCATCGCGTTGTGCGATCGCACCGAGCAGCCGTTGCTGCGCGACATCGAACGCTTGGTCGGCTACGCCCTCAAGACCATACCAGGGCCGCAAGGCGCGACCTCCAAGGTGCGGTTGCCGGAAACCCGGACCCAGCCGCGGGACGCGAAAAAACCAAACCGTCGCCGCCCGGCACAAACCCGCAAGAAGCGGCAAAGCCCGGACGCGGCCAACAACCAGGACGCGCGCATCGCGGCGCCGGCGAAATCCGCCGCTGCCGATCCGGCGCCTGCGGTGCGTAAAAAGCGCCGCAAGCGGCCCAACAACAAGGCCCGAGTTGCTAAGATCGATACGCCCGTCGAGGCCGACACTGCCGGTCTTGCCCGGGTCATCGGTAAGATTGGCGTGAACGCGAGCGGCGAGAACTACCTCCGGCGCTAGTCGCCGGCCTCGGTTGGTTCCGGCGGTGAGAATTCCCGGGGTTGTTGCCAAAGCGGCGCGAACCCGGGAACATCCGCTTTCTGCAGCTGGCCACGCGTATGCGCGGGTCGGTCAGGGGAGGAGGGACACGCTATGAAAACAACGGGGCTCAAAGGATATTCGCAGCCGCGCGATCGAACCGGACAGTATGCGCTCTGGCACGGCATTCCGTGGGTTTTCCAAGGCAATACCGTCACCGTCTTTCTACAACTCGAAGACCAGGACTGGATTCGCAATGTTCTACCGAACGGGTTCAGCCCGCACAGCGGACTGGTCCGGCTCACGTCCCACTACATGACGTGCACGTTCGGGCGCGATCTCGACTGGGCGTATCGCAACCCCAACCTGTCGCAATTCCACGAAGCCGTGGTCGCCTGCGAGGTCGAATACGAAGGCCGCGTCGGGCATTACGATCCCTACTGCTGGACCTACAACGATGCCGAAATGGCCGAAGCCCGCGAGGGGCTGGGCTGGCCCATGCGGTACGGCGAAATAAGCCAAACCAATCCCCCGATTAAAGGCTGGTCCGCTGGCTGCAACGCCGCCGTCGTGGTCTCGCGCTACAACCGTGCGGTCTACGAAATGAATGTCTCGCTGGAAGGAGAGGGCGATTTGCCGGCGGCCGGTCTGGCCGCCGAGCACCCCGACTTCTTCGCCTGTCGCATGCTCCCCAGGATGTGGGAGCCTGGCGTCACCGACGTCCACATCACCGTGGCCGAGATGGGCGAGTTCCAGGTCGGCGACTTCTGGCACGGCCCCGCAACTGTGGAGTTCACAGCGCCCGAACTAGAGGGTTTGAAAGGCGCCAAGGTTCTCGGTGGCCGCGTGAACTGGCACTACTTCGAAAAGACCGGCGCAAAGCTCATCGATCATTTCGTCGAAAAAGAAGGCTAAGCCGCACCGCACCGGCCCGGTCGTCCGTCAGGGCACGCCGGGCGGTTCAGTCGTCTCACCGACAAGACGGTTGGGCCACGGCTTGCGCCACGATAGCTCGTGCCAACGCCCGCCCAACACGCGCGCGTTCTCAAGGAAGGCAAGTTCCGGGGCATGGACCGCAATCCGACCCGACCCCGACCACAAAGACGAGACCTGGACATCGTCCATCGAACTGCTCACCAACCGGCGCGTAACGGCCTGTGTCGTGGGATGGGCCAACACGGTTTCGGTGTAGTGATGATTGGTCGCCGCCGGATCAAGCGAGACGGTGAGCCCGTCGATCTCCGCCGGCAAGTCCTCGTTGCGTTCCAGCGTGACCGACAAATCGAACACCGCACGCCGCCCGCGCGTCACCAACCCCGTCACCCGGTCGCCCGGTCGCCAATCCCGGCGCAGGGGCGGCCGCGTCAGTTCCATTTCGCCGAGCCGTTGTTGCCACCCATAAAGCTCGCGGCCCACGGCAAGTTCGGCGTCACTGGTGCACCAAAGGTACGGCGCCCAATGCCCGATCACCCCGTCGCATTCGACCATGAAGCCGATCACCGCCTCGCCGAAATGCGCTTGGTCGGGATGGTCTTGCGGAAACCGCTCGCCCAAACCGTAGTCGCACATCATGTCGTGGATGCTCAGCCGGCACACCGGGCTACCGGTCAGCGTCAGCGGGGCCGGGATCAGGTCTTGCACCGCGTCGGGGTCAAACGTCAGCACTACCGACGCGCTATAGCCCTCGAAGTACCATGGCGGTGGCCCGTAGGGGGCATAGCGCCCCGAGGCCATATGCGGGATTGTGATCGTGTCATGGTCGCCCATCGCAGCCGTTCTCCGTTTGTCAGTACGCGTGTCGTTCAACTTGTCGGTCGAGCATTGAACTCTAGGTCCGAATTGGCAACCATGCGCCGCCGCGACACAGTGGGGGCCTAGTGACTCATCCGCGATATCCGCATGTCTTCCAACCGCTTCAATTGGGCAGTATCACGCTGCGCAATCGGATATTCGTGCCGGCCTACACCACGAATTTCGGTCTCGACAACATGCCGACCGATCGGCACGTCGAATACCACCGCGCCCGCGCCCGGGGGGGTGCCTCGCTGATCATTTTCGAGGCGATGCGGGTGCACAAAAGCTCGCTTGGTCGCAGCCAGGGGATCAACGGTTACGACCCGCGCGGCATTCCCAAGCTTGCGGAGGTCGCCAAGGCCGTTCGCGACGAAGGCGCGCACCTCCTCGGCCAAGTCATTCACCTGGGCCGGCACATTGACGGCAACTTCGCGCGGATGCCGTCGTGGAGCGCGTCGGCCATTCCCTGGTCCGCCGCCGCGCCGCCGCCGCACCCAATGACGATCACCGAAATCGAAGAAGTCGTTCAGGCGCACGCCGATGTGGCGACCAACCTCGTCGCGGCGGGTCTTGCGGGCGTCGAAATCCAAATGGCGCACGGGCATCTCGTGCAACAGTTCATGTCGCCCGCCAGTAACAAGCGCGACGACGCCTACGGCGGCAGCGAAGTTAATCGCCTGCGCTTTGCCCAAGAAATCCTGAGGGCCGTACGTGCCGCCGTCGGCGACGAGGTCGTGGTGGGGATTCGCGTCAGCGGGGACGAATTCCTACCCGGCGGTTTGGACGTCGACGATATGTGCCGGATCGTGCCGCAGCTTCTGACCGCCGCGAAAGTCGATTTCGTCAACATCTCGCACTCGGCGTATCACGGCAGCTATACGGTCTCCACGCAGATGGCGGACATGAGCTTTCCGGTCGGCACCTTCCGGCCCATCACCCAGCGACTTCGCGAGGTGTTGCGCGATGTCCCGGCACCGCCCATCGTCATGACGGCCTGCCAATATCGCGACGTCGCCGAGGCCGAAACCGTTTTGGCCGACGACATGACCGACATGGTGGGCATGGCGCGCGCCCATATCGCCGATCCCGATATCGTAGGCAAAGCCGAACGTGGTGCGGACGAACAAATCAATCGGTGCATCGCCTGCAACCAAGGCTGTGCCAGCATGCTTGCGCTCAATCTGCCGATTACGTGCCTGGTTAATCCGATGGCCGGACGCGAGGCGGAGGCGCTAAGCGCGACAAGCACCGCGCCGCGAAAGGTCTTGGTTGTCGGTGGTGGTCCCGCGGGCATGAAGGCGGCATCGGTTGCGGCCGCGAACGGGCACAACGTCACGCTGTGGGAACAGGGTGAAGAACTTGGGGGGCGCCTCAACGCGACGCGTCCCATGCCGCTGCGTCAGGAATTCAAGAAACTGTTGGACGGTCTGGAACGCCGCTGCGTTGAGGCAGGCGTGCAGGTCGTCCTTAGCAAGTCGGCCGACGCCGCCGAGATCGACGCCTTCGGTGCCGACGACATCGTCCTCGCCACCGGTGCGACGCAACCGGGTGCTGCGTTCCCGGGTGGTGGGGCAGGGGTTTCTCTGGACCAAGCCGTTGCCGACCCCGATGCGCTCGGCGATACCGTTGCGCTGGTCGACACCCTCGGGACCTGGACCACGGCATCTGTGGCTGAATACCTTGCCGGCCTGGGCAAGCGCGTGACTCTGTTGGTGCCGACAGGCGCCCCGGCCTGGACGATCGGGATGTACGGCGGCTTCGCCCTAAAGCGCCGGCTAAAAGAAAAAGGCGTCCGTACGCTGGGCCTTCACGCGCCGGAGTCGTTTATCGACGGGCAACTCATGGCGCGGGATCTCAGCACCGACGAGGTGAAAGACTTGGGCTCGTTCGATGCCGTCATTGCGCCCACATCAGGCCAACCGAACGATGACCTTGCCCCTTTGCTGCGCGGTAATGCGGCGCGCTTGCATATCGTCGGCGATGCGATGTCGCCGCGCACCGCGCTCGAAGCGATCTACGAAGGGCACGAGGCAGCGAGGGCGCTATGACCTACGACTTCATCATCGTCGGTGCTGGGTCTGCCGGCTGCGTTCTCGCCAATCGCCTGAGCGAGAATCCGCGCCACAGGGTCCTTTTGCTGGAAGCCGGCGGCGCGGATCGCAACCCGATGATCCGCGTGCCGCTGCTCACGCGCATTCTCTACACCATGCCCTCGCTCAACTGGGGCTACGACACCGAACCGCAAGATCACCTAGGCGGACGCAGCATCCATTGGCCGCGCGGCAAGGTGCTTGGCGGCTCCTCGTCGATCAACGGGATGGTCTACATCCGCGGCCAATCCGCCGACTACGACGGCTGGCGCCAAGACGGCTGCGAAGGGTGGTCCTACCAGGACGTGCTGCCCTACTTCAAACGATCCGAAGATCACTTTGCCGAAGGCGACGACTACCATGGCGTCGGGGGCCCGCTTGCCGTCCAGCGCGCGACCTCGGGCAGCGTTTTGGAAGATGCCTACCTCAATGCCTGTCAGGCCGCCGGCATGACATGGAACGAAGATTTCAACGGTGCGCAGTTCGAGGGGTGCGGCGTGCACGATTTCACGATGCGCAATGGGCGGCGGCACAGCACCGCGTCCGCGTTCCTGCGCCCCGCGATCAAACGCCCCAACTTGACCGTCGTCACCAACGCCCGCACCACCCGGATCCTATTGGAGGGCCGCAAAGCGATCGGCGTCGCGTACCGATGGGGCGAACGCGTGATCGAGGCACATGCGGCATCCGACGTGATCTTGTGCGGCGGCGCAGTGAACAGCCCGGCGCTGCTCATGCATTCCGGGATCGGCAGGGGTGCCGACCTCCAACGCCTCGGGATCGACGTGACGCACGATCTGCCGGGCGTCGGCGAAAACCTGCAAGATCATGTCGGGGTTTACGTGGCGTACGAATGCGCGCAACCCGTCAGCCTACGACGCCATCTGCGTCTCGATCGCGCGGCAATTTCTGTCGCGCGCGCCTATCTCTTTGGCACCGGCCCCGGCTCGGCCCTGCCGCTCCGGTGTTGCACGATCACGCGCTCGGATACGGCGCTGGATGTCCCCAACATAAAGATGACGATGATCCCCAGTCTCGTGGTCGAAAATCCGTGGCAACGGTCCGACCAAGAGGGGTTTTCGATCCACGCCTATCAGCTTCGCCCCGAAAGCCGGGGTCGCCTGTGGCTGACGTCATCAGATCCAGAATCGAAGCCCGCCATCGACCCCAAATACCTTTCGGCCGCAAGCGATCGTTACGTGTTGCGTCAGACCCTTCGGCGCATTCGGGAAATCGCCATGCAGGCGCCGTTCGACCTCTACCGTTCCGATGAAATCGCACCCGGCGACGCGATTGCCGATGATTCGGCCATTGACGATTGGATCGCGGCCAACGCCACCACCTCGTTTCATCCCGTGGGAACGTGCAGGATGGGCCGCGGCGACGACAGTGTCGTTGCACCTGATCTCCGGGTGCATGGCATTGCCAATCTCCGGGTCGCCGATGCGTCGATCATGCCGTCGATCACCAGCGGCAACACCAACGCGCCAACGATAATGATCGCCGAGAAAGCCGCTGATATGATCCTGGGGCGATCGCTCGCTGGTCATCAGCACGCATAGGGGGGCAGGTGACGCTACTCAAACGCAACATCGACACCGCGGCCTGGTCCGAGCCTGTCGTTTTTTCAGGCAATGCGCCCAAGAACTGGTCCAAGCCAACCGCTGAGATCAATGAGGGGCGATACCTCGTCGAGGTCGATCCCGCCGTCGCGCAGCAACTCAAAGAAGCCGTTGCCGGCGTGCGGCGTCACGGTTTGGAACTGGACGATGTCGAGCAGGAGGACATTCGCCTACCGGCGCTGGTCAAGACCGTTCCGGAGGTGCACGACCGGCTCGACGGTGGGCCGGGTTTCGTCATTCTTCGCGGCCTCGGGCTTGACCAGTTCAACGAAAGCGATGCCGAGATTGCGACTTGGGGGGTGGGCAACTACGTCGGCCGTCCGGTGCGCCAGGGTCTGCGCAAAGACCGCCGCCTGTTCACCGTGACCAACCACCACGGGGCCTACAAAGATCCAACCCGCATCGGTGCGACCACGGCCCTATCGCGACCCCATAGCGACAACGGCTGCCTTGAGCCGCGTCCCCCGGACTACGTGTTCCTGGCATGTTACCGGCAGGCCAAGAGTGGGGGCGACAGCACGATCATCTCGGCGTATGCGCTGCATCAAGCGTTTGCCGAACGCCGTCCCGACCTTTTGCCGTTTCTCTATCAGCCGTTTCATTTTTTGCCGCCCAAGCTTCACACATGGCCGGATGGCCCTGCCACGATCGTTAAGCCGATCTTCCAGGTCGAGGGCGAGGTCCTGCACATTCATTACGCGCGGGTGATGGTCGAGCCGGGGATGGAATTGGCCGGCACGCCGCTGACACCGGATCAAACCGCTGCCCTCGATCTTCTCGATACCTTGCTGGAAGACCCGGCATTGGTCACGCAGTGTCGGATGGCAACCGGTGATGTCTTGATCAACAACAACCGCTCGACCTTGCATGGCCGGCTCGCCTACGAAGACGATCCTGATCATCCAAGAAACCTAAAACGCCTCTGGCTGTGGCAGCGCCACCGCGGCGCGGGCACGAATCCTTTGGCGCTCGATCAAATGGAGTTTGGACTATGACGCTACGTATCGAGGTCGAGCATGCCGACGGCAAGGTTGAGGCGCGCACCATCGCACTCGACCGGATGTACAATTTCGGATCGGCGACCCGGAACCCCGACGACGCCGTGGCGCATCAAGAAGAGGTGGCAAAGGTCGGTGTTGGTATCGCCTTCGATATCCCCGCGCCGCGGGTGTACCCGATCTCGCCGCACAACGTCGTCACCGACAACGAGATATTCATTCACAACGACCAAACGTCGGGCGAAGTGGAGATCGTCATCCTGCACGACGAGGGCGAGTTGCTTATTGGCGTCGGCAGCGATCACACCGACCGATTGTTGGAGCGCACCAGTATCGTCTGGAGCAAGCAAGCCTATCCGAATGTCTTGGCGCCGCGGCTGTGGCCGCTGGCGGACCTGCGCGACCATTGGGACGATCTCGTGTTGCGCAGTTGGGTGGACGACAAGCCCTATCAAGATGTCGGTGTGAAGACCTTTATGCATCCTGACGACATGTTGGCGAAACTTGCGGAGCGCATTCCCGATCTGCCCGCCCGCTACATGTTGTATTCAGGCACATACGTGAGCGTCGACAAGTCCCTCGGGTTCGGCAAGGAATGGCGCTTTGAAATGGCCGACCCGACCCTTCGTCGCACAATTAGTCATACATATAGGCTGACCAACATCCTCGAAGAAATCGTCGAAGACCTTCGCGTTCCCCTCGCCCGATAGGTTAGCCTCTGGTCCGGCGGGACGCCGGTCGGCCCATCTCGTGACGTTTCGTCGTTTATCCCCTCTGCGTTTCGATTGGACGATCAGAATGCCTGGCTTCTTTCGCATGTTCGTTCGCCTAGTCCTCACTGTCGCGCTGTTGGCACTGGCGATCCCAACGTTGGCGCCCCACGCTCAGGCTCAACTACTGCCGGGCAGCGGTGCCTCCAAACAGGAGGCGGCGAAGGGACTCGAATTGCTCTTGGAAGAGGCGCGCAAGGACGGGTCGACGGTCATCGTGGTCACCCCACCCGGGAACACCGATACCCGGCCTGCCGCCGACGAAACGGCGTTGCGCACGGCGGCATTCCTGAAGGCCCGCGCACGCATCCGAGAGATTGTGCTAAGCGTGCCGACGCTCTGGCCCAACATCGAGGAGACGCTCCGCCGTGCCAGTCCAGACGGTGGGTACCTTTGGCTGGTTCGGGCGCTCGGCACAGCGATCCTCGGTTTCCTAGTTGGATGGTTCGCGATCGGTCGGGTCCAACGGGCGGGGCGCGATTACTTCCGTTACATGTACGACCCCAATCCGGAATCCACCGCCGACAAGGCGAAGTATCTCCTGTTCCGGGTGTTCATCGCCCTGTTCTATGCCGTCGTTGTCTTCCTCGTGATTATGGCGGTGGCGATCGTTTTTGATCCGGGTCTCGAAGCATCTCGACGCCTTATCTTCGAAATTGCGCTGGCCTACGCCATGTACCGCGTGATGCGACGGGCCGTCGCGTGGAACCTGTTCGCCTACGACGCACCAAGCCATCGCCTCGTCAATTTGAGCGACGACGAGGCGGTGCGTCTGAATCGCGATTGGGGCGTTGCGGTCGCCGTTGTTTTGGCAGCGGGGGCGATCGCCCGTTTTCTCTATTTGTCGGGGGGCGACGAGCTCGGTACCGGCCTCACGCCCGAGAACGTGCGGTTCTTGCAAATCTGCTTCGTCGCATTTCTTATCATTGTCTTTGCGTTGTTCACGCTGAAGAACGGCAAGACGCTCCGGCACATCTTCGCGCCTCGAGACCCGAGTGCTCCGATGTATCGACTGCGCACCAACCTCGCGCGGTTCGTGCCCGGGGTATTGCTCTTGTATTCCGCGTTCGCGTTCATCGCGTTCATTTTTCGGCTGGCGTTGGACCAGCCCGCTCCGGCACTCGTGATCGTTGCACCGTTCGTCATTCTGTTTGCCTCGATGGTCGCCTACGGCATCGTCCTCATGGTCATTCAGTGGTTCTACAATCGGCGTATCCGGCGCTTGCAAGAACGCGCCGCGGCAGAGCGCGCCCGCCTGGACGCCGAGGCGCCAGAGCCTGACGAGAGCGCCGAGGGCGAGACGACCAAGGAACCGACCGACGATAGTTTCGAGCATCACCCGGTGTTTCGTGGGTTCTTCGAGAACGCCGCGTTGGTCATCATTGCGGCGGTGGCGCTTGGAGAGTTGGGTCGGCTGTGGGGTCTCGAACCGAGCGGTAACGGCAACGCCTGGACCGCGTTCCTAAACATTGTTCTTGCCGGCACGCTTTGTTGGCTTGGATACCGCGCACTCAGTGCCTTCATCGACCACCGCATGGAACAAGAAGGCGGCGTGCCCGAGCCCGACGAGGAAATCGAATTGGGCGGCGAG
>Ga0055584_100007728_pt1 | contig 10533 bp, 11 predicted proteins | sample OSDHelmetaG_FD_58716 | JGI IMG/M metagenome (GOLD analysis project Ga0055584, IMG submission 58716) | Pelagic marine sediment microbial communities from the LTER site Helgoland, North Sea, for post-phytoplankton bloom and carbon turnover... | ecosystem: Environmental > Aquatic > Marine >...
CTGCGCCGGCCGCGCAAGCTGCGATTGTCGTGCCGGAAGACGCGATTGTCGGCGCCAGGCTGTCGTTGAGTGCGGCAGCTGCAAGCTCGCTGCCAGCCGATGCCACCGTTTACTTGATAGCGCGTGACGCGGCACAGCCTGTTCCGCCTATTGCCGTGGCACGGCGCCGCTTGTCTGAATTGCCCACCGTGGTGAGTTTGGGTGATCGCGAGTCAATGGTCCCTGGGCGTGAATTATCGACATTTGCCGAGTTTGAATTACTTGTTCGCGTGTCCGTGTCGGGGCAGCCCAGCGCTCAGTCCGGCGATTGGTACGGTTCACAAATTGTTCGGCCGGCTGAGAGTAACGCTGTCGAGCTGCCGGTCGATCAGCAAGTTCCGTAAGTAGCGGAAAATGGCGGACCAAATCGAAGCAGCGCCGATGTGTTTTGCCTGCGGGCAGGACAACCCGATTGGATTGAAGATTCATTTCGATTTCGATGGCGAATTCTGCACTGCCGAATTTACGCCGAATGAAAATCACGTCGGGTATCAGGAAACAGTTCACGGCGGCATCATTTACACCGCCCTGGATGATGTAACTGCAAATATCCTTTATCAGCAGGGGCGCAAAGCGCACACTGCCAAATGCGAGGTCCGCTACCGACAGCCATCGCGAGTTGGCGAAAAGCTTAAACTTAAAGGCTGGATCGAAAACGAACGACGGCGGCTGGTAGTTCTCAAAGGTGAGATCCGACGCGCGAGTGACGACGTTGTGGTCGCCGATTGTGAATCGAGTTTCATGCTCGAGAAAGTCTGAACATCAAGGGGTAATAAGGAATGGGGCTGCCTGTAGATCTCATAGGCAAATTGCGACTACCGCTTATCGGCGCGCCGATGTTCATCGTGTCAAATACTGCGTTGGTCATCGCGCAGTGCAAGGCAGGAATCATCGGTTCGTTTCCGGCATTAAATGCCAGGCCGCAAGAAGCTCTCGACGAGTGGCTTACTGAGATCAAAACGTCTTTGGCGGAATACGCAGAGGCCAATCCGGATCAGCCGGTTGCACCTTTCGCGGTGAATCAAATTGCCCATCAGAGTAACAAGCGACTAATGGCCGACATGGAAACCTGCGTCCGGCACAAGGTGCCCATTGTAATTACCAGTTTGTATCCTCCCGCAGAGATCGTGCAGGCCGTGCATGGTTATGGCGGATTGGTTTTTCATGACGTAATCAACCTGCGCCATGCACGCAAGGCTATCGAACAAGGCGTTGACGGCGTGATCGCGGTTTGCGCAGGTGCGGGAGGGCATGCAGGCACGTCGAGCCCGTTTGCGTTGGTTAAGGAAATTCGACGTGAATTCGATGGTGTGGTCATTCTGTCGGGTTCGATGACGAGCGGCGCGGATATTTTGGCGGCGCAGGCGATGGGCGCGGACCTGGCATACATTGGCACCCGTTTTATCGCCACTGAAGAAGCCAATGCACAACCCGAATATAAAGAAATGATTGTGGCCAGCAGAGCGGACGACATAGTTTATTCGTCGCTATTTACGGGCGTACACGGTAGCTATTTAAAAGGCAGTATCGTCAATGCCGGTCTCGATCCGGATAATCTGCCTGAAGGCGACAAGGCCACTATGGACTTCGCTAAGGCGGTCAAGAGCGACGCAAAGGCCTGGCGCGACATCTGGGGTGCCGGGCAGGGTGTTGGCAATATCGAGGAAATTATATCGACCTCTGATCTTGTGCTGCGGATGGAGCAGGAATACAACGCAACGCGCGACCGACTGCAGATCTCCTGATTCATGGGCATCGCAGTTTGGTCTTACGTTTTTGTCGCACTCGGTGGTGCCCTTGGGGCAATGGCAAGGTTCGCCTTAAACGTCTTATTGCAAAGAGATATCGCATTTCCGTGGGGAACGCTAAGCGCCAATTTGCTTGGCTGTCTTGTCATGGGAATTATCGCGCAACTTGTTGCCAGTGCCACCTGGTTTAACGAAGCCGGCTTTATACCCGATCAATACCGGCTGCTGTTCGCCATAGGATTCTGTGGCAGCTTCACGACCCTGTCTGCGCTGGTCATGGAATTGCATACCATGCTGCAGCGCAGTGAAATTCTGAATTCTTTTGCTTACCTGATGGTAACCATGGTCGGCGGATTCGCTTTCTTCTACCTGGGCTTTATTCTGACGCGCACGCTTCGAGGATATTGAAGATTTGGTCGAGCCATGCGCCATGCTCAGGCTTCATCAGTACGGAGCGCAAACAGGTAACCGTTTTTGCATTTGCATCAAGCTCTGGCAAATAGACTTGCACCAGTTCAACCGGCAATTCCATCATCGCGAGATGTAATTGGTTTTGCGCCGCCAATGTGAAGATCTTGCGCGCCCGCTCACTGGCTTGCTTAGCATCAGGAGCGACAGCCGCGTAGGCAACAATATCGAGCTCCGGCCGCATTAGTGCCTGGTAGTTGTCACTGGTATTCAGGCGTCGCCAAAAGGCTTGTGCGGCAAGCAGACTCTGGTCGAGCCACTGTGCGAGCTGACCGCCTTTTACGAGCGGAAACAGCTGCTGCGTAGCCCAGAGGGCGACAGCCGCTGCGCCTGGTCTGGAGCACTCGAGACTGATTTCGCCGAGGTGCAATTCGGCCGAGCTGAAATACGTAAACGGGGAGTCGTGTTTGTACAGCCGACCTACATCGGGATCACGGAATAGCACGCAGCCGCAGCCATAAGGCTGTAGTCCGTGTTTGTGCGGGTCGACCACAATGGAGTCGACCTGAGAGAGTCGATCATACGTGGCTCGGGTGTCGTCACGTAGTTGGCTTGCGAGGCCGAAATAGCCACCGTAGGCGGCATCGGCATGCACTCGTGCGTCGTATTGCGCCGCCAATTCGAGTATCTGCGGCAGCGGGTCGACAGCACCCAGACCCGTATTGCCAATCGTGGCGACGATAGTGCCAACATCGCCGGCTTGCAGCTGCGTTTCCAGCGCCTCGAGGTCCATCGTGCCGTCGTTGCCTACGGCGACAGGAGCATAGGGCAGGCCCAGTACGTCGCTGATGCGCCCGTGCGTGTAATGCGCCTGTTTCGAGGCAACAATTCGCTTACCTGGGTGCAGCCGGCCTGCCACCCATAGCGCTTCGAGGTTCGCCATGGTGCCACCGCCCGTCAGGTGCCCAAGTGGCGCTTCCCAGCCATACATGCGGCCGAGTTCAATAATGCATTCTTTTTCCAGCGCGGAGCTCGCTTTGCCGCCGTCCAGTGCGTGGTTGTTAGGGTTTACCCACAAAGACATCGCATAGGCAATCCGTGCAATTGCATGCGGCGGCTTAAGCATTTGCCCCGCGTACTGGGGGTGATAGTAGGGGTAGTTGTCCTGCATCCGTTCGGCAACCGTCTGTAGTACGCCAGATGCGGCTTCAACATCAAAGTCTGGGGTGTACGGCGGCAACTCATCGTAGCCCTTCGCGAGCGTTGCGAGCGCCTGCTGCAGTAGTTCCAATTCAGCCGTGTTGATCATGTTCTTCTCGAAAGATTCATACGCCGCGGAGCTTACCGCAAAATTACTAAGGGGTTATTATTGGTGCATGGATCTCCTTGCCTTGGCTACGCCGTTTTTCCTGCTGGCGATTTTGCTCGAATTGGGCATTGATCGTGTCCGCAAAACCGGGTTTTTTCGCAGTAACGACGCAATTAGTAGTTTAAGCATCGGCATGCTCAGCGTCACCTTTGGCTATTTCACCAAGTTCATATCGCTGATTTTCTGGGGCCTTGTTCTGCGCAATTTCGCGCTGTTGGATATGCCGCTGGCGTGGTTCGATACGTCCCCGCGAGGGCTGTCCCTCTGGATTGCAGCGGCGATAGGCTGGGACTTCTGCTACTACTGGAGTCACCGCTTCGGCCATGAGATCTCAGTGCTATGGGCAGCCCATGCCGTGCATCACCAAAGCGAGGACTATAATTTGTCGACGGCATTGCGCCAGACGAGCTCGAGCTTTCTGTTCAGCTGGATATTCTATGTGCCGTTGTTCGTCATTGGCTTCCCGCTCGAAATCCTGATTACCGTAAGTGCGATCAACCTGATCTACCAGTTCTGGGTACACACACAGGTCATCAGGCGCCTGGGCGTGCTGGATTACATTCTCGTTACACCATCCAATCATCGTGTGCATCACGCCCAAAACGAGTGCTACATCGACAAGAACTACGGTGGCATCTTCATTTTGTGGGATCGCATCTTCGGTACGTTTGCAGATGAACGGGATGACGAACCGGTCGTCTTCGGCGTACGCAAGCCGCTGGCAAACTGGAATCCGTTCTGGGCGAATCTGCAGGTCTATGACTATCTGCTGTTCGACGCACGCAAGGCCAAGCGCTGGCAGGATAAGCTGTCCATCTGGTTCCGACGGACTGGCTGGCGGCCGGCTGACGTGGCTGCCCGATACCCTAAAGCGCCGACCGATCTGGCTGCGTTTGAGAAATTCGACCCGCCAAGCAGTCCTGCTGTACAGCGCTACGTATTGACTCAATTCGGGTTCGCCACAGCGACCATATTTCTGATTGCCGATCTCTATGTTCGCTCCGGCGTGCAGGGCGTGTTGATTCCCTGTCTTCTCTTGTGGGTACAACTGTATACGCTGGGCCTGATGACGGAGGGCAGGGCAAACGCGAGACAAGTGGAGCTGATTCGCCTGCTGCTAGTGCCGATCGGCGTGGCAGGATTGATGCTGCAATTCGACCTGACGGCATACGAGGATAAGATCTGGGCCGCTGTTGCGGGGTACGTCATTATCTCTCTAATTTGGCTGGTTAGAGTCAAAACTCCCGTTATTAAACAGAACTATAGAGAAGAATATTAAAGTAATATAGAGGTTAATCCGATGCCTGAAAATAGCGAACGAACGAACATAAAGTCCGGAGCACACTGGGAGCCTTTGGTGGGCTATTCGCGCGCCGTACGCATGGGTGATGTTGTTGCCGTTTCAGGTTCCGCGGCCGTGGATGAGAACGGTGATCTCGTCGGGGAAGGCGACGCCTATTTGCAGGCCAGACAGTGCATCAAGGTGATTGCAGCGGCGCTGGGGCAGGCCGGTGCCGGGCTCGAGGATGTGATTCGAACACGTATGTTCGTAACCGATATCGACCAATGGGCGGAGATAGCGCGTGCCCATCAGGAGGCCTTTGGCCATATTATGCCAGCGACGTCTATGGTCGAGGTCAGGCGATTGATCGACTCAAGGATGCTTGTAGAAGTAGAGGCGGATGCCATCGTCGCAAAATGACCTATTTGCTGTCGCGGGTCCACGTGTCAGTGCGGCCAAACAGCGAAATGCCAATGTAACCACGCAGTTTTAGCGTATCGCGATCGACCTGGGTCAGTGTGCATTTGTAGGTCTTGCCACTGTTCGGATCGTATATCCTGCCGCCGCTCCAATGCCCGTCACCGTCGTAGACAAAGCCTGACATGATGGTCAGGCCATCAAGCGGTCTTGCGCGGAGCTTTGGGTCGGGGTTCAGGTCGTCGTGCCGGGGTGGGTCGCCATCTTTGGTGTTCGGTGAGCCTGCGATACTGCCGATCAAGTTGTCGCCATCCAGCTTGATTACGATCCAGCCTTCACCATCGCCGCTCAACCACCGGCCTTCAGCATCATTCGGACTTGCCCAGCAGTTGACGGCAATAACGGACAGTAGGGCAATCAGCAAACGCGGTAGTGGATTCATGGCGTGATACATAGGATGCTTCGACGTCTGGATAGTATCCAATCAGGGGTTCAAAAGAACAGTGCGGCGTCGATTATCGATAGCTGAAGCGCGACGTATTGCGTTGGCAGCACAGGGTTTCGACCGGGCACGGCCGGGGCGACCGGATGTCAGGCATTTTCGACGTCTGTTCGACCAGTTGGGCTTGCTGCAGCTCGATTACGTCAACGTACTCATACCGGCACACTTTCTCATCGTATGGTCGCGCTTGGGACCGTATGAGCGGCAACGATTCGAACGTTTCGTATACAGCGGCGAGGATTACACGGAACAGTGGGCCCATGAGGCCTCAATCGTCCCTGCCAGCAGCTGGCCGCTGCTTGGTTACAGACGTCGCGCCTACCAGATGAGCAAGCACAATCCGATGCGCCGGATGCGCAACCGCAAAAGCTATCTGGATGATGTATTGAAGCAGGTCCAGCGCGATGGTGCCCTGACCGCGGCAGATTTGCCGCCGGCGCCAGGCCCGAAACGCAAACCCGGTGACTGGCATCGCTCGATACCAAGGTGTGCCCTGGAATATCACTTTGCCCGAGGAGATCTGGCGGTCAGCGATCGATTGCCGAATTTCCAGCGTTCCTATGATCTGCCGCAGCGCTTGTTGCCGGAACAATACCTCTCTCAGCAGGTCGACAAGGATGATGCACAACGTGAGCTACTGGCGTTGGCTGCGCGCGCGCTTGGTGTCGGCTCGCTGCAGGACTTGGCAGACTACTATCGAATGACTGGCAAAGAGGCTGCGCCATTGCTGCGGGATCTGGTCGAAGAAGGCACGCTGTCGGAGGTCAAGGTTGAAGGCTGGAATGAGACGGCCTACCTTGTTTCTGGCGCGCGACTGCCGCGAGAGATCAAGGGTGCGTCCTTGTTGTCGCCATTCGATCCTGTTGTGTGGTTTCGTCCCAGGGCAGAGCGTTTGTTCGGCTTTCATTACCGCATTGAGATCTACGTGCCACAAGCAAAGCGCCGGTGGGGCTACTACGTCTTGCCGTTTCGCTGTGGCGATGACCTAGTGGCCCGTGTTGATATCAAGGCAGATCGCAAGCAGAGACAACTGCTGGTCCTGAATGCGCATGAAGAGGAATCTGTAATCTCGCAAGCGAGTTGTGAAGCGCTGGCAGAGGAGCTGAATGCGTTGGCGAATTGGCTCTGTCTGGACGGCATTACTGTAACGCGTAACAATAAAATGACCCGCATGCTTGCAGCCGCGGTCAAACACAGGAGGCTCCATTGAGTGACCAAAACCCAATAGAAGTACTGATCGAACCGGCCACAAAAGACCTGGGTGAATTTACCGTACGGCGTGCATTGCCAGACAAGCGGAGACAACGTGTTGGGCCATTCATATTTTTTGATCATATGGGACCGGCCGAATTTCCGCCGGGAACCGGTGTCAATGTGCGTGCCCATCCGCACATAGGTCTGGCGACGATCACCTACCTGTTTGAGGGAGAGATTCTGCACCGTGACAGCCTGGGCTATGTACAGCCCATTCGACCGGGCGAAATAAACTGGATGACCGCAGGCAAAGGCATCGTGCATTCCGAAAAGGTCACCGATGAATTGCTGGCCAGCGGCCAGCGACTGCATGGGCTGCAAACCTGGGTCGCCTTACCACTGGAGCACGAAGAAACGGAGCCGCGGTTCGAACATTACCCGGCGGCTGGAATTCCGTCACTGCAACTCGACGGTGTTGATATCCGCGTCGTTATCGGGAGTGCATACGGCAAAACATCTCCGGTGCAAACGGCGAGCGCGACGCTGTACGTTGAAGCATTTCTCGCCGCGGGAGCGAGTCTTGCTTTACCTCCGGCCGAAGAACTGGCCGTGTATGTCATCGATGGTGTCATTGAACTTGGAGGACAGACGGTAAATGCGGGTGTGTTGGCCGTTTTGGCGGACGGCGCGAGCGCTACAATCAGCGCGGCTGAAAAGGCGCACGTCATGTTGTGCGGCGGTGATTCGTTACAGGGCGAACGCATTATCTGGTGGAATTATGTCAGTAGTTCACGCGAGCGGCTTGAGCAAGCAAAACGTGACTGGCGCGATGGCAAGTTTGGCGAGGTGCCGGGCGAAACCGATTTTATTCCACTGCCAGAGCGATAGATTGCCGCGAATCATTGTCGAATAGCAGTATTGTTGTGTATGTTGCCCAATGCAAAGGGGAGCCAAGATGCATCGCCATGTATTTTTGATTTGTTCGATATTGCTGTTGGCCGCGTGTGGCTCAGATGACAGCAGCACAGAGCCTGCAGCGGTAGAGCCGCAGGTTGATACACCGGAAGCTGCAGTCGAGGCTAATCCGACTGATGGCATTAACTGGTTTGATGGCAGTGTCGATGAGGCGTTTGCCGAAGCAAAAGAGTCAGGAAAACCGGTGTTCCTGTATTGGGGTGCAGTCTGGTGTCCACCTTGCCACGCGATCAGTGCGACGGTGTTCAAGAGCCCGGAATTTGTTCAGCGCTCCGAATTATTTGTTCCGGTCTACCTGGATGGCGATGAGGAAGACGCACAGGCCTACGGCGAAAAATTCGGCGTGCTAGGTTATCCGACGATGATCGTATTCGATTCCGACGGCAATGAGCTGACTCGAATTCCGGGCGGCATTGACCTGCAGGCGTATGCGAATATTCTGGATGTCACGCTGAGCAACGGATCATCTGTCAGCAACTTGCTGGCAACGGTAATGACAGGCACCGCTGATTTGTCAGCCGTTGATTGCACGTTATTGGCCTATTATTCCTGGGGCCAGGATCCGGCCATACTTGCGGATGTCGATTCCGCTGAAGCATTCGATCGAATGTATGCCGCTTGCCCATCGGAGCTAGCGGCTGAACGTTCCATTTTGTATCTGTCATGGCTGAATGCCGCATTGGATGCGACGGATGCAGGCGGCAATTCTGCGCCGTTGTCGGAGCAACAGCGTGAGGAGGCGTTGCGTCACATTGCAGATGTTCTCGCAAGTGCAGATCTTATTAAGGCCAATATTTTTACGGTTTTGTTTTCTGGCCCGAAATTCGTTGCAGCACTTACCGCGCCAGGCAGTGCTGAGCGTGACCATGTGGCCGCGAGTTTTGACAGCGCCTTCGATACCGTGGCTAATGACGAATCTGTCTACAAGCGCGAACGAATTTACACGCTTGCGGGCAAGATGCGATTCGAGCGCATGGACAACGAAGAGGCGGAAATTTCGGATGCGTTAAAGCAGGAAATTCGCGAAATGGTCGTCTGGGCTGATGAGTCCACGCCGAGCGTGTATGAGCGCCAGCCGATTATCAACGCGCTGGGCAACGTGCTCAATGAAGCAGGTATGGACGATGTCGCCAAACCGCTTCTAATCGCTGAGTTGGAGCGCTCTAACCAGCCCTACTATTACATGCCAAGTCTGGCGGACATCGAGCAGCGTGCGGGCAATAACGAGAAGGCGCTGGAGTGGTTGAAAGCGGCATATGACCAGACCAAAGGACCGGCGACCCGTTTCCAGTGGGGTTATTATTATCTCGCAGGCCTCGTTGAGATGGCTCCTGACAACGTCGATCTTATTCATGCCACAACGGTTGGTTTGATTGCCGAATTGCAGCAATCGAATTCGTTTCACCAGCGACCGAAGTCGCAGCTGGGTCGCCTGGAAAATTACTTAAGAGAATGGGGTGAGACGGATGGCAACGGTGCGGCACTTGATGCCATTCGGCAATCGGTACTCGAGGTGTGTACGCGCGTGGTTGAGGCCCCAAGCCGTGAGGTTTGCGAGTCGTTCCTGGCGGCGGTTTAGGTGCGCTATTTTCTGCAAACATTGTTGCTGGCGTCGCTGCTATTGATCGCTGGTTGCGCCGCGAAAGAGGTGCTCCTGACCAAGAGCGCTATTGTGCCGGTCGGTGTCGACCTGTCCGGTACCTGGCAATTGCGTGCAGACAGTCAGGAATCGGTCAGGCAAGGCCTCAGATCGGACAGTGCCGCGGTGAACGTCTTTCTTGAAACGGGTGATTCGCTTAAGTTGACGCAGACGGATTTCGGCTTGTTCGTCAGTTTCGACAGGGCGGTTGTAGAAGAATATCGCTTTGGCGAAAAACGAACGGTCAACGTAGGTCCGATCGAAGCTAGTCGTGTCTCGGGTTGGGAAGGACACCGTTACGTCATAGAGACGCTCGACGATGATGGCGCTAAGCTAATTGACAGTTACGGCTTGACCCCTGACGGTGGGGAAATGTTGCGGGCATTCAAAATTGTTAATGGTGGTTCTGTCGAAGTGGATGTCAAACAGGTATTTGATCGAGCGTTCTGAAGCGGGTGGGGGTATTTAGCCAAAGACTCACCTGTTGGCCACGCCAGGGCGGTAATTCAACAGTGTTGCGCGAACTTTCAATGTGCCTTCGCGGTGTTGTTCGATCATGACGGGCAAATAGCCGAGTTCCTCTGCACACCAAAGCGTCGTGACGCGTTTTGACCCTTTGGACTGGTGTTGGATACCAACTGCGACATACTCGCCAGCAGGGACTGTGACGGTTTTGCTGCCAATATTGCGTACCTGAACAGTGCGTAGTCGATCGATTTCGAACATGGTGTATTCAGCTTCGCCCTCACCATTTAATAAGTCATACATCAACTGGTATTGAATGGAAATACGATCGTGCGAGAGCGCCTGCAGGGTTGACCGAAACTCCGCTCCATTAACCGTTCCACGGGCTTCGCCGGCGTCCCAATCGAAGCGCAAATCAACATCGTCAGGTTCCCGGGAAAGCGTGTCTTCGGCTCGATAGCCCGTGGCTCTAATACCATCGCTTGCGGCATAAAA